>Ga0137409_10006615_pt1 | contig 12014 bp, 11 predicted proteins | sample CZODoug1_16funga_FD_122059 | JGI IMG/M metagenome (GOLD analysis project Ga0137409, IMG submission 122059) | Vadose zone soil fungal communities from Angelo Coast Range Reserve, California, USA - CZODoug1_16fungal (Hybrid Assembly) | ecosystem: Environmental > Terrestrial > Soil > Vadose zone... | reverse complement strand
GGAGAAGAATCTCTTCTGGAATCCGGCGGGGACGAAGGGCTTGCCCGAAGCCTGGAAGGCGAAGGGGCTGGACAAGGAGTCGATGGTCGCCGATCCGCTGTTCGGTGCATTGCTTGTTCCAGCTGCTCCCGCCGTTACATCCAGCGGACTGACTGTATCCAACCCGCTGTATTCCAGTATGCGAACATCCACGGCTGCCGCCGCTTTGCTGAAGGTCACGGTCACGGTATTGCTGCCACCGACAATGTTTTTGGCGTAGTAAATTGACTGCCGCAATCCGGTCCCGCTCGTGGGACCGACCGCCAGGACATAACTGTTGCCCTTGCTGTCGGTCACCGTGTTGACCAAGGACGTGGTGTCATTCCAACCCACTTCCACCACGTTCAAGTTGCCCGCCGTCTGCGCGGTCGAGTAAGTGACCGCCACCGAAGAACTGGCGGTCTGCGGCGTCGCCTCTTTCACCTGGACAAAACCGATCGTTCCCCCGCCGCCGGTGGATCCGGTGTAGGTGTACCCGTTGGGCAAGATTCCGCTCTGATGGTCGGTGTTGCTGACCACCACACTCACCGCCCCGGCTGCGTGGGTGGGAGTGGTCGCTCTGATGGATGTGCTGCTTACCACGGTCACTCCGGTCGCTGCCGTACCACCCAGACTCACGGTGGCTCCCGACAGGAAACCTGTGCCCGTGATGGTTACGGCTGTCCCGCCGTTGGCACTCCCTGTGCTGGGCGTGATTGCACTTACTGTCGGCGGCGGGTCGCTTGAAGAGTTGGGAACGGGCAGACGCACCATGGCAGCGGTGGAGGGCACTCCGTTGCTGTCGACAAGAAACAGCATGTAAGGTCCAGGCGGGGCCAGGTTGCCATTGGCCGGCGCATGCACATTCAGTGAGCTGCTGGCTTGATCAAAGGCCAGTGGAACGGATCGTTGGTTCTCGTTGAAGGCGTGGGTCACCGTGGATAACGCGATCAGCGACACGGAAGCAATTCGGGTTGCGTCCGGCGTTGCGACCGCGAATGCGGTGCCATGCTGAATAATGGATGGCGCCGAAGAAATTGTCGGACGAGGACCCTTGAAAAGATAGGGCGGTGAAAAGATCTCCGCATTCGGCTCGTCCTTCGGATCGGGTTGGGAACGTCCGTTTTCCCGGCCTCCGCCCGCGGCCAATACCGTGGCATCAGGCAAGAGCAAAGCAGTCGAATGGTAGAGTCGGGGAGTTCGCATCCGGGACATGGTCGTCCAACTTTTGGTCACCGGCGACCACAGCTCGGCCTCATAGACGGCCGCAGCGAAATTCGCCTTGTCCGTCGTCGTACTGCCTCCCGTGGCGAGGACCGTTCCGTCGGGCAAGATCGTCAAGTTCAAATAGGATCGCGGAAATGCCATCGATGCGGTCTGCTGCCAGGCCGGCGACGGCTGGTTCATATCCAGCACATATGTGGTCGCAGCCGCGGGATGACCCTGATTATCAGCCGTAGCCGTGCCTGCTTTGATGACCTTTCCCGGCTGATACATGGCCGCACTGTGGCCGTCGAAGACCCCGGAGTCAACCGTTGTCCAGGTCTGAGTGTTGAGATCGAGAACCCGGCTGCTGATGGCTTTGTCGTCTTCTGAGGACACAAGAATGCGTCCGTCGGGTAGAACAAAAGGATGCGGGTAATACTTGAACGCCATTTTTGCGCTTGGCGCCAGTTGCGTCCAGGTATTGTCGACCGGGTCGTAAATTTCGGGCATGTCGGCATAACAGGTAACGCAAGTCGTCGTCCCACCTTGAACCAGGATGCGTCCGTCCGGCAGCGCGGTCGCGGTTGGGTAGTAGCGGCCGGTGAACATTAACGCGCTCTGGGACCAGGTTTCGGTCACCGGATCGAAGATGGTTCCATTCTGAGGTCCGTCGTCATCCTGCAATCCCACAATGCCGCCGACCACGAGCAAGCGGCCATCGGCCATGTAAGCGTGGCCCGAACAGAAAAGACTGGTCGTGGGGTAGTCCTTGTCCACAAAAGTATTCGTGGCTCTTCGCCAGATCTGTGCCCCCCCGTTGATCGTATAGTCCGTCCACCCCAGGACGTCGCCCGTCGGCAGCATTTGCGCATGGACCGCGACGATCGGCCAGTTCATGACCGCAGACCATTGGCCGATTTGCGCAGGGGTAGGATTTGAAACGTTCACGGAAATGCTTGAGCTAGTGGTTGTATTGCCGCTGAAGTCCCTCGCGACCGCGGTCAGAGTGTGTGTTCCGATGCTGGCCGTGGTCGTATCCCATTGGAAGGTGTAAGGAGTGCTCGGTATTTCGTTGCCCAGAGTGCTGTTGTCCAGAAGGAATTGCACCTCGGCTACCCCTACGTCATCCGATGCCGAAGCCGTTATCGCGGTAGTTCCCGACACCGCAGCGCCATTCGCAGGGGCAGAGATCGCCACCGTGGGAGGCGTCGTATCGGTTGACGCCGATCCACTGAGCGGCGTCATCATGTCGGTCTGGATCTCAGATTGTGACAAGGCGCGGTTGTAGATTCGCACTTCGTCGATCACCCCATTGAAGTAGAAGCCACCGCTCCGGCGGCCGATGTTTACGTTTGCACTCTGGTTAAGCTGTGAGGATGGAACTGTTCCGAGTAGAGTTCCATTATCGAGAACTCCGTTGACGTAAGTGCTCAGCGTCAGGGAAGCTGCGTCATAGACGCCCGCAACGTGGTACCACGTGTTCAGGGCGCGCACCGAGTTGGAGTATCTTTGCGCCTTTGTCGAAGAATCTGCGGACACAGCGATCCCGAACGTTTGCGGGCCAGTGTCCGGGCTGGTCTTGAGTTGCCAGCCCGGACCACTCGATTTCGACACGATTTGCCCATCATCGGCGGGATTCGCCAGCGCTTTGACCCAGGCCTCGATGGTCATGCTGCCGGTCAGTTGCAGGGCGGAAGGACTGCCCAGGTCAACGTAGCTGCTGGTACCGTTGAAAGAAAGTGCTTTCCCGTATATTCCTGCGCTGGTCCAGGTCGCACCTACAATTGTCCCGGTCAGGTTGTTCCCCGACAGGTCCTTCACGGTGGTGCCGGTTCCTTCTTCAAAACCGTAGGCTGCCACCAACCCTGGAGTACCTGACTGGCCAAGGGCGAGCGAGGAAGGGCCGATCAGAAAAACAAGGCTGGCGAGCAGGACAACGACGGGTTGGCGTCGCTTTGATAGGTTCGGCCAGCTAACGAGACGCACGGCATTATCCTTACCGCCGCGATGACTGGAATCGATCGCGCGATCGAGCGGGCCCTAATTTCTCGTCGGCGGGGGAGTGGACGGCTGCCACGAGTAGCACCGATTGCGTTTGGGGGGAGGTAAGAAGGGCGAGCGGAGGTTACCATAAACAAAAACCTTGTCAATGGCTGGATTTGCACTGCTATCTTTAATCCGTAAGTTGATGAATGTAAGAGATAATCGTAGCGTGAATCGCCTTGGGGCGGGGCGGCTCAGACCCATCCCCGGCCACCATAGCCTGCGCCGCGTGAAATGAGTGGCCGGCGACCGGGCATGATCATACCTGGTGGCCGACAACCGGATGTACGGCTTTCCCCGCCCAGCCGATCCAATGGTCGCGCTCCGCAATTCGGGGAGTCTTTAGCTCGAAGGTTGTTTGGGGCGAGTCGCACCAGGGTCCGCTTCAATAGTGACGTCGACCTTGACCCCCGGCTTCAGAGCCACTGGCTTGCCGTCTTCATCGTGCAGAGTGTTCTCAACCCGGATCTCCCGGTAGAGGTCGTCTGCCCCCTCAACCCCAATCTGCGCCTTTTCGGGTGCGCTGGGATGCGGAGGCGGGATGATCTTTTCAACGGTTCCAGGGAGGGTCACCGATGGCTTACCGGCGTCAGTGTTGTCGGTCGGTGTCTGCTTGGTCAAGGGGCTCCATTCTCCTAATCGACTCGCAGCCGGAAAGTGTCGTCAACCCTCAGCCCAGTCGTTTGATTTTCCGAAGTCCTCGGACTTGGTCTTGATCATTCCGAGTAGCGGCGCACTATCGCAATTTTGTCCTTGCCGACAACATATCACGATTCTATAACAAGGCCCGGCTGACAATTTCGCGGACTTCCGCGCCGCGCCCGAGCTTGTACGCCAGCGCACATCCTGCGGTGCAGCACCGTACATACCGTAAAACGAAAAAGGAATAATCTGAAATTGTCTCTTCTAGCACGATTCCGCGCCTCCTCTAACATGCGGCGTCCCTACGAAAGCAGACGGCCTTGTGCTGTAGGAGGGACCTTATGGCAAAGCAGTCTGCGCGTTCAAAGGCAAAGGATTCTCTGATTTCTTCCCGCCCCGGTGGGGATGGCCGCCAGGTGCACAACCAGATCCTGTTGGCTCTGCCCCGCAATGAACGTGAAAGGCTGCTACCAAAACTGGAATTTGTGCGCCTTCAATCTCGCCTCATCCTGCATGACGTGGGAGACACTTTGCAATCCGCTTATTTCTGCAACACTGGCTTGATCTCCATCCTTAGCGTGTTTCCGGACGGAAAGAGCGTCGAGGTAGGACTTGTCGGCAAGGAAGGTTTTGTAGGCTTGCCCCTGGTGGCCGGCTTTCGCACCGCAGCCACACGAGCGGTGGCGCAGATCGAAGGTACGGCCTTCCGGTTGAGTGCCGACGCGTTAACCGGGATTCTGCGCGAGTGCGTTACGCTGGAGCGGATGCTGCAGCAGTTTTCCCAGATCATGGCGATGCAGGCGACCCAGATTGCAGCTTGCAACCGGCTCCATGAAGTTGAGGAGCGACTGGCCAGATGGTTGATGATGACCGCTGACCGGGTCGGTACAAATTCCCTTGCTCTGACGCAGGAATTATTGGCCCAGATGCTGGGTACTCGCCGCGCCAGCGTAACTCTTGCCGCGGGTATTCTACAAAAGGCCGGTTTGATTGCCTATACGCGCGGGAGCGTGGATATCGTCGATCGGCAGAAACTGGAAGACGTCGCCTGCGAGTGTTACGGTCTCATGCAGAGCCAGTTGGAAAAGTGGCGGGCCGATTCCGAATAGCCGCGTCGCTCATTGACCCAAGATTCAGTTTTCGCATCTTAGGGCCGTGCGATTCGAACCGCGTCAATTTCCAGATCCCTTGCAACCTCCAATCAGAGATCCACCGTTTGGCCCCAAACCGGATGTTCCGCTCCAGGACCCCGGTCTCGCTCCAAACCGCGACGCGCCCTGCCATGAACCGGATCCGGCGGAGCGCAATCAAATTTGACAGACGCGGATTTTTGCCTGCGATCCGCCTATACTGGCCGGTGAAGGCGGATGTCACCACCGACAGCCGGCGCTCATCCCGTTTTTTCTCGTGGTCTTCCAACGATGCCCTCGACGGAATCCAGCAGGGTTGCTGCTCCGTCCAACTTTGAAATTACACGCTTGATGCCAGCGCGGCGGGCGTCGTTCATAAGATGTTCGGTGGCGTGCATGGTGAATAGAACCATCGCAGTTTTGGGGGCAATAGAGGAGATCTTTCGCGCTGCCTCCAGACCATTCATGACCGGCATCGATAAATCCAGGATCACGATATCGGGATTCAGCACCTTGACTCGTTCGACCGCTACGGCGCCATTTTCTGCTTCACCACAAACCTCCCAACCATCGCGCCGCTCGAACCATGCCCGAAGGGAACGCCGAATGGGAGGGCTATCGTCGACGATTAGGACTGTCGTGGACATTAGAATGGCACCAAGGCATACCCTGAGCTGGTTTCCTGGCCGACCAAGTAGCCGACGCTCGATCGGCACTGACTAAGACCGGTACGCATCATTACTCGGCAAGTTGGATCGGTCAATCAGGTACACAATGTACGATGGAGATCATATCGATGTACGATATCAAACACAGAATCATTGAATCTCAGCTTCCGCGGGTGTGGAAGAGTCGCGCCCTCGCTTTCATAGCTCACGCACCTGTCCGTAGTTCAACACGCTACGACGACCTCTCCACCCACAATGTTTCTCAAGGTCGCGTGCAGCATCCCACTGCAGATACTGGTGGAAGACTTCCGGTGCAGTGAGCCTTCGAGTTTCATCGCCGTGCTCTTTCTCGCGTTTTAACGGAAGGTCTGGGCACGGTGCTTGGATTCCGGCAAGCGAGGTGAGGTGGTACGGGAGTTAGTAGTCTTTTTGGCGACGTACAGTACATTATCGACTGTATTGACGGCAAAGGGCTGCACACCTCATAAGTAATAGGTTGTTTAGTAATAGGTTGTTTTTGTCCCATTCAGAATTGTATCGAGTTGCATCCCGCAAGTATCTAAATGCAGCCAAGGAGCTACGTTATGAATCGCGTGCGCATTATGGTTGCCGACGATCACGAAATCGTACGCCGCGGATTGGTCTCACTCATCAAGTCACATCCTGACTGGGAAGTCTGCGCCGAAGCTGACAACGGACGTCAAGCCGTGGAGAAGGCCAACCAGTCGAAGCCCGACGTCGCCATTCTTGACATTGGCATGCCTGTGCTTAACGGTCTTGAAGCGACTCGTCAGATCTTGCGGGAACATCCGGGGGTCAGAATCCTGATCTTGACCATCACTGACACCGATCAAGCGGTGCAGGCAGTACTCGACGCCGGGGCCCGCGGCTTCCTTCTGAAATCGGATGCGGCCCGCGACCTGGTGACGGCAGTGGAAGCCTTGGCGCACAACAAGACTTTCTTTACCGCACGGGTGGCCGATCTGGTGCTATCCGGCTACCTTAACAAGAGCTCACATTCCAGCAAGAACGATTTGAACCTGCCGGGTCTTACATCCCGGGAACGCGAAGTCGTTCAGTTGCTGGCGGAAGGCAAGTCAACCAAAGAGGTAGCCTGCCATCTCAATTTAAGCGTTAAGACGGCGGAGACACATCGCAGCAACATCATGCGAAAGCTCGGGCTGCACTCCGTCAGCGAACTGGTTCTGTATGCCGTGCGCAACGGCATCGTGCAAGTGACGGGCGGTGTTCCTTATCTATCCGCGAGCGCTGTAAATGCCGTGAATGCGGGTCTTACTGTTCCGAAACTATAAGCACGTCCTTGCTGAAGAGGCCGGCTACAGTGTTCAGTGTATTCGGCCTTTCCCCACCAAGAGTTATGATTACGCGCGGTTCGCTTGTCCCCTCGGAATCCAATGAGCACTGCCGTGTCCGGTCCCAATATCGAACTGATCCCCTCGCTGGCACACACCCCTAGCCATACGCATGGTGGACATGTCGTCCAGTTATATGCGGACGACGGCTTCCTCATTGATGTATTGAGTCGATTCATTGGCGGCGCCCTGGCGGTGGGCGATGCTGCCGTGGTCATCGCGACGTGCTCCCACCGCACCGAGCTTGAGCGGCTGCTGTCGGCGAACGGAGTGGACACCGGGAAGGCGGCGATTCAGGGCCGGTACATCGTCCTGGACGCAAACGAAACTTTGCCGAAGATTATGGTGGACGGTGCGGTGGACGAGACTCGCTTTAACGAGATCGTCAGCGAGGCCTTGGATAAGGCCGAAAGTTCGGTGGCCCGCAAACGCGGCCACATTGCAGTATTTGGCGAGTTGGTCGCATTGCTGTGGGCCGGTGGGAGGCCAGCCGAGGCCATCCGGGTCGAGCAACTCTGGAATGATCTTGGCAAGGGCCACTCTTTCTCCCTGCTGTGCGCCTATCCCATTGCGGTTTGCAGCAGCAAAAGGCACATTGAAGCGTTTCTAAAAATGTGCGGGGAACACTCGAGCGTCGTTCCCAGCGAGAGCTATCTGGTCCTCCACAATGAAGAGGAGCGTCTGCGCAGTATCGCGAGCCTGCAACAGAGGGCCCAGATCCTCGAAAAAGAGCTGGCGTTGAGGGAAGTTGAGGCTCCCTTCCGCTTGCTGGTGGAGGCAGTCCAGGACTATGCCATCTTCATGCTGAACCCCGAAGGCCAGGTCAGCAGCTGGAATGTGGGCGCGGAACGCATCAAGGGATACAAGACGAACGAGATCGTGGGCCGGCACTTCTCCTGTTTTTACCCGGAGGAAGATGTGCGAAGCGGCAAGCCTGCCCGGGAACTAGTGGTCGCGGCGGCCCAAGGACGGTTCGAGGACGAAGGTTGGCGGGTACGCAAGGACGGTTCCACATTTTGGGCGAATGTGATTATCACCGCTGTGAAAGATAACTCGGGCAAACTTCTCGGCTTTGCAAAAATCACACGGGATGTGACCGAACGAATGCAGACTCAAAAAGCGTTGGAAACGGAAGTTGCCGAAAGACGCGATGCCCAGCGTCGACTCCAAAATTCAGAACGATCACTCCGTGAGTTGTCACTCCACCTGCTGCGCACCCAGGACGAAGAGCGACGGCGCATTGGAAGGGACCTGCACGACAGTCTGGGCCAGTATCTGGCCGTGCTGAAGATGAAGTTGGATTCGGTGGCGTCTCTGATCGGACAGAAACAAGCTGAGTTGTCGCAGGAATTTGGCCAGTGCATCCGCCTCATGGAGGACTCGATCAGGGAAGTTCGAATCGTTTCCTACCTTTTGTATCCGCCCATGCTGGAAGAGATGGGCCTGAAATCGGCGATCCCATGGTACCTGGATGGATTCTCCACTCGCAGCGGGATCAAGACCGCTTTCGAGATGGAGACCGAGTTCGGCCGCCTCCCTCGTGAGTCCGAGTTGGCGTTATTCCGAGTTCTTCAGGAGGGCCTGACGAATGTTCATCGCCACTCGGGCAGCCCGACCGCGCACGTTCGATTGTCAGTGAAGGACGGCATGGCGATTCTGGCTATCCAGGATAATGGAAAAGGGATCCGTCCAGAACTCCTGGCAGAGTTTTGCCAGGAGTGGATGGGCGGGCTCGGGATTGGAGTCCGAGGCATGAATGAGCGGATGCGGCAGCTGGGAGGCAAGCTCGAGCTCGCTTCCAACGAAGGCTGCACGACCGTGACCGCAATGGTTCCCGGCGGACAAAACCTCAACCTCCCGGCCGAGCCAGGAAAAGCCTGTATAGACTGATCATGGTCTTGCGGCGAAGCTAGAAAGAGTCAGAGAATAGATGGCTACCCGGATTTTGCTGGTGGATGATCATGAGATCGTGCGAGAAGGCATTCGCACACTTATTGCCCTATCACGGCCCGAATGGGAGATTTGCGGCGAGGCCCGCGACGGAGAAGAAGCCCTTGAGGCCGTCAGGGCCTTGAAACCGGATGTTGTTATCCTCGATATCACAATGCCGAAGATGAGCGGTCTCGAAGCGGCTCCACGAATCGCTAAACTGGGGCTCGGCTGCCGGGTGTTGATGTTCACCATGCACGATTCGGAGAGGCTATCCACCGAAGTCCGTCAAGCCGAGGCTCAGGGTCTGGTGCTCAAGTCTCAAGCCGCCCGCGATCTGGTGCGAGCGGTCGACCGATTGCTCGATGGGGGCACGTTTTTTTCCCAGCAACAAGACGTCGCGATGAGATAGGGTGTGCGGATCGAACTCAACCGCTTATTCCAAACCAAGCTGATCGTTGTACTGTTGCATGAGGGCGTAGCACTCGCAGCCGACTCCTCGAGTTTCTTCCGAGGGAAAGCGCTTGTGTCACAGCGAGGCACGAATAAAGTGTTCGCTGCCAGACACTGTGCGCCAAGGGATAACGATTCGTCGCTCGGGATCCGGTCTGGGTGAAGGGCGGGGAGCTACGCGGCTGTATTCTGGCCGTCGACGAACGGTGTGGACTCAGTCTCCTGAGTATCGCTTTGTAGAAACATGTCTGCGGCGTTCAATAGATGGTCTCTCTTCAGTTCGTCTTGCTCATCCAGAGCATCCCACACCATCTCTAACCATCTTGTGAGGTCCAGGTTCTGCATTTTCAGTCGCCCCTTTTTACTGCGAATCGATCCCACCGTCATGTTCGTACTGACAAAGAGCACGATCCCTGCCATACCTGTATTTTGAGAAGGATGGGGGACCGGAGAACCCCCGGTGCCCGTGAAGTTTGTGCCAAAAGAGAGGAAATCTGATCTACAGACAATGCTGTAGTACGCGTTCTTTCAAATCGAAGTGAGACACCCGGTCCTGTAACCGTATTTTCATCTGTGGTGAAGGTGTCACGAATCCAAATGGGTGTACGATCAAAGTGTCACTCAAATCAAAAACTGATCTAGCAGGAGGGCAGTCTGTCATGACCGCCGTAGCCTCCGCCAATTCCACCCTTTCCGGAGTCTCCAACCAGCCCCTCACCTCAGAAGAACTCAGCAAGATCAATGCCTATTGGCGTGCCGCGAACTATCTTTCCGGGGGCCAGATCTACCTGTATGCGAATCCGCTGTTGCGGGAGCCTCTGAAGATTGAGCATGTGAAGCCCCGACTGCTCGGGCATTGGGGCACCACCCCCGGACTCAATTTTGTCTACGCGCATTTCAATCGTCTCATCAAGAAATACGATCTGAATGTGATCAACATCACAGGACCCGGCCACGGCGGGCCTGGCATTGTGGCCAATACCTATCTGGAAGGCACTTATACCGAGCTTTATCCTGACATCCAGCACAATGAAGAGGGTTTGCAAAAGCTGTTCAAGCAGTTCTCCTTTCCCGGCGGAATCCCCAGCCATGCCGCCCCGGAAACGCCGGGTTCGATCAATGAGGGCGGTGAACTGGGTTACTCCGTTGCTCATGCATATGGAGCAGTGTTCGATAATCCCGACCTGCTGGCGTGTTGCGTTGTCGGCGATGGCGAGGCCGAGACCGGCGCACTGGCAACCAGTTGGCATTCCAACAAGTTTCTGAATCCTGCGCGGGACGGGGCGGTGCTGCCAATTCTGCATTTGAACGGCTACAAGATTGCGAATCCGACTGTGCTGGGGCGCTTGAGCGATGAGGAACTTACCCAGCTGTTTAACGGCTACGGCTACAAGCCCTACTTCGTCGAGGGACATGACCCCGAACCCATGCACCAGCTCATGGCCGCCACGCTCGACACCATAATCGCCGAGATCAGGGCGATTCAGGAAGATGCGCGTTCGCGTGGATCCAAGACTCGACCTGTCTGGCCGATGATCGTGATGCGCACCCCGAAAGGCTGGACCGGCCCGAAGGTTGTGGACGGTAAACCGGTCGAAGGCACATGGCGCGCGCACCAGGTGCCGGTCACGGATTTGTCGACCAAGCCGGGTCATCTCAAGATTCTGGAAGACTGGATGAAGAGCTATCTTCCTGAAGAACTCTTCGACCGGACCGGTAAACTTCGCAGTGAAATAGCCGAACTCGCGCCACAGGGTGATCGGCGGATGGGCGCCAACCCGCACGCCAACGGGGGATTGCTGCTCAAGAATCTGCTCATGCCCGATTTTTGCGATTACGCCGTGAAGGTTGCCAAGCCGGGTACGGAGCTGGCAGAGGCAACCCGTGTGCTGGGCACGTTCCTGCGTGACGTTATGAAGCTGAATCTGGATGCGAAGAACTTCCGGGTATTCGGTCCCGATGAGACTGCTTCCAACCGGCTGGATGCGCTCTACGAAGTGACCGACAAAGTCTTGATGGAGCCGTTATTGTCCACCGACGAACACGAGTCCACCACCGGACGTGTCATGGAAATGCTGAGCGAGCACATGTGCCAGGGTTGGCTCGAGGGCTACCTGCTGACCGGTCGGCACGGCTTTTTCTCGTGTTACGAGGCGTTCATCCACATCGTCGACTCCATGTTTAATCAGCACGCCAAGTGGCTGAAAGTGACGCGCCACATCCCCTGGCGACGTTCGATCGCATCGTTAAATTATCTGCTGACCTCGCACGTCTGGCGCCAGGACCACAACGGCTTCAGCCATCAAGACCCCGGGTTCATCGATTTCGTGATGAACAAGAAAGCGGATGTGGTACGCGTCTACCTGCCGCCCGATACCAACACGCTGCTTTCCGTGGCCGATCACTGCCTGCGCAGCCGGGATTACATCAATGTCGTCGTTGCCGGCAAGCAGCCGGCCCTGCAATATCTCGACATGGAAGCCGCCATCGAACACTGCACCAACGGAATCGGAATCTGGTCGTGGGCCAGTACTGATCAGAAGTGTGAACCC
>Ga0137409_10006614_pt1 | contig 12014 bp, 15 predicted proteins | sample CZODoug1_16funga_FD_122059 | JGI IMG/M metagenome (GOLD analysis project Ga0137409, IMG submission 122059) | Vadose zone soil fungal communities from Angelo Coast Range Reserve, California, USA - CZODoug1_16fungal (Hybrid Assembly) | ecosystem: Environmental > Terrestrial > Soil > Vadose zone... | reverse complement strand
TGCACAACCATCAGCAAATCCGGTGAGGTTTTTTCCGTCGTTACGCCGAGGCGCTGGACTTCCTGCGGCAATCGCGGCAGCGCCTGCGATACGCGGTTCTGCACCTGCACTTGCGCTTTGTCGAGGTCCGTGCCCAGTCCGAAGGTGATCGTCAGAGTCATCACGCCGTCGGCTGTGGCTTGCGAAAACATGTAGAGCATGCCTTCGACGCCATTGATCTGTTGTTCGAGGGGCGAGGCCACCGTGTCCGCAATGACGGTGGGATTTGCGCCCGGGTAGCTTGTGTGTACGACGACGGTGGGCGGTACGACTTCCGGATATTCGCTCAAGGGAAGGCGGAAATAGGCGAGCGCTCCAATGACAAAAATGATGATGGAAATTACCGCGGCGAAGATTGGGCGCTTGATGAAGAAATTAGAAATATTCATGGCCGTCCCGGACTATTCCCGCGCCTTCGGCTCGCGCGACTTCTCTTCGTGACCCACAAGGGCGGACTGCGTGGATGTCTCACTCAATGCGTTCGATGGGGTCGCCATGGAAACCTTCTTGGGTGTAACCGCGTCTCCCGGACGCACGCGCTGCAGGCCGTTCACCACGATGACGTCGCCTTCGTGCAAGCCATCCCGCACGACACGCAATCCCTCCGCCATCGGGCCAAGTTTCACGGGGCGATAGGCGAGCGTGTTGTTTTTGCCGAGCACAAAAACGTACTTTTGATTCAAGTCCGTAACAACGGCCTCGTCTTTCGCCAGGCAGCCACCGTGCACCCCGCCTCCTTGCAACCGAATCCTCGCAAAAAGCCCTGGCGTCAGAGCGAAATTCTTGTTCGCAAAAGTGGCCCGCAAGCGAATCGTTCCTGTCGAGGAGCTGACTTGATTGTCCACAAAGCTCACCTGGCCGACGTGGGGGAATCCGTCTTCGTCCGCCAGGCCCAACTGCGCTGCGCTGCGCAGATCGTGCGAACTTGTCCCGTGGCTTTGCGTTACCCGCGCATACTTGAGGTAGGTCTGCTCATCGACATCGAAGTAGACGTAGATCGGGTCGAGCGAAACCAGTGTCGTCAGGGGCTTGGCCTGCGTAGCGCCGCTCTCGACCAAATTGCCTTCCGTGATGTCCGCCCGTCCCACTCGACCCGTAATCGGAGCCGTGACGCGCGTGAACTCCAGATTCAGTTCCGCGCCACGAAGCGCTCCCTCGGTGGACGCGATGCGGGCTTCGGCTTCGTTGCGGACTGCGGCGCGCCGGTCGTACTCCTCGGCTGACATTCCATCGTTGTTATGAAGGCGTTCGGCGCGCTCAAAATCGCTTTGCGCTCGCGAACGCTGTGCTCTCGCCTGTGAGAGATCGCCCTTTAGCCGATCCACTTCCGCCTGGAAGGGACGCGGATCGATCTGAAACAAAAGTTCGCCCTGCCGAACAACCGCGCCTTCCTTGAAATGCACGCTCTGCAAGTAGCCGGAAACACGTGGGCGAACCTCGACGGCGTTGACGGCTTCAAGTCGGCCGGTGAACTCGTCACTGTCACCCAATTGCTTGCAGATAACTTCCGCTACGCTCACCTCCACCGGCGCTGGAGCCTTGGGTTGAGCTGAACTGGAACACCCGGCATTTAGGCCGGCAACAGCCGCCAAACCGATACCCAGTATCAGTCGCGGTGTCACGGTACCGTGGTCCTTACTCTTCCATGGGTTCGTTGTTTCCAGCAGCATCTGTTTCTCCCAAGTTGTTTCCGGTGTTTATTGTTCCCAACGTCGGCGATTGGCGCTCAAAGCTTTATGTGCCTCTTACAAATCCAGTCCCGATACCATCGCGGTTAAAATAGATGAAGAAGGGGTGGGCATGGTTACATGGGAATATGTGACACCTAATCGATACATGGTATACAATGTGGAACTGGGTCCATTATGGCTAAGCGTCCAGAAATCTGTCCGGTAGAAACCACCGCACGTATCGTCGGTGGACGCTGGAAAGCCGCCGTTCTCGAGCAACTTTTCCAAGGCACCAAGCGGTTCTCCGAGCTGAAACGTGGTATTAGCGGGATCACGCAACGAACGCTTGCGCAGCAACTCCGCGATCTACAGTCCACGGGAATCGTTGAACGTACGGTGTACCCGGACAGGCCGCCCCGAGTGGTCTACACCATCACGCCTATCGGAAAGTCTCTGCGGCCCTTGCTCGACGCGATGTGCCACTGGGGCAAGTCGCACTCGGCTGCCATGGCATGGAAAAAGCTCCGAGCTACCGATCGGCTGCAATAAGGCCGTCATGTTGGACAACGGCAACCTCTGTCTAGAATCCCGTTGATTGGATATGCTTGATTCGCCTCATACCAATGAGCGCCGATGCGACTCGACAACCCGGACCCCGGGCGAAGGCCTGCTAACAAGCCGTCGCGCAACTCTGTCGCGAGGGTGCCAGGTGGGTGTTTCTTGTTTTCGCCCTGATGCCTTGCGCATATGGATCTCCGTTCCTTCCCGTTCAAAAGAAATTTCGTCCATAGCCAATTTCATTAAGTGGATGCCGCGCCCGTGTTCGGACTGGAGGTTTTCGAACGCCAGAGGATCGGGAATCTTATTAGGGTCGAATCCGTGTCCCTGATCTCTGACGGCGATGAACACTCCCTTGCCGGATTCGCAGCAGCAACGGACGTGAACCAACTTGCGCGCGTCCAAGCGATTGCCGTGGAGCATCGCGTTAGTCAGCGCCTCCCGAAGCGCGAGTTCAACGTACTGCTCCTCTCCGCGAACACAGCGAGATGCCGCAATCAAGCTCATGAGCCAATCCACTAGCGGTGAGATCAGGCCGATTTCGCTACGCAGCCAGGTGTGCACCTCCAGCGGAGCCCCAGGGAAACGAGACTTGCGGAGCGCCGACTGCAGAGACTTGAAACTACCAACCCAAATCATTTCTGTAACCTCCTTCTAGGCCTTACCAATTCGGCCCTTAGTGCGCGGCGCCTGGACCGGCCGACCTGAAATTGCGCGTGAAGAAAACTAAAGGCGCCCCGATCATGCAGGCGCAGCCCAGCAGCCAGAAGCAATCGAGAAAGCCAAGGAACGCCGCTTGCTGGTGGATCATTCGCGCCAATTGTGCTTTTGCATGCAGAGCGGCGTCCGGGGTCGTAAAACCGTGGGTCACAAAATATCGCGACAAGGTGGAGAGTGTTTCTTGATAGCGCCGCTGGAATGGAGTGGCGTGAGCAACCAGAACCGACTGGTGATACTGCGTTCGCCGCGCAAGAACAGTTGTAACGAAGGCGATACCAACGCTTGCCCCTTGGTTCCGGAACAGATTGGTAAGACTCGAAGCTTTGTTGTTCTTATTCTTTGGCAAGAAGGAATAGGCTAGCTGGCTCACCGGCACAAACAGCGGCGCGATCCCAAGTCCTTGGATCGCACGGGCGACCGCCACATGCTTGTAGTCCGTGCCCAGGTCAATGCTGGCGTAGCGCCACATGGCAACGGCAAAAATAATGTATCCGGTGAAAATGAGCGGCTTGATCCCGACTTTCGGCAGGATTTTCACAATCAGCGGAGCCAGGGCCACGATGACGAATGCACCAGGTCCAAGAACGAGTCCTGCGTCGGTCGCGGTGTAGCCATAAAGGCTCTGGAGCATCTGCGGAATCAACACCGTCGACCCGAATAGGGCAAAGCCAAAAAGGAAATAGTAAACGTTCGCGATGGCAAAGTTCCGGTCTGCGAGTAGGCGAATTTCGACCACGGGGTCGGGATGTCGCCACTCCCAAAACGCGGCCGCAATCAGCGCCACAGCCGCGATCGAAAAAAACAAAACAATGAAGCGGCTCTCGAACCAATCCTCGGTCTGGCCGCGATCGAGGACAACTTCCAAGCACGCGAAGCCGAGGGCTACCAGAAAAATCCCGAGGCCGTCAATCCGAAGCCTGCCGCCTTTACGGGCAGCTTCGACTTCACGCGTGAACTCGGGAGGGTCGGAAACGAGCCGGTTCGTCAGGATCAGGGACACAATCCCGATGGGAATGTTGATAAAGAAGATCCAGCGCCAACTCCAGTTGTCTGTGATCCACCCACCGAGCGGCGGGCCAATCACCGGGGCAGTAACGATGGCCATGCTGTAGAGAGCGAAAGCTGCGGGCCGCTTTTGCGGAGGGAACGTGTCCACAAGAATGGCCTGCTCCACCGGAGCGAGGCCACCGCCGCCGACACCCTGCAGAACGCGAAAGAAGATGAGTAGGCCCAATGAGGGAGCGAGGCCGCACAGCAGAGAGCTCAACGTGAAGAGCACGACGCAAAGCATGTAGTAGCGTTTCCGCCCGAAGACGCGGCTCAGCCACGCGGAAAGCGGAAGCACGACGGCATTCGATACCAGATAGCTTGTCAGGACCCAGGTGCTCTCGTCGTAGCTGACCGCGAGCCCGCCAGCAATATGGGGCAACGCGACGTTGGCTATGGCCGTGTCTAGAAGTTCCATGAAGGTTGCCAGCGTAACGGTGACCGCGATGATCCATGGATTGATCGCCTGCCGCTCGGCGAGCGCATACGGTGTGCGAAGGGAGGCTGTAGCAGTGCTCATATCCGTGGCAGCTCTCTTTGATGCAACAAGAGACCGACCGGTCTCATCTAACATCTGGTATGATGCAGCAAGCGACCAATCGGTCGCACAATGGAGTTGGAGGGGGTAAGGATATGCGCAAAGGCGAGCAGACCCGTCAGGAAATCATTCGCAAGGCGGCGCCTATCTTCAATCAGAGAGGCTATGACGGGGCAGCCTTGTCCGACCTGATGCGGGCGACGGGCCTCGAAAAAGGCGGGATCTACCGGCACTTCTCCAGCAAAGAGGCGCTAGCTGCCGAGGCCTTTGACTACGCCTGGCGAGAGGCTTTGAACGCGCGGATCCTCGATCTGGATACCATCTCGAATACCGTCGACAGACTCAAGCAGTTGGTTGCGAATTTTGTTGAGCGTCGCGGAACCATTCCCGGTGGGTGTCCCTTACTCAACACGGCGATCGATAGCGATGACGGCAATTCTGTTCTGCGCGATCGCGCACGCAAGGCGCTACGCGGCTGGCGCAACTACATTATTTCGATAGTCAGTGCCGGAATCAAAGCGCGGGAGATCCGCCCGAAGGTCGACGCAAAGAAGCTGGCGACTCTCATCATTTCTTCCCTCGAGGGCGCAATTATGCTCTATCGTCTTGAACGAAGCGAGGAAGCGCTGCGCGCGGTCCAGGCCCATCTGGACAACTACTTCGAAAGAGAGGTGCGAGTTCCGTCTAAGTAGCACGATGGGGATGGAGTCTAGCGTCCCTTGGCGCGCTCGCCTCTCAGGGCCATGCAAGTCGAGGCCGCCTTGGCAACTAGCCGCCCGCCTTCATCCGTGATTTCACACTCGATGTAGCCGATCGTGCTGCCCCGTCGCACCACTTTGCCTTCGGCGCGCAAGCGAGCCTCCCACACCGGGCGGAAGAAATTGATCTTCAGCTCGATCGTTGTGAAGGATTCGCCGGGCGCGAGTGTGCTTGCAAACGCCATTCCCATCGCCGCGTCCGCAATATCGCAAAGTATTCCCCCGTGGAGTGTCCCCATGGGATTTGCATGTTGTTGTCCGGCTGCCAGCGTAACTACCGCTCGTCCATCGGCAATTTCTTTCGCTTCAAATCCGATGAGCCGTGCTACGGGAACATCGTTGGTCTCCGGGTGAATCATATATCCTCGCTAGATGAATAGGTGGGGGTTCACTACCAAGTGAGAAAAACCAACCCTTCGGCTAAGCACCAAAGGTTTTACCATCCGGCGCGAATTCACGTCCACTCCTAAGCTCCGGATAAACGGATTCCTTGTCCGCGGCCAGACTATCGTCTCGTTATGTATGACGCCGTCTTCGCCTGAATTTCTTCGCAAAAGATTGATGCTCTAATTGAATTCACCTTTCGTAGTTGTTCCGAATTTGACGGCCAACACTGGAGGTCCGAAAGGCATTTCCAGTAATTCCTAAGACGCAAATCTGTGAGCGCCTGGCCTCCAACCAAGCACTCCTCAACTATTCCTATGTGCGTAAGCTGCTGATTTTAAAATAATTGGTCGGGGCGAATGGATTTGAACCATCGACCTCCTGGTCCCGAACCAGTGGATAAAATCACATAAGTCGCTGTCCTGGCGTCACTTAAGGTCTTTCCGGCCGCTCTCAGATTGACAAGTTTGGACAAGTCGCGGCGATCCAGTGGCATTTGATCTGATAGACCCATCGAGAACCGTCCCCTCCGCGGGCGGAGGATACTTTGGCGAGAGGCAATATCTAAGGGCAATTGTTCGCGCACTCAGAGTCTCGCGCGAAACGGGTTGATCAGCTCCACAGCGAGGAGGGCAAAGTCGTTCTCATTTCGTGTTGCAACTGTCAGAGCATGAACGCGAGCGGTTGCAGCAATCATTGCATCTTCCAGGAGGTGGTCTGACTTTCCCTCCATCAGCCTGGCCCATTCGCGAAAGCATAGGGAGTCCATGGCAAGAACATTGTTGGACATTTCTAGGTGATCTACCCAGGTGTTGATCTCAAGAGCTTTTTGCGTATCCTGCCTACGCGTCCGCTCAATTCCTCTCTGCAATTCGCCAATCGTGACCGCCGAAATATAGAGCTGATCGTCGCGCAATCCTCCGATCCATGCGATAACGGCGCCATGCGGTTTAGGCTTGCGCAGTTCGGAAACGACATTTGTGTCCAACAAATACTTGGTCACTTAAAATCTACCGGCGGGCGACGTTTAAGATGCCCCCGCTCATGAATGAACTTTTCAAAGCGAGCCCCAGGTTCGAGAAGTAGGGATTTTAGGTTCGGGCGAGAGCTCTGCTGTAGACGACGCCATTCCTCGATGGGAACTAGAACGGCCGTCTCAACCCCTCGCCGCGTCACGACCTGGGGCCCCTTTTTGATGGTGGCGTTGAGGAACTCGCTAAAGCGAGCTTTCGCGTCTTGGACTTGCCAGGAACTCATCACGCGCCTCCCCTCTGTCCTCTAATCATACAGACTAGTCAGATGCCTAGTCAACACACGAATCACAAAATGGTCTTCACGATGGAAACAGAAACGAAACAGAACGGGGAGCGACGTTTCACACCAAAGGCCATCGTCAACTACACCCGATCGCGGCAGCAGTTTTCGCCACTGCAAAGGATCGCAAGAGCAAACAATTATTCCCGCGTCAGTGGGATCCGAATTACATCGGCCTCCTGGCGATCGACAAGAAGGCGCAGAATAGGCCTACGTTCGAAGCAGCGGAGATAGAGACCATCTTGACCGCCGCCAAGGAACTCTTCCGCGTCCTCTACTGTCTGTTAGCTGGGTCCGGGTTGCGAATCGCTGAAGCCTTGGGCCGCGAAATCGGGAAGCACTTCTCAGACGACTGCTCGATCGTTTACGTCCGTCAGCAGCGTAGCAAGAAGGGTCGCACGATCGAAGCGTATCCCAAGACAGATGCAGGGATTAGGGACGTCGATTTACACCCTGACCTAGCTGTGCTGGTGAACTCGCTGCCGTTGTCTTCTCGACGGCGCTGTTAAGTGCTACCCATTGGCAATTGCCCTTTCTGGTCGTTCATTTCGATTTGCCGCATCCATCCGTTCGCGTTTGCCTTGGCGACTACTCGCTCTGTCTCTCGAAGCTCCACCTTGTAGATTTCCAGGAAGCGGAGAGCGCCGGGGCAGAGTAGGTGCGATGGCTTGTCTTCTTCATCGGAACCATGAACGTATGCGGGAGTGAGGAAACCAAGCCTCGCAAGCACTATAGCAGCGTTTCTATTCAGGGTGGTCGCGCATTACTCGTCGAGCGGGAGTGGCACGCCGGGGAGCTCGCTCGAGCGATACAGGGCCTCTACCAGCGCCATGGTTTGAAATGCATCTTCAAAGTGCGACGGCAAGGTGGAAGCTGACCCCTCGGCGAAGGATTGCAGAGCGCCCATGGTTCCCATGAAGGCATCCGGGAAGTTGTTGCCGTCAACCGGGAGGGACTGCCAGTGAGGAAAGTTGGAGCCGCGCTCGGTGTATTCGGCGGTATCTGGCTTGCCGGTGGGATAGTCGAGGTTGACGCCCATCGTGATGCGTGCTGCGCCCCTGAGCCCCTCCCATTGAACAAAGCTGTGCTGACGCTCGGGACCGAAGTTGTGGTTGTGATTGGTGGCAACAAAGACGCGTTTGGAATTGTCGTAGTTGAGGATTGCGATGGTCTTGGTGGCGGCTAGGTTTGCCGTGTGAGGGTTTCTTACCGTGCGCGCCAAGACGCTTTGCGGGTTGCCCATCCACGAGCGAATGAGATCGAAATTGTGAATGCTATGATAGAGGATCTCAAGGCGCGGTGCTGTGGCGGGAAAGGTCCAGAGATGCGAGGGCGTGTAGGTGCTTGTTTGAACTTCGATGTCGTGGATTTCCCCGAGGAAACCACCGTTCGCGAGCGACCTGATGGCGAGGTTATTGGGAGAGTAGCGAAAGAGTGACACAAGGAGAAAGGTTGTGAGACAAAGCAGCTTTCCTTTGCGGTTGGCTTCTTCCTTGCAGGAGGAGGCTCGCAAAACAGCCGAGAGTGAGGGAGTATCCCTCAATCAGCTTATCAATCTAGCGGTCGCAGAGAAAATTTCTGCCTTGCGTACGGAAGAATTCTTTCGTGAGCGAGGAGCCCATGCAAACATAAAGAAAGCACGAAAGATTTTGAAACGGACGGGCAAAGAACCACCAGGAGAAGGCGACGAAATTCTCTAGGTCTTTTCGATGAGTTCTACGGGAGCCATTACGATCGACTTCCGAGTGTCAGGCAGCACCCAACATGGGGCCATTGGATCAGGCTCTCATCGATGCAGCAACGCTGCACCTTTTTTCCGCCACCTTCATGGGCAGACGTAGGTTCCGCCGACTTTCATGACCTTTGGACTTGGCCTTCCAGAATTTCTCGTCGCGCGCTGGACCCCCGTGCTGGCGGGATCTCCGCAGAATTGCCAACCTCGATCGCTCCTTCTTCAAATGGACAGCCCTTCTTACGTGGAGAAACAAAGTGACGAGCGTAAGCCTCTTCAATATTGCGATCGCCCGTTTTTGAAAACCGTAAGAGAGGACGAGAGCCCTTGGTCCATCGTTTGTAGACGGTGAGCGAGGGTTTGAGGCCCAAATCGTGCGCATGCATTCGCAAGATACTTAAGATTCGGCTGGCCTTGCTTAGATTGCAGCGAATGACCCTCTCGAGGTAGGAAATTCGGCCACGCCTCCAATCCTCGGCCGATTCCGGGGACAGCAGGTCCATCCGAATAAAGAGTTCCACCGGAGCAACGGATCCCTTTTCTCGAAGAAGATTGTCAACCGCTCTCACAATCGGGACGTAATGCGCATCCTGCTTGTAATTTGCCACTGTAGTTTTCTTCAAAGAGCGTCCTCGCTATCACGAAGTGCGTTTCCCATTCGCCGAGTACACCATCTTCCTCCGTCTCAAAAAAAGCCCATTGGCCAAAACTCCGCTGCTCATCGAGCCTACACAACCTCAGATTCATCGGCCATCAGAATTTTTAAACCTCAAGGCGTTCGGCAGTGGGTTCCAGAAATTCTGGCACGTCAATTCCGGAAATTTCTGGCACGGCCTGCACTCGACGGCAAGATCTCTTCCAGGATTGGTCAACGAACCGGTCGAAGGGGTCAGTTTGCAGAAGTAATCGTAGACGGAAATCCAGAAGTCACGTGTCGTTGGGAGTGGTCGGGGCGAATGGATTTGAACCATCGACCTCCTGGTCCCGAACCAGGCATCTGAATCCCATAAATGCTTTATATGGCGTCGCTTAGGGGACAAGAAGCGTTATCCCCCCCTCTTAGTTGTACCTAACCTGTACCTAGCAGCCCCGATTGCAACCCTCTGGGGAAATACCTGCTCCCCAGTGACGCGTAACCAGAAGAGTACGCTACAGGTCTACTAACCAGCCGCTGGCAATGGTTAATTATTGAGTAATAATTAGACTTAATAACATTTTTGACGAAGTGGGCCGCGTCAAGAGTGATTTGTTAGGCTTCTTGCTTCTTGTTTGCACACTCAAACGTTGGCGTCGTGCAGGAGGCCAGCCGATCCGGACTTAAGTGAGTCGTTTGAGCCTGTCCAAGATAACTCACCCATCTTCCTCCCCATGAGTTAGACCCGCTCGCCAACTTTGTGCGAAGATGCCTTTTGGGTTAAACGACCCACTTGGGGCCTGATGCCATCCTCCCGATCCAGCCAATCTGGGTGCCTTCTCCGCGCGACCGCAGTACAAGCCATTTGTGTGACGCTGCTTCTGAACTCCGGATTGGCTCAACAAAACCCCGCGGAAAAGCAACCGGTCCGTAACCAGCAGAGCGGCATGAGCACGGGCAGTGCGCACGCTCCAGTAAAGGATGCACTCTCGCGACCGATTACGGCCGGGGGCTTTGTTGACGGCGCACCAGTCATTTTTATTGATGTGACCCATACAGCCGGCATCGACAGATTCCACCATCGGTCAGGAGGACCCGAAAAAAGGACGATTCTGGAGACGCCCGGTTCCGGTGTGGCGCTGCTTGATTATGACAACGATGGCTGGCTTGATATTTATCTGCTGAATGGCTCAACGTTTCCAGCGCTGAAAGGCAAGGAAGCTTCGCCACGCGCGATGCTGCTACACAACAACCATGACGGGACATTCACCGACGTCACAGAAAAAGCTGGCGTGGCAAATGAAAGATGGGGCTTCGGCGTGGCGATTGGGGACTTCGATAACGATGGCTGGCCGGACATTTACGTATCAAACTTCGGCAAGAATCGTCTCTATCATAACAATCACGACGGGACGTTTACCGACGTTGCAGAAATGGCGGGTGTCGCCCTTGGCAGCTGGTCAACCGGCGCAACCTGGGGCGACTACGACCACGATGGTTATCTTGATCTATTTGTTCCGGGCTATGTGAAGTTCAATCCGAATAACCCCCCAATCGCGGGCAAAGGCGGGATTCCGGCAGGATTTTGTCAGTTCCGCGGGGTCGAAGTCATGTGCGGTCCACGGGGCCTGCCGGGGGAGACCGATCACCTGTTTCACAACAATGGCGACAGCACGTTCACAGACGTGAGCGTGAAAGCGGGCGTGGCCGACGCGAAGGGATATTACGGCTTTTCATCTGTGTTTGTGGACGTGGATGACGACGGGTGGGTCGATTTAGCGGTTGCGAACGATTCCGTGCCGAAGTATCTCTACCGAAACAAGCACGATGGCACGTTTGAGGATATCAGTTATCTTTCGGGATTTGCATTGGACGACGATGGACGTGAGCAAGCCGCCATGGGAATCGCAGTGGGCGATTACAACCGTGATGGCAAAGTCGATCTTTACATCACGAATTTCTCCGACGATTACAACACCCTTTACCGGAATGAAGGCGACGCGGCGTTCGCCGACGTCAGCTTTCGCGCTGGAATCGCGACACTGACGATCCCCTTTCTTGGCTGGGGCACGGGCTTTCTCGACTACGATAACGACGGGTTGCTCGACATATTTGTCGCCAACGGACACGTGTATCCGGGAGTTGACTTACAGGACTGGGGCACAACCTGGGCGCAGCGTCCGTTGCTGCTGCGCAATCTGGATGGATCGAAATTCCAGGAGGTGCCGGCGGCAACGGGAAGCGGCCTCGCAGTTGTTGTAACGGCACGAGGCGCGGCGTTCGGTGACCTGTTCAACGATGGTCATATCGACGTGGTCCTGAACAACATCGATTCTACGCCCACATTGCTGCGTAACGTGGTCAAAAATTCGAATCACTGGATCACTCTAAGGCTGTTGGGAGGTCCCAAGAGTCCCCGTGATGCGATCGGAGCCAAGGTATTTGTCACGGCAGGAGGCGCGCGGCAACGCGGGGACGTCTTAAGCGGCGGAAGCTATGGATCGAGTTCCGATCAACGTCTGCACTTCGGTCTGGGAGTGGCAACGAAAGTGGACCGGGTGGAGATTCACTGGCCTAGCGGAGCAAAAGAAGAAATTACGATTCCCGCCGTCGACCGCAT
>Ga0137409_10006613_pt1 | contig 12015 bp, 8 predicted proteins | sample CZODoug1_16funga_FD_122059 | JGI IMG/M metagenome (GOLD analysis project Ga0137409, IMG submission 122059) | Vadose zone soil fungal communities from Angelo Coast Range Reserve, California, USA - CZODoug1_16fungal (Hybrid Assembly) | ecosystem: Environmental > Terrestrial > Soil > Vadose zone... | reverse complement strand
CGACCGAGAATACCGGGAGTATTTGAGCGAGGAGCAACGCAGCCAGCGGGGTCCCCAACGCGGCAGCCGCGTTGGCGTGGAGCGGGGATGCATCGCCCGTCGAATGCAGCCAGACTTTGGCCACGGGCTGTTAAGCGTGAGACACGCTTTCGAGTGCATGTGCATGAGCGCTGTCCGACGTGACGCCTGGCAGCGCGGTCGCCAGCGCGCCGACGATTTCGGCATGAAACTCGGTACCGGCGCAGCGCCACAACTCCCGCAGCGCGTCGCCCGACGGACGCGCGCGACGGTAGGCGCGCGCGCTGGTGATCGCGTCGTACGCGTCGGCCACGTGGACGATCCGGGCGGCCAGCGGGATTTCGTTGCCGCGCAGGCCGTTAGGATACCCGCGGCCGTCGGGCCGCTCATGATGCAGCTCGACGATCACAATGTGCCGCGCGAGAAAGGGAACCGACCGCAGGATCCGCGCCCCGAGCACCGGATGCTGCTTGATGGTGTCGAACTCCTCGTCGGTCAGCGGCCCCGGCTTGCGCAGCACGTCGTCGGGGACGCCGATCTTGCCGATGTCGTGGAGCAGCGCCCCGAGGCGGAGGACCTCGAGGTCGCCGGGCGGCAGCGACAGCCTGCGGCCGATGGCCACCGACAACACGCTCACGCGCTCGGAGTGGCCGGCGGTGTACGGGTCGCGCGCGTCGAGCGCGGCGGCGAGCGCGCGGATGGCGCCGGTGTAGGCCGCTTCGGTTTCGGCTTCTGCCTGGGCGAGCGAGGCCATGAGCGCGCTGAAGGTCTCAATCAACGCATCGACCTCGCGGCTCGACCCGCCCGATGGCAACGGCAGCGTCACGTCGCGCGTCGCGGCCATGCGCGCGATCGCGCCCGAGAGCTGTCCGATCGGCTCGGCGACCAGCCGCGCGAGGGTGATGCTGCCGACCAGCGCCAGGACGATCGCACCGATCGCGATGAACGCGAGGTTGCGCATCGACTGGCGCATCGCGCTCAGCGATGATTCGTCGATCGACCCCAGCGCGTAGAACACCGTGTCGCCGACCGCGACGAGCCTGCGGTACGCGTGCGACTCACCGGCGAGCGACATCGTGCCCTCGGCCGGTCGTGTGGCCGCGACCGCGGCTTCGAACTCGCGCGCCGCCTCCGGCGCGAGCGTGCTCGCGAGCAGCAGCCCATCGCTGATGATGGCGGTGCGTGTGCCGGCCAGCTGCGCGAGCTCCTGCGCATAATTCGCGTCGAGGCTCGTCGCGAGGTACAGCATGCCCACCGTGGTGCCGTCGCTGAAATCGAGAGGCACCGCGACGACGCGGAACGTCTCGTTGTTCGTGCGCGCAATGCCGTCGAACGAGCCGCCGTCCCGGTCGGCGGCCAGCGCCACCGGCTGCCCGCGCGGCCAGCGATCCCCCAGCCGTCCGGCGGCCGCCAGCGTGTTCTGACGCATGTCGACGAGGACGATGGCGTCGGCCTCGACCCGCGCGGCGACCTTCGTCAGCTCGCTGTCGATCGTCGCGAGGAGCTGCGCCTTGACCGCGCTGTTCCCGGTCCGCGCTTCCGTCTGATAGGTGTCGAGCGCCGCTTTCAGCGTCGGGTTCTCGGCCAGCGTCCCGGCCTGCGCCACGAGCTCGCGCTGGCGCCGGGCTTCGAGCGCCGCGAACATCCGCTGGCTGGATTCGAGACTCGTGGTGACCGCCTGCCGCACCTGCTCGCGCACGCTGAAAGTGACGACGACGAAGACCACCGCGAGCAGCACGAAGACGGTCATGAAGGTCACGGCCAGGGTCTTGACAACCAGGCGCGGCGGACGGCGGCCGGAGAGCATCGCCGTCATTTCGGATCCTCGACCGGCAGGGACAGCTCGACGCTGGCCGCCCTGCCGCGCTCGACCCGCACGCTCGCGCGCCGTTCGCCGACCCGCTCGTGCCAGCCGACGACGGTGTACTCGCCGGGCGGGATGTTCGGCAGCTCGAAGGCCCCGTCCGTCTGCGGAATGATGAAATACGGATGATCCAGCACCAGAATCGTGGCGCTCATGTGCGAGTGGATATGGCAGTAGATCTTGACGATGCCCGCTTTGGGAAACTGCCAGCTCCGGCTCTGTCCACGCGGATAGCGCCGCAAGTCGAAGCTCGCGGCGCTCGACAGCGAAAAGACGTTGTGAAAGATCGGATCGTCGTTCGGGAAATCGACAGTCGATCCGCGCGTGACGGCGAGCACGTGGGGGAGAAACGTCTCGTGCTCTTGCCGGAGCTCTGCCGTGGTCGGCGCGAGCGCGCCGCGATACGCGACGTCCTTCAAATACACGACAACGTTCCTGATCTCGGAAATCGCCTGGTTGTCGTGTGTGCCAATCGCGCGCGTGGGATACGCCGTCGACGGCAGCGCGGTGCCCCTGAGGCGCGTGGTCAACTTCACTCGCCCCGTCACGCTCCCTGTCTCGGGCGCCTGCCCGCCCGGCGCGGCAATGAGGATCAGTGCGAGCAGCGTGACGAGCGGCGAGGCGGTTCGGCGCATGCAGCCGTGCTAATTCTACGTCGGCGGGCTGCTCGTGAACGTCGGCGCTGTTCCCCTCGAGCTGGGTTCCGATGGCAGGGCGACCACGAGCGCTTCCAGCAGCGTCTGGACCGGCACGAACCGCATGTGCTCGTGCACGTCCGGCGGCAGCTCGGCAAGATCCGCCTCGTTGCGCGCCGGCAGGATGAACGTGGTGATGCCGTGGCGACGCGCCGCGAGCGCCTTCTCGCGGATGCCGCCAACCGGCAGCACGAGGCCGCTCAGGGTGATCTCGCCCGTCATCGCCACGTCCTCGCGCACCGTTTGATTCTTCAGCGCCGACACGATCGCCGTCGCCATCGTGACGCCAGCCGACGGACCGTCCTTCGGGATCGCGCCGGCCGGCACGTGGATGTGGAGATCGTGGGAGTTGAGAAACTCCGGCGAGACGCCCAGCTCGTGCGTCGTGGAACGGATGTGGCTGACCGCCGCACGTGCCGACTCCTGCATCACGTTGCCCAGCTGTCCGGTCAGCGTGATGTTGCCGTGACCGGCGGGCAGCAGACAAGCCTCGATGAACAGGACGTCGCCGCCGCTCTCGGTCCAGGCGACGCCGGTGGCGACACCAGGGCGTGACACGCGGAAGGTGACCTCGTCCTGAATTTTCGGCGGGCCGAGATAATCCGGCAGCGTCGCCGCGGCGACCACGGACAGCGATTCAGCGGCGCCTTCCGCCGCTCCGGCGACGCGCGCCGCGATCTTCCGCGCCACCGCGCCGATCTGACGCTCCAGATTGCGGACGCCCGCCTCGCGCGTGTACTGCGCGATCATCCGGCGCAGTGCGGCGTCTTCGATCGCGACCCGCTCCGGCGTGAGCCCGTGCTCCTCCAGCTGGCGCGGAATGAGATACCGTCGCGCGATGTGCAGCTTCTCGTCCTCGGTGTAGCCCGCCAGCGTGATGATTTCCATCCGGTCGAGCAGTGCGGGATGAACGGTGCCGAGCTGATTTGCGGTGGCGATGAACAGCACGCGCGAGAGGTCGATGTTGATCTCGAGATAGTGGTCGCGGAACGAATGATTCTGCGCCGGGTCGAGCACCTCGAGCAGCGCCGCCGCCGGATCGCCCTGGAAGCCGCCGCTGGTGATCTTGTCGATCTCGTCGAGCATGAAGACCGGGTTCATCGCGCCGGCCTGTTTGAGCGCCTGCACGATCCGCCCCGGCAGAGCGCCGATGTAGGTCCGCCGGTGGCCGCGGATCTCCGCCTCGTCGCGGATGCCGCCGAGCGAGATCCGGACGAACTTCCGGTTCATCGCGCGCGCGATCGACTGGCCCAGCGAGGTCTTGCCGACGCCCGGCGGCCCGACGAAGCAGAGGATCGGCCCCTTGATCTGCGCCGTGGCGCTCCGTCTCGATTTGAGCTTCTGCACCGCGAGGTACTCGACGATGCGCTCTTTGACCTTGTCCAGATCGTAGTGGTCCTCGTCCAGCACCTCGCGCGCGGCCACGGGATCGAGCCGGTCTTCGGTCGTCGTCGACCACGGAACGTCCAGCACCCAGTCGAAATAGGTGCGGATCATCTGGTACTCGGGCGATGCCGGCGTCATCCGCGCCAACCGCTCGACCTCGCGCGCGGCGACGGTCGCGACCGACTCGGGCAGCCTGGCGGCGGCGAGCCGCGCCCGCAGCTCCTGGATTTCGGTCTTCTCCCCCTCGCCGAGCTCGGCCTGAATGGCCTTCAGCTGCTCCCGGAGGTAGTACTGCCGCTGCGCGTCGGTCATCTCCTGCTGCGCGGCCGACTCGATCTTGCTCTTCATCTCGAGCAGCGCGATCTCGCGGGTGAGCGCGTTCGACACCGCCTGCAGCTTCGCGCTCAGCTCGTTGTACTCGAGGATCTGCTGCTTCTCGTCGGCCTTCATGTCCAGCAGGCTGGCCAGCAGGTAGGCGAGCCGCAGCGGGTCGTCGATGCCGGCAACCAGGCCGCGCAGCTCCTGCGACAGGCCGGTCGCCAGCGACAGGGCGCGATCGATCAGTTCGTGGAGCCGGCGCGCGTAGGCGTCGACTTCGAGCGACTTGTCGATCACGTCCGGCAGGGGCGACACGACCGCACGCAGCGACACGCCGCTTTTCGTCGTGACGTCGCTTTTCGCGCGCTGCAGCCCTTCGACGATGACATGGATGCCGCCGTTCGGGATCTTGGCCATCTGCCGGATCGCGCCGATGGCCCCTATCGTGCGCAGGTCGCCGGGCTCCGGTTCCTCGGCGTCAGTGCTTTGCAGCACCAGAAACACCAGCCGATCGCCCGCCAGCGCGCGGTTGATCGACTCGACCGACAGCGGCCGGTTGATGGCGAGCGGCTGCAGCGTGAGCGGAAAGACCACCGTTTGCCGGAGCGCGAGAACCGGGAGCTCGCTGGGGTACGTACGCGCGGGTTCGGACGCCATGGCCAATTCTAACGTTCGTCTTCCCTCCGGCCTTGCTATGATCAGCTCATGGGTCTCGACGAACGCGATTTCTTCAACAGCCGGAGCGAGACGCGCACCGACAAGCTCAACTGCCCGCGGTGCAAGCGCGTCAACGAGTATCAGATGCGCTGGGTCGTGCGAACGAAGAAGGATCGCATTCCGGCGGGCGCCGACGAGCGCGATCGCGCGCTGTACGGCAAGCTCCGCGACTACATGATTCGTGTCGACGACTCGGTCACGTGCAAGACCTGCGGGAAGAAGTTCGACATCCCGTCGCAGCACTCGATGGTGTTCATCGAAAAGGGTGTCCCGGCGCCCGGCGCGGGCGCAGGCGCCGCACCGGCCGACGAAGACTCGCGATTCAATAGATGAACGGGATCATCCGCCACTTGACGTCGCGCATGTAGCGGACGTACTGCTCGCCGAAGCTGCGCGTCAGCGATCGCTCTTCCCAGGGCACGGCGACCACCAGGTATAGCGTCGTGATCGCGGCAAAGGCGAACCGGTCGCCCGTCATGTGCGGCGTCCCGAACACGGCCAGCACCCAGCCGAAATACACCGGATGGCGGACCCAGCGGTACGGACCGGAGGTCTGCAGGCCGTCGATCGCCGACGCCGCGCGGATGCCGGCGAGCTCGAGCGCGTCGATCCGTGCGACGGCGCGCGCGACGAACCACGCGCCGGCGAGCTGGATCGCGATCAGCGCGACGGCGCCGAGCCCGGCCGCGCGGTAGAGCTCGCCGCCGATTGGCCGCCACAGCCGGCACACGACGATCAGCAGCACGCTCGAAACCCAGACATACACCGAGCGCAGCATCGGCTGCGGAACGGTTCGCGCCAGCCAGGTCTTCACGCGATCCCTCGCGAACACGCTGTGATGCGCCGCGAACACGGTGAGCAGCAGCGCATTAGTCGCGATGACCGAAAACCCCGCAGCCGGGCCGGTTGGCCCCCAGACGACGAGGTAGTGATACGCGCAGACGGCGAGCGACGCGACAAACATCGCGCCGCCGAGCCAGACAAATGCGCGTGCCGCCATCTCGGGGGCTACTATAGCGTCATGCTTCACGCGGGCGGGTCGCGCATCGTGATCAGCGGCATCGGCGTGGTGTCGCCATTCGGCGTCGGCCGCGAGCGGTTCTGGGACCACGTGAGCCGCGGCTGCAGCGCGACACGCGCGATCACCGAGTTCGACGCGTCCGAGTTCGCGTGTCGCGTCGCGGCGCCGGTGACCGGGGTCACAATCGACGATGTACCCGCGCTCGAGGGCGACGACATCTGGGACGAAGGTTACCGCGCCGATCCCAAGCGGTATGCGCGCACCGCGCTCATCGGCGTCATCGCCGCACGCGAAGCGTGGGCGGACGCCGGGCTGCGCGCCGCCGAGCCGAATGCCGGCGTCGTGATCGGCAGCGGCGGCGGCGGCATCGATGTCGGCGAGCGTCAGTACTACGACTTCTTCGTGGAGCGCGGCAGGAAGGTCACGCCGTACGCGATTCCGGTGTCGATCGTCGGCATGGTGTCGAGCGAGCTGTCGATCTCGCTGCGGTTGCGCGGCGTCAGCCACGTGCTATCGTGCGGCTGCACGAGCTCGACCGACGCGATCGGTTATGCCGCAGCCCTGCTGAGGGCCGGCGACGCCGACGTGATTCTGTCGGGCGGCGCCGACGCGTGCGTGACACCGGGTATGATCTTCGGCTTCTCGCGCATGAAGGCCGTGTCGACGGCGTACAACGAGCGTCCCGCGCAGGCGTCGCGGCCGTTCGACAAGGGGCGCGATGGCTTCGTCCTCGGCGAGGGTGCGTGGATGGTCGTCCTCGAGCGCGAGGATCGGGCGCGGGCGCGCGGCGCGACGATCTACGGGTCGATTGACGGCTACGCGTCGACGTGCGACGCCTACCACCGCGTCCAGATGGCGCCGAACGGCGAGGAAATCGTCCGCGCGATCGCGCTGGCCGTCGAGCGGTCGGGGCGCCGCCGCGAAGACATCGGGTACGTGAGCTACCACGGTACGTCGACGCAGCTGAACGACGCCGTCGAATCGCGCTGCGTGCGTCAGGTGTTCGGCAATCACGCGGAGCGGCTCGCCGGATCGTCGGTGAAGTCGATGATCGGGCATCCGCAGGGCGCGAGCGGCGCTGCCGGCGTCGTCACTTCGGCGCTGGCGCTGTCGCGCGGCTTTCTGCCGCCGACCATCAACCAGCACGATCCGGATCCGGCGTGCGATCTCGACGTCATTCCCAATCAGGGGCGCGCGGCCGAGGTCGAGGCGGCGCTCTGCAACTGTCTCGGCTTTGGATCGAAGAACAGCGCGCTGGTGATAGGACGGCCGTAAGCCGGGTGATCGGGTGATCGGGTGATCAGGTGATCAGGTGATCGGGTGATCGGGTAATCTGATAACGGAATTCCCGATTGAATGGTCGATGCCCCAATCAATTACGTTACCCAATTACCCGATCACCCGATTACCCGATTCCCTGATGATTGATGTGCTGATCGTCGGCGCGGGGCCGGCCGGCGCGGTGGCCGGCGCGCTGCTCGCGCGCGCGGGCGCGCGCGTGAGGCTCGTCGATCGCGCGACATTCCCCCGAGACAAGCTGTGCGGGGACACTCTGAATCCCGGGACGCTCGCGCGGCTGCGGGCGCTCGATCTGGCGGACGGGATCGACGGGCGCGCCCTGCGCGTCGACGGCATGCTGGTGACCGGCGAGCGCGGCGTCTCGATTGAGGGGCGCTATCCGAACGGTCAGTCGGGCCTCGCGATCCTCAGGCGCGATCTCGATTGGCGCCTCCTGCAGCACGCGATTACCGCCGGCTGTCAGTTCGATCCTGGCGTCGCCGCGAGGCGCGCGATCGTCGGCAATCGGGGCGGTTCGCTGATCGTGACCGGCGTCACCGTCGGGTCAAACGGCCGCGAATCCCCGATCGCGGCCCCAGTCACGATTGCCGCCGACGGCCGACGGTCGACGATCGCCTTCGGTATGGGCCTCGCGCTGCATCCCGCCCGCCGGCGCAGGTGGGCAATCGGCGCGTACTACGAGAATTTCATGCCGATCCTGCCGATAGGGCTCAGACCCCAGGCTGACCCCGAGATGAGACTAGGGTCTGACCCTGCTCTGACCCTGCACCGCCCCCAGTCTGATCCTCGTCCGATCCCGGTTTGGACCGGCCGCGCGGTCGTCGGCGAGATGCACATCCGGCGCGGACGCTACATCGGCGTCGCGCCGGTGCCCGGCGGGTTGACCAATGTCTGCCTGGTGAGGCCGTCCGGTCCCGGCGACGCCGACCTCGCCGACCCGGCGGCGCTGCTGGCGCGCGAGCTGGCGCGCGATCCGCTTCTCTGCCATCGTGCGTCCGTCGCGCGCCTCGCCGGACCGCCGGTCGTTCTCGGCCCGCTCGCGGTCGACGTCCGCACCGCCGCGATCGACGGCCTGCTGCTCGCCGGCGACGCCGCCGGCTTCATCGATCCGATGACCGGCGACGGCCTGCGCTTCGCGGTCCGCGGCGGCGAGCTCGCGGCCGCGGCGGCGCTGCAGGTGCTCGACCACGGCTGGTCTGGCGTTCATGCGCAGCACGCCGCGGCGCGCCGCCGTGACTTCGGCGGCAAGTGGCGCTTCAATCGCGCGTTGCGCGCGCTTGTTGCCTCGCCGCGCGCGCTGGCGGCCGCCACTCTGGGCGCTCGCCTCGCACCCGCGGCGCTCCGCACCGTGATCGCGCGCGCGGGGGATTGTCAGGCCGGCCGAGTCTGACGCACCGCGATTCCGCGGCGTCGCGTTCCAGAGTGCCGCGCGCCGAAGTCATTCTGCTATCTGCGCTTCGCGACGCCCGCGCCGCGCGATTGCGCGCTGGCGCTCGTGGGGCGCCGAGGGGTCGAGGTGTTCGCACACCTCGCTCCGCCGCGTCCGCATGAACAGCGGTGCCGCACGTCCCGCGTCCGACATTTACGTCCTGGGCGCGATCCTGCTGGCGGTGCTCGTCGCGCAACACGAGCTGAATAAGGGGCCATCTCTGTTGATCGCCACCATCGTGTTCGCCGCCATGCTGCTCGAAGCGCGGCACGCCTCGCGGAACGAGCGCGCGCAGCGGGCGCGCGGCGGCGTCGAGCCGCTTGACGATGTGTACAGAATCATGCAGCTGGTGTATCCGGCTTCGTTCGCCGCGATGTTCGTGGAGGACGCCGTGCGGGGGGGCCCCGGATCCGCGGTGGTGATCGCCGGCGCGGCACTCTTTGCTGCCTCAAAGGCCCTCAAGATTTGGGCGATCCGGTCACTCGGCCCGTCCTGGACCTTCCGCGTCATCGTCGTCCCCGGCGCGGCGCTGGTCGAAAAGGGGCCGTATCGGTGGCTGCGGCACCCCAATTACCTCGCCGTGATTGGAGAGCTGGCGAGCGTGGCGGCGATGACCGGCGCGCTCGTCTCGGGGCCGACCGCGCTGGCCGTCTTCGGGTTGCTGCTGATCAAACGGATCCACGTCGAGAATCGGGCGCTGGCAGCCGCGGCCCGCGGCAGCGATCTCACGTCTAAATAAACGAAAAAGGGGCAGTACGCGTATTCACGTGGGCCGTACGTCACGCCTTCGGCACCTGGCTTGCAGCCTATAATACGAATCGCGATGAGTATTCCTCACCGGAGTTCTGTCGCCCTGCTGGCCGCGGCGCTTACGTTTCTGGTGCTGCCGTCCTACGGTACGGCTCAGTCGCCTCGCCGTCCGGCGACGCCGCTTCAGATCGCCACCCGCGCCTTCATCGAGGGGCGGTACGACGAGGTCGACGCGTTGACGGAGAAGCTCGATGCACGCGATCCGGGGGTCGCGGCGCTGAAAGCGCGCGCCGCCATCGCGCGCGGCCGCTACGCGCCGGCCGAGGCGCTGCTCCGACCGGTCGTGTCGCGCGCGCCCTCGAGCGAAGCCGCCCTGGAGCTCGGGCTGCTGCAGCACATGCTGGGCCGCGCCGACGCGACGGCGATCCTCGAAAAAGTCGCGGTGCTCGCCGATGCGAGCGACGATCCGATGGAGCTCTCCCGGGCGGCCCGCGCGCTGCGCGCGCTCGGGCGCTTCCAGGAAGCGAATGCCGCGTACCGCCTGGCCGCCAGCGCAGCGCCCGGAGACCCGGGGATCCAAACGGGCTGGGGCGATCTGTTTCTGGAGAAATACGACAGAGCCGAGGCGCTGAAGTCGTTTCAGATGGCGCTGCAAGTCGACCCGAAGTGGGCGCCTGCGCTGCTCGGGTCCGCGCGCGCGCTCGCGGACGACAATCCGCCGCAGGCGGTCGCGCTCGCCCGCCGCGTGCTCGAGCTGAATCCCTCGTCGGTGGACGCGCAGGTCTTTCTGGCGGGGGAGGCGGCCGACGCCAGCCGTCACGACGAGGCGCGGCAGTCGCTGGAGAAAGCGCTGGAAGTGAACCCGTCGAGTCTCGACGCGCACGCGCTGCGCGCCGCGTTGTCGTACGTCGAGGACAAGCCGCAGGACTTCGAGGCTGAAGCCGCCAAAGCGCTCGCCATCGCGCCGAACTATGGCGAGGTCTACCGCGTGGCCGGCGAGCTCGCCGGCCACAATTACCGGTTCGACGAAGCCGTCGAGCTCACGCGCCGCGGTCTCGTTCTCGATGGCCGCAATCCGCGCGCGCTGGCCGACCTCGGCTCGCACCTGCTGCGCACCGGTGACGAGCCGGGCGCGCGCGTTGCGCTGGAGGCGTCGTTCAAGGCGGATCCGTACAACAAGCTCACATACAACCTGCTGACGATGATGGACACGCTCGACAAGTTCGTCACGGTGCGCGACGGCGATCTCGTGATGCGTCTCCACAAGGATGAAGCGCCCGTGCTGCAGGAGTACGCGCTGGCGATCGCGCATCAGGCGCTCGGCACGCTGGCAGCGCGATACGAGTTCGCGCCGCGCGGCCCGATCCTGATCGAGATCTTCCCGAAGCACGATGACTTCGCGGTCAGGACCGTCGGCCTGCCCGGCATGACCGGCGCGCTCGGCGTCTGCTTCGGGCGCGTCGTCACGATGGACTCGCCGCGGGCGCGTCCGCCCGGCGAGTTCCAGTGGGAAGCGACGCTGTGGCACGAGCTCGCGCACGTCATCACGCTGCAGATGTCGAACCAGCGCGTGCCGCGGTGGCTCACCGAAGGCATCTCGGTGTACGAGGAGAAGAAAGCGCGGCCGGAGTGGGGCCGCGAGATGGACATGACGTTCGCCGGGATGCTCAATCGCGGCGAGACGCTGAAGCTGCGCGATCTGAACGCGGCGTTCCAGAACCCGAAGACGATCTCGCTCGCATACTACGAGGCGTCGCTGCTCGTCGAGCACATCGTCAACGCCTTCGGCGACGCGGGGATGCGCAAGCTGCTGCGCGTCTATGGACAGGGGCTGGACACCGACGCGACCCTGAAGGCGGCGCTCAACACCGACCTCGACGAGATGCAGGTCGGCTTCGATCAGACGGTCGAGCGGCTGTTCGGCACCCTGCGCCGCGCGATGGCGATGCCCGACGGCGTCGACGATCTGATGCGCATGACGCCCGAGATGCTGCGCCCGCTGGCGAACGAGCGCGCCGGCAGCTTCCCGGTCCAGATGGCGTACGGCCAGGCGCTGCGCAAGGCGGGCTCGCTCGACGAGGCGATGCAGGCGTTCGAGCGTGCGGCGGCGCTCGTGCCGGTGGCCGGCGGCAAGGACAGCCCGCACGATCAGATGGCCGCCATCGCGCTCGAGAAAAAGGACAACGCGCGGGCCATCACCGAGCTCACGGCGCTGGTGGCGGTCGACTTCAACAACGTCGAGGCCGCGCGGCTGCTCGCCGCGATGCAGCGGCAGGACAACGTCGAGGATCCCGCGAAGCTCATGCCGGTCTATCAGCGGATCGTCGCCATCGATCCGTTCGACGCCGACGCCCACACCATGCTGGGCCGGTTCGCGCTGCAGCGCAACCAGGCGGATGTCGCGGCGCGCGAGTTCCGCACGGTGAGCGCGCTGGGCCCGGTCGACCGCGCCGCCGCCTACACCGACCTCGCCGAAAGCAATTTCAAGGGCGGGAAGCGCGCCGAGGCGAAGAAGCAG
>Ga0137409_10006611_pt1 | contig 12016 bp, 14 predicted proteins | sample CZODoug1_16funga_FD_122059 | JGI IMG/M metagenome (GOLD analysis project Ga0137409, IMG submission 122059) | Vadose zone soil fungal communities from Angelo Coast Range Reserve, California, USA - CZODoug1_16fungal (Hybrid Assembly) | ecosystem: Environmental > Terrestrial > Soil > Vadose zone... | reverse complement strand
GATCGCTTCCGGCCCAAGCAATATCGGGATTTGATCATTGATCGGATAGCCGATTTTCCCGTCTGTGGTGGTTAGAACGCCGTCCGAAATTTTGGTGAGTGGAAGTTTCGTAACCGGACAAACAAGACCTGAAATATTCATCTGACCGGTTCCTATCGGGAAAGTTTTGGAATCTACCACGCACAACCCCACCTAGAACAGCCCCAAACACCAGAGCGGAACGAATAACGAAGATCACCCTGAAGGCGAAGGAGGAACTGCGGTGTGAGGCTTCGTCGGCGCGGCAAATTGTTCATGTTTTGAGTGGACGTGAGCAAAATTGCTCAGTCGCGGATAGACATGATGCTATACCGGACCTTCGCACAAACCGAACAGAGCGCGATGACGGAACTAGGGGCCGGCGCCAAAACACATGTCGTTTCAAGGTTTGGTAGGTGGCCCTTTTTCCTGAGGGCCGCGGTCATATTGCTGTTCTCTGGTCTGCTGTTTTTTAGCCTGATCAAAGTTCCGGACCAACAGCCTATGTACCATATCGGGTTTAGCGAACATTGGCGGGGAATGATTTTTGTCCCTGTTTGCCTGACGATCGCGATAGGTTCGGCGTTCGTATTTGCAAACTTCAGCTTTGGATACTTTGCTGGCTTTTACCTGTTCACGATGATGGCAGGCTATTTCTGGCTCAATACGTTCAGCGTCCTGACCTACAATGATACTGAAGCGCTTATTTCTGCCGGCGCGTCGATCACGTTGTTTTTGCTGCCGTCATTGATGATCCGGGCGCCGACGTGGACCTTTCCGATTCCTGGCCGGCTGTTCGACCGGATCCCCGAGGCCATCTTGTGTTTTGCGGCAATCGTTCTGCTCGCGTGCGCCTGGAGCGGGTTCCACTTTATTGGGCTCGATGGCATGGCTCAATATAGAAACGAACTTGCACAGGGGCATTCCCGTGCAGTTGAATATGCCATCGGGAATCTAAACGGAGCTCTGATCCCCTTCGCCTTCGCATGTTTTCTTGTGCGCAAGCGCTGGCTAATGTTGGCTGCGCTCTGTGTCGTCTCTTTGCGCTACTATCCGGCGACGCTGACAAAAGTTTCTCTCTTCGTCGCGCCTTTCCTTATTTTTATGGCTGTGCTGTCAAAGCTATTTGAGGCCCGTGCCTGCGTGATTATTTCACTTCTTGTCCCCTTGATCATTGGTCTTTCAGCGCTTGCTGGGCTGGACTGGGATCGAAGAATAATATTTTCGCTTCTTAATATCAGACTGCTTGCCATCCCATCGATCTCACTTGAACACTACTTTGCATTTTTCTCCGATCATCCGCTGACCGGTTTTTGTCAGATATCGTTCTTCAAACCCCTGATCTCTTGCCCATATGCGGATCAACTCGGTGTTGTGCTCGCGAACGAGTATCACCTCGGCAACATGAATGCATCACTGTTTGCGACGGAAGGTGTTGCATCCGTAGGTCCTATGTTTTCGCCGCTATCAGCGCTGGCTTGCGGATTGGTGATCGCGCTCGGCAACAAAGTGTCTGCAGGGCTGCCGCCACGCTTTGTCTTGATCTCCGCGGCGATCATCCCGCATATTCTTCTCAACTTGTCGCTATCGACGACGCTACTTTCGAACGGGCTCGGGTTGCTGATGCTACTTTGGTTTCTGACGCCACGGGATTATTTCTCAGAAGACTTGGCCGCTGCTGCTGACGATCAGAGCCTGGTCAGGCGCATTCTTGCAAGCCCGGTCTATTTTGTGGCGTTCGCTTTTCATCTGCTATGCGCGGGTATGACGGTGCTCGCGGCGAAGATCGCGGGCGATCCCTACTAGTCCGGCGGCAACGGCTGCTTCGACTCTCTTGTCCTCTCTGGCCGATCGCGTCGCCTGCACGATGTCGACGCCGGCGCGTACTTCCTGCCGCGCCGTATCACGCTTCATTCAGGGAGACGTCTTGGAGTGAGCCTAGGCCGTGCCATCGCTCCTTCCCGCGGATCCAGTAGCGATAGGACCAGTTCCTCGACGTCGGTCCTGCGACCACGAGATAGAGGCCGTCGCCGTCGGGATACTTCCCGGGTGTAACCTGACGATCGACTTCCAATGGTTTGAGTTTTCCAGCCATGTGTTCCTCCGATAGAATCGTCCACCAAACTCACGGATAAAAACCACGGTCAAAGCTTCGATTAGGAAGAACACGGAGAACGAGGAAGTATAGTCTTCCGGAGCAAAGCGCTGACTCTGTTGTGGATTCCGAACGGTGGCGAACAACGGAGAACATTGAGCTGGCGGAGGGAGAGGAACTGGGCTCGAACCTTCTCCACGTAGGTCAGCGTACTCCGGCGAGCTCCAACGGCAGTAGTTCCTGGCAATGGCGACTAAGCACGCCCCCCGACCTCATTTTCGGAGTCTCCGGCGCTGTGTCGACGCCCACGGGCGGTTGTACAATTTAGCCCCGGCCAACCGTGACGGGCGTGACTCCGGTCGAACCGCCACAGCCCGGGGTACCATTTAGCCCCAGGCGACCAGGGTTAAACATAACGTTCGCTTTGCCCCCAACAGCGGACGTTCGTCGGCAACCCTTTGATGTCTGATAAGTGCCAAAAGGCGACATCTCGACCTGGAGGCGCCGTCAACCCATGCAAACTCCTTGCATCAGGAAAGCTGTGTTGACGCATTGATCCTCCTCAATGACATGACCTCTTTTCCGCGCGATAATATGATACCCATTCATGCCGGAGACAGCGGGTCGGTCGGCAAAGCAGCCGCGGAAGTTTCCCTGCTCGTGCGCTGGATCATGAGTTGCAAGGAATGCGCCTATGGCGGAGCCGCGCAACCGGGTTGTTCAAGTCAGGCGCTTCGGCGGTCCCGACGAGCTGGAGGCGGTCGACGCTCCCCTGCCGACGGCCGGCCGTGGCGAGGTGCGGGTCCGCGTGCTCGCCTCGAGCGTGGTGTACACCGATGTCGTGATCCGGCGCCACCTCTATCCGCAAACGATACACCGCCAGCCGCCATTCGTGCTGGGCTATGATGTCGTCGGGGAAATCGATCAGCTCGGTGATGGCGTGCACCGCTTTCAGCTCGGCGACCGAGTGGCCGATCTGACGGTACTCGGGTCGAACGCCGCCTATCGCACGCTCTGGGCCAGCGACCTGACCCGCGTGCCGGCGGGCGTCGACGCGGCGGAGGCGGCCACGCTAATCTTGAGCTGGACGACCGCATACCAACTCCTTCACCGCGCGGCCCGGGTGCAACGAGGCCAGCGCGTGCTCGTGCATGGAGCCGCCGGCGCCGTCGGTCAGGCGCTGCTCACGCTCGGCAGGATGGCCGGGCTCGAGCTGTGGGGCACCGCGCGCGGCGAGCACGCGGCGCTGGTCCGCGAGCTGGGCGCCACGCCGATCGACTACCAACGCGAAGACTTCACGCGCGTCCAGCCGGGCGGGTTCGACGTCGTCTTCGACGGCATCGGCGAGGACGGCTGTCGCCGCTCGTTGGCGGCGCTCAAACGCGGCGGCCTGCTCTGCACCTTCGGCTACACGGCGGGCGTGCAGGCGCAGCGTCGCATGTTCACCATCCTGACGTGGATGGCGCGCCTGTATCTGTGGAGGTGGTTGCCTGGCGGCAAGCGTGTCCGCTTCTACTCGATCAATGTGATGCGGGCGCGACACCCAGCCTGGTTCCGGGAGGACCTGGGGCGGCTCTTCGAGCTGTTGGCGACTGGCGCCATCCGGCCGCACGTCGCCGAGCGGATCTCTTTCGATGAGGTCGCCGAGGCACACCGCCGTCTCGAAGCGGGCGGTCTTGAGGGCAAGCTCGTCCTGTGCCCGGACCTCCCGCCGCGGCGCGACCGGGCGCCGCCTCAGCGCGAGCCGGGCCCCAATTTCCGTCCAGGCGACGCCCGCGACCAGACTCGGAGTGTCGGTCCGTAAATTTCGCGCGCGCAGTGACGGATGATGGTCTCGGCCGTGGTCCGTACTTCGCTAGCATGTCCGAGATGGGTCCAAAAACGGAAGTGCCCGGGTTCGCGCGGCACGTCCGTTTTACCCACAGGAGCAGACATCGTCAGCCTGCCCCAGCATGTCCGTTTGGTGCCAACAACGGACTCATGCACCGCAGCAATTAGCAGACTATTCGATCAACTCGTCGGCGCGCGCGATGAGCGAGTCAGGGATGGTCAGCCCGAGCGCTTTGGCGGTGCCTTTATTCAGAACCAGTTCAAATCGGCTAGCCTGAACGACGGGCAGGTCGCCCGGACGAGCGCCCTTCAGGATACGATCAATATAGGCTGCTCCCTGCCGAAAGTTTTCTCGCAAATCGGCGCCATACGACATCAGTCCACCCGCCAATACTTGAACACGGTTCTCATAAATGGCGGGAACACGTTCTTGCGCGGCAAGCTGGGCAATCTGATTGCTCACAATGGAGAACAGGAAATCCCACTGAACCAACAGGCTATCCACGCCTTTAAAGCCCTTGAATGCCCCTTCAAGCTCCTCTGCCCGGCTCACCTCGATCTTGGCAATGTCAGCACCCGCGCGCGCCGCCGCGTCCTTGGCATCCTCCCAGTTCGATGCAGTTCCCGAGTTTGCGGGATTGCCAAGCCACGCAAGATGGCGGGGCTGACGCCCGAGCATTTCCGTCAACAAGCCAAGTCGCTTGCTCCAAAGGATCTGAGGACCCTGCGAGAAGCCCGTGATGTTTCCGCCCGGACGGGAGATACTCGTGACCACACCGCTTGCGATCGCGTCAGCCACCACGTGAAAGACGATAGGAATATCCGGAGTAACGGCCTGTAGCGCTTTGGTTTCGCTAGAACCTGTCGTCGCAATTACGTCAGGGCGAAGCTGAACAAGTTCACTAGCCAAGCGAGGCAAACGCGAAACATCGCCGTCGGCCCACCGTTCATCGATATCTATTGTCTCGTTTTCACGCCAGCCAAGGTCGCGCAGTGGTGCTTTCAAAATGTCGATAGTAGATTCACCCGCGCCCTTGCCTCCACCAGAAAGGTAACCCAGTCGCTTGCGGCGGGCCGTCTGCGCTTTGCTCGGGTCTATCACCGCGGAGCAGGTAACGGCGACGGTCGCGCCGCCAATTAGCGTGATGAACTCGCGCCGTTGCATTGATCCCCCTGAAGGAACGCATCGCCCGGAGAGCCTAGCATTTTGCGACGGGGCGGCGAGGGAGAATTTGCAGCCATTCGGCTCTTGGAAGCCGACCAGACCCGATGTCGCCTTCGGGTCAATCGCGTCGGTTTGACCGTAGGCCAGCCACACCAATCAACGGACATCGTTAGACTGGCCCGATTGGTCCAGTTCGTGCCAACAACGGACTCATGCAAGCGCAGGAAACAGCAAATCCCCGCCCGGCTGCGGTCGGGCGGGGCACAGAATTTGGCCTGCTGGGCGATATCATCGATTGGATCACGGACAGAGCCCGGCGGCCGACTCGCGTGCTGGCTCTTGGCCAAGAAACTGATTTCTACGGCAGCCAGCTTTTGATCCACAAATTACCAACGACGATAACCGCCGCGACGATAACCGCCGCGACCATAACCGACGCCACCATAACCGACGCCACCATAACCGCCGTCACCATAACCGACGCCACCATAACCGCCGCCATAGCCGCCGCCATAACCGTCGCCATAGCCACCGCCATAGACACAGCACGGCGGCGGAGGCGGCGGAGGAACATAGACTTGGCAGCAGGGCGGCGGAGCGACTTGGCAGCAGCCGCCACCGTAATAGCCACCGCCGCCCCCGTAATAGCCGCCACCGGAGCCCACCGCGCCAAGGAACGCGGAACCGAGCAACGCCGGAGCAAGGAGGAAGCCAAATGCTTCGGCCTTGGTAGGAATGGTGGCGGCAGCGAGTGTGAGAGCCGCCGTGGACACGACGGCTATCCTGCCTAATTTCAGCATCATGACACGTCTCCCGTTATTTATTTGTTTACCAACTGAGACGTCAAACAAGGCACCAGTCGGGATTTCCCGACCACTATCTCGCGATATCTCGCGATATGGTAAATCCGAGGACCGTTGGGTCACGCGGAAGCACTTCTGCTTCGGGTCAGAAGCGGTCATTCGATCACATCGTCCGCACAGCGCAGGAAGCTTATTCGGGCAACCCCGCTTTCCGAAGACCCTCAATAAACAGCTTTGAGTTTTTGGGGACCCGGGCGATATGCGCCGATATTGTAAAGGCGGGATCGATCTCAAGCACACGCGCCGCCGCGGCGTGCGCCTCAGCGTCGCGTCCGAGATGGGCGAAGGCGGACGCGAGGCCGCGGCAAGCTGGCATAAAGGAGGGATTCTGACGAAGGGCTTTCTTCAATACGACGATCGCCTCGTCAAAGCGGCGAAGCCCCATAAGGGCATGCCCAATGCCAAGAAACGTCATGTGTAGCAGCGGGTCTACCGGGCTCATGCGAATGGCACGTTCAAAGCTTCGGATCGCTTCCTCCGGCAGCCCCGCCATTATATAGACCCAGCCTCTGTTGTTCCAAGTGCGCCATGAATTTGGGTTGAGCGCGACCGCCCGGTCAGCCATTTCGATCTCGGCTTCACTATCGCCGACCATGCCCGCCGAGATTACGGCAACCCTTGACAACGTGTCCGGATCACCATCATCGATCCTCAATGCCAAACGAGCAAGCCGAACTGCTTCCTTGCAGTCGAACTGGGGATCGTTGGCATAGCCTAAAGCGACGTTGCTCGCATGACAGTCACCTGCCAGAGCCGCTGCAGAGCCGAACCTCGGGTCTAGCTCCAAAGCGCGATGAGCCAGCCTGATCGCCTCGGCCAAACTTTCGCGGGTCGTCAGGTAATACTGTTGCATGGATCGGAGAAAAAAGTCATAGGCAGTGAGGTTCTCTGGTCGCCGCCGCGTCGCCATTTCAATTTCTGTTTGAAGCATCTTTGGCTGAACAGCCGAGACAACGGCGAGCGTTACTTCGTCCTGGAGAGCGAAAATGTCCGTCAGATCACGCTCGAATCTGTCCGCCCATAGATGCGCGCCTGTCACCGCATCAATCAATTGCCCTGTGATGCGAACTTTCCCCGATGCCTTGCGCACAGACCCCTCAAGCACATAGCGCACGCCAAGCCTGCGTCGGACCTCCTTGATATCGACAGCTTTGCCTTTGAAGGTGAAACTCGAGTGACGTGCGATAACGAACAGAGACTTAAAGCGCGACAGCGCAGTGATGATTTCTTCCACCATGCCGTCGGCGAAATATTCCTGCTCGGGATCGCCGCTCATGTTCTCAAACGGCAGCACGGCGATGGAGGGTTTGTCGGGGAGCGCAAGGTCGGGTTTTTGAAGTTCTACCTGGTTGTCGGCAACTGCTGCGCCTGCCGGTTCCTTCGCTTCCCGGACTGCTCCGACGAAACGGAAGCCCTTGCGCGGTAGTGTTTTGATGAAGCGCTGTTCCTCGCCGGAATCGCCGATTGCAGTCCGGGCGGCATTCAGGCGGGTTGTCAGCGCCGCGTCAGATACGCTGCGCCCATTCCAAATGGCTTTGATGAGGTCGTCCTTGCTGACAACTCGCTCCCTGTTGCGGATCAGGTAATCGATCAGGTCAAATACCTGGGGCGCGACGGAGACGACGTCTGCCCCGCGATGCAGCTCGCGCCGGTCGGTGTCGAATGCGTACTCCTCGAAAAGATAGCGCAAGCTGCCAATCCCTTTAGGCGGTCCCCGGTCATCGGGGCCCTAGCAACACTTGGAACACAAAGAATAAGCTGCCGGTAAGGAAAATGTAAGCAGCACGTCAAGCGTGCTAGCCGGGGTCTTGGCACCTTGTCTGGGTGGAAACAACGCACCCAGGGCTGCTGCAATGAGCACGATTTACCGTACAACGGGCTTAGCCCAGACGACCGTATCGCAGCGACGCGATTCCAGCGCCCTCAAGAATTTTTGGGGCGCGTTTCAAGAATGGCGGAAATGGGAGCGGCTGCGACGCGATCTTTGCAACCTAAGTGATCGGGAGCTAATGGATATCGGGATTACGCGTGGCGGATCGTGCCGCTCGCCGGCGGTGCGCGGCAAAAGGCGCTGCCGCATGCACGGCGGTGCGCCGGGATCCGGCGCACCAAGGGCAAACCAGAACGCGCGCCGGCACGGCCTGTTCACGGGGGACGCGATCGCCGAGCGCAAGCAGATTCAGGCCTTGCTGGGTGAAGCGCGGAAGTTGCTGCAAACGATGAAATGATCTGTTTTCGCAAAGGCGAAACCCAGAGAAGCCCCGCGGGGCGAAGGCGCGCCCTCCGCGCCACGGCACAACCGTCTGCCAATTTCTGCTTTGGGTGAAAGCTGACCCCAAGCGACGAACGTTCGATGTCCGCTTTTCCGTCACTTCCGGACAAAGTGCCTCGCAGCAAAACGTGGCCTATTCGATCAGTTCGTCAGCGATGCTGAGCAAATCAGATGAGATTGTTAGGCCGAGCGCCCTGGCGGTCTTCATGTTGATGGCCAGCTCAAATTTGGTCGGTTGCAGCACCGGCAGATCGGCGGGTTTTTTACCCATTAGAATCTGGCCCGTCAGATTCCCGCCTTGCCGGTATAGATCCACTGCACTAGCGCCATAGCTAACCAGACCGCCGGCCTCGACGAACTCACGAAGCTCAAACATGGTCGGAATCATATAGCGTATGGCCAAATCGGCGATTTGAACGCACCGGTCGAGAAACAATGCGTCGGGAGCGACAACAAGCGCGCCATCCTCCTGTCGGACTACTGCCTGGAAAACTGCGTCAAAGTCTCGTTCGCTGGTAGCGTCTAAGATGTGGAGAGATAACCTGAGTGCCCGAGCGGCCTCTTGCACCTGTGCCTTCTGTATATCGACTCCTGGACGGGTCGGATTTACGAGCATCGCAATTTTTTTGACGGAAGGCAGCAAGTCACGAAGTATTCCCAGCCGCTTTGCCACTAGTTCGGCACTGAGCAAGGTAATGCCTGTTACATTTCCGCCTGGTCGATGGAAGCTTGCAACCAAGCCGATCGCTACGGGATCGGCAGCATTCATGAAGACAATTGGAATTGTTGTCGTCGCCGACTTCGCGGCCAATGCCGAAGCGGGGCTGCCACCGGCAGCGATGACCGAAACCGGGCGGTGAGCCAATTCCGCAGCCAATGTCGGCAATCGCGCGATCTGATTTTCTGCCCAGCGATATTCAATCGCCACATTCTGACCCTCGACGTAGCCAGTTTCCTTCAAGCCCTGATGGAATGCTTTCACCCGGGGGACATAGGGATCCGGCGATGCGCTGTTGAGAAATCCTATCACCGGCATTCCCGCCTGCTGCGCCCGTGCGCCGACGGACCTTGCCACGGCCGCACCGCCGAGAAATGTGATGAAATCGCGTCGTCGCATTGGCCTCTCCCCGAGGCTTAAAGGCCAGTCCCGACAATGACTGCAATGAGGTTATTACAGCAGGAATTTGCGACAGGCGAAATGGGGTTCACGATGTCCATTTGCGCAGCAGCAATTCGTCAGGCCGAATGTCTGAAAGGGGTCAACACAACCGGACTCATGCACCGCAGCAAACAGCATCGTTATAGTCGGCAACTCAGATTGGCGCGCGATGAACGCCTGCCGTCTCATTCAATTACGTCGTTGGCGGTTGCCAACAATACCGGGGGGAAGTCGAGCCCGAGCGATCTGGCAGTCGCTCGATTAAGCACCAAGTCGAACTTGGTCATTTGGTAGTACGGGATTACTCGCCGTCATTCGCCATCCTAGCCCTGTACGATCGCCCGAGACTGAATACCCTCAACGTCCTGATGACTGTCATCAGTTTGGAGGTCCGAATGGCCGGGGCGAATCGATCTGCTCAAGAAGGCAGACGGGCCACCCCGATCCGTTTGGTAAAATAAAAGGCAGTTCAAAGGGGAGGGCCGCCATGTTACAAATCCGTCACAAGGACGAACCAATATTTCGATGTACCTACGAAATATGTAGCCGAATCAATCGTGACTTTGGCTATGTGTGCGAAAGCAGTCTGTACTGCTCCGAAGAGTGCTGCGTGCGTAACCTGACGGAAAGAGAACCGAGGGTGCCATGCCTGCAATAAATAAATGTGATCACTGTGGTCGGCCGTTCGGCATGATCAGATACCGGTGGTGGACACAGCAATACTGCCGCCGTGTCTGCTACGACATCGCCGCTTCACAACGCGAGCGCATCCGCACCTTTTTGAGGAAACTCGTGGAGGTGCCGGAAGGAAAACCATCGACCTCCAGCCCCGCCCAGTAGCGGGGTTCTTCATTTGGTACAATAGACGCAGAACCCTCGGTTTCGGAATTGAGCGCGGCTTGTGGACGCGCGCGCCTTCGCAACTGAGGAGGGAGAAATGCGCATACTGGTCATGGAGAGCATCAATGCCCTTCCTGACCGTGTACTACTCGTTCAGGAGGCTCGTAGACGCGCACTAACTGAGCCTGCGGCCAGTACCTTCAGCCTTACCAAGCGTAGGTGCTGCTCTTGGCACGATGGAGTCGACGTCATCGCTCCTTGTCTCCCGCAACTGAGGAGGCAGCAATGTGGAAAGAGGTTTCGGAGGCACGTTACGACGAAGCTCTCGGAGTTTTGTCGCCGACCATATGGCTCGGCAAGGGGTTCTTAATGGGCGAGCCCCACCACCATGGCCTGTGCACGGTCACCAACAAAATCAGACCGACCTATGCGGCGTTCATTCAGGCGTTCGGGCGATATTACGAGGGCGACCCGATGACGATACTCTCACGAATTTTTTTTCGAGAGATCCAGTCACCGCTCCATGGACGTCTGCTATTTTGCGCAAAGCGGTAATTGACTGGATATAAAACGGAAGGTCCGTGTCCATTGATAACCAGTCCAGGGACGGCCCATGGGTACAACAAAAATAACAATTCGCGCGTAACCACTTATGCGGACTGATGATAGAATGGACCAAATATCATCAGTCGATATCTGCTTGTCCAACTTCCAAGGTCAGGGTCCCGGTAGAAAGGCACACCAGGCATCCTGCCGAGCCGGTCCGTCTCTTGAACCGGGTCGGCTTCCCCTGTCCTTCGCCTTGACCTCGGTTTACGGCTGATCCTCCCAGAAGACCGGAGGTGCTCAGGATGCAAATCGACCGAAGGCGACTTTTGACCACCGCGACCTGCGCCGTGTTGACCGGAGTGCCATGCGCTCCGGTGGCTCGTCCTGTCGAGCCTGACGGACCGGCTGCCGGTCGATTCCACCCTTTGACCCATGCGCTTCTCGATCGAGCCAGACGGGCCGGCGCCGGATTGGGTACGGCAGACACGCGTTGGATCGAACGAATCATCCACGAGCTGGCCCTTGGCGCGTGTTGCGACCGACCTCTTGTTATAAAATGGTTGGCGAGCCCCGCGGAGGCCATTGACTATCTCGACCGGCTTGGCCTTGACGCGCTTCTGGACATGGGAGCAACCAGTCTCTGGCAGCAGGGCAGGTCCTCGGTCTCGCCCGACGTGAAGGCTTTCGACCAGGCGTTCGAAGTCCGATTATAGCCAACGAACTTCTTGATGTGGACGAACGTGACAAAACTCTCATGGCCCCGAAGCTGCTCGCAAAATCTCTGGCGATGTCCGCGAAGCTACCAGCCCGTGAGGTTTTTCGCGTCAGGGCTGTCTTAGCGCAGATCGGCTGGCTTGAAACTTCGGTGTCAGATGCGGCGGCGCAAGCGGTCTTCAACGTCGAGCTGCTGTTAAGGTCGGGAGCCTCTGAGAGTTCGGTGGCGATTGATAATCAGTTGGAAGTCTTCCGGGCATACGAACTCGGATTGTTGGCCAGTTGGCAGACGCCGGACGAAGTTATCTGCGTGCCCAGTTTCAGGGCCTGATCGTAGCCGTCCCGCGATGCATAGCTGCTGTGCGGGCCTTGCCACAGGCTTCCCGGCAAGCAAGTATCGCCTCCAATCGGTCGCCGTCAGGCGCTGCCGGGGTCGTTCGGACACCAAGATCCGACACCAGGGAGGATTCAAATGCTCTCATCCATTCGTTTGCGCAGCGTTGCCGTCGCC
>Ga0137409_10006610_pt1 | contig 12018 bp, 8 predicted proteins | sample CZODoug1_16funga_FD_122059 | JGI IMG/M metagenome (GOLD analysis project Ga0137409, IMG submission 122059) | Vadose zone soil fungal communities from Angelo Coast Range Reserve, California, USA - CZODoug1_16fungal (Hybrid Assembly) | ecosystem: Environmental > Terrestrial > Soil > Vadose zone... | reverse complement strand
TCCGTACGACTGCTTCCAGATGCGCCGCAGCTGCCGCGCGTCCTCGAAGCCGCAGCTCTCGGCGATCGCTTCCACCGTGCGCTGCGGATCGGCGAGCAGGTCCCGCGCAACCTGCACCTTTACCTTGGCGGCGAACTGCTTGGGCGTAACACCGGTGGCGCTGCGAAAGACGCGCGTGAGGTGGCGCGGGCTCAAGGCGGCGATGTGCGCGAGCTGCGCGAGCGCCGGTTTCTTCTCCGGGTGCGCCACCAGCCAGTCCTGCACGCGGTGCACACCGGGGTGCAGGTGCGTACGGTGGTCGAGGTACACGCTGCGCTGTTCCTGATCCCCGTTCCGCCGCAGGTACACGATCATCTCGCGCGCGACCCGCGACACGACGATCGGCCCGTGGTCCTCTTCGACCAGGGCCAGCGCCATGTCGATGCCGGAGGTGATTCCCGCGCTGGTGATCACGCCACCGTCGTCGACGAAGAGCCGGTTCTCAATCACGATTGCCCGCGGGTATTCGGTGCGCAGGCGCTCGGTGACCTTCCAGTGTGTGGTGCAGCGCCGGCCGTCCAGCAGGCCCGCGCGCGCCAGTGCGAAAGCGCCGCTGCACACCGAAGCGATCCTTGCCCCCGCGGCGTGCGCCTCGCGCAACCATCCGGCCGGGACGTGCTCGAGGTGGTCGAGCGTATCTGAGGAGACACCCGGGACGAGCACCAGATCGCCCCGGCGCGGCGGCGGCGGGTGCAGGAGGTTCGACAGCACCAAGCCCTGCGCCGACGTCACTTGTGGTCTCGCCGCGCAGTAGGAGAGCTGGTAGGCGCCGCCGAGCTGGGAGGCCTCATACAGCACCTGGACAGGACCGGCCATGTCCTGCAGGTGCAGGTCGGGCAAGAGGAGGACGAGCACCCGCCGTGGTCTCAAGGGAGCCTGGAGCGGCCGCATCTCTCTCAAAGGTGTGCGCATCGACACACACGGTAGCGTTACGCAGGATGGCGAACAAGGTCCGAGCGGGACGAAGATCGGACGGATCCGGCCATCCGCGAAATCCCCGCTGGCGGTACCGCGTCTACCCCTCGGGAAGGTGCAGGAGGTGGTGCATGGACGCGTTCAAGCGATGGGCGATCCCGATCTCAGTCGCGCCGATCATCAAGCATCCAGATGTTGCCGGTGGCCTCCGTGGCGGTGAAGTAGAAATAGCCGGCTTGGATGTCGTTGGTCGCCGCGGCTCCCGTTGTCGCACGGAGACGCGGGTTGTGCAGGTGGAGGACGGCACGAGGCGGCCCCATCGGACGCTTGGTCGCCGGATCGATCCGCTGGACCCACGGGCAGAATGCGCCATCGCGAAACGAGAAGTGATAGACCAGCGAGCCATCCGCCGACCAACTCGGATGGCATCCATGATCCGTTACGATGGGCACCCACTCACGTGGGACGGTCGACCTGCCGGCCACCGCTCGAGTCGCATAGACCTGCCTCACGTTCGGCGAGTTGGTCGTATGGAACGCGACCCACTGCGCATCGTTTGAGAAATGAGCCTGGTGGAGGTTCCACGTCGGGTGGGCTGTCAGGTCCGTCTCCTCACCGGTAGTGAGGTCATGCACTATCAGGCGTGACGGCAGTCCTTTGCCCAGGAGCACGTGTCTGCAGTCTGGCGACCAGTCCGCCGGAATGCTGCAATCCGCGCAGACCGGGGACGACGGACCGCCCTCGGCACTCATGATGGAAAGCGACCGAGCGCCAGCCTCGACCTTTGAGAATACGATCCGGGCTCCGTCGGGGCTGAGCGTCGCGTCATCGGCGCCGCCGTGGGTGACCTGCCGCTCCCGCCCCGATGGGATGTCGCGAACCCAGACTTCGTCCGCCTTCGCTCGCGACGAGATGAACGCCATTGTCTTTCCGTCGAAGCTGACGCTTCGCAGTCGATCGCTCGCAGGATTGTCGGTGACCCGCTCCAGTGGGCCGGTTGCAATGCCGGTGCGTTCGTCAACCGGCACGCGCCAGATGTCGACGTTCTCGACGACGCTCGAGAAGGCGATCTGACCCGAGATCGCAACCGCGGGGCTCCGCTCGATCGCCGTGCTGAAGGTCAATCGTCGAGGGTTTCCGGTGACGTGGCCCGTGTTCGGGGAGATCGGGATCTCCCAAAGGTTGGAGCTGTCTGCCTCGTTGGTCGAGAACACGACCGACTTGCGGCTCGCGCTCCACGATCCAGGAATGGGCGGGCCGGCGACCAGTCCGGCGGCGGCGATCTGCTGAGCCGCGCCCGTCTTGACCAGGTCGCCGCCCTCTCGCCTCAGGACGTACCAGTCGAAAAGCTTATTGTCGGTGTTCTCCTCTCCCAGGAACAGGATGCGCCCACCGTCGGGAGACCAGATCGGATAGCGCGCGCTCGCCAACTGGGGCCGCAGTACCAATGGAGGACCACCGTTTGATTGGACGACGGAGATGCTGGCGAGCGCGCCCGGGATCCCGCCGGCGACGACGGTGGCCGGGAAACCGGTCCAGTAGGCGATCCAATGCCCATCGGGCGAGAACCGGGGCGTGCGCGCCCATTCCGCCCGCGCGATCAGGCGCGCCGTGCCGCCGAGGGCTCCCACCACGTAGAGCCCGGAGTTGTGGCGGGAGAAGACGATCTCGCTGCCATCGGGCGAGAACGAGGGCTCGGCTTCGTCGGCAGGATCGCTGGTGAGCTGCAGCGGCTCGCCGGCCCCGACGGGCTGCACCCAGATGTCGAGCCCGCCGCTCCCCGCGCGATCGGAGGCGTAGGCGAGGAGACGCCCGTCCGGGGAGAGGGCAGGATCGGCGTTCAGGCCCGAGGTGGAAGTCAACCTGATCAGGTTGGCCGCTCGAACCGAGCGCGCCGGCTGTCGGAGCAACACCGCACCGAGGGCGACGACCAAGAGGAGGATCCCCCCTGCCCAGGCTGCGCGGACGCGAGTGCGCCGCGCCGGTGCCGCCTCTGCAGGCACGGAGGGATCGAGTGTTTCAGGCACCGGGGCCAGGTCCCCGATGAAACGGTAACCCCGGCGGGGCAGCGTCTCGATGAAGCGCGGGGCCGTGGCCGAGTCGCCCAGCATGGCGCGAAGCCGCTTCACGGCGGCGTTCAGGCCGTGCTCGAAGTCCACGAACGTGTCATCGCGCCAGATCTCGCGGCGCAGATCCTCGCGCGTGACGACGGAACCCGGCTGTCGCAAGAGGAGCGTCAAGATCCGGAAGGGCTGGTCGGGCAGGGGGAAACGGTTGCCCTGTCGAATCAGCTCGCCGGACTGCAGATCCAGCGCGTAGTCGCCGAAGTGGAGAACCTGCGGGCCAGGCGGTGCGAGCGGCATGGGCACCTCCTGCTCAAGCCGCGGAAAGCCTACCAAATCGCTGCGCGCGGGTCATTTCACCTTCGTTTCACCTTCAAATCGCCCTGATTGCATTGAGCGGCCGAACGCGCCCGCGCACGTTCGCCTGCAGCCCGGACGACGTCCGGAGAACGAGGAGCGTAACATGACGTGGGTTGCGAGGAAATTCCCCAGGAGCTGGTCGGTCCTCATCGTCTCGATCTTCGGTGGCGTCTTGTTCGGCGGATGCGGCGGTGACGCGTCGGTCGCGGAGTTGCATCAGGACGAGCGTGTCCGGGCGCAGGCCAATCCGGTCATCGTCGACTGGATCGTTCATACCCAGGACGTCAGCGGCGCGAACTCGCCACCACGCCGCTCGCGGACGTTCGCGATGGTGTCGGTGGCTATGCACGATGCGGTCAACGGGATCGAGTCCAAATACGCGCGGTATGCCAGCTCGGCGAGGGACCACAAGGCCTCGCCGGTCGCCGCCGCAGCCCAGGCTGCACACGATGTCCTCTTGGCCCTGTTTCCGGCGCAACAGGCAGATCTCGATGGCAAGCTCGTGATCTCGCTCGCCGCCGTCGGCGACGAGGACGCAAAGGTCCGTGGGATCGCCCTCGGTCAGGCGGCCGCGGCGGATCTCCTCTCGGCGCGAGCCAACGACGGCGCCAACGTCGTGGTCAGCTACACATCCACCCTCCAGCCTGGTGACTGGCGTCCGACGCCTCCTGCCTTCGCGCCCGCCCTGGAGCCGGGTTGGGGGAACGTGACACCGTGGGGCCTCCAGTCCGGCAGCCAGTTCCGGTCGCGGGCGCCGTATGCGCTCTCCAGCGCCGAATACACGGCCGACTTCATCGAAGTGCGCGACTACGGTTCGGCCACCAGCACCGTCCGCAGCGCGGACCAGACCAGCTACGCTCACTTCTGGTACGAGCCGTCGGCGGTGGGCTGGAACCGCCTGGCTCGCACCGCCCTCGCCATCAGGCCCAAGAACATCTGGAAGACGGCGCGGATGTTCGCGCTGATGAACATGGCACTGGCAGACGGGTACATTGCGAGCTTCGACAGCAAGTACACCTGGCGGAGCTGGCGCCCGATCACGTTCATCCCCGGGGCGGACACCGATGGGAACCCGGATACTGCTCCGGATCCGAGCTGGACTCCGCTGCGGCCCACCCCTCCCATTCCGGATCAGACGTCGGGTCACGCCGTGGCCGGCTTTGCGGCGCACGCCGCCCTGGTCCAGGCGTTCGGCGACGACCCTGGCGAACCGATGACCATGACCTCCACAACCGCGGTTCCGGCGGGCTCGACCCGGAGCTGGGCGACCTTCACCCAGGCGGCCGCCGAGAATGCTGATTCGCGCGTCATGGTGGGCATCCACGTGCGCCAGTCGGTCCTCGATGGCGAGAAGCAGGGACGCCTGGTCGGCGCCTACGTCGTCCATCACCGCCTGCGCCCGCTCGACGATTGAGGAGGTTGCTAATTCCTCGCCTGACCTAGGCGCGACTGGTGGGCGCCGGCGCCGGCGGCTCGCGGAACCTGAGCCAGATGAGCAAGGCGTAGGCGCCCACAACTCGGAAGACTCGAGGATCAAGGTATCTCTGCGCGGCGGATCCGCCGACCGCGCGACCGGGAACAGGAGCGCTTCCGACTGCGCGCTCGCCAGCGAATCGGCCTGCTGCATTTGCGGCGCTTCACTCCGCCGGGCAGCATTCCCAGGAGCCGGATCATCACCCGCCGTAGGACGCAGGCCGAGCGACCGCCGTTTTCCGTTTTTCCTTGGTCGAAATGCGAGCGAGTATCGAGGCGAAATTACGGTTCCAGCAGCACCTCTGGGTGTCGGCGCGCGATGTGAAGGAGCTTCAGCGCTGCGTCAGACGGTCTACGGGCGTTGCTCTCCCAAGCTTGAACCGTTCTCGGGCTGACGTTGAGTAGGCGGGCGAAAGCGACCTGAGAAACCCGAAGGCAAGCCCGGACCTCGGCTACATCGCGCGGTCCGAGTTTTGGCAACGGCCGGAACTCCACCTCGCGCGCCGTGAGCGTACGCTGCCCGCGATGGTACGCGATCGCATCCTCGAGGCCCGCACGGAGCTTGTCGAAGGCCGACGCCTTTTTTCCGTTCGTTCCCTTCTTCATGCCCCTTCCTCCTTCAACCAGCGAACCAGGGCAGCGATTGCCTTGCGGTTCCGCCGGCGACAAGTCGACCTTCTCCCGCTTCCCGAGACCGCTATCAGACCTTATCTGTCCTTCACCTTCACCTCCGGAAGACGACAGCAACGCCAGGGATCCATGATCCAGCGAAAGGACGGATAAGCAGGGTTCCGTTCACTCCGCCCATCCCTCCCAACCGAACTCTTCAAGCTGGAAGAGCGCGGCAGGGGTGTGCCACCCCGCCGCGCAGGGGTGCACTTCATTCGAGCATCCTCCTCGGTTGCGCAGTGCGCGGCCGCTCCACCGAGCGGGCCGCGCGAGACTCTGCTAGGCTCCCTGGCATGGGGAGCAGGGCGGCGAGTTGCCAGAACGAGGCTTATCCGACCTCTCCCTCTCCCTCATCGTCCGCGATGTTATTGCAAAAGCATTCGGTTCCGGCAGGGGAACGCTGCGCTGGGCGGCCGCCCAAAGCACTCAAATCATTGGAGCAGGCCCAGAGGATCCCGGAGGCGTCGTCTGCAAACACGCCTGTGATCGACCGCGAGCCTGATGCGCCAGGCGCAACGAAGAGCGCAACCGCTCCGGTCCGGGGATTGGCGCGGACGACACCGCCTTCACCAAGCCGGCCAATGAAGAGTGTCCCATCAGACGTCGAAGTGATGCTCTCCGGGAACGCTCTCGTTCCTGGAAGTGCAATCGACAGTGGCCCTGCGTCCGCCGTTGTCATCCAAAAGAGAGATGAGAGCAGCGCGCCAGTGAACGCCGCACGGGGTTCGGACGACATCCCTAACCTCGCCGTGACTTGAAGGCCTTCCGGAGCTCCTCGGTGAAGAGCCTCGGCTGCTCGAACGCGGCGAAGTGCCCGCCCCTGTCGAGCTCATTCCAGTAGAACAGGTTGGGCCACAGCGCCTCAGCCCAAGCCTTTGGCGGGCAGAATATCTCGTGCGGAAAGACCGACGCGGCCATTGGCAGTTCGATCCTGCCTCTGGAGGGGAGGCCTCCAAATCCGGCGCGGGTGTTCTCCCAGTAGATGCGGGCCGACGATGCGGCGGTGTCGGTGAACCAGTAGAGGCTGATATCGTCGAGCATCGCGTCGACCGCGAGCGCGTCTTCAGGATTGCCGTGATTGTCGGTCCAGGCCTGAAACTTCTCGTAGATCCACAGCGCCTGACCCGCGGCCGAGTCTGCAAGCGGATAGCCGATGGTCTGCGGACGCGTCGCGTGTTCGCGAAAATAGCCGCTCTGATCGTTGGCGAACCACGACGCCCGGTCGATGGCTCTGCGCTCGGCAGGCGTGGGGTCCTTCGGCAGCTTTTCGGGAAAGACGAACTGCCAGTTCACATGGGCCGCGATCAAGCCCTGGGGCCCCTGATGCGCCAGGGCGTGCGTCACGCCCGCCCCCCAATCGCCTCCCTGCGCCACCCAGCGCTTGTAACCAAGGCGCTGCATCAGTGTCCCCCAGGCGAGGGCGATCCTGTTCACGCCCCAGCCCGTCTCGGCCGGCTTGTCGGAGAAGGCAAAGCCCGGGAGCGACGGCACGACGACATGGAACGCGTCCTCCGCCGGCCCCCCGTAGCGGGTGGGATCGCTGAGCGGGCCGATGATCTCCATGAACTCCACGACCGATCCCGGCCATCCGTGCGTGAGAATGATCGGCAGCGCGTTCCGGCGAGGGGAGCGCACGTGGATGAAGTGAATTCCAAGCCCGTCGATCTGTGTGCGGTACTGCGGGAAGGCGTTGATGCGAGCCTCGAACCGGCGCCAATCATACTTATCGCGCCAGTATTCAACGAGCGACTGCGCTTTGGTCAGCGGCACTCCCTGCGACCAGTCGGTGACCGTTTCCTTGTCCGGCCAGCGGGTATTGGCCAACCTCTCTTTGAGATCGTCCAACGCTGCCTGCGGCACATCGACCTTGAAGGGTACGATGTCCTTCGTGGCGGCGGGGATCGAGAGCCGCACAGACCTGGCTCCGGCACGCCGGGCGGCCGTCAGCACCAGCCCGGCTGACAAGATACCGGCCCCACCGATGAACTTACGCCGCGAGTGGTCGTTATTCATCGGGTGGCCCTATCCCATCCGGCTTGTAAACTGCTGCATATCGAAATAGTCGCGCCAGGCTTTGATCTTGCCGTCCCTGATTTCGAAGATCCCCATGACCGGCAACTCGAACGATTTGTCGGGGAGCTTGAAGGCGTCCACCCGCTCGGTCATTACGACCGGACCATTGGCTGCGATGTGGATGACGTGGAACTGGATGCCCTCGATGCCTGGCGCGCCAGGGCGGATGAACGAGGCGATGTTTTTCGCGATGGCCTCCCTGCCGGTGACCGGCGCCAGCGGGATATTGTGGTAGACAGCGTCGTCGGTGAAAAACGCGGCCAGCTCGGCGGCCCCGAGATTGTCGGACCACGCCTTGCAGAACCTGCGCACTACCTCGATCGGGCTCTCCATCTGGCTCCTCCTGCGGTCGTTCTTCGTGGCACTCGGCCGGGCGCCCATCGATGCCAGCCCAGCAGCTGACACGATTCCGGCGCCACCAACCGCATACAAGAACTCACGGCGCGAGCGCGGGTGCGATCTTTCCGTTCGGCTGTCCTTTTTATCCATGAGTGGCTCCGAACCTGACTTCCGCTCAGGCTTTGCGAAGCTTGAAGACCAACACCGTACCGGCCTTGGGAACCACCGTTGTCGTCCCTCGAATCTTGTCGATCCCGTTCTGAACGCCCTGCGCGTCGAGTCCCCAACCAGCGGTGACGGCGATGTACTGCTCGCCGTCGACTTCAAAGGACGTGGGAATGCCAATCACGCCGGCGGGAGCCGGGAAGCTCCAAAGTTGATCCCCCGTGCGCGCGTCGAACGCCCTGAACTCCCGATCGGGCGTTCCACCCGCGAATAACAGGTCTCCTCCCGTCACCAATAACGGCGCCCAGAGAATGGTCTTGAAGTTGTGCTGCCAGACGCGCTTGCCGGTATTCAAATCCCACGCTTGAAGCTCGCCGAGATGATCGGCGGCGCCCGCGGCGGTGCGAACGGATCCGAAGATGCTCTCCACTTCGTATCCAACATAGAACCCGCCGGTGTCCTGCTTTGGCACACCGCCTTTCGGCAGATAGGTGCAGATGTTGTTGTTGGCAGGAACGTACAGGAGCTTCGTCTGCGGACTCCACGCCTCCGGCGGCCAGTCCTTGCCGCCGCCGATGCTCGGGCAGAATCCGGCACCTTGCCCGGCGCCGGGACGCTTCGATTCATCGACGGCCGGTCTTCCCGTCTGCGCGTCAATCGACGTGAACACGTTGTTATTGGAAAACGGGAAGGCGTGGAGAAACTTCAGCTGTCCCCGATCGCGATCGAGAATCCAGAGATATCCATTGCGGCCGGCATGCGTGGCCGTCTTGACCGGCTTTCCGTCGATCTCGGTGTCGATCAGCAGGGGCGCCGATACTTCGTCCCAGTCAAAGGAATCGTGAGGCGTGTATTGGTGGTAGCTCTTTAATTGGCCGGTCTCGACGTCGAGCGCCAGCGTCGAGTCCGTGTACAGGTTGTCGCCGGGACGATTGTCAGCGACCCACGGCGCCGGATTTCCGGTGCCCCAGTAAGTGATGTTCAACGCGGGATCGAAGACGCCGGTGATCCAGATGGAGCCGCCTCCACGCTTGTATCCATCGTCTTTCCAGGTGTCCCCGCCTGGTTCGTCAGGTGAGGGCACCGTGTAGGTGCGCCAGATTCGCTTGCCGCTCCCGGCGTCGTAGGCGCTTACCGAGCCGCGGACGCCAAATTCCCCACCGGAGTAACCAACGAGGATCTTGCCTCGCACAGCCAGCGGCGCCAGCGTTGCGTAGCAGCCGGTCTTGAAATCATCGATCGGAACCGACCAGGCTTCCTTGCCCGTGGCGGCCTCGAGCGCCACGAGCTGGCAATCCGTGGTGGCCATGTAAACCCGGTCGCCGTACAGAGCTACGCCCCGATTGGTCGGATGCAGTTGAAAGAGGCCCTCGGGATACTTCTTCACATACCGCCAAAGCTGACTGCCGGTCCGGGCATCGAGTGCGACGACGTTATTGCCGGGCGTGGTGATGAACATACGCCCGTGGTTGACGATGGGCGTCGTTTCGTGGGCGTCGACCAGATCCGTATTGAGCGACCAGGCGAGGGATAGATTCGCGATGTTCTTCGCGTTGATTTGGCTCAAAGGGCTGAAGCCCGAGCCATCGTAAGTGCGCCGATACATCAGCCAATCGCCGGCTTCCGGATGCTGAAGCCGCTCGTCCGTGACAGTTGCGTAAGGCGTCAGCGCGGCCGCCGCCGGCGGAAGGTCTGTGCTGCTGGCACTGGAAGGCTTTGATGCGGGAGCCGACGCCTGAATTGCGCTGCACGCCATCGCATTCAGCGCCCACAGGACTGCGGTTCGGTTCACCACGTCATCCTCCGATTCATCGGCTCCACGAGCTCGAACTCCAAACCCTCGACGTCCCTGACGACCATGTTCTTGCCCGCGGGCGTGGGGGCCGGAGGCTGCAGAATCGTTGCGCCCCAGGATCGAAGATGGGCCTCGAACTCCGCGAGCGAGTCGACCGTGAACGTGGCCCGCAGATCCTTGACACGAGCGAGGTCTCGCTCGGCCCCGCCGATGAGCGTCACGTTCCCGAAGAGCGCGAGCGTCAGTCCGCGCCCCGGCATGACGAACCGCGCCTTGACCTCCTCGCCCAGGAGCGACCCGTAGCGTGCGGTCGCCGATTCGATGTTCGCAGTCAGCACGGGCACAGACACGCCGATGATCCTCATGGCGCTCTCTCGTGACTGTGGAGGTTTGCGACCTGGACCATGGGTTCCTTCCCTACCCGTGGGCCGGGTTGACGTCCGTCAAACGTGCGACAAATCGTGTACGCTTCCCGCACCACAGCCCCGAGGCTCACCTGCTCTCGTTTCCCCCTTTTCTGCTGGATCTCGACGCGGAGCGGTTGTGGCGCGACGACAAGGAGGTTCCGCTTCGTCGCAAGCCATTCGCGATCCTTCGCTACCTCGTCCAGAACCCGCAAAGGCTGGTGACGCAGGCGGAGATCGTCGAGGCCGTGTGGGGGAGGATCGCGATGAGCGACAGCTTGCTCCGGACCCACGTTCACGATCTGCGCGGCGCCCTTGGCGAGGGTGTCGTCGAGACCGTGGTGGGGCGGGGCTATCGCTTCGTCGCCGAGGTCAAGCATGAGTACGCGGAAGACCGCGGGTCGGTCGGCCACGAGGAGTCGCCGGCGGAGACGATCGCCAATCGAGTCGTCGGACGCGAGCAGGAGATCAGCGCTCTACAAGCCGCTCTCCGGTCGGCTCGCGACCATCGCCGTACGACCGTCTTCGTGACGGGGGAGGCGGGCGTCGGCAAGACGACGCTCGTCGACGCGTTCGTCGAGACCGCTGGCACCAAGGGGTCGCTCGTCGGTCGTTCCTCGTGCGTCGAGCAATACGGGACGGGGCAGGCCTTTCTCCCGGTGCTCGACGCCATCGGCACGTTATGTCGAGGTCGTGGCGGTGCGCGCGCCATTGATGTGTTCACCGAGCACGCGCCCACCTGGCTCGCGCAGATGCCGGGGCTGGTGAGCGCCGCTCGGTTCGCCGAACTGCAGCGCCGTACGAGCGGCGCGACGCAGGCGCGCTCGTTCCAGGAGCTTGTGGAGGCGCTCGCTGCATTGAGCGCCCACGGCCCAGTGATCCTTGTCTTCGACGATCTCCACTGGACCGACCCTTCGACGGCCGAGCTCCTTGCGTTCATGGCGAGCAGGCGCGAACCAGCGCGATTACTGATCGTCGGCACCTATCGACCCGCCGAGGTGCCGCGCGGGCACTCCGTTTCGAAGTTCACGGCCGAGCTCATTGCGCATCGGCAGGCGTCGACCATCGCGCTCGACGGTCTCAGCGTCGAGTCCGTCGACGCCTACCTCGCAAAGCGTTTCCCGCACCACCGATTTCCGCCCGCGTTCACCGGAACGCTCCACCAATCGACGAGCGGGAACCCTCTCTTCATCACGACGTTCGTGGACGATCTCGAAGGGCAGGGCCTCCTCCGCGAGCGTGACGGGCGGTGGGATCTCACGACGAGCGTGCAAGAGGTCGCGGTCCGGCGGCCCGACAGTATTCGCCGGCTGATCGACGCGCAGATCGATCGATTGGCAGACGCCGAACAGAGGATCATCGAGGTGGCAGCGGTCGCCGGCATGACCTTCACCGCCGGAGTCGTCGCCTACGCTCTCGACGCCGACGCCGACGACGTCGACTCGGCGTGCGAGTCGCTCGCGAACGAGCGGCGACTCCTCCAGTACATCGGAACCGAGACGTGGCCGGATGGCACCATTCAATCGCGGTACGCGTTCGGTCACTCGCTGTTCCAGCACGCGGCGCTGATGCGGAGCACGTCGGCGACGGTCCGGGCGTGGCACCGCAAGATCGGGGAGCGGCTCGAGGCGGGGTATGCGCGGCGAGAAGAAGAAGTCGCCGCGGAGCTGGCGGTGCACTTCGATCGCGGACAGATGCCGGCGAGGGCGGCCCGCTATTACCT
>Ga0137409_10006605_pt1 | contig 12023 bp, 9 predicted proteins | sample CZODoug1_16funga_FD_122059 | JGI IMG/M metagenome (GOLD analysis project Ga0137409, IMG submission 122059) | Vadose zone soil fungal communities from Angelo Coast Range Reserve, California, USA - CZODoug1_16fungal (Hybrid Assembly) | ecosystem: Environmental > Terrestrial > Soil > Vadose zone... | reverse complement strand
TCTTGTCCAGGGCGCCCAGCGGCTCGTCCATGAGCAGGAGTGAGGGCCGATAGACGAGGGCTCGAGCCAGTGCGATGCGCTGCTGCTGTCCGCCCGAGAGCTGCCGGGGATATCGGCCGTCCAGGCCGGACATTCGCACCGCGGCCAGCACCTCATCGACCCGCTTCGCGACCTCGAGGCCAGCCAATCTGCGTGTCCTCAATGGGAAGGCCACGTTCTCGAAGACCGTCATGTGCGGAAACAGCGCGTAACTCTGGAAGACCATGCCGATGTCACGCTTTTCGGGCGGGCGCGCCACCACGGATTCGCCGCGGATGAGGATTTCTCCGCTCGTTGGTCGCTCGAAGCCGGCGATCAGCATGAGCGTCGTGGTCTTGCCCGAGCCGCTCGGTCCGAGCAGCGTGACGAATTCACCCTCGGCGACGTCGAGCGACACGTTGTTGAGGGCGACGGTTCGTCCGTAGGCCTTCGACACTCCGACCAGGGTGACGACGGAACGGCTCATGGATGGCGCCAACCTAGCGCGGATGAGGCGCGGTCTGCAAGGTCGGGACCCGCCCCGACGATCCTGCCCGTCGAGACTAGCGCGGCGACGGGCTCCGCCGATCTGCGCTGATGACCCCTCCCTTGAGCACGAGCTCGATGCGCGTGGAATCCAGGAGCACCTTGACGTCGTCGAGCGGATTGCCGTTCACCACGACCAGGTCGGCCAGTCGCCCTTTCTCGATCGTGCCGAGCTCGCGCTCGAGCCCGAGGCACCGGGCCGCCCACTGCGTGGCGGAGCGGAGCGCCTGCATGGGGGTGAGGCCCGCGTCGATCAGGTACTGCAGCTCCAGCGCGTTCTTCGGGTGGCCGTGGCCGCCCGCGTCGGTGCCCGCGGCGATCGGCACGCCCAGCTCGAGCGCCCGCCGCACGCTGGCCACGTGGTGGGCGTAGAGCTCGGTGGCCCGGGCCCGCACGTGGGGTGAGGGGCTTTCCCGGTGGTAGACGTAGACCGTGAGCGTGGGCACGAAGAAGGTGCCCTGCGCGGCCATCCGCGCCATCAGCTCGGGCTCCTCGTCCAGGTAGCACCCGTGCTCGATCGAGTCGACGCCCGCCATGAGGGCCGTCCGCAGACCTGGGCCTCCGAGGGCGTGACACATCACCCGTCGTCCGAGCGCGTGCGCCTCCGTCACCAGAGCCTGCATCTCCGCAAGCGAGAAGGCAGCGTCCAGCGGTCCGTGTCCCGGCCGCGAGCTCGCCCCTCCCGTGGTTGCGGTCTTGATGACGTCCGCGCCCGCCCGCGCCATGGTCCGCACCACGTCCCGCACCTCGTCCGGCCCATTGCCCACGCTGTTCGGCAGGAGCGGATCGTAGACCGCACAGCACGTGTGACCCGAGGGGCTGACGCGATCGCCGATGCCACCGGTGGGAGAGATGATCTGGATGCCCAGGACCAGACGCGGCCCCTGGATCAAACCCTGCTCGATCGCGAGCTTGAAGCCCGCGTCGAGCCCTCCGGCGTCGCGGACGGTCGTGTAGCCCATGGCCAGCGTTTCCGCGAGCACTCGCCCCGTGCGCAGGTGCGCGGTGCTGGCGGGAGAATCCAGGCCCCAGCCCGTGGCGAGGCCGTAGCCGTGCGAGGCCATGTGGTCGTGCGCATCGATCAGCCCGGGAATCAGGGTCCGGCCGGCCACGTCGACGATCTCGGCATTCGCGGGCCAGGCCGTGGCCGCCCGCGGTCCGGCGGCCATGATGCGGTCGCCGTCGATGACCACGGCGGCATCATGGACGGGGGCGGCGCCGGTGCCGTCGATCAAGGTGGCGCCGGTCAGTACACGGATCATCTAGGCTTGGCGAAACCGAAAATTATGCGCCCGAAGCTCGATCTGTTGGTTCGGGTAAGGCTTCCACTCGACGTATCGTTGAAGCCCGTAAGAATCGCTGGCCTGGATGACGGGGATCCACGGGAAGTTCTCCAGTATGATCTGACTCATCTCCGCGTAGGCCTTGCCCCGGAAGCTTTCATCAAGACTGAATCGGGCCGCGTTGCCGAGCTCTTCGAATCTCGGCTGTCGCCAGTATTCATAGACGGCGCCCGGAGCGAGCAGACGCCACATCATGCCGTCCGGGTCGCCCAGAGTCGACGCCGGCTCGATCCAGAGCAGGCCCTTCAAGCTTCGGTCTCGAATCTTCTGGGCGCGGACACTCGCCTCGATGAGCTCGACCCTGGCATTGATCCCGACATCGCGCCACATGGCAATGATCGCCTCCGACATCGCCTTGTCGTTCGAGAGCACGCCGGACGTGCTCTCGAGAACGATCTCCTCCCCCTTGTAGCCGGCAGTCTGGAGACGCTGACGGGCCGCCGCCGGATCATGCTTGAGCGGCGGCAGCTTGTCGTCGTAGTGGTTGTCGCCCTTCGCGATCGGGCCATTGGGCACGATCCCCTGCCCATGCCACAGCTCCTTCACGAGCAGCTCTCGATCCATGGCCAGAGAAAGCGCTTGCTTGACCAGCGGATTGTCCAGGGGTGGCCGCTTGGAGTTCACGGCGAGCACGAACTGTCCGGCGAAGAGGGCGGACTCCACTTTGGTCGTCGGATGGTTTCGAACCTGCTCGATGTGATCCGGAGGCAGCTTCAACATCATGTCGACTTCGCCCTTCAGAAGGGCGGCGATGCGGGCCGCCGTCTCGGGGATCGGCCGGAAGACGAGGCGATTGAAGCCGACCCGTCCGCCCCAGTAGTCGGGCACCGCGTCGAGGACCAGCTGATCGTCCTTCCTCCAGGACACGAATCGGACGGGCCCGCTGCCCACGGGCTTGGCATTGAACTGGTCCGCGCCCACGGATTCAAAATACTTTCTGGGGATGATCTGGCCGCCATAGAAGGCGAGCCTCGCGGGCAGGAGAGGATCGGGCTTCTTGGTGATGAAGTTGACCGTGAGCGCGTCCGGGGTGTCGATACGGTCGATCGTCGTGAAGATGGTGGAGACATTGGTCTTCGCCTGGGGGTCATAGGTGCGCTCGATGCTGAACTTCACGTCGGCCGAGCTGAAGGGGTCTCCATTGTGAAACTTCACCCCCGGGCGAAGCTTGAATTGCCAGGTCGTGGGCTGCACGGCGCTCCATCTCAGCGCCAAAGATGGATGCAATTTGTTGTCGCGGTGCCGGCTGACGAGATTGTCATAGAGATTGAACGTCACCGTGACGTCCAGGCCGGCCGTACTCAGATGCGGATCGAGCTTCGAGATGTCGCCACTCTGAGCGATGACGAGCTCGGTCTTCTTGGTGGTCTGGGCCTCGGCGTTCCGCGCGAAGACGCTCCGCTCGACGGCGAGACCGCCGGCCATCGCGGCGGCACCATATATGAACCCGCGGCGTGTCGTTGGCATCGCAGGGGACATTTCTACTTCCCGATCTGCCCGGTGTGACAGAGAGCACCGAGGAGCGTGAGGATGAGCCGGCCCGCGAGATAGCTCGTGATGTTGCCGACATCAGCGCTCGGGACGACTTCGACGAAATCGTACCCGACGATCCGTCCCTTGGCGGCCACCCCACGAATCAGGTTCGTCACCTGCGAATAGGTCACGCCGCCCGGTGCCGGTCCCGCCACGCCGGGGGCGATCGTCGGATCCAGGCCGTCTGCGTCTATGGTGATGTAGTACCGCTCCGATGGCGGTATCCGACGCAAGATTTCATCGATCCCGACCTTGTGCAGCTCTTCCGCGCCCACGAGAATGCTCCCGTACGCGCGGGCGGCGTCGAACTCTTCCTTCCGGGCGCTCCCGAACCCTCGAAGGCCGATCTGGGCCATGCCGGAGAACCACGGCATTTCCGACGCTCGGCGCAGCGGACTGCTCAGCCCGTCCCGGACCCCGCCAATCTCGTCACGCCAATCCAGGTGGGCATCGACGTGGACGATGAAGATCGGCCCGTGTCCCTCGTACGCGCGCATGACCGGAATGGGAATGGAATGCTCCCCGCCCAGCACGATCGGGACGGCCTTCCGTTCCAGGATTTTGCGGATGACCGTGGTGATCCGGCCGGGATTCTCCTGGATCGCACCGGGGGTCGTCGCCACATCACCGCAATCAACGATCTCGACGCGACGGCCGGCGAGCAGATCTCCGCCGAAGTCAAAATCGTAGTGTGTCAGATAGCGCGGCGTGAATCGCATCGACTGTTCGCGAATCGTCTGAGGCGCGGTACTGCACAGCGTCGAGCGATAAAGGTCGTAAGGCACACTGAAGGGAACTCCCACCACGGCAAGATCGGCGTCCAGAATGTCGAGGTCGCTACAGCGGGGAACGTCAAAGAGCGACGGGCGACCGACCGCCACCGGCTTCAGCAATGGTGAGTCCATGAGCTGCTCCTTCCAAGGTGTACGGACTGTGCGGTGCCCTATCTCTCGTTCCGTCGGTAATCTCGCAACGTTTCAGACATCCTCGCTCTCGATCCATGGACCGGCCGGCCACAAGAGTGCCCTACTAGAAATCTAGCGTCCACCCAGTCCGGCCACCGCCCGCACGGCGGCACGTGGCCAGGGCTTCGATTTGCTTGGGACTACCCGGCCGGCTTGGAGAAGCCGAGGGGCAGCGCCGCCACGCCCCGGAGCACGTAGGAATCGCTCCACCGGAGCGCATCGGTCTCCAACCGCAGATCGGGCAGACGGCGCAGCACTGCGGGAATGGCTAGCCGGGCCTCGAGGCGGGCCAGCGGTGCCCCCACGCAGAAGTGGATACCGTGGCCGAGCGCGAGATGCCGGTTGTCCGGGCGCCGCACGTCCAGCTCCTCGGGATCGGCAAATTGGTCGGGATCGCGATTCGCCGCGCTCAGGTTGAGGAAGAGCCGGGCGCCACGTCGGATGTGACGCCCGCGCAGCTCCACGTCTTCGACGGCAATGCGGGTCACGGCCTGGGTGGGCCCGTCGTAGCGCATGAGCTCCTCGACGGCCAAGGCGGCCAGGCGCGGGTCGGCGGCCAGAGCCGCCAGCTGCGAAGGATGGCGGAGCAGGGCCACGATCCCGTTGCCGATCAGGTTCGTCGTGGTTTCGTGCCCGGCGAAGAGCAGCAGCACGCAGGTCGCCACCAGCTCGTCTTCGCTGAGCCCGTCCTCCCGCCCTTCGGCGGCGAGCATGGCGGTCATCATGTCGTCCCGGGGCTCGGCCCGGCGCGCGGCCACCAAGGCGTGAAAGTAGCCGGACATGTCGACCATGGCCCGCTGGGCGCGGGCACGTTTGTCCGGGGTGGCGAGCGCACTCCCCACGAAGGCGGCGAGATCATCGGACCAGCGCTTGATCCGGTCAAGGTCGTCCACGGAGGCGCCGAGCATGCCGGCAATGACGGCGGCCGGGAGAGGATAGGCAAAATCCGCGATCAAATCCGTCTGCCCGGTCGGAGTGATGGCGTCGAGGAGGCGGTCCACGATGCTCTGGATGATCGGTTCCCGGCTCTCGATCGCGCGCGAGGTAAACGCGGTATTCATGACGCCTCGAAGCCGCGTGTGCTTGGGTGGGTCGGTGAACACCGCCCAGTCGCCGAGCCCCTGGACCAGGTTCGCGACGCTCGCGTGCGAGTCTGCCGTCAGGTGCTCCGCGAAAGGCGTGATCCGATCCGCGGAGAAGCGTCGATCCAGCAGCGCGTTCTTGACGTCGTCGTATCGCGTGAGTACCCAGCCGCCCAGGCTGTCGCTCCAGTGGACGGGGTCCTCCGCACGAAGCATCTGGTAGCTAGGGAACGGGTCGGCGATGACGTCGGGTCGTCTGGGATCGTAGCGAGCCGGCATTGGGGGAAACCCTCGCCGGATACTATCACGCAGGAAGATGCCGGTCGCGTCCGACATGGCCGGGCTCCGAGTTGTCACTGGGATTTACCGCGCGAGCGCTCCTTGACGAGGTCGCCGGTGCCGGAGCAGTATCGCTTCCGGCAACTCCCGAGACCAAGGAGGAGCAGATGAGAAGACGCGCGTTCCTCAAGCAGACGGCTGGCTCGGCGGTGGTGGCCACGCTCGCGCTGCGGGCGCCGGCGGTGCTGGGCCAGGCCAAGCCCTTCGCGGGCGTGACCATCCACGGCGCCTCGTTCCAGCACGTCTTCCACAGCTACCTGAAGGAGTACATCCCTGAGTTCGAAGAGAAGACCGGGATGAAGGTGGACTTCACCACCCAGGCCTTCCCGGTCTACAACCAGCGGGCCGACCTCGAGCTGTCGACCAAGGGGAGCGCGTGGGATTTCCTCAACGTGACGTTCATCTACTCCGGGCGCTGGATCGGAGCGGGCTGGATGACGCCGCTCGACGAGTTCACGAGCGACCGGAACCAGACGCCGCCCGAGTTCGACGCCAAGGACTTCGTGGCGGGGGCCCAGTCGTCGCTCCAGGATGCCAAGGGCGCCACGTATGGATTCGCGTGGGAGGCGGGCGCCATGATCACGGGGGCCGCCCGCGGCGATCTCATCGAGAAGGCCGGGCTCAAGATGCCGGCCACGTTCGAGCAGCTCGTGCAGGTCTGCGAGGCGACGAACGGCAAGGACGGCGTGGCGGCCTTCGTGGCCGACAAGCTGCACCACTGGAACTGGATCCCCTACCTCATGGGCTTCGGCGGGCGCGTCTTCAAGGACCCGCCGGACAATCTCACGCCCGTGCTCGACACCCCGCAGGCGGCCCAGGCCGCGGAGTACTACGCCAACCTGCTCGTGAAGTACGGTCCCCCGGGCCTGCTCTCCTACACCGATGATCAGGCCATGCGGGCCCAGCTCTCCGGCCGCGCCAACATTCGCACGCAGGCCATCGGCTGGATGACCCCGCTCGCCAAGCACGAGGAGAGCAAGGTCAAGAGCACCACCCGCTACGAGCTGATGCCCGGCGGCCCCGCCGGCCAGTTCCCCGGCTCCAACAGCCACGGCTTCGGGATCCCGCTCGGCGCCAAGAACAAGAAGGCGGCGTGGGCGTTCATCACGTGGGCCATGAGCAAGGAGACGCTGAGGCGCGTCTCGCTCGAGAAGGGCTACGCGGCCGTGTGCCGGCGCTCGATCATCGACGATCCCGCCTACCGGAAGGCGATGACGTTCAACGGCCAGGATCTGGCCGCGCTCTACCTGAAGGTGCTCGAGCTGGGCGGCAAGAGCGGGTACATGAAGTACCGCACGGTGCCCGTGTTCCCCCAGGTGGGCGACAAGATCAACAAGGCCATGGAGCGCATCGCCACCAGGCAGCAGAATGCCCGCGACGCGATGAAGCAGGCGCAGGCCGAGGCGGTCGAGGAGCTCAAGCGGGGCGGCATCAAGCTCGACGCCTGAGCCGCATGTCTGCCATCGCGAGCGCCGGCCGCGCCAGGGCCCGCGCGGCTGGGCCGGGCGGGGCTGCGCTCGAGCGGCGGTTTCACTGGTGGTGCCTCGTCCCCACCCTGGCCGTCCTGGGCGTGGTGACCCTGCTCCCCACGCTCTACCTTCTCGCCACCAGTCTCACGCCGCTCAACCTGACGCAGCCGGCGACGCAATGGAACTTCTCGCGGCCTCTTCGCAACTACGCGTTCCTGCTCTCGGACGGCCGGCTCCATGGCTCGCTGTGGGTCCAGCTCAAGCTCTCGTTCTGGACGGTGAGCCTGCAGCTCCTCCTGGGCTTCGCGGTGGCCCTGATGCTGAACCTGCGCTCACGCACGCTCGAGGCGCTCCGCACGGTCTTCCTGATTCCCATGGTTCTGCCGCCCATCGTGGTCGCCATCATCTGGAAGGTGCTCTACACGCCGGACATCAGCCCCGTGCACTGGGCGACGGCGGCGCTCGGCTGGCCGCTCCCCACGCTCATCACGCACCCCAGCTACGCCCTGGGCGCCATCATCGTCGCCGACATCTGGGAATGGTTCCCCTTCACGATGCTGATGATCCTGGCGGGGCTGCAGGTGCTGCCCGAGGAGCAGGTAGACGCCGCGCGCATCGACGGAGCCGGCCCCTGGCAGCTCACCGTCCACGTCGTCCTACCGTTCCTGCGTGGCGTCCTCCTCGTGGCCGGCCTCTTCCGTTTGATCGACAGCATCAAGGCCTTCCCGCTCATCTTCATCCTGACCGACGGCGGACCGGGCACCGTCACCGAGGTCACGAACTACTACTCCTACATCCAGGCCTTCAACTTCTCGCAGCTCGGCTACTCGAGCGCGATCACGGTCATCCTGGTGGCCTTGACCGTGGTGGTGAGCGCCCTTATCGTCCGCGCCGTCGGGTGGGGGCACTCCGGTGAGTAGGCGAGCGCGCGGGGAGCGGGCGGCCGTCCACATCGCCGTGATCCTGCTCGTGATCGTGGTGCTCGCGCCGTTCCTGTGGCTCCTGCAAATGTCCGTCAAGACGCAGGAGGAGATCTTCGCGTTCCCGCCCAAGCTCCTCTTCGCGCCCACCTTCGAGAACTACCGGGCGCTCTGGGACTCGACGTTCCGCCGATCGTTCGCCAACAGCGCCGCCGTGAGCGTGACGTCGACGGCCCTCGCCATGCTGCTCGGCGTGCCGGGCGCGTACGCGCTCTCGCGCGCGCGGTTTCGCTCGGCCGGCCAGCTCTCCCTGTGGGTCCTGGCCAGCCGCATGGCGCCGCCCATCGCGTTCACCATCCCCTACTTCCTCGTCTATCGGCATCTGGGGCTCCTCGACACGCGCACCGGGCTCGTCGTCATCTACCTGACCTTCAATCTGTCGCTGGTCGTCTGGCTCATGCGCTCCTTCTTCGATGCCACGCCGCGGCTGCTGGAGGAGGCGGCCTGGATCGACGGGGCAGGCCTCCGCCAGGCCTTCCTGCGCATCGTCCTGCCCCTCGCGGCGCCGGGCCTGGCCGCCACAGCCATCCTGTGCTTCCTCTACGCGTGGAACGACTTCTTCTTCGCGCTCATCCTGACCCGCACGGAGGCGATGACCGCCCCCGTCGCCGTGGTCAACTTCATGAACTACGAGGGCTGGGAGTGGGGCAAGATCGCCGCCGGCGGCACGCTGGTCATGCTGCCCGTGCTCGTCTTCTCGTTCCTCGTCCGCAATTTCCTCGTGCGCGGGCTGACGTCGGGAGCGCTGAAGGGCTAGCGCGGGTCCCCGGCGGACGCCCCGTCCCCGCTGCGCGCCTGACCGGTGACCGACCATCGTCACCTCGTCTGACCTTGCTCGTCAGCGCCTGGCCGCCCCTCACGGAAAATGCTTGATTGTATGGCTTCTCGCGCTGGCCCTCCTCTTGCACCTTGGATGAAGCAACAGGAGGAATCCGCCTCTGAAACGAATCATCATCGGCGGCCCGAGGACAGACGCGATCCGGCGCTCCCGGTTAGGTGAGATCCTTCTCGCCGGCGGCGCCATCAGCGAACAGCAGCTCGAGCACGCCCTCGCGCAGCAGGCCAGCCTGAAGCTTCCCCTCGGCAAGATCCTGCTCAAGCTCGAGTACATCACGGACGAGACCATGCGCCAGGCGCTGAGTGCGCAGCTCGACGTCCCCTTCATCGACCTGGAAAAGGTGACGATCGATCGCAGCCTGGCCCGCCTGATCAATCGGAGCTACGCGCGGCGCCACTCGCTGCTCCCCATCGCGAAGGTGGGCCGGACGCTGACCGTGGCCATGGACGACCCGACGGCGGAAGCCGTGATCGACGACCTGATTCGGCTGACGGGCTTTGCCATCACGGTCGTCACCTCCCCGAGTCGGGCCATCCAGCGGGCGTTCCGCCGCCTGTACGATGACGCGCCCGAGACCGCGGAAAGGCTCGGCGACCTGGTCCCCGCGGTCCAGATGCCCTTCGATCCGTCCGTGCTGTTCGACGAGCAAACGAGCCGGCGGGCCGATGAGCTCTTCAGGCAGATCCTGTTTCACGCTCTCGAGAATCGCTCCAGCGACATCCATCTGGAGATGCTGCCCTCGGGGCTGCACGTGCGGCACCGGGTGGACGGCGTGCTTCGCCAACCGCACTTCGGCAGCCTGCAGGACAGCCTCGATCACAACATGCGGGAGATCATGTCGCGCATCAAGATCCTCGCCACGCTCGACATCGCCGAGCGCCGGCGGCCGCAGGACGGCAGCTTCCAGGTCACCGTCGAGCGCGCGGGCAGCAAGGTCACCATCGACCTGCGCGTCTCGGTCATCCCGAGCTACTCGGGGGAGAGCGTGGTCATCCGCATCCTGGACCGGACGCGGGCCCCGCGCTCCATCGCCGAGCTCGAGCTGTCGCCGGTCGTCTCGCGCCGTCTCGAAAAGCTGCTCCAGCGCACCACCGGCATCTTCCTGGTGACCGGTCCCACCGGCTCCGGGAAGTCGACGACGCTCTACGCGGTCTTGATGAAGCTCCATCGCCCGGAGATCCGCATTCTCACGGCCGAGAATCCCGTGGAGTACGTCTACGACGAGCTGAGCCAGTCGGAGGTCAACGACGCCATCGGCAACACCTTCGCCGGCTACCTGCGGGCGTTTCTCCGGCACGACCCGGAGATCATCATGGTCGGTGAGATCCGCGACCAGGAAACCGCGGAAATGGCCTTCCGCGCCGCCCAGACCGGCCATCTGCTCCTCAGCACGCTGCACACCAACAGCGCGATCGCCACGCTCCCGCGCCTGCTCGATCTCAAGATCGAATCCTCACTCATCGCCTCATCGCTGATCGGCGTGATGTCGCAACGGCTCGTTCGTCGAACCTGTCTGTTCTGTCGGCAACCGTACACGCCATCGCCACACGTGCTGAACGAGTTCTTTCAACCCGAGCCGGTCCTTCTGAAATTCTACCAGGGCGTCGGCTGCGCCGAGTGCGGCTTCAGCGGCTACAAGGGCCGGATGATCGTCGCCGATCTCTGGGTGCCCGACGACCAAGACGCGGTTCTCATCACCAGGCAGGCGCCCTTCGACGAGATACGCGAGAGCGCCCAGCGCACCACCTTCAGCATGGCCCAGGATGCCCACGAGCGCCTCGTGGCGGGTCTCACGACGCCCGAAGAGCTCTTGCGCGTGCTGCCGTATACGGCGGTGGCCGAGCATCGCGCACGATTCTGCAGCTTCGCCGACCGCCCGGTGCTCCACCGGATCGCTCCATGACGACCCTGCTGCGCCTTCCCTGGTAAGTCATGGACGAGCGGGCCCTCCCGGACCTGCCTCCAGACGCAGAGACTCCGCAGCCGGCCGGGTTGAAGAGGCCACGGCGCTCGGAGACCGTTCTCGTGGTGGATGACGACCCGTGGGTACTCCGCGTGACGGTGGACTTCCTCGTGGGGGAAGAAGGCTACGACATTCTGCAGGCGACGGGCGGCGAAGAGGCGCTGCGGATCGCCGAGACACACGGCGGACCGATCCACGTGCTGCTGACGGACGTTGTGATGCCGCGCGTGAACGGGTGGATGCTCGCCAAGCGTCTGCGCCTGATCCGGCCCGAGACAAAGGTGCTGTTCATGACCGCCTTTTCCAGCGAGCTTGTCTCTGACTACCGGACCGTCCTCGGCGATCCGGTCATCATGAAGCCCTGTGAGCTGGGCGAGCTTGCTTACAAGATTCGCGAGCTCTTGGGCCGCTCGTCGCCTTTTGCGCGACGACGAGGCGCCGCGAAGCGTTGGCCGTCGCCGTAGGCCGCCTGCATTCCCATTTGCGGCAGCGGCTGACGCTCCTGGGGACCTTCTCCCGGCTGGACGCCTGCCAAACCATTGAATTGCCACGCGGGGTTCCTGGCTCAGCGCTTGCTCGGAAGTAGTAGAGCGCTTCCTCCAGAAGGTCGGGAGGAGATGCCTCGATCGCCTCGACGCGAGATGGTGCGGCCTGGCGCTCTGCATCACGAAGATCACCGATCAGGTCTGGCGTCCCGGGAGATCGCGAGGATCAGCATGCGGTTGGCGTCCAAGATGTTCGTCGCATCCACGCTGGTTATCCTGGCGCTGGTCGGCGTGGCCGCCTGGAGTCTGCTCGCCGTGGATCACCTGGTCCGGGCGCATCGAGACATCACGGGCCAGTCCCTCCCGGCCCTTCAGCTCGAAGTGTCCCTTCAGGAGGCCGTCCCTCGGCTGCTTCGCCTCGAAGCCCGCTATCTGGTTCTGCGCGATCGGGCCTACGGGGAT
>Ga0137409_10006603_pt1 | contig 12023 bp, 19 predicted proteins | sample CZODoug1_16funga_FD_122059 | JGI IMG/M metagenome (GOLD analysis project Ga0137409, IMG submission 122059) | Vadose zone soil fungal communities from Angelo Coast Range Reserve, California, USA - CZODoug1_16fungal (Hybrid Assembly) | ecosystem: Environmental > Terrestrial > Soil > Vadose zone... | reverse complement strand
CCGCACCGTGGACCGTCAGCGCCGGCGACGATGGATCCACCGGGCAGCGAGACGGTGCCGGATCGGGCATTGTCATCGCGGCGGACGGAGTCGCGCTGTGGGATTGCGAAGGCTCCAGCACGCTGGGCATGACCGCGCCGGCCGCCAGGCACGTTGCCCGCCACGACCCCGCCCGCGTCCTCGCCGACGTCGCGGCCAAGCGGCGGATCCTCGCCCGGCACTGCCGCGCCGACAAACCCCGATGGAACTACCGAGTCGCCGACGCCCCGGACGTCTACTACTGCGTCGGCTGCGGGTCCTACGGGGACTGCGACGACCCTGTCACCGACGACATCAACGAGTGCCCCGAACTGTGCGACCTCGCGGCCGTGTGCGCCGACCACCCTGACCACGAAGAGCGCTGGCGCCCGTAGACGACGAACGCCCGGCCGAAGCCGGGCGTTGACGTCGGCGGGGCGCTCAGGCCGCGGTGACCTCGACCGTGGCCGGGGTGTTGTCGACGAAGTCCACGGACGCGAAGCCGGAGTTCGTGGTGCCGTCGGGGAAGACGGTGCTCGCGGTGACCGTCACGGTCTCGACGGCGCCGCCGGTGACGGTGGCGTCCTGCGCGTCGACCTGCGTCACCGTGTCGACGTCCGAGGTGAACGTGAAGGCGTAGCCGGGCAGTGCGACGCCCTCCCGGTTGCGGACGACGGCGGTGAAGACGGCGGTGCCGCCGACGGGCTTCTGGAGGTTGGCCATGATCGTGTCTTCTCTCAGTGTGCGGTGACGGTGACGCTGGCGGGGGTGCGGTCCGGGCGGGGGACCCGGCGCAGGAGCTCGGCGACCTCGGCCTGGAGGACGTCGAGATGGCGCTCGATCTCGGCGGTGTCGCAGTCGCAGGCGCGCCGGTGGCGGCCGTGGTCCCGGAGGGCCTCGATGCGGGCTTCGAGCGTCACGGCCGCCTCCTGGCGTCGGTGGGGGTGCGTGTCCCATCCCACCGGCGCAGTCAAGGCGTGGGCCGCGAGCGCCCGCCTGACGCCCTCCCGGAGGGTCACGGCGGGCTTGTGGACGGCGAGCATGCGCGTCGGGTCGGCGACCCGGTGGGCGACGCCGGTGGGCTTGTCGGTGAGGTGCCGGATCACCGGGTCGTAGCCGCCGCCGACCTGTTCGACGACCATCGCGGCCAGCTCGTTGAAGCTGGTGGCGATCCCCGTCCCGATGTTCAGCGGGCCCTGCTCCCCGGCGTCCAGGGCGGCCAGCGTCGCGGCCACGACGTCGTCAGCGTGCACCCAATCCCTGACCTGCTCGCCGTCGCCCCAGATGTCCATCGGGTCCTCGCGACGCGCCGCGCGGGCGACGATCGCGGGGAACGGGTAATTGAGGCCCTGGTCGGAGCCGTAGCCCGAAAACGGGCGAAGGACCAGGACGTCGACACCGGCCGCGCGGGCGTGCCCCGCGAGGATCTCGCCGGTCAGCTTCGACCAGCCGTACACCGCGTCCGGTCGGCCGACGCTGAACGTGTCCAGACGGACGTCGTTCTCGCGAAGCCGCCGGGGCCCGGAAAGGCGGAGCTGAAGATCGACCGGGTACGCCGCCGACGAGGAGAAGTAGACGGCTCTCGGCGTCCCGGTGCGGACCAGCCAATTGAAGTACCAGGCGTCCAGAGCCAGGTTCGTCGCGACCGCCAGCGGAGACCCGTCGATGCCCTGACGGCCGCCGATGACCGCGGCGCAGTGGATCGCGAGATCGTACCGGGCGCCGTCGGTGCGGAAGAAGTCGAGGGCGTCATGGGCGGGGGAGTCCAGGATGTCGAGGCCCGCGACGTCGTCGCCGCGCGCCTCCAATGCCTCGACCAGGTGGCGGCCGATGAAGCCGGCGCTGCCGGTGACCAGGACGCGCACGTCACACCTCGATCTCGGGGTGCTCATCAACCGGGGCGCGCCACCGGTAGCGGGTGCGCATCGCCGACACGCGGACCGCGATCGCCGCGCACGCCTCCTCGGCCCAGCGGCCCTGCTCGACCGCGCCGTCGGACACCTCCACTGACGACGCCGTGACCTCGTCGCCCTTCCACGAGTGGTTCCGGAACGGGATCCCGGCGCCGCTCTCCCACTCGGCGCTCCACGACAGCACTCCCTCGCCGCGCTTCCGGCCGCGACGCACCCGCCGCAGGCTGAGCACCACCTCGTGGTCGTCGCCCTCCGGCATCCGCACCACGGCGGCCACCGGCTCGCCGAACGGCTCGTAGGAGTAGCGCAGCTCGCCGAGCAGCCGGTCGCGCGGGTCGATGACCACGGACCCGTCCCGCCACCGCGGAGTCGCCATCGAGTGCTCGCTCCGCTTGGCCCAGATGCGCCAGTGCAGCCGGCCGTCGCCGATCCCGGCCTCGGTGACGCGGGTGTCGTAGCCGGTCGGGTTCAGCCGCCGCTGAAGCCATGTCCCGAAGGCTTCGGTGTGCACGTACACGGCCCCGAGCGGGCTGAGACGGATGTGCGCGGACAGGGTGTGGTCGTCGCCCGCACTGCCGACGGCGAGGCCCACCGACGCGCCGGGAGTGTTCCTGCCGACGACAACCTCGGCCGACAGTCCGCCGGTCGCGTGCGGCCACGGGCCGGGCAGCTCGGCGTCGTAGGCGTCGCCGATGCTCCACTGTGCAGCGTCGAGGTCGCCCTGCGGACTGGTGCGCAGCCCGCACCGGTCACAGCACACCCACCGGTAGCCGCGGCGTTCGTGGCCCAGGCCGTTGGTGTGCCCCTTGGTGCCGTCGACGACGGGGCGGTGTCCGAGGGCCCGGCACGCGGGCATCAGCCGGGGAACGTGCAGGACGTGGTAGGCGCGGTGCACGAGCATCCCCGGCTTCGGGCCGTCCTGCTTCAGGTAGTCGATGGAGAACGCGTGCAGCTCCTCGCGCTCGGGCTCGGGCTCGGCGGTCTTCACGCGCGGACCGCCGTCCGGTGGACGGGCGTCACGGCTTCGCTTCCGGCCGCGTCGCGCTCCTCCAGCAGCCAGAACGTCGTTCCGCCGTCGGACGAGAACGCGGACGGGTCCCGGACGTTCTGCCACAGCGGATAGCCGCTCTCCACCGACCGGTCGGCCCACTCGGCCGGTTCGCCGGTCAGCGGCGACAGCGCCTTGTACCGCAGGAGCCGCTCAAGCTGCCGCGCGGCGATCTCGGCCGAGCCGCCGCTGTGGCCCATCGCGGCGAACGCCTCCACGACTTTGACGAGCCCGTCGACGAAGTCCCGGTCTTCGCCGAGGATGGAAAGCTCGCGCCGTGCGTGTTCAGTGAGCGTCACTGATGTGCTCCCAGGGTGAGTTGGAACCGGCCGGCGATCTCGTGTCGCGGCTCCACGCCGCCGTCTTGGCCCGACCGGCTCATAGCAGCCAGCCGTTCTCGTCCAACCGGTCCTCATCGAACTGCGGCAGGCCGTACATCCGGGCCAGCGGCCCGGAACGGGCACCGGACCCGTCGAACCGGTGGCAACGGCACGGGCAGACGCCCAGCGCGTCGTCCCGGTCGTCGAGCGGCCCGACCGCCGCATCGGGAACCCACGCCGTCACGATCGGCGCCCTGGTGATGATCCCCAGGTCGCAGCGGGGAGTCGCCTTCCAGCCGTCGGCGCATCTCTTGAAGTCGTGCGGATCCCTCGGGTGTATGACCCGGACCAGGGCGCGGAAGTACCGGTACGCGTCCGGGTCGGTCGCCATCCGGCCGCAACTGGCCCGGACGAAGTACTCGATGTACTTCTCGAACTCCTCGCCAGCCGCGAACCGCGTCTCGAACATGAACGGGTCGACGGCCTCGCGGCAGGTGAACAGTCGGCCGTTGACGCGCACCCGCAGCTCGATCAGGATGTTGCTCTCGTGGAACGTCGGCCGTCCGGTCTGCGCGTCGTACCGGGACGCCTTCGGATCCGGCGGCGCGGGCGGCAGCGAGGCGATGAATCCGGCGACCGCCTCCATGTGCTCGGGGCCGCCGGTCTCCGCATCCCGCACCGCCGACGCCATCGCCTGCTGGATCTCGGCGCCGCCCGCGCCCAGGCGCCGTAGCCGCTCGACCAGTTCGTCGGGCGTGGGCCAGCCGACCGATGCTTCGGGATTCATGCCCGTACTCCCGTGCAGACTTGGAACATCCCGACCGGCTCCTGCCGCACGACCTCGAAGCCGGCCTGCTCCAGGAGCACACGGTAGCCGTCCTGGTCCCATGCCCAGGCGTGGAAACCGTAGGCATTCCCCGGCCGCTCGGTGTGCGGGGACGATGCGATCAGCACCTTCGCGTGCGCGGCGACATCCCGCACGAACCGATGTGGCTCAAGAAGATGCTCCAGGCACTCCGTGGCCACCGCGATCTGGCCCCAGTCGATCGGCATCGTCTGCTCCGTGCCGTCCGCGTCTCGGCCCAGGAACTCGACGCCCGCGATCACGTCACCGTAGAGCACCTGCACCCCGCGCTCCTTCGCGCCGGCCACGTTCTCCGGCTGGAGGTCGTAGCCCCAGGCGTTCATGCCGCTCCACCGGGAGCGCCGGTCGGAGTACAGCAACTGGAGCAGTCCGCCGTCCCCGGCCCCGAGGTCGACCAGGGAGTCGCACCCGTACTTCTCGGCCGCCGCGTCGACCTGCTCGGCGGCCTCCAGCAGGCGCGGGCGGTGCAGGTCCTGCTCCAGGTGCGGCGCGCGCTCGCGACCGGCGTACCAGGACGGCCGCGTCCATTCCGGGACGGTCCCGGGCTCGAAGAGCTGCCATTCGGCCATGGGTGTCAGGCCGCTTCGCCGGTGGTGCCGAGCAGGTCGATGCCGCGCAGCAATAACTGCAAAGCGGTGTTGGCGTGCACCGCCGTGTCCCATCGCCCGTAGACGGATCCGAGGTCGGCGCCGCCGTCGCCGCCGAACTCGATGGTGTATCCGGACGGCCCGGACGTCGTCGCGACGACCTGGGCCTGCTTGACGTGGTCGAGGTTGAGGTAGGCGTAGTCGGTCGCGGGGTCTGCGCCGACTGCGACTCTGATCCAGGTGGCCATGTGGTTCCTATCTGATCGCGGAAAGGGCTTGGAAGCGCTGCGGCCTGCGTTCGCCGCCGTGAAAGTTGTCCGGGGCGTCGCATTCGACGTGTTCGACGACGGTCCAGCCGCACGCCTCGACCATTGCCGCATAGCCGCCCAGGTCCCAGGCGAAGCTGTGGTGCTCGTAGTGCCAGTCGGCATCCTCGGCGGACGGCGACGACAGGACCAGTGCGCTGCCGGGCAGCGAGCTGATGAACGCCCTCGGGTCGAGGAGGTGCTCGACGACCTCCGTCGCGACGATCAGGTCGCCGTACTCGACCGGGTCGGACAGCAGGTCCGCCCGGCGCACGTCCAGCCCGGCCGCAGCGGCGCGCTCGACGTTCGCAGCCCCGGCGTCATAGCCCCACATGCGGATCGGCAGGTCGCGAAGCATCCCAAGGAGGCTGCCGTCTCCGCAGCCGAGGTCGACCAGGCTTGCGACCGGGCAATCCGCGACGAACTTCCGGATCAGGTCGGCGGCCATCGCCGTCCGCTCCGCGTGCCCGAGCTGGTGGCGCGGATCGACCCACGGGTGCGCCTCGAAGAAGGCGGGCGTGGTGAAGTCCGGGACGGTGCCGGGCTCAAAGAGCTGCCACTCCACGTTCCTCCTCCATCCACAGTGCAGACCGGGCCCTGTCCTGCTCCCAGGCGCATTCGCTGCACGCCTGCGACCCGTCGAGCTTGCGGCAATGCCCGTCAAGGCCGTGCCCGTTCAGGCACCGGCCCTCCAACGCGGCGGCGGCCGTGGCCTGAGCCTTGACGTTGATCATGTGTTGCAGCCGTTCGATGTCGGCGTTCAGTCCGCCCATGAGCCGGTAGTCGTCCCAGCGAGCCGAGTCCGGACCCATCAGCGTCTCCGTCTCGCGGTACAGATCATCCATCGGGGCTTTCCCGACCAGCGGGTGGTTGTGTTCGATGATGACGTCCGGCATGTAGGTGAGGCGGCCGATGCCCTCGCCCCACGCCTTCCAGGCGTTGTCGGCGAACATGTGCACGAGGCCTGCGGGAACCATGTAGCCGAGCTCGCGGATGATGTCCGTGGTCATGGCTACCGCAGTCGGGAGCGCGGGCCCCTGGATGAGGTCGTTGCCGTAGACGATGCCCGTTCCGAGCCGTTCGAGTTCGGCAAGGAACGCGAGGTCCCATCGTCCGCTGCGGGCAAGGTGGTCGTCGCCCATGAAGCAGAGAGCGTCGTAGGCGTCGGTGAACTTCTCCGATACGGCGTTCAGCGTCCCGCCGAGGCGCAGCCGGGGGCCGACGTGCAGGTGAACGCCCCTGGTGAAACCGGCGCAGCGGGAGGCGTCGCTGATCTCGCGGTATCGCGGCAGGGCGGGATCGTCGTCGTCCACCGCGAAAAGCAGGTCGGCCCTGCCGAATGTGGTTGCAGACCACGCGTCGAGAAAGTCCTCGACGTTGTCGGGCCGACTGCGCGTCGGCACGATCATCAGGAGTCGAGCGCTGCTTTGCCAGAGATCGTCGGTCACCACTTCAGCCTTTCCAGCGCGTCAAGCCACAGTTGACCGCCGTGGCCTTGGATCGTGAACTGCGCGGCCTGCTCGCGGGCTGCTTTGCCCATGCGCTCACGGAGACCGGCGTCGTCGGCGAGCGCGTCCAGCGCGTCCAGCCACTCCTTGCGGGTCGAGGCGAGGAATCCCGTCTCGCCGTGGACGACGGTCGCGGCGTAGGGCGCGACGCGCGAGTAGACGCCGGGAATGCCGGCGGCCATGTACTCGCGCGCCTTCAAGTCGGATTTCTGGGAGTTGAAGAGCGTGTCCGCGAGCGGCGCGATCCCGACGTCCCAGCGCATCGACGCGCAGTACGCGGCCTGGTCCTCCACGATGTCCCGCCACCGGGTAAACCTGCGCCTCGTCGCACCGGTCTGCGGCCCGTAGTCGTGGCCGAAAGAGTGCCAGCGGACCGCGGGCCGGTGCATGAAGAACGAGCGCAGGAACGGGCTGACGGCGGCGAAGTCCCCGCCGTGCGTCGCGGACCCGGCCCATCCGACCGTCAGGCCGTCCCACTCCGGGCGCCCGTAGTCCAGGACCGCGGCGTCCACATAGTTGCCGATGACCACCACGTTGTCGCTGTACTGCCGCATCCGCTGCGCGAGGGGCTCCGTGGACACGGTCACCATGTGCGCGGCGGCCAGGTTGTCGGCGAGGTTCCGGCGGACGGTCGGCTGCCCGAAGTACCCGTGCGCCACGGCGTTGGCCGGGTCGACGTTGAACAAATCGTCGTCGATGTCCAGGACCAGCCGGAACCGGTCGTGTTTGGCGAGGAGCCGCCAGGTCTCCGACGGTCCGGGCAGGCACACCCGCTGCCCGACGACGATCGCCGGTTCGTCTCCGCCGGTGATCCGGATGTCGCCGGGCCGGGAGCCGGTGGCGTAGGCCGACAGCATGTTCCCGTGGAACGCGGTGTCCGCGGCGCCGCGCCGGGCCAGCTCCGACAGCGGCAGCATGATCCGGTAGTAGCCGCAGCCGTTGGTGTCGGCCAGCCAGCCGAAGACCCGGGGGAGGCTCACGCCGCCACCAGCTGCATCGGCTTCGGCCCGGACGGCTTCCGGATCCCGCGCGCCTCCGGGCGGCGCAGCGGCACGCCGAGCTTGCGGCGGAGGCGCTTGCGCTCGCGGTAGGTGGTGCCGGCCCAGAAGCCGAACTCCTCGTGGACCAGCGCCCAGTCGCCGCACGCCTGGAGCATGGGGCAGCCCGCGCACAGCTTCCGGGCGTCGCGGATCGCGGCGGGCTCCCTGGTGAAGAAGAGGGCCTCGCCGACGCCAGCGCACGCTTCGGTGCCGTCGAACGGGGGGGTGGGTGCGTCGCGACGCGCGGGCGGGTACGGCATTACTAAGCTCCGATCAACCGTTTACCGTGGTGATCGTTGCCTGGCCCGGCTTCGCTGCCCGCGGGCTCTCCGACCTGCGGGCAGCAATACTTTGATCAGTGTGCGCCGTCGGGCCCGCCGCGTCGAATCAGCGCGCGGCCGCCATCGCCGCGAGGGCGTCCTTCAGTTACCCGGGCGCCGAGTCTCCGAGTTCTGAGCGCGAACCGGAGACGGGCGGTGCCCCCGGAGGAGCGCCGCCCGCACCGTCGCGCCGGTTCAGGCTGAGGCGTCGCCCGCGGCGAGCGTGACCTCGACGCCGTTCTGCCGCGTTCCCCAGCCACCCTTCAAACACGTCGCCATCGCGTACCAGCGGATGCCCCGCAGCACCGCGAACGACCACAGCACCGCCAGCGGCGACAGCGCGTAGGTGAACAACTGCGAGCCGAACGACTGATCCGACCGGGACACCGACAGATACCGCAGCCCCTGCCCGTAGCCGGCCACCACCGGGATCAAGAACAGCCACAGCGAGAACGTGCCCGACATCGTCGGCCGCCACAGGAAGAAGTCCACGAACAGCGCCGTCGACACGGCCATCTGCACCCACCGCAGCGCATGCGACCAGTAGGCGTAGCCGGTCGTCCTCAGATACCGGAAACGCCACACCGACCGGATCAGCGACCCGCGCATCCACCTGCCGAACTGCCGCCCATGGTGGCTGAGCGTCTCGGGCATCGCGGTGAACACGAACGCCGTCGGCTGCTGCACCGTCTTCCCGCGCTGCAACGCGAACAGCGTCAGCATCGAGTCGTCGGAGAACTCCACCGGGCGCCCGAAGAACGTCTCGGACAGATAGACGCCGAGGTTGTCCAAGACCACGTCGGCCCGGTACGCGGCCAGGGGCCCGGAGTTCACCAGGACCGCGCCCATCGTCGATGCCGCGGACCGGTCGGTGAGCTGCCCGGTCACGTACAGCAGATCCGTGATGCGGGCGATGGCCTCGTGCGCGGCGGGCACCAGCACGGCGGCGGTCCGGATCCGGATGTTCGCCAGCAGCGCGGTCGCCCTCCCCGAGCCCGTCGGGCCGTGTGCCCAACTCGGTCTCGGCGGTCGCGGCGGCGTTCTGCCGGTACTCACGGTCGGCGTGCAGCTCCGCATTGATCGTCGTGTACTCGGCCACGTCACCCTCGGCCTTCTCGGCGCGTGCGGTCGCGACGATGCGCGCCTTTACGGCCTCGACTGCCTGCTGCCGCATGGCGTCGAGCGCACCGTCGAGCCGGTCGGCGCGCCCGTTCGCGGCGGCCAGCTGCTCGCGTAGCCCCGCCGCCGGGTCGTGCCGCAGCGACGCGATCGCGGCCATGTACGCGTCGGCCTCCTCGTCGCTGAGCCGGTCGGCGGGCGGGGCGGTCAGCTCGGCGGGGTCGGTGACGGCCCGGCCCGCGTTGCAGTCGCAGGCCGTGCAGCCGGTGTCGCTGCGGTGCGACAGGAACCAGTGCCCGCAGTGGCCGCAGGTCTTGTGCGCCAGGTCGAGCGGCGGCCTCGCAGCGCCCTGCTCGTCGGCGAGCCGGGTGGCCCGGTCCAGCGGCAGCGCCGCGTTCAGCGCGGCCATGACCGCCTGCTCGACGACGGCGACCGGCACCGACGCGGGCAGCAGGCTGATCGCGGCCTCGAACGCGGCACGGAACGTACTGGCGGTCTCGGGTGTCGTCTCGCTCATCGGGTTCCTCCGTGGTCGTGGCGGATCAGGTCGTCCAGGCCGGAGGCTTCGCGCAGCTCGTCGATGAGGCGGCGCATCGCCTCGACCGTGGCGACGAGCCGGGCGCAGGAGACGCCGAACGGCAGCCCGGCACGCCAGGCCGCGACGGCGAGCTCCGCGACGCGCGCGTACTCCTCGCCGTCCAGCGGTTCCGGGAGTGCGGCGGACTCAGCCATCGTCGTCTCCGTCCCGGCATCCGCAGGCGCAGTTCTCGTCGGCGTGGTCGTGCTGGCCGGTGGTGTCGTCGAGGGCGCGTTGCGCCTCGGCCAGGATCGGCTGCATCTGCCGGTACAGGCTGGAGAGCTTGGACCACAGGTCGCGCAGCGGGCCCTCGGTCACGTCGGCGGGGGCCAGGCCGTAGTCGAGGGCTTCGAGGATGCCGCCCTCCCATTCGACCTTGGCGGCGAACCGGGCGGGGGTCATGGGCTTGCCGCTCACGCCGCCTCGATTCCGGACATGGTCGCGACGGATGCCGCCGATATGGTGCCGTCGTCGATCTCCCAGCTCGTCGTCACGCCGTGCGGGATGAGTTCGCGCTTGAGCCGGGCCCGGTAGTCGCCGGGTTCCATGCCGTCGGCCCAGCCGCCGGTCATGTGGAACTGGTCGAACTCGTCGACCGCGCACAGGTCTCCGTACTTCAGGGCGTCGCAGTCCGACGGGTGGACGAAGCCGTGGTGGCGCTCGGTCGTGGTTCCGTTGGCGTCTGTGGTGCGGCAGTCCCAGACGCGCAGGGTGTGCCACGGGGTGTGGACGGTGGGTTCGGTCTGCAAGGGTTCGTTGAAGCTGATCACGGTCGGGTTCCTGTCGTGGTGGGGGCGGTCATTCGCAGGTGCACGGGCACGCGGAGTCGCCGAGGCGGTCGGTGGGGCAGTCGGAATCGGGGCCGGAGTTGCAGCGGCCGAACGAGCAGCAGAAGCAGTCGTCGCATCCGGAGTCCTCCCAGTTGCCGTCGTCAGCGGCCCAGTCCTGGTCTTCGGCGGTCACGTCGTTGTCTCCGCGTCCTGGTCGACATACTCGGCGTCGGGTGCGTCGCAGACGGGGCACGGGTGCTCGTCGTCGAAGCATCCGCAGTCGTGGACGGTGCAGCCGCAGGGCTGGCCGGGCACGCACTCGCATTCGCACGCGTCGAGGTACTGCGCGAAGCTGCCGAGGCTCGTGGTCTCGCCGCGCTCGGCCTCGGCAACGCCTTGCTGGACCATGGCGATGGTCTCGGGCGAGAGCGCTGCGGTGCCGATGGTGACGCCGTCGGCCGAGTACGCCAGCACCAGGCCGCCCGTGGCCAGGTTCGGGTGGCTGACGAGCTGGCCGTGCTGCGGTGCGGCCACCCTCTCGGCTTCGGTGAACTCGACCCGGCCGCCGTCGCGGAGCAGCAGCAGCGCGAGGGCGCGATCCCGCTGGTCGCCCTCGGCGAGGATGGCCTCCAGTTCGGCGACGCGGGCGGCGAGGATGTCGCATTCCGCTGCCAGTTCGCCTGTGCGGAAGGCGGCGCGCTTCGCCTGCTCGACCTGCTCGGCCAGCTGCCCGCACTCGTCCAGGACCGCGAGGAGGTCGGCCCCGAAGCCTCCCGGGGCGGCGGCCTCCAGCACGACCGCGAACGACCGCAGGCATCCGGCGGCGGTGTCGGCCGGGCCGGTCATGGCGCAGTCCTCACGCTGGCGATGGACGCGAGCGCGGCCTTGACTGCGGCGAAGTACGCGTCGCTCTGGCGGATCCCGGCCGACCGCCGATAGGTCCCGTAGACCTCGGCCTGGACGTCCTCGGGAACGAGAGCCCAGCAGCGTCGGCACACGAGGTGGTCGTGCCGTCGGCGGTCGTTGCAGCCGTCTGCGCGGCAGCGGTGGTAGGTGGCCATGGTCAGGCTCCTGTCTCGGTGGTGTCGGGGCGGGTCGCGTTCGGCCAGCGGTGACGGCAGGCCGGGCGCTGGCAGCGGCGCCATTCGGGAACGGCGGCCGGGTCCCAGACGAGCATCTCGTCGAGGAAGAACGGGCCGCAGATCGCACGGCTGCCAGGCAGGCCGATGTGGGCTTTCGCGTTGGGCCGGCGGCGTTCGTTCGCGGTCAGCGACTCGTCGTGGAGGGCTGCCCACGGCTGCTCGTCGGCGGCAGGGCTGGCGGCGGCGTCGACCTCGACAACCTCATTCGTGGTCGCAAAACTGAAACTGACGGATTCGTCGCTGGTCGCGTTGCTGTGCGGTGTCGTCATCGCGTCGGCCATGGTCAGGCTCCTGTCTCGGTGGTGTCGGGTCGGGCGGTCACAGGCCTGCCCCGAAGAGCGCGGGCTGCTCTGCGTCGCAGGCTTCGGCGCGTCGGGCGAGTTCGGCGTCGACGGCGGCCCAGCGGCGGATGACGTCGCCGCGGAGGTGGGCGGTCGCGCGGTCGGGGCACGGCAGCTTGGAGGCGGCTTCCCAGGCGTCCAGGGCGGGGG
>Ga0137409_10006602_pt1 | contig 12024 bp, 5 predicted proteins | sample CZODoug1_16funga_FD_122059 | JGI IMG/M metagenome (GOLD analysis project Ga0137409, IMG submission 122059) | Vadose zone soil fungal communities from Angelo Coast Range Reserve, California, USA - CZODoug1_16fungal (Hybrid Assembly) | ecosystem: Environmental > Terrestrial > Soil > Vadose zone... | reverse complement strand
GCGCAGTTCACCGTATTTTGGGCACTCTACTTTAGACCCTTCACCAAATAGAGGTTGGCAAGATCCTGTTGGAACGAAGCAGCGAACGCCTTTCCGTCCGCGGAGATGGCCGCCGTGCCAATAAAGTTCGCGCCTTGTTCTGGAACTCTCAGTGTCCGCCAAGCCTCGCGGCGGCGGCTGGCAACATCGACGCGAGTGACCAGAATCGTGTCACCCTGAGGCTTGCGCAGATAAAGGTAGCGGCCGTCGGGGCTCCAGCGGGTCACAATCTCTCCACCTTCCAGATCGATCAGCGGCGTGGTTGAAGCCCCGTCGGGAGCGTCCAGCGCGGTGCCGAGCGAGAGATGTCTGCCTTCAATGCGGACGACTTCATGCTGATTCGGAGAAACCGCCGTCGCGCGGGCGCCTTCCGCCGTTATGGGCGTGGGCTGGTTGCCTCCGCTCTCGAGGTCAAAGGTCCAAGAGCGAATCGGCCGTCCGGGCTGGTTTGCAGCAAATAAAAGGTGGCGCCCATCCGGGAACCATTCCACCGATTCGTAATGCATGTTGCCGAAATCCAGCACCCGCGAGTCGCCCGGACCCGTGGGAAGTACCACCAGATGCGAGCCTCCGGGCTCCTGCCGGATGCACACCACTGACTTGCCATCGTGCGAGAGCGCGGGGCGGTTGCCGTAGCCCAGGCGCACTGCGGGTGAGCCATCGGTCTTGCGCAGGTAGATCGCGGCGTTGCGGCCCTCTCCGTTGGCCAGTTCCAGGAAGAGAATCTCCCTCGCGTCATCGGAAAGGGAATCAAGGTAGGATGCGTTGAGCCACGCCAGATCGCGGTTGGCGGGGCCATCGGGAGGCACGAAGAGGATACCGAGGCGGGAGTTGACGTTGTTGAGCAGGACGCGGCCATCGCGAGCCACATCCTGCAGAACAATCCATCCAGCGATCTGAAAAATGAGACGCTCGCGGCCGGAGAGCGAGACCGCGAACAGAGCAGGATCGCTGCTGGCATGGCTGCCGGAGAACCAGATTTCGTCACCTTTCGGAGACCACGCCAAACCGCCGATCCCTCGCCACCCGGCGGAGAGAAGCTGCTTGGGGTGAGCGGGACCAATAAGGAAGAGGTTGAAGTCGCCGATCTCCCCCATCTCGAAGTAAGCGATCAGCTTGCCGTCCGGAGAAACGCGAAGGAACTGCGGCGGCCGCACATCCGTCTGGTACAGCACAGTACCCACGGGATACTCCAGACGGTTGTGGCCTTCCACGCTGCGCACCACCGCCAAGGACTCCCCGTCGGGAGCCCAGTCCGCATCGGTAACATTTTCCAGAATCTCGCGGGGAGCCCCGCCACCCAGGGGAACTCGCGCTAGCGTCCCCGGACCCTCACCGCCAAGCAGTACCGCCATCTCTCCGGTGGCCGAAACCGAAAGTAGTTTCCCCGCCGTCGTACCCAAGGAACGCGATTCGCGGTTCCCGGGAATGGTGGAGAATAGCATCGACGGCGCGCCCTCCCAGCTCGCGCTGTAGACCACCGAATCCCCAGGCGCAAACAGTGCCGCCGTCACATCCCCGCGGCGAAACGTAAGCCGCTGAAATGCCGGAGGCGCGGGCGGAAGCAAGCGGTTGGCAAGATAGGCTCCGGGCAAAAGGCCCAGCAGCAGTCCCGCCACCAGCGCAAACGGCAGCCAGCGCGACGCTCTCAGCGACACCAATCGCCGCTTCGTAGCGCGCAGCATGTTGGCGCCGGTTGTGGTCGATTCCAGTTCCTGACGCAATTCTTCCAGCGCCACCTTCACGTCAGCCATGGTCTGCCAACGCCGCTCCGGATCCTTCTTCAGGCAGCGGGTCAGAATGCGCTCAAGTTCTTCCGGAAAATCCGGAATGGACTCCGACGCGGGCGACGGTTCCTTCGACAAAATGGCGGAGAGCGTAGCAATCTTCGAAGCCCCAGTAAACGCCCGCCGCCCGGTGATTGACTCATACAACACCGAACCGAAAGAAAAAATATCGGATCGCGAGTCAAGCGTCTTACCCTCAGCCTGCTCCGGTGACATATAAGCCACCGTCCCCAGCAACGTTCCGTCCTCGGTCAGTGGCGACCCCTCGCCATGCATCGTATCGGCGAAGGCGTCCGTCTCGGACGTCTCGTTAAGTTTGGCCAGACCGAAATCCAAAACCTTCACCAGCCCTTGCGGCGTGACCATCACATTCGAAGGTTTGAGATCGCGGTGAACAATACCCGCCGAGTGCGCCGCGGCCAGCGCATCTGCAATCTGGATGTTGTACTTCAGCGCATCGCGAATGCGCAGCCCCTTGCTGCCGATGACGTGATCCAGAGTCTCACCGGCAATAAACTCCATGGCGATATAGCGCACAGTCTCGCCCTCAAGCTCAGCGGAGTTGATTGCATAAATTGTGACGATATTGGGGTGATTCAGAGAGGACGCGGCCTTGGCTTCTTGCACGAAGCGCCGTTCCCGTTCCGCATTGGCAACAGACGACGCGGTCAGCACTTTCAGGGCAACAGGACGGTCGAGCGTCGAGTCGTGGGCTTTGTAGACGACACCCATGCCTCCGGCGCCGAGTCTGGACTCGATGCGGTAAACTCCAAGGCTCTTGCCGATCATTTCGCCCCTTCGACGAAGTGCCTATCTTAGCCTATAGGGGGCGAAAACCGAATGTGGAAACCGAACTAATTTGCCCTTGAGAAAATCGATTGAGTCGGTAAGCTCGTGTGGCGCGGACACTCTTGTCCGCGTGGTCTTAGAGCCTTTAAGACTGGACGATTCAATCTCTGTTCAATCTCTAAGGATGAGCGATCACTAGCACACTCCGCGCCCTCCGCAGCACACACTCCAGCGCCCGCCTCACATTCTCCGGATCCAGTGCCGCAAAACTCTCGTCAAAAATCAGCACATCCGCGTCCTGCATCAACGCGCGAGCAATGTACAGTCTGCTGCGCTCCCCATGGGAAAGCTGCCACCCAGTCTCGCCAATCATCTGCAACATCCCCGCAGGCATCTTTTCCAGCAGCGGACCAAGCCCAAGCTCTTCGCAAATAGCCTGCGCCTCAGAATGGTCTTTCTGCGTAATCCATCCCTCACGACCCATCAATAAGTTAAAAACAAACGTCCCAGTCAATACATGATTCTCATGAAACTGCGGCGCAGCCGCCACCGCACGCCGCCAGGCCTTCCCACCCAGCGTCTGCCGGTCCAACCCGCGCGCCAACAGCAGCCCAGACTGAGGCCGCAACATCCCGCTCAAAATAGAAGCAAAGGTCGACTTCCCCCCGCCAGACGGCCCCTCCAGCAGAATCCGGTCCCCCGGCCCAATCCGCAAACTACAGTGGTACAACACCGGCTCGCCCATCGCACGGTATCGGAACGTAATGTCACTGGCCTCAATAAATGTATCGCGAGCCGAGGTAGGGTCCAGCGCCAGAGCAGGGCTCCCAGAAGCCTCCGGCCGCGCCGCAGCCTGAAACAAAGGAGCCACCTGCTGCGCAGCAATCGCAGCCTCAGTAAGGCTCCACAATCCCCCAGCCAGCCGCCGGAACGCGCTATACGCCAGCAACAGTCCAGCAACGCTCAATGCCATCGAAGCTGGCGCCGACCCAGCCAGAAAAGCCGGAGCCAGAGCCGCCGTCCCCACAATCAGCCAGCCTCTCGGAATCGCCGCCGTCAAAATCGCAGCCAACCGGTCCGCCGCTCGCGATACAGCCTGATATCCCTCCAACTGCTGATCCTCGGCCAAGTGCCACTGCTCCCGCGGCTCCTGCGCCAAGCGCGTTCGATGCCCAGTCATGCTCTCGACCAGTGTCAACGTCATCCCCAATCGCGACTCGGTCCACCGTTTTTGCTCCCGAAAATAGCGCACGCCGAGCAGCACCGTCAGCACAATCCACAGCACCAAAACCAAAACCTGCCAAAATCCTCCAGCGCCCGCCGCGAGCACAACCGCCGCTAAAACAAATTCCACAACCGCCACTAGCGCCAGAAACCCCCCGCTCAGTGCCAGAGCCTCCAACGCTTCCGACTCCAGCACCCTACCCAACAGTTGTCCCGCTCCTTCAGTCCGAACCTCCTCCGGAAGCAACCGCAACGCACCAGCAAGCAACCGTTCCTTCAGCAAGCCCCCGCCAGTGATCGCAACCAACCCCTGCAGCCACGTGATCAGCCCCCGCAAGGGAATCAGCGTTACCAGAAGCAACACCCAACCCCACAACAACGTTCCATCCAACCGACCGGAAAGCGCCCCAGCACCGACAATCCACCAAGCCGCCAACCACAGGGCATACTGCAATAAATGCGTGCCGGTCAGCAGAAGTATTCGTTGAGGGATCTTCGACAACCACAAAGAAAAAAAGAAGTTAGATCCAGGCTCAGTCCGCAGCAACCAAGCATGTGCCACCAGTGTCCCAGCCAGTCTCTGCCGCAGCATCGTAGCCCGTACCCGCGCCCAACGTCCCTGTCGAATCCCCACCGATTCCAGCAGACCGTTCAACTCATCGGTCAAGGGAGCCTCCACCGCCCCGCAAAGCTCAGTCCGAACCGCCGCCACCCCAACCCGCTCCTCGCGAAAATCCGCCGTCAAAATCGTATCGGCACGAAGGAGCGCCAGCAAACTCCCGTCAGACAACCGCAGCAAAGCCGGAGCCGCCGACCCCAGGAACCGCTCCACATCGGCATGCCGCACTTCCTCCGGCTCCGTATCCAGTCCCATCGCAGCCGCCGACGTTTCAATCCACCGCCCCAGCCGAGTCGGATCAGGATCCACAGCCGCAGGATTCGAAACGCTCCCACCCTTCGGCCGCAGCCCACTCCTCCGCGCCAAAGCATCCAGAGCCTCCGCCGCCCGGTTGGCAGGCCACATTTTGTCAGACGAGGTCATCGAGGGGGATGTCATCACGCGGGACGCTCCGAAGCTTCAGCCCGCGAGTCCGTCAGCGTGGCCTCTTCCATCCGGTACCGCCGCCAATCCCTACCCAATCCGCCCCGTCCCCACATCGACTCCTGCAAGCCCAACTCCGCCTCAAACATCGCCCGATAACGCGACCCCACCTCCGATGCCAGTACCGCCGGCGCTCCATCCTCCACCAGCGCTCCATCTTCTATAACCAGAACGCGTTCAAACCCCAGCGTCTCGCTCACATCATGCGTAATACAAAGCAAGGTCACGTCCCGCCAAAGCGCACGCACCCGCTCCAGCAACCGGTGCCGCTGCTCGCGATCCAGTCCCCGAAAAGGCTCATCCAAAATTGCCAGCCGCGTTCCCGGCCGCAAAAAAGCCCGAGCCAGGCGCACCCGCTGACCCTCTCCTCCCGAAACCAGCGCCCCACCTTCGCCCAACCGGCTCTCAAACCCCTCCGGCAACCGCTCCAACACGCGCCGCAAGTCCGCAGCATCCAGCACCTGCAACATCGACGCCGCCTTCTCATCCGCGTGCCCCAGCGGCGACCCATACCGAATATTCTCCAGAAACGACCGGTTCCAGATCTGCACCGCCGGATCCACCCAAGCCGTATGCCGGCGCAAGCTCTCTAGACACTGACCGATGGGCCGCCCATCCACCCAAACCTCTCCCTGCGCCGGACGCGACCACCCTAACAACAGCCCAACCAAACTCGACTTGCCCGCCCCCGAAGGCCCAACAACCGCCACATGCGCACCCGCGCCGATATCGACAGTAATGTTGCGCAGAATCGTATGCCCAGCCGCCCGCATGGTCACGTTCTCGAAATGAACCGACACCGGAGCCCGTTCCTCTTCCGCAACCACGGCCAATGCAATCGGCTGCTCCTCCTCCAGCGCCCCCAGCGGCTCCAGCAGCCGCAGCGTCCTGTTCCTATAAGCCGGATACTGCCACGCAATCTGTGCAATCTGTTGCCCGAGCACGGGAAGATTCAGCGCCCAATAAATCAGCAGCAACACGGCCCCGGCTTCAGCACTGCGGGCGAGATGCAGAAACAACATCGCCGCCGCCAATCCGAACCCTACTGCAAACTGCGCCGCCTCAAACCAGACTGCCACCGTCTGCAGACCCAGCCCAGCATCCGCCCATCCTGTTAACAGCCCGCGATGCTCCCGCCGAACCGCCCGCTGCGCCCCATGTACCTGAATCGGAACCAACCCTAAAAGCGCATCAAGGTAATACCGCGACAGCGCCCCGCTATGCGTTCGTACCCGCAAATCGCGTTCAATCACGGTAGGCTGCGCCAGGAGCGGCAACAAAAACGCCGAGAGCGCCGCAATAGCCGCCAAAGGTGCTAACCGGTGATCCAGCCATGCAATCCCCACCGCCGTCAACGCCAGCTCCAGCACCGCCCGCACCATCTGCCCACCCAAATCCGGCAGATGCCGAATCCGATGGATCATATGACTGCGCTCCGTCATGTCCGACATCAGCCGGCTCTGAAAGTACCGGTCCGACAGTCGCGGAATCTTCTCCAGAAACGCCTGCCGCAACCGCGTCTCCAGCCGCCGCCCCATACGCAGCAGGGAAGCAGTCACCGGCAGTTCCATAAATAGAAGCACCAGCAAGAAGAGCAGCAGCGCTCCCACCGCCGCCAACCTCTGCCCAGAAAGCCCCAACTCCCGGCTCAAATCAAACAGCCCGCGAAAGAGAATCGCCTCCAAAATCACGCCGCCAGCAGCCAGCAGGGAAGTGAAGAGTAAAAGCGCAGGCGAAAACACCCCATCCGCCCGCAGCAGGCGAAGCAACTCTCGCCCCGGACGCGCCGGAGTCTCGTTCAAAGCCGCCGCAATCTCCGGCGAAATCTCAACGTCCCGCAGCTCGCCCTTCGCCCGCCGCCCGCTCACGTGAAGCAGCACCGCCCCCTTCAGCAGCAATTCTCCCTCGTGCTCTGCAGGCAGAACAGACCAATGGTCGACAGGAATCTTGCTGTCGTCCTCGCAAAACCGATCCAGTAGCTTCCGGCATTGCCGCCCACGGCGGATGCCCCCGCCGTCCAGAATGGTCTGGACCAGACGAGTGGCTGCGTCCAACTGTCCTAAGGAAAGCCAGGTCGGATCGGTGAGCGCAACCTTTAGAACCTGTTTCCCGTTAACCCCCAGGTTTCGCAGCCGGTGGAGGAAACTAGTTTGTGCTGTCAAGGTCTCAGCCCACGCCCGCCACGCCTCCGCCGGCACCTGAGTTTTGTGGACGTATACCTCGTCCAGAAACGTCTCGCAGCGAATCCAGCGTCGACCCGTGGCGGGATCCATACATTGCAGCAGATTCCCGTGCCGCCGCCAGACCACCTGAAAATGCGTGGTTCCATTCGGCAAACGAACCACAACAATCGCCGGCAGCACGTCCGCTCCAGGAAGCAACAAGTGGTCTACGGGAAGCATCACCTGCTGCGCTTCCAGGCCCAAATGAATCGCCACCTCTTCCAGGGTATCGATCGAGGTCCCATCAACGTCAGTCTGGCAAGCCTCGCGCAAGCGCCCATAGCTAACGGAAACCCCGAACCCCTCCAGCAAACACTTCAGCGACGCAGGACCGCAGTCCATCGCCGATGCCTGAATCACTTCCGGAACAAAGAATCGCCTCACGGCAGGCCCGTGTGGCACAGAAGGCCCGTGTGGCGCGGACACTCCTGTCCGCGAACGAGGAGGTAAGACCGCCCCTCAGTGCTCATCAACGCCGCTCCCTCGCGTGGTACCGGATGTAGGTGCCGTCAACATCTGCCCCGCCGCCCTCAACACAATCTTCGCCGGCGTCAACCGCTCCACCTCAACTTCCACCGACCCGGGCAACCCATGCTGCAAATTAATGGGCAACGGCCCGCCACCAGCAAGGTTCATCTCCACACGCACTTTCCCATCGCGAATTTCCCCCGCCACATTGGAAACCACGGTAGCAATGCTGCCATACTGCGTCCAAGGAAACCCATCCAGCCGCAGCCTCCCCGGCTGCCCCGGACGAATCCGCCCCAAAGCATCCGAAGGCGCAAACTCCGCCACCGCCCGCAACTTCCCATCCGGAAGAATCGCGCATAGCCGTTCCGTTTCATCCACCACGCCGCCAGGCCGCAACTCCGCCACCTCGGCGAGCTTCCCAGAAATCGGCGCCCGAATCATCCGCCGCTCCACTTCATAATTCAACCGGTCAATCGATGCCCTCGCCGTAGCCTGCTCACCTTCCAACTTCCGAATTTCCCCCGCCAGATTCTCCGCCTGCACCAACCGGTCACTTTCCCGCGACCCCTGCCCCTGCTGCAACCGCCCAGCCTCCAACTTCAAACTCTCCGCCGCCTGCCGCCGGCTGTCCGCCAAACGCTGCCCCTGCTCGTACTCGCGCCGCGGAATCAGATCCTGCTTATGCAATTGCTCCAACCGCTTCGCCTCATCTGCCGCTTCCTTGGCCAGAGTATCCGCCTCCTGAAACTTCGCCGCCGCCTGATCCTGCGCAATGCTCGAAGTCCGCGCTTCCTGCCCCCGCGCCTGATTCGTCCCCTTCACCTGCGCCTGCAGCGACGCAATCTCCGACGCCAGCGACGTCAAGTGCGCCGTCTCCTCCTGTACCTGAAACTGCTCAGTCGCTGAATCCAGTTCCACCAACAAATCCCCGGCGTGCACGTCCCGCCCCAGTTGCAGGTTCGTCGTCAACACCTTCGCCAACACCGGAGACTGCACCGGCCGAATCTGCTGGTCCACTTCCAGCCGCGCCGTCGAAGTCACCTCATACCGCGGAATCGGCGCCGCCACAAACCACACCACCCAGGCGGCAAGCAGCAACACCGCCAACGTCAAGGCCACAAACGACCCGCGAAACCCATCATTCGCCAAGGCCCGTGCCGTTCGCGAAAATGCAGTAGACATCGTTTCTCTCCGGACTCAGTTCCTACGCGTTTCGATCATCCAGTGTAGTCGGGACGCCCACGTCCGCGCGGTCTTAAAGCAAGCACCTAGTGTAGCCGCAGGCGCTCCGTCCGCGTGCGCTTGCTGTATGCAAATCCGCCTCCTCCAGGAAGCCGATGCCGAAGCCTTCAGCACCCTCCGCCTCGAAGCCCTCGAAACCCGACCGCCGCACCTTCGGCTCCTCCCCAGAAGACCACCGCGCCCTAACCATCGCCCAAGTAGCCGACCGCATCCGCCCCATCGACCGAGGCAGCTTCGTCATGAGCGCGTGGAACAAGAAAGACGGTTTAGTAGCCAACATCGGCTTCCGCCGCGAAACCCAAGTCAAATCCCGCCACAAAGGCATGATCTGGGGCGTCTACGTAACCCCGTCCCACCGCGGAAAAGGCCTGGCCGAGACCCTACTGACGGCTACGCTCGACCGCCTAAGAACCTACCCAGACCTCGAGCAAGTAACCCTGGCCGTCTCCGCCGAACAGAAATCCGCATGGCGGCTCTACCACTCCGCCGGATTTTAAGGAGTTCGGCCTCGAGCGCAAACCCCTGAAAATCGGCAGCGCCTACATCGACGAGCACTGGATACTCCTCAGCCTCCGCGTCTAGGTCCGGACGAAGCGCTCTCTGCTCCGGACCTCGTAACGAAAGTCATCAGAAGAACATTTGACGCACACCCCAGGGACAACGATATAGTGGTTCCCACTTGGAGTCTGGAACGAAATTCCTTTGGCGGAATTTCAGCAGCAAGGGGCCAGCTCTCCGAAGTCTTCCCCGAGGCCAAATCTCGGGTTTCAGGGCCTGAGGTCTTATGTCCACACGTTCGCTTCGTCCTCTGTTGTTTTGCGTCCTCGGCAGTTTCCTGGCCACTACCGTCCTTCAGGCCCAACAAGCCCCAGCCTCCCGCGTCCTCCAAGCCGTGGACAACAACGTCCGCATCACCCTCCCCGGCAACACCCACCCCCTGGCCCGCCCCGAATTCGATCAGGGCGAAGCCCCAGCCAACATGCCGCTGAATCGCATGCTGCTAGTCCTCAAGCGCAGCGATCAGCAGGAGGCCGCCCTGCTCCGGTTAATGGAGGACCAGCAGTACAAGAAGTCTCCCAGCTATCACAAGTGGCTCACGCCAGTCGACTTCGGCGCACGTTTTGGACCGACCGACGCCGACATTGCCGCAGTTACCAACTGGCTCCAAGCCAGCGGCTTCCAGCTCGCGCAGGTAAGCAAGGGCCGCACCGTCATCGAATTCTCTGGCACCGCCGGAATCGTGAAACGGGCTTTCGGGACCTCCATTCATAGGTTTCTCGTCAAAGGCCAGGAACATTGGGCCAACGTCGGCGACCCAACCATTCCTGCAGCCCTCGCCCCAGTCGTTGCTGGTATCGATTCGCTGCACAACTTCCCAAGGCAGGCACACAGCCGCTACCTCGGGCGATACTCCCTAAAGACAAAAAAGCTGACCTCGTCCAACCCGGAATACACCTTTGGGTGTGGCAACAGTTCCACCTGTTACGGATTAACGCCCTTCGACTTCGCCACCATCTACGATCTCCTGCCTCTTTGGAACGCCGCCACTCCGATCAATGGAACGGGACAAACCATCGCCATCGTCGGCGAAACCGACATCAATCCTTCAGATGCCACCACTTTCTGGAACTTGTTTGGCTTGGATGGCACGGACCCGCATCGTCCCCAGCCCACCCTCATCATCACCCACAACGGGCCGGACCCAGGTGTCCAAGGCGACGAAGGGGAAGCAGATATTGACACGCAATGGTCCGGAGCCGTAGCGCCAGGCGCCACCATCAATTTCGTTGTCTCCGCATCTACAGAAACCACCGCAGGCGTCGATCTCTCCGCCCTCTACATCGTTGACAACAACCTGGCCCCTGTCATGAGCGAAAGCTATGGCTTTTGCGAGGCCGGCATAGGCAATGGCGAAGTCAACTTTTATGGTGGACTCTGGGAACAAGCCTCGGCGCAAGGCATTACCGCCCTCGTCTCTTCCGGTGATGCCGGCTCTGCAGGCTGCGATGACTTCAATACCAGTGCTGCGGCCCAAAATGGACTAGGTGTCAGCGGTTTCGCTTCCACGCCTTTCAATGTCGCCGTCGGAGGCACAGACTTCAACCAGTTTAGAAAGGAAACAACGTATTGGAACGCGAACAACGATCCAATTACGCAAAAATCCGCCAAGGGCTACATTCCCGAAACTACTTGGAATGACTCTTGCACAAACAGTCTGCTGCAGTTTCTGACGGGGGGCTCGACCAACCCGGAAACCAACTGCAACAATCCAAATTTCACAGGCTTTCACGACATCGTGAGCGGCAGCGGAGGGGTCAGTCTTGCCTGGACGAAACCTGCCTGGCAAACCGGAGCCGGGGTCCCGAATGACAATGCCCGCGACCTTCCAGACGTTTCTTTGTTCGCCAGCAACGGCTTCCTCCAAAGCTTTTACATTATGTGCCAGACGGACCAACTGCCCTGCAACCTGAACAGTTTCTTCGCAGTCGGAGGCACCTCAGTGTCCGCGCCTGCTTTCGCTGGCATCATGGCCTTGGTCAATCAAAAGTGGGGCCCGCAAGGGAACCCAAACTTCGTGCTCTACAAATTAGCCGCGAAACCCGTCAACGCCTTCCACGACGTTCCAGCAGGCTCGACTATCGCTGTGCCTTGCGTTGCCGGCTCCCCAAATTGCACCACGAGTACAGCCGGAGACCAGTTTGGCGTTCTGTCGGGCTATAGCACCACGGCAGGGTACGATCGAGCCACCGGCTTAGGCTCGGTCGACGCAGCGAATCTCGTCAACAATTGGAACACGGTAACCTTTACTCCCACCACTACCACATTGACGCTCAACTCGGGCAACCCAGTGAACGTGACGCATGGTGCGGGAGTTATGGTCACAGTGGGCGTAACCCCCACTGCCGCGACCGGCGATGTCGCCTTGCTCGTCAGTCCGAAACCGGGAACCACGAGCATTGACGGCCGCACTTTGACCGGCGGCACCAAGACCTGGACCACGACGCAACTTCCGGGCGGTAGCTATCAGGTCATCGCCCACTACGCTGGCGACGGCACCTACGGCGGGAGCTACTCCGCTCCCTCCGCCACCGTTACCGTCGGCGCCGAAAGCAGTTCAGTCTTCATGCCCGGCGTAGACACAGGCACC
>Ga0137409_10006601_pt1 | contig 12026 bp, 11 predicted proteins | sample CZODoug1_16funga_FD_122059 | JGI IMG/M metagenome (GOLD analysis project Ga0137409, IMG submission 122059) | Vadose zone soil fungal communities from Angelo Coast Range Reserve, California, USA - CZODoug1_16fungal (Hybrid Assembly) | ecosystem: Environmental > Terrestrial > Soil > Vadose zone... | reverse complement strand
ATCGACTCGATCGGCCTGACGAACATGGCCAACCTGATGAACCACGGTCTCGACCTCGGCGGAAATCCGTTCGGCGAGCCGACGCAGTTCACGATCGGCGTCGGCGTCAATCCCGGCCACATGGACCTCGATTACGAATTGCGCCGCCTGGACTGGAAAGTGAAAGCGGGCGCCGAGTACTGCATCACGCAACCGGTCTTCGACGTGGCCGTGCTGGAACGATTCCTCGCGCAGATCGGCGACATGCACCTGCCCGTGGTCGCCGGAATCTGGCCGCTGCTCTCCTATCGCAACGCGCAGTTCATGAACAATGAAGTGCCGGGCGTGTCGGTGTCGGACGAGGTGATGGAGCGCATGCGCATCGCGAGCGAGAAGAGCAAAGAGCACGCGCTGCACGAGGGCGTGACGATCGCGCGCGAGACGCTGGAGCGCGTTCGCGATCAGGTTGCCGGCGTGCAGGTATCCGCGCCGCTGGGCCGAGTGGATTTGGCGCTGCAGGTGTTCGAGGGCTTGGTGGAGAAGCGGGTTACGGCGTAAGCCCTCGCCCCTCACCCGCCGCTTCGCGGCGCCCTCTCCCGGTGGGAGAGGGATGTGAGGCCTTCGACCGCGATTCTTTGCCCCTCTCCCATCGGGAGAGGGAGGCGCGAAGCGCCGGGTGAGGGGCAACATCTACGCGCTGTAGTCGTTTGAAACGCCCGAGGTAATCTCGGTGATGTGCATGAACACGACCGAGAAGGCACCATCCGCGCGCGCTCCCTACGAAAGCAATCGACTCTCACCGAAGACGTCGTCTGGCGCTGGCTGCGCGGAGTGACCACCGTACACTACCTGAACATTGTCAGCCATCATTTTATGAGCCAGGTGGAACTCGCCACACCGAGAGGGCAGGAGCGCCTGGCCCTCTGCGCTTTCCAAGTGCCGGTCGGCGACCGTATGGTGTCAATGTGTGAGGTGAACGCGGGAGGAATACGTGAGCGCTACTATGCCGCACTTCGCGCTCCTCGCAGGCCAACCGCAATGAGGGGTGCAGGAGGGATGTCCCCCGTGAAAGGAGCAACTCATGAAGGGCATACTGAAGAGAGTGACGATGTCACTGATAACCTTCTTGGCGATCTCAACCGGCGTGTTACTTAAAGAGCCGGCGACTAGTGGTGAAGGGGGGAGGCCAGCTCCTGAAATCACCGGGCAGACCTGGTTCAACGCTGACCCCCTACGCATGGCCGATCTGAAGGGGACGCTGGAGCAGTTCTTCAAGGAATTCTTCGGGCCGAAGACGGAGATCCGATTCGCTCCGTCCTTCTATCCGTTCGTCGAGCCGGGCGCGGTGGTCGACGTCCGCTGCTTCTTCTGCTCGGGAAAGGGCTGCTCCGTGTGCGGTCCTCTCTCGGGAGGGTGGCTCGAGGTGCTCGGCGCGGGCATGGTGCATCCGAACGTCTTCCGCGCGGTGGGCTACGACCCGCGGCGGTGGACGGGATTCGCGTTCGGGGGCGGCATCGAGCGCCTGCTGATGTTGCGGCACGGGGTGCCTGATCTGAGGCTCCTCTTCGAGAATGACATCCGCTTCCTGCGGCAGTTCTAAGGGAGGCAAGTGAAGATCACATGGAAGTGGCTGGAGGATTGGGTGGATCTCCCGGGGCGTCCCGAGGATCTCGCGGGGCTGCTCGCCATGCGCGGGCTTCCGGTCCAATCGATGGAGCGGGGAGCGTCGTTCGATCCGGGGATCGTCGTGGGGAGCGTCCTCGAGGTCGCGCGGCACCCGGACGCCGATCGATTGAGTCTCTGCACGGTCGACATCGGGTCGGCGCGTCTTTCGATCGTCTGCGGTGCGCCGAACGTCGCGGCCGGCCAGCGCGTCGCGGTGGCGCAGGTGGGGAGCCGCCTCCCGGACGGCACGAAGTTGCGCAAGACCAAGATCCGCGGCGTCGAATCGCAGGGGATGATCTGCTCCGAGCGGGAGCTTGGCCTTAGTGAGGAGTCGCAGGGAATCTGGGCCATCCCGGGGAATCCTCCGGTCGGGGCGCCGCTCTCCTCGGTGCTGGGTTCCGCGGACCCGGTGATCGACGTCGAAATCACGGCGAACCGGACCGATTGCATGTGCGTCGCCGGCCTCGCGAGGGAGGTCGCTTCGGCGCGGGGCACGAAATTGAAGCCGGCGGCTCCGCTCCGGGCGGAGGGACCCGGGCCGCTCCCCGACGTCGCGATCGAGAACCCGGCCGATTGTCCTCGGTACATGGCCCGTGTCGTGAGGGGCCTCAAGATCGGCCCCTCGCCGGACTGGCTGAGCCGCCGCTTGGTGGCCACGGGGTTTCGCAGCATCAACAACGTGGTGGACGCCACGAACTACGTGCTGCGCGAGTTCGGCCAACCGATCCATGCGTTCGACGCGACCAAGGTGGGGGGGAACGCGATCCGCGTCCGGCGGGCGAAGGCCGGAGAGCGGCTGACGCTCCTCGACGGGCGGGAGGTCGCCCTCACTCCATCCCACCTCGTGATCGCGGACTCCAAAGTGCCGATGGCCCTCGCCGGCGTCATGGGCGGGCTCCCGTCGGGCGTCACCGACGCGACGACGGCCGTCGTCTTGGAGAGCGCCCAGTTCGATCCCGCGCTGACCCGGGCCACCGCCCGTTCGCTCTCCATCGCGAGCGACGCCGCCGACCGGTTCGCGCAGGGGGTCGACCCGGAGGCAGTGGCCTCGGCCCTCGACGCGACAGCGCGGCTGCTCGCGGAGGTGGCCGGCGGGACGGTCGCCCGGGAGCGCATCGACCTCTGGCCCGGCCGCACGGAGCGTCCGGAGATCGCGCTTTCGCTCCACCGCCTTGTCCGGCTCCTGGGACTTCCCGTCGACAAGGACGCCGCGACGCGTGCGCTCCAGTCGCTTGGGATCGAGGCCGCGGCCCCGTGGAAGAAACGGGACGGCGACGAGGTTGCCTCTTTCCGCGTTCCGACCTACCGGCGTGATCTCGAGATTGAGGAGGACCTGATCGAGGAAGTCGGGCGGGTTATCGGATACGACTCGATCCCCGGCCGCCTCCGTGTCGTCTCGACGGGCACCGAGCCCGAGGCGGGGTCCTCGCCGTTCGACAACCACATCGCCGACATTCTCCGCGGTTTTGGGTTTCACGAGGCCCTATGCCCGGCGCTGGTCGGCGAGATCCCGCCGGAGGCCCGCTATGGGATCGAGGATTCGGAGATCTGGGAAATCCAGAATCCAAAGAGCAGGGAGTTGAAGCATCTTCGCGTGGGGCTCCTGCCCGGGCTGATCGAGGCCGCGGGGCGGAACCTTCATCACGGCATTCGCGAGGTACGCCTGGCGGAGATCGGAAAGGTATTTCGAGCGACCCCGCCGCCGCTTGGTTCCGAACGCCATGAGGCGGCGCTCCTTCTCGCCGGCCAGCCCGACGAATGGGATAGGCCCGGGGCGGAGAAGGATCGCTATCTGGAGTTGAAGGGCGCCGTGGAGGCGCTCCTCGGGGCTTTGGGAATTGACTCATCCCGTACCGACGCCTACCATGAACCTTGTTGGAAGCCGGGCACCGGCGCGTCGATCCGAGCGTCGGAGCGGCGGTTGGGCCGTCTCGGTGAGGTGGCCCCCTCCCTGGCGTCGGCCTTGGGGTTGGACCGCCCGGCGTGGGCCGCGTTGCTCGATGTGGCGGCGCTCGCCGAGGCAAGACCGGGGAAGCGCACGTACCGGCCGATTCCGCGCTACCCGGCCTCCAAGCGGGACTTGGCGGTGATCGTCCCGACCGCGGCCCAGCACGCGGATCTCGAGGCGGCGATCCGGGCCGCCGGCGGCGCGTCACTGGATGAGGTACGGCTCTTCGACGTCTTCGAGGGAGGGCCGGTCGGGGCGGGGAAAAAGAGCATGGCCTACGCTCTCGAATTTCGATCTCCCGATCGCACGCTTTCGGATCGAGAGGTCGACGGGCTGGTAGACGCTATCGTGCGCACGCTTCAGGCGAAATTCGGAGCCACCCTTCGCGGGGGCACACCCGCGTCGCGGTCCGGAGGGGCCCCGTCATGACGGTGGAACTGGACCAGCTGGAAGAGAAAATTCGCACCACGGTCGGGCTGGTCGCCAGACTCCGCGAGGAGAAACGGCGGCTCGAGACCGAGAACAAGGAGCTCCGGGAGCGCATGCGCACCATGGAGCCGGCCGCGGCGAAACACGCGGACGATCTGAAGCCTCGATTGAAGGCGTTGGAAGAGGAACGGAGCTCGCTCCTCGTTGAGCGCCGAGCGGTCGCGCGGCGCGTCGAGGAGATGTTGACCAAGCTGGATCTTTTGCAAAAGGCGGTCCACGCTTGATGAACCACGGTCCCACCGGGTGCATCCGGGGCCGTCGCAGGAACGATCGATCAGAGGGATCGCGATGACAACCGAACCGAACACGCAGAGCGTGACGATCTTCGGCAGCGAGTACAAGATCCGGGGCGCCGATCCGGACTACATCCAAGTGGTCGCCGCCTACGTGGACGGGAAAATGCGGGAGCTGGAACAGCGGCTCCCGGCCGGGAGCCAGACCAAGCTCGCGATCCTGGCATCGCTCAATATCGCCGACGAGCTCTTCCGCGAACGGGACGAGCGGACACGTCGTGACAACGAACTGAGGGACCGCGCCAAGGAATGGGGGCGGATCCTGAGCGAGAGCCTGAGCGAAAAGTGATTCGATCGAACGCGGCGTCCACCCGATGATCCGGAGGACTATCGAGTAGCGGAACCCAAACATAGGCTGGAAACGGCACCCTGCCATGCTCGTGATGTGCCAGACATTTTTGAGCCACAACTCAAGAGACGGGAGCCCGAACACCCGGCGAAGTGGTGGCCCGCGTAACGCGGGCGACGCGGACCCGGGACTAGGACGCCCACCTGGATCCATCCAGGTTCAAAAATCTCGTACCCACGGCATCGGCGGGGCGCTTTTTTATATAGGGAGGTACTTCCCATGACGCTTACCCCGTGGATGGCTCTTTTGATCACGCTCGCCGCCGCGGCCGTCGCCTTCCTTTTGGGGTGGGTGGCGCACCGGCGGATCGGCGAGGGCAAGGTCTACAACGCGGAGCAGCTCGCGGCGAAGATCGTCCGCGAGGCCGAACGCGAAGCGGAGAATCAGAAGAAGAGCGCGCTCCTCGAGGCCAAGGACGAATGGTTTCGGGAGAAGGCGAAGCTGGATCGTGAGGTGCAGGGGCAGAAGTCGGAGATCCAGAAGGCGGAGCGATCGCTCCACGATCTCGAATCGAATCTGAACCGGCGCGCCGAAGTTCTGGACAAGAAGGAGCGAGAGCAGAAGAAGCTCGAGCGCGAGCTGGAGGTGAAGGGGGAGACCCTGGTCGAGCGCGACCGCGAGCTCACCCGGGTGTTGGGCGAGCAGAACGCGCGGCTCCAGCGGATCAGCGGGATGACGGCCGACGAGGCGAAGTCCCAGCTCATCACGAATATGGAGAATGAGGCGCGCTCCGAGGCCGCGAAGAGGCTTCAGGAGATCCGCGAGGAGACGACGCGCAACGCCGAGAAGGAAGCGCGCGAGATCGTCACGCTCGCCATTCAACGCTGCGCGGCCGACCACTCGGCCGAGACCACGGTCTCCGTGGTCCACCTTCCCAACGACGAGATGAAGGGGCGGATCATCGGCCGCGAGGGTCGAAACATCCGCGCCTTCGAGACCGTGACCGGGATCGACGTCATCATCGACGACACGCCGGAGGCGGTCATCCTCTCCGGGTTCGATCCGGTGCGACGCGAGATCGCTAAGCGAGCGCTGCAGAAGCTCGTGACGGACGGGCGGATCCACCCGGCGCGGATCGAGGAGATCGTGGCCAAGGTCCAGAAGGAGGTTGAGGACCAGATCATCGAGCTGGGCGAAGCGGCCGTGCTCGAGGTCGGTGTTCACTCCATGCACCCGGAAATCGTGAAGCTCCTCGGGCGCCTCCAATACCGGACGTCGTACGGCCAGAACATCCTGCAGCACTCGAAGGAAGTCGCCTGGATCTGCGGCATCATGGCCGCGCAGCTCGGATTCGACGTCCAGATCGCGAAGCGGGCCGGCCTTCTCCACGATCTCGGCAAAGCGGTGACGCACGAGGTCGAAGGCGCCCACGCCCAGATCTCCATGGACTTCGCGAAGAAGTACGGCGAGCCCGAGGACGTGGTGCGCGCCGTGGGCTATCACCACCACGATCCCACCGCGGAAAACCTCTACGCGGTTCTCGTCATGGCGGCCGATGCGGTCTCCGGGGCAAGGCCCGGGGCGCGTCGGGAGAGCATCGAAAACTACGTCAAGCGCCTCGAAGCGCTGGAGAAGATCGCGGACAGCTTCCCGGGCGTGGAAAAGTCGTACGCGATCCAAGCCGGACGGGAAGTGCGGATCATGGTGGAGCCCAAGAACGTGGACGACGCTCGGGCCGTCCAGCTCGCGTCGGACGTCGCGCGCCGGGTGGAACGGGAGCTTCAGTATCCGGGGCAGATCAAGGTCGTCGTCATCCGCGAGACCCGCGCCATGGAGTACGCCAAGTAGGGCGCCATGAACATTCTATTCATCGCCGATATCTACGGATCCCCAGGACGGAAGGCCGTCCGCGATCTCATGCCCGAGATCGTGTCGTCGATGGGGATCGACTTCGTCGTCGCCAACGTCGAGAACGCCGCGGCCGGATTCGGCGTCACAAAGGACATTCTCGAGGAGCTCAAGGGGCTCGGCGTCGAGTGCATGACGAGCGGAAACCATATCTGGGACCGGCGCGAGTCGATGCCGCTTCTCACCGAGGAGCCTCTCCTGCTTCGTCCGCACAACTACCCTCCCGGCGTGCCCGGCTCGGGTTCCCGGATCTTCACGACCAAGGCGGGCGTGAAGGTCGGAGTGCTCAATCTGATGGGGCGCGTCTTCATGCGGGAGCTGGAAGACCCGTTCCGCACCGCGGACCGCGAGGTCGCCGTCCTTCGGGAGCAGGCGAACGTGGTGCTGCTCGACTTTCACGCCGAAGCCACGGCCGAAAAGATCGCCCTCGGATGGTACCTGGACGGGCGCGTGTCGGCGCTCCTCGGCACCCACACCCACATCCAGACGGCGGATGAGCGAATCTTGCCGAAGGGCACCGGCTACATCACCGACGCAGGAATGACCGGCCCGTTCGATTCGGTGATCGGGGTGCGAAAGGAACTCGCGATCCAAAAGTTCCTGACCCTTCTCCCGACGCGGTTCGAGCCGGCGGTGGGCGATGTCCGGCTCAACGGGATACACCTCGACATCGATGAATCGACCGGGCGCTGCCGGCATATCGAGCGCCTCTCGCTCTCGCTCGAGCCCGCCCCCCGGGCCACGGTGGCGTGAGCGTCACGATGACGGCGGTGCTCCTCGCGGGCGCGCCTGTGGCCGCCGAGATTCGCGCCGAGGTGCGAGGGCGCATCGAGCGGCTGAAATCGCGCGGCGTCACGCCCGGGCTCGCGATCGTCACGGTCGGCGAGCCCCCCGGCGGGAATCCCTACGTACGTTCGAAGATCAGGGCCGCCGAGGAGCTGGGCGCCACAGCCACGGTCACCCGTCTCGCGGCCGCGTCGAGCGAGGAGGAAGTCCGCGCGCGCCTCCGGTCCCTGAGCGCGGATCCGAGCGTCCACGGCGTGATCCTCCAGCTCCCGCTCCCGTCCCAGCTCCACGAAGAGCGGCACCTCGAGGACGTCTCCCCGGAAAAGGACCTGGACGGGCTTCATCCCTGGAACGTGGGGCGCTGGGTGGGCGGGCTTCCCGGCCATCGCCCCGCGACGCCGCTGGGAATCCTCGAGCTGCTCCGGCGGCACGTCGGGGACCTGAGCGGGAAGCGCGCGGTCGTGATCGGCAGAAGCCGCATCGTGGGCCGCCCTCTGTCGGTCTTCCTCTCCGAGCGAAGCCCCGGCAGGAACGCGACGGTGACGCTCTGCCACTCGGAAACCCGGGACCTTCCTTCGATCACCCGCGAGGCGGAGATCCTCATCGTCGCGATGGGGAAACGACGCGCGATCGGGGCGGAGCACGTCCGGCCCGGGGCCGTCGTCATCGACGTCGGCATCCACGCGATCGCGAATCCAGCGCCGGGCGCCCCGCGGTACGAAGGCGATGTCGACTTCGAGGCGGTGCGCTCGATCGCCTCCGCGATCACGCCTGTCCCCGGCGGGGTCGGCCCGATGACGGTGGCCATGCTCCTGCGCAACCTGGCCGACGCCGCCGAGGCCGGCACGTCGCGCTCATGAGTCCGCGGGCAAGCATCGCGCAGCTGACGCCGCGGGAGGGGGAACCGCGGATCTACTCCGTTTCCGAGATCGCCCAGGCGATCAAGCTCTCCTTCGAGGACTCGTTTCCGCACGTCATCGTCCAGGGCGAGATCTCGGGGTTGAACCGGCACCGGCAGAGCGGGCACATCTACTTCGATCTGAAGGATGCCCAGGCGCGGATCCGCGTGGCGCTGTTCAAGGGCCGGGTCCGAAGCGCCCACGACGCCCTGTCCGACGGGCTCGCGGTGCAGGTCGAGGGGCGGATCGATTTCTACGGCCCGCGCGGAGAGGTCTCCCTCCTCGCGGATCGGGTTTCTCCGCTCGGGTACGGTGCGCTCCAGGCCCGATTCGACGCCCTGAAGCGGAAGCTCGAAGCCGAAGGCCTCTTTCGCGAGGAGCGAAAGCGGCCCTTGCCGGCTTACCCGACCCGTATCGGGATCGTGACGTCGCCGGGCGCGGCGGCGCTCCGGGACATGCTGCGGATCCTGCGACACCGGGCCCCCTACGCCCGCATTATCCTCGCGCCGGCCGCGGTCCAAGGCGAGGCCGCCGCGCGGGAGATCGCCTCGGCGATCGGGCTCCTGAACGAATGGGGTCTCGTCGACGTGATCATCGCCGGCCGCGGCGGCGGTTCGCTGGAGGATCTCTGGGCGTTCAACGAGGAAGCGGTCGTGCGCGCCATCGCCGGCTCTAAGATCCCGCTGGTCTCGGCTGTCGGCCACGAGGTCGACGTGACCCTCGCCGACCTCGCCGCCGATCTGCGGGCCGCCACGCCGACGCACGCCGCGCAGCAGGTGGTGCCGGCCCGCGAGGAGGTCGAGGCCGCCCTGGAGGACCTGTCGAAGCACGCGCGGGAGCGGCTTCGCCGGGAGCTCCGCGAGGCGACCGCGCGGCTGACCGGAGTTCGAAACCATCACGCGCTCCGCGACCCCGCGAGACGGGTCCAGGACGGCCGGCGTGCTCTGGACGACGCCGCCGACGGGCTTGCTCGGGGACTCTCCGATTGGGTACTCGTCCGGCGCCGCCGTTTGGAGGGATACGCCGGGGTGCTCCAAGCGTTCACGCCTTCCCACGTCATGGAGCGTTCCCGGGAGCGGGTCGCGACCCTGGAGCACCGGCTTCTGGCCGGCACGTCCGGGCTCCTCGGGCGGCTGCGGGAGCAGGTAGGGGGGCGGAACCGGCTCTTGGAGTCGTACGACTATCGGGGCGTCCTCAAGCGCGGCTACGCCCTCGTCTGGGACGCGGAGGGCCGGCGGCTCGTTCAGCGGGGATCGACCCTCCGGCCCGAGGAAGCGATCCGGGTCCGGTTTCATGATGCGGAGGCGGACGCCCGCGTCACACGCGTTCGGCCGCATGCCACGGAGGAGACGACATGAAGCGCAAAGGAACGCCGGTGCCGCCGTCCGAGGCGCCCGGCGACGCGCGGACGTTCGAGGCGATGATGGAGCGGCTTCAAGAGCTCGTCGGCCGCCTGGAGGCGGGGAACCTCTCGCTGGAGGAATCGATCCAGTCGTTCGAGGAGGGGATGGCGCTCGTCCGCAAGTGCACCGCGGTGCTGAGCCAAGCCGAGCAACGCATCCTCAAGCTCACTCGGGACGCAACGGGGCAGCCGGTCGCCGTGCCGCTGGAGGGGGAGGGTGAGGAAGAAGAGGGTGGCGACGAGCTCCCATTTTGAGCGATATCTGGCCCGCGTCCGTCCGCGGATCGACGCGGAGCTCGATCGCCTCCTTCCGCCCGCGGGCTGGGAGCCCCGGCCGCTCCACCGGGCGATGCGGTACAGCGTCTTCGCCGGCGGAAAGCGGCTCCGCCCGGCCCTCTGCCTCCTGGCCTGCGAGTCCGTTCTCGGTCGCGGCGCGCCGGCCATGGAGGCCGCGGCCGCCCTCGAGATGATCCACACATTCAGCCTCATCCACGACGACCTCCCCGGCATGGATGACGACGACTGGAGACGTGGCCGCCCCACGAATCACCGCGTGTTCGGTGAGGGGATGGCGATCCTCGCGGGCGACGCGCTCCTCTCGCTCGCGTACGAGACGCTCGCGCGGGCGCCGATTGGCCGCCTCCGGGATCCCCGTCCGCTCATCGAAACCGTCACACGGGCGACGGGGGCCGAGGGAATGATCGGGGGCCAGGCGATGGATCTGCTCCTCGAGGGAAAGCGCGCTTCCCTCCGTCGGGTCTACGCGATGCACCGGAGGAAGACGGGAGCCCTTCTCCGCGCGTCGCTTCGGTTGGGCGCCCAGATCGGCGGGGCGAAGCCCGCGGGGCTCCGGGCGTTCGACGCCTATGGCGGCCGGATCGGGCTCGCATTCCAGATCGTCGACGACCTCTTGAACGTCCGATCGACGCGGCGCCGGATCGGGAAGAGCGCGGGGTCGGACCGGGCCCGTGGCAAGGCCACCGCGCCGGGCCGCGGGGGAACCGCTCGGGCGGAGCGGGATGCCGCGAGGCTCCTCCGCGAAGCGGCCCGAATGGCCCCCCGTCTCGGACGCCGGGCCGCCGAGTTCGAGTCGCTGGCGGACTACCTCCTCCACCGGACGCACTAGGGGAACGCCTGTGGCGGTCGACGTCGCCTCCAGCCCGCTCTTTCACGCACTTTCGTGCGGCTTTCTCGTGCAGATGAGCAAGGTGTTGACCTTCCTCGTGCGAGAGAAGAAAATCAACGTACGGCGCTTCGTGGAGACGGGCGGAATGCCCAGCTCGCACGCGGCTTCGGTGTCCGCGCTCACCACATGCGTGGGGCTTCGCGAAGGGGTCGGTTCGGTGCTGTTCGGCGTCGTGCTGTTCTTCAGCTTGATCGTGATGTACGACGCTGCGGGACTCCGACGAGCCGCGGGCCGCCAGGCCTCACTTCTCAACCGGATTCTTCACGAGCACATTCAGCTCAAGGGACAGCCGCACGAGCGGCTCCGCGAGCTGTTGGGGCATACGCCGATCGAAGTGCTCGTGGGAGCGATCATCGGAGTCCTCTACTCGTTCGCGATCTACCGTCCTCCGGGAGGCATGTGAGCACGAACCATCTGGCCGGCATCGCAGGCCCTGGCGATCTGAAGCGGCTCCCGAGGGAGGCGCTCCCGGAGCTCGCGCAGGAGATCCGGGACCGGATCATCCAGGTTGTCTCGTGCACCGGCGGTCACCTCGCCCCGAGCCTCGGCACGGTCGAGATCACGATCGCCCTTCACACCATCTACGACACGCCGCGCGACATCCTGATCTGGGACGTGGGCCACCAAGCGTACGGCCACAAGATCCTGACCGGTCGAAACGAGCGGTTCGACACGCTCCGCCAGGAGGGGGGCCTATCCGGGTTCCCGCGCCGCATGGAAAGCGAGTACGACCCGTTCGGGACGGCCCACGCTTCGACGGCGATCTCGGCCGCCCTCGGGTTTGCCTGCGCTCGGGATCTATCGCGCGGGAATCATTCGGTCATCGCCGTGGTGGGGGATGGGGCGTTGACCGGCGGGCTCGCGTACGAGGGGCTCAACCAGGCCGGGGCTCTCGGGACCGATCTGCTCGTCGTGTTGAACGACAACTCGATGTCGATCTCCCCCAACGTCGGCGCCATCGCGCGCTACCTCACGCGGCTCTCCTCCTCGCCGACCTACCGGCGCCTCGAGCACGACGTGTGGGAGCTCCTGGGCAAGGTGCCGGCGGGAGGACGCGCTCGCAAGCTCGTGAGCCGGGTCAAGGAGGGGATGAAGAATCTCATCATCCCCAACATCCTCTTCGAGGAGCTGGGCTTCAAATACTATGGCCCCATCGACGGGCATGACTTGCCGAACCTGCTC
>Ga0137409_10006600_pt1 | contig 12026 bp, 10 predicted proteins | sample CZODoug1_16funga_FD_122059 | JGI IMG/M metagenome (GOLD analysis project Ga0137409, IMG submission 122059) | Vadose zone soil fungal communities from Angelo Coast Range Reserve, California, USA - CZODoug1_16fungal (Hybrid Assembly) | ecosystem: Environmental > Terrestrial > Soil > Vadose zone... | reverse complement strand
GTCTTGGCATGCAGGAGCGCGGGCCGGTACTCGTAGATGAGCACGCCGCCCTTGAGGAGCCGGCCGAACTCCGACCGGCTCGCCTGGCGGACCAGGTTGTGGTCGATCGCGCCGGGGATCACGAGGACGACCCGCACGCCGCGCTGCGCGGCACCGAGGAGCGTGCTGATCATCTTCTCGTCCGGCACGAAGTAGGGATTCGTGATGTGAATGGACTGCCGGGCCGAGGCCAGCGCGAGCAGGAACACCGTGTACATCGCCGTGCTGCCTCCGGCCGGCGAGCTGCGGACGACCTGCGCGTCGACATCCCCCTTGGAATCGAGGCGGCGCCGTGGAAAGTACGCCGGGCCGCCGATCGCCACGCCCGTTGCCTCGAGCCAGTTCTCGGCGAACGCGCCCTGGAGCTGCTCGACCACCGGCCCTTCGATGCGGACGTCGGTGTCGCGCCAGTGCCCGGGGTGCTTTCCATCCCCGCTCCATTTCCCGCTGATCCCGGAGCCTCCGGTCACGCCCACCACGCCGTCGACGACGAGAATCCGGCGATGGTTTCGGTTGTTGACCCGATCGATCGTGAAGGGGCTCAGGGGCCGATAAGTCTCGACGCGACATCCCGCCCCGGTCATCTCGGTGCGAAGCTCCGACGGCATGGCGAGCGCCCCGACGGCGTCCAGGAGCACGTTGACGAGAACGCCCGCGCGGCAGCGCTCCGCGAGCGCGGCGGCGATGGCCTCGGCCGGCTTGCCGTCCTCGAAAACGTACTGCGCATAGTTGATCGATCGCCGGGCGTTCCGGATCGCGGCGAGCTTGGCGGGGAAGATCTCTTCGCCGTTGAGCAGGATGTCCACGCGGTTGCCCCCGACCACGGGAGTCCCGGAGTATCCGCCGAGCGTCGCCGCGAACGCGGGCTGTCTGGTCTCGAGACGGGGCAGCTCGAGATGCGGCGGAACGCGCGAGCAAGCGGTGATAAGGAGCAAGGCGAGGCCGAAGAACTCTTTCCGCATGACTTGTCTCCCTCCACGGTTTGGGTTGCGGTCGAGGTGGCAGCAAGCGCGATACCATCGGGCGGAGCGCGTGACGCTGCGACTGGTCTTCGAAGTTACCGCGTAGGAAATACCTTCTGGTCGCGTAACAACTACCGGCCGCGCGGCGCCGAAGCTCACCGCGGCGCTCGAGCCCGCCCGTCGGCTAAATCCACGGCCCACCGCCGATAGACGGCCGCCGTGACCCCTCTGGCAAGGTCATTGCTCATCGCCGGGGTGGTGTCGAGTGAACTCGAGACCTGTGAACACAGGCTCTATCACGAGGAGGAAGAACGATGCGTGACCATATGTTCAAGGCCGGCATCGCGCTCCTGGCCGCGGCGTTCATCGCGGCTCCGCTGAGCGTCAGCGCCGGCGAGACGATGAACAAGGCGGAGGAGAAGATCAAGGGGACCGCTCACGACATGAAGGAGGCGACCAGCGACAGCTGGATCACCTCCAAGATCAAGATCGCGCTCTTTGCCGACAGTCGGGTGAAGGGCCGCGAGGTGAGCGTCGAGACGATGAACGGTGAGGTCTTCCTGCGGGGCAAGATCGAATCGGAAGAGGCGAAGAGCGCCGCGGCCGAGGTGACCCGTGGGATCGATGGCGTCAGGAACGTGAAGAACGACCTCCAGGTCGTGTCGGCGTCGACCCGCGCGGCGGTCACCGCCGACGACAATGTGATCACCAGGTCGGTGGAATCTCGCTTCTCCAGGGACCCCGAGCTGAAGAAGATCGACGTCCGCACCGACGCCGGCGTCGTCGTGCTGAGCGGCCAGGTCGCGAACATCAGGACGGCCGCGCGCGCCTCGGAGACGGCGCACAAGGTCGACGGTGTGAAGGCGGTGAGGAACGAGCTGAGAGTCAACCAGGCCAAGGTGAACTAGGTTCGCCCGGTCACGCACGAAGAGAGCGGGCGGGTCAGGCTCGTCGGCGGGCCCGCCCGCTCTCGCGCGTCCGGAGGAGGCCTTCGCCCGGCCATGCTACCCTCCGGGTGCGTGTCGTTATGGTCGCCCACGAGTCGGTCCACCGCGCCCTGAGGGGCCGGCGCCTTCGCCGTGCCGTCACGGCCTGGGTGTGCGCGACCGCGCTCGGGCTGGCGATCCCGGGCAGCGCCGCGACCCCACCGCCGCCGCCGCTCAGCGGGCCCGTCACCCGGGAGGCGTGGAAGGACCTCACCACGTTCCACGAGGACCGGGCGCGGATCGATCGGGCCCGTGACCTTCTCGAGCAGGAAGTCGCCCGGACTCCGTCACTGGAGGCGCTGGTCCTTCTTTCGTGGGCCCATCTGGCGTGGGCGGACTACCGCGCGTCCACGACGGAGGCGAAGCTGGCGAGCTACGAGCGGGGGCGCGACGTCGCCAAGCGCGCGATCGATCTCGCGCCGAGAAGCCCGGAGGCGCACCTCTGGTACGCGGCGAACCTCGGCCGCTGGGCGATCACCTCGGGCCGGCTGCGCGCCGCGTTCATGCTCTCGACCCTGCGCGGCGAGATCGACACGATCCTCGAGATCGATCCGAATCACGTCCCAGGGCTGTCGCTGGCCGGATCGTTCTACCTCGAGACGCCGGCGCTGTTCGGCGGCGACGTCCCGCGCGCCGAGGGCTATCTGAGGAAAGCGGCCGCGCTCGATCCCCACTTCACGCGCGCCCGCGTCGAGCTGGCTCGCTGCCTTATCGAGCAGCGCCGGTACGCCGAAGCGCGCACCGAGCTGGCGCGGGTCATCGACGAGCGCCAGCCCAGCTATCCGGCCGATTGGGTCCTGCGCCACAAGCCGCACGCCGAGCGCCTTCTCGCCGAGATCCGCGCCCGGTGACGGCCGGGGCGGCCGGCGCCACCGGCGATCGAGTCGACGTGCTGGTGATCGGCGCCGGTGCCGCCGGCGCCGCCGTCGCCTGGAGGCTCGCGGCCGCCGGCATCGGCGTCGTCTGCCTGGAGCAGGGCGACTGGGTCGAGCCGCGCGCCTATCCGCACTGGCGCGACGACTGGGAGCTTCACCGCCACACCGACTGGAGCGCCGAGCCCAACGTCCGGCGGCTCGCGCAGGACTACCCGGTCAACGACGCGGCGTCGCCGATCGCGCCGCTCATGTTCAACGCGGTCGGCGGGAGCACGATCCACTGGAGCGCGCACTTCCCGCGCTTCCGGCCCTCGGACTTTCGCGTGAAGAGCCTCGACGGCGTGGCCGACGACTGGCCCATCGACTACGCCACGCTCGAGCCCTACTTCGACCTGAACGACCGCATGATGGGCGTGGCCGGGATGACGGGCGACCCGGCCTATCCGCCGAAATCGGCCCGCCAGACACCGCCGATCCCGCTCGACACGCTGGGCGTCACCATGGCCCGCGGCTTCGACCGGCTGGGCTGGCACTGGTGGCCGTCGGACAGCGCCATCCTCACGCGCGACTACGACGGCCGTCGGGCCTGCGTGAACTGCGGCCCGTGCGATCTGGGCTGCCCCATCGGGGCCAAGGCGAGTACCGACGTCACTTACTGGCCGAAGGCGATCGCGGTGGGCGCCCGTCTCGTGACCCGCGCCCGCGTGCGCGAGATCACGCTCGGCGGAGACGGGCTCGCCGACGGCGCGGTCTACTACGACCGCGACGGCCGTGTGCATGCGCAGAAGGCGCGCGCGGTCGTGCTGGCCGGCAACGGCATCGGGACGCCGCGGCTCCTGTTGAACTCGCGCTCGGCACGGTTTCCCGACGGGCTCGCGAACCGCAACGGGCAGGTCGGGCGTCACCTCATGTTCCATCCCTACGCGATCGTGCGCGGCGTCTTCGACCGGCCGCTCGGCGGCTACCGCGGGCCGATCGGCTGCAGCCTCATCAGCCAGGAGTTCTACGAGACGGACCTCTCGCGGGGCTTCGTGCGCGGCTATTCGTTCCAGGTGGCCCGGGGGCTCACGCCGATCGCCTCGGCCTCGGGCGGATCGATCGGCGACCGCGTGGCGTGGGGGCGCGGGCATCGCCGGGCGTACGACGAGCGCTTCGACCGCACGATCACCGTCGCCGTCATCGGAGAGGATCTGCCCGAGGCGCACAATCGCGTCGATCTCGACCCCGCGCTGGCCGACGGCCACGGCATTCCGGCGCCGCGCGTCACCTATGCGCTCAGCGAGAACAGCCGGCGCATGCTCGATCACGGCATCGCGCGGGCGCGCGAGGCGCTGGCGGCGGCGGGCGCCCGCGCGATCGACGTCAATCCGCTTCTGCGGGCCGGCGGGTGGCATCTCATGGGCACCGCGCGCATGGGGCGCGATCCGGCCACCTCGGTGATCGACCCCGAGGGCCGGTGTCACGACGTGCCCAATCTCTACGTCGTCGACGGGAGCGCGATGGTGACCTGCGCCGGCGTCAATCCCACCTCGACGATCCAGGCGGTGGCCCTCTACATCGCCGACGGCATGATCCGGCGACGGGCATGAGCGCGGGCTCGCTCGCGGCACGGCGCGACCTTCTGGCGCTGGTGCTCGACGCGCTGGTACCGGCGAGCGACGGCTTTCCGGCCGGCTCCGTCGCGCTCGATCACGTCCTCGCGATGGCGGCCGCGTCGGCCGACCTCGAGGCGGCGCTCACGCGCGGGCTCGAGGCGATCGACGAGACCGGGAGCGGCTTCGCGCGACTCGACGCGGACGATCGCGAGCGCGCCCTCGCGCGCGTCGAGGAGACGCACGCTGCGCTCTTCGACGCGCTCGTGCGGCACGCCTACGACGGCTACTACAGTCACCCGGAGGTGCTCGGGCGGCTCGGGCTCGAGCCCGGCCCGGTGCAGCCGCGGGGCCACCGGATCGAGACGGCGGACCTGCCGGACCTCGGGCGCGTCATCGCGCGCGGGCCGATCTATCGCCCGGCCTGAGCCGCTCGGCCCGCCGGCGGCGCGTGTCGGCAGAGTGGTTGTTGGCGGGCGCCTGCCGTAGAATCTCCCGAGATGTCGTGGAGGTGAGGCGATGAGCCGACCGACCGGACGGATTCACGAGCTGGAGCACCACGCCGCGGACTGGACGACCACACGGCCCGTGGTGTCGGGTACCCAGGGCGTCGTCTCGAGCGGGCACCCGCTGGTGTCGATGGCCGGCATGCGCATGCTCCTCTCGGGCGGCAACGCGTTCGACGCCGTCGCGGCCGCCGGGTTCGCCGCGGCCGTGATCGAGCCGACGGCGTCCTACACGCTCTGCGGCGAGTGTGTGGCGCTCGTTCACGACGCGCGGACGCGAGAAACGCTCGCGCTGAGCGGGCAGGGCACCGCGCCGGCACTGGCGACGACGGCATTCTTCCGCGGGCGCGGGCTCGATCGGATCCCGACCGGTCCGGGGGCCGAGGCGCACCTGTCGTTCACGGTGCCGGGCGCCGTCGACGCCTATCTCACGCTCCTCGAGACGCGCGGCACGAAAACCGTCAGCGAGGCGCTCACGCCCGCCCTCCAGTACGCCGAGCACGGCTTCCCGATGTACGAGTACATGCATCGCCTGCTCGCCATCCCGGAGACGCAGAGCCAGTTCGACATCTATCCGCCCGGCGGTACCGCGGTGTTCTATCCGGGCGGCCGCGTACCGCAGGTCGGCGAGCTGTTCGTGCAGCCAGCCCTGGGGGCGACGCTCCGGCGGCTCGTCGAGGCCGACACGAAGGCCCGGGGCCATCGTCTGGCCGGCATCGCTGCCGCGCGGCGGCGGTTCTACGGCGGCGACATCGCGGCGGCCATCGGCGGCTTCTCCGAGCGGGTCGGTGGCCTCCTGCGCGCCTCCGATCTGGCGGGCTACCGCGCGCGCTACGAGGCGCCGCTGCGGACGACGTTCGCCGGCCGCGAAATTCTCGGCCAATCGGCCTGGACACAGGGCCCGGTCCTCATGCAGGCCCTCGGCATGCTCGCGAGCTTCGATCTGCCCGCTCTCGGCCACAACTCCGCGCGCTACGTCCACGTGGTCTCGGAGGCGCTCAAGCTCGCCTTCGCCGACCGCGAGCGGTATTACGGCGACCACGAGGACGCGTTCGCGTCGATCGTCGATCTGCTCGCCCCCGCGTACCTGAAGGAGCGGGCCGCGCTCATCCGGATGGATCGTGCGGCGCCCGAAGCGCCGGCGCCGGGTCATCTGCGGCGCCGCGGCGTCGAGCCGCGAGCCGTGGCGCCGGTGAGCTCGCGAGTCTCCGGAGCGGCCGGGTCCAGCGCGGCCGCCGACGGAACCACGCACATCGCCGCGATCGATCGCGAGGGCAACATGATCTGTCTGACGCCGAGCGGCGGCGTGTTCCGGAAGTCGGCCTTCGCACCCGAGCTGGGTTGCACGCTCAGCACGCGGAGCGAGATGTTCGTCCTCGAGGACGGTCATCCCAACGCGCTCGTCCCGGGCAAGCGGCCGCGCACGACCCTCATCAACTATCTGATCTGCGAGAACGGCGTGCCGACCACGACCGTCGGCTGCCCCGGCGGCGACGATCAGGCGCAGGCCGACCTGCAGCTCGTCCTCAATCTCCTGGTCTTCGGGATGAATCCCCAGCAGGCCGTCGAGGCGCCGCGCTTCTCGACGCAGACGCTCGTCAACTCGTTCTATCCGCGAGTCTACAAGCCTGGTCAGCTCAACGTCGAGCCGGGCATCGCCGAGAGCACACGGGCCGAGCTCCGTGCCCTCGGTCACGCCGTGTCGGAGATCGGCGCCTGCGGCATCGGCGCGGTGGTGACGCGCCGCGATCCGGGGAGCGGCGCGCTCTCGGCCGGGGCCGACCCCCGGCGTCCGACGTACGCCCTCGCCTGGTAGATGAGCAGCACGGCGGCGCGCCCTCCGTTTCGCGCCGATCATGTGGGGAGCCTGCTGCGGCCGCCCGAGCTGCGCGAGGCTCGGGCCCGCGCGGCCCGCGGCGAGATCGACCGGTCCGCGCTCCGCGCGGTGGAAGACGCGTCGATCCGGGCGGCGGTGTCGCTCCAGGAATCGGTCGGTCTCTCGTCGATCACCGACGGCGAGTTCCGCCGCGACTGGTGGCACATCGATTTCCTGCGCGGCTTCGACGGCGTCGAGACGTCCACGCAGAGCTTCGGCGTGAAGTTCGAGGGCGCCGACGAGCAGCCGCCGCTCATGAAGGTCACCGGGAAGATCCGGCGGACCCGGCCGAGCATGCTCGACCACTTCACGTTCTTGAAGTCGGTCACGACGCGCACGGCGAAGTTCTGTCTGCCGTCGCCGGTCATGCTCCACGCGCGGGGTGACCGGCCCTCGCTGCGGGCGACCTATCCGGACCTCGGCGAGTTCTGGGCGGATCTGACGGCCGCGTACCGGGAGGAGATCGGTGCCTTGTGCCGGGCCGGCTGCACCTATCTTCAGATCGACGACACCACGGTCGCCATGATGTGCGATCCCAGGGTGCGCGCGCAGGTCCGGACGCTGGGCGACGATCCGGAGCGGGTGCCCGGGATGTACGCGGACGCGGTCAACGCCGTCCTGCGCGACGTCCCGCCGGAGGTCACCGTCGCCGTCCACACCTGCCGGGGAAACTTCAAGAGCACCTGGATGGCGAGCGGCGGCTACGACCCGGTCGCCGAGACCGTGTTCACGCAGCTGAACGTGAGGGCATTCTTTCTCGAGTACGACACCGATCGCGCCGGCGGCTTCGAGCCGCTGCGGTTCGTGCCGAAGGGCAAGATGGTTGTGCTCGGGCTCATCAGCTCGAAGGTCCCCGGGCTCGAGAAGAAGGACGACCTCAAGCGCCGCATCGACGCGGCCGCCCGCTACGTGCCGCTGGAGAATCTCTGCCTCAGCCCCCAGTGCGGCTTCTCCAGCACGCACCACGGCAACACGATCACGATCGACGACCAGAAGCGGAAGCTCGCCCTCGCGCTCGAAGTCGCCCGCGACGTCTGGGGCGCTCGCTAGCCCGGCTCCGGGCTAGCGAAAGGCCGGGAGAACCTCGCTGGCGAAGCGCTCCATCGAGCGCATGACGCGGGCATGCTCGAGATCACCGAACCAGAAGCTGCAGTTGAAGTGCGTGATGCCGACGAGCTCCTCGACCCGCTTGATCTGACGGATGCACGTGTCCGGCGTCCCGATGATCAGGAAGCGGTCGAGCAGATCGTCGGTGTCGGGCTCCTTCGGCGCCGGCACCGGGATGGCGCGGCCCCGCTCCACGCGCTCGTACTGGTTGCGCAGCGAGAGCGTCACGCGCATGTTCCAGCGCGCCTCCTCCGCGGCCGCCCGCGCGTCGGCCTGGCTCTCGGCCACGTAGACCGCGCGCTGCACGCCGATCCGGAGCGGATGCGGCGGCTTGTTCTCGGCCACCAGCCGGTCGAAGAGCCGGCGGAACTCCGCCATGCGCTCGATCGGCACGCCGAAGCCGCCGGTGAGCAGGTTGAAGCCGCGGCGCACGGCTGCCTCCACCGACTCCGGGCTCTGCGCCGTGATCCAGATGGGCGGGTGGGGCTGCTGGAGCGGCTGCGGGAAGACCGACGTCTCCGGGATCTTGAAGAGCTTGCCGTCGTAGGTGAAGGGCCGGCCCGCGAAGGCCTTCAGGAGGATGTCGATCGATTCCTCCCAGCGGGCCCGGCCGCTCTCCAGCTCGAGGCCGAAGCGCTCGAACTCGTAAGGCTGGTAACCGCGCCCGAGCCCGATGTCCAGACGCCCGCCGGCCAGCAGATCGAGCGTCGCGATCTCCTCGGCGATGACCAGGGGATGGTGAAGCGGCACCACGATGACGGCGGTCCCCACCCGGATCCGCGTCGTCTTCGCGGCGATGTAGGTCGCGAGCTGCACCGGGCGCGAGAGATATCCGTACGTGGAGAAATGGTGCTCGGCGAGCCAGACGTTGCCGAAGCCCAGGCTCTCCGCGGCCTGGGCGATCTCGAGGCCGCGCGCGTAGATCTCTTGCGAGGAGCGCGCCGACGGCGACTGCATCAAGAGGAACGTGCCGAAATTGATGGTCATCGGCTTCGTCGACCTTCGCTACCTTCTGGTCCGATACCAGGGATGGGGCTGGCCCGGCGTCCGGACGCGCAGGGTGTAGATCGAGGTGCGCGCGGTGAGGAACAGCGTCCTCATATCCGGGCCGCCGAAGGCGAGATTGGCCGGCACTTCCGGCGTGCGGATGATGCCGAGGCGCCGGCCGTCGGGCGCGAAGACCCAGGTGCCGCCCGGCCCGGTACAGAAGACACGGCCCTCGACGTCGACCTTCATGCCGTCGGGCACGCCGTCGGTCTCGTCGGACGACATGTCGGCGAAGATGCGCCGGCGCACGAGCGCGCCGGCCGAGTCGAGCTCGAGTGCCAGGATATACTGCGCCCAGCGCGTGTTGGCCACGTACAGCACGCGCTCGTCCGGCGAGAAGGCGAGCCCGTTGGGATACTCGCAGTCCGCCACCAGCGAGGTCTTGCCGTCCGGCGCGATGCGATAGACGCCCGCGGACGGCAGCTCGCGCTCGGCGAGCGGCACGCGCAGGCCCGGGTCGGTGAAGTAGATGCTCCCGTCGGACTTGCAGACGACGTCGTTGGGGCGATTGAGCCGCTTGCCCTCGAAGCGGTCCATCAGGACCTCGCTCTGGCCCCCGGTGGACCACCGCGTGACGCGCCGATTACCGCCCTCGCAAATGACCAGGCGGCCCTGCAGGTCGAACGTGGTGCCGTTGCCCTCGCCGGTGTTCGCCCGCACGAGCTCGGGCTCCTTGCCCGGCGTCAGCCGGTGCAGGTGGCTCCGGCGGATGTCGACGAAATAGTAGAAGCCGTCGGGGTGCCACAGCGGGCCCTCGGTGAAGACGAATCCGGTAGCCGGCCGCTCCGCGGTGGTCGTCTCGAGGATTCCGGACAGCGCCTCGCTCATGGTGTCACGCTCCCTGCTTCTTCGTCCGCAGCTCGACGCCGGCGCGCTCCTCCTGGAGCTTGAAGAACGTCATCGAGTCCTTGTCACCCCAGCCGCGGCGCAGCGCCTCCTCGAGCTGCTGCTCGGCGATGGCCGCCATCATCATGGGCACGTGGTACTCGCGACCGAGCTCGGTGGCGAGCCCGACGTCCTTGCGCAGGAGCTTCAGCGCGAAGTTCACGTCGTCGTACGCGCCGGGGAACACCGTGTTGGGGATCATGTCCTTGAGCACCCGCATCTGACCGAACGAGCTCTTGGACAGGGCGTCGAGCAGCACCTCGGGCGCCACGCCGGCCTTCACCCCGAGCGTCATGCCCTCGGCGATGGCCATGCGCGAGCACGCCGACACCATGTTGTGCACGAGCTTCGCGACGGTGCCGCAGCCGATCCCGCCGACCCAGGTCACCTTGTCGCCGATGGCGTCCAGCACGGGCTTCACCCGGCGGTAGAGCGCCTCGTCCCCGCCGACCAGCACCGCGAGCTTCCCGGAGCGCGCCCCGGGCACGCCGCCGCTGACCGGTGCGTCCAGCACGTCGACGCCGCGCTCGGCGCACACGCCGTGGATCTTGCGGATGAGGGTCGCCGAGTTGGTGGAGAGATCGACGTAGACCGTGCCGCGCGCCGCGCCCTCCAGGATGCCGCCCGCGCCGAGGGCGACCGCCTCGACCTCGCGGGGCCCGGGCAGGGAGGTGAAGACGACCTCGCTCGCCTGCGCGACCGCCTTGGGGGTATCCGCCCACGTGGCGCCCTGGGCGAGGTGCGGCTTGGCGAGCTCGTGGCGGAGGTCCGTCACCACCATGGTGTGTCCGGCCTTGAGAACGTTGAGGGCCATCGGCCCGCCCATGTTGCCCAGTCCGATGAAGCCGATACGCATGCGTGTCTCCTCCTCGCCTCGACCGTTTCTCGGGTTCCACCGAGATGATAAGGTTCAGGACGATGTGTTAAGGTACACCAACGCCGGCCCGGGTTGTTGGCGAGCGGGCCGGGCGCGTTGACTATGCTCGGATGAGCATAGTATGGTCCGAGACGCAGTAGAGCCGGCTCGGCGCCTCCTGGCTTGACCGAGTCTTCGCGGAGACCTCGCGTGCGACGATTCGAGCTCGTCCTCCCCGAGAGCGTAGACGACTGTCTGCGGGCCCTCGCCCAGCGCGGGCCCGAGACGAAGCTGCTGGCGGGCGGCACCGATCTCTTGCCGCAGCTCAAGAACGGATTGCTCAAGCCAGCCCGGGTGATCGACCTGTCCGGCGTGAAACGGCTGGGCGCGCTGGAGCCCGCCGACGGACGCGAGCTGCGGATCGGCGCCGCGGTGACGGCCCGGACGCTTGAGCTCGACGCGACCGTCCGCGCGCGGTATCTCTCGATTGCCGAAAGCGGAGCCCTCGTCGGCTCGGTGCAGATCCGGAACCTGGCCACTCTCGGTGGCAATCTCTGCAACGCGGCGCCCTCGGCAGACATGGCCCCTCCACTCCTGGCCCTCGACGCCGAGGCGGTGATCACCGGCCCCAAGGGCGAGCGGCGCGTGCCGATCGAGCAGTTCTTCCAGAGCTCGGTGGACGGCCTGGGAGACACGCTCTGGACCATCGGGACCTACGACGGCTTGAACCTTCTCTCGGAGATCCTGACCAAACCGCAGTACGGTTCCTTCAAGAAGAACGCGACCGCCAATACCTACGAGTTCCAGAGCTACACGCTGGGCCGCAGCGAAGTGGACGTCCCCATCGGGGTGGGTCGCCGGCAGTACTCGCGGTACGACTGGGACAGCGGCTACTACCTCTTCGATCGCACGCTCGAAAGGCAGTTTTTTTACGTCGGCGTTGTTATCGGCCATATCTACATTCCGGCGATTCGTGTGGGCGCATCCTATGCCTTCATGGGTCGTCGAGCATAGCGCGGGTTTTTTAGCCGCGCATCAGCGCCGTTACATGGGCGGCAACGGAACGCGACAATCCCTGCAAATCGTAGCCACCTTCCAGTAACGATACGACGCGGCCTTTGGCGCTAACGTCCGCAATTTCCATCAGCTTCTGGGTGACCCAGGAAAAGTCCGCTTCCACGAGATTCAAATTGGCAAGTGGATCACGTGTGTGTGCGTCGAAGCCGGCCAGCTCGACGTCGTTCAGGGCGATCGGGAAGTTGCCCAAGCTGGCGCGCACCGCGTCACCCTGCACG
>Ga0137409_10006599_pt1 | contig 12026 bp, 20 predicted proteins | sample CZODoug1_16funga_FD_122059 | JGI IMG/M metagenome (GOLD analysis project Ga0137409, IMG submission 122059) | Vadose zone soil fungal communities from Angelo Coast Range Reserve, California, USA - CZODoug1_16fungal (Hybrid Assembly) | ecosystem: Environmental > Terrestrial > Soil > Vadose zone... | reverse complement strand
CGAAAAGAAACAGAGAAGAATTATCAGCGGGACGCAGCCAATCTCCGAAGTAAGGACATGCTGCGAAGAGAGAGAAAAAGAAGATGGCGGTCAACGGAATTATCGGAATCAAGTTGGGGATGACGCAAGTCTTCACCGACGACGGCGCGCTGGTCGGCTGCACGGTGCTGCAAGCGGGGCCATGCGTGGTGGTACAGCGCCGCACCATGGATAAGGACGGCTACGAAGCCGCGCAACTGGGCTTGGTGGAATTCGTCAAGCCGCAGCGCGTCAACAAAGCTATGACCGGGCACTTCAAAAAAGCCGGCACGGCGCCCATGAAAGTGCTGCAAGAAGTGCGCATCGACGAATCGAAAGATGAAACGAAAGTCGGCGACCGCGTGCTGGTGGAAAATTTCAAAGCCGGCGAATTGGTGGATGTCAGCGGCGTGAGCAAGGGCAAAGGTTTTGCCGGCGGCGTCAAGCGCTGGCACTACCGCGGCGGCGACGCGACCCACGGCTCGATGTTTCATCGCGCGCCGGGCGGCATCGGCGGCAGTTCGTTCCCATCGCGCGTTTGGAAGAACCAGCATTTTCCGGGTCACATGGGGAATGCGAATGTCACGGCCAAGAATTTGAAGGTTGTAAAAGTGGATAGCGACGAAAACCTGTTGCTGGTGCGCGGCTCGGTGCCGGGCCCCAGCGGGACATACATTTTTATTCGCCGCGCGAAGAACGCCAAGAAGGTAAGCGCTCCGGCTCCGGCGCCAAAACGCGCGAAGTAGCAACGTGTTCGTAGCAATTCTTTAGAGGGATTTTGCGAAGCAGCGGTAACTGAGAGAAAAAGGAATCGAGATTATGCCGGTCGTGGATGTAGTCAATCTGGATGGCAAGAAGGTCGGGCAGGTGGAGCTCGCCGACGCGGTATTTGGCGCGAAGGTGAATCCGCATTTGCTGCACGAAGCTTCGCGCTGGTATCTGCGCGGATTGCGCGCGGGCACGCACAAGACGAAAGACAAGAGCGAAGTCAGCGGCGCGGGCCGCAAGCTTTGGAAGCAAAAGGGTACTGGCCGCGCGCGCGTCGGGTCGATTCGTTCGCCGCTCTGGCGCCATGGCGGCACGGTGCATGGGCCCAAGCCGCGAGATTACAGTTATGCGCTGCCGAAGAAAATGTTGCTGGGCGCGCTGCGCTCCGCGCTATCCGCGAAACTTGCGGAACAAAAATTGACCGTGATCGACGCGTGGGCGCTCGAAACGCACAAGTCGAAAGCATTGCGTTTGACGCTCGACAAGCTCAATGGCGAGAAGTCCGCGTTGCTGGTCGCCTATGGCGAGAATCGCAACCTGGAACTGGCCAGCCGCAACCTTGAGCGCGTGAAACTGGTAGCCACCAACGTTTTGCAGCCGTACGACTTGCTGAATCATGACTTGCTGGTGCTCTCGAAGGATGCGGTGGCGCGCTTGAGCCATTCGCTCGATCCAGCCAGCACGCCGATCGTAGCGCCCGATGTTCAGTCGATCGCACCCGCGCCAAAGGCGAAGAAAGAGGCGGCGCCGAAAGCTGCGGCGAAACCGGCGGCCAAAAAAGAAAAGGTGGGCGCCAAGAAGCCTGCTAAGAAAAAGGGGAAGGAATAAGCGATGTCAGCCCCGATTTATCAAATTATTCGCCGCCCGATCATCACCGAAAAAGGGTTGGGCGTGAAAGAGACGCAGCACACGGTCGTGTTCGAGGTGTCTTCCAGCGCGACCAAGACGCAGATCAAGGAAGCGGTGCAGCAGATTTTCAAGGTGAAGGTCGATGCCGTGCGCACCGCAAATTTTCACGGCAAGATGCGCCGCCGCGGTCAAAGCGAAGGCTACCGGCGCGACTGGAAGAAAGCCTACGTGAAGCTGGCGGAAGGCGAAAAGATGATCGAATACGCGGAGAACCTGTAAGGTAAATCGATTTACGTCGAGTTTTTTCGTTCCGCTTATGCGGGACGGAGAAGAAGTAAGAGGTAAGAGGCAGCGATGGGACTGAAAAGTTTTAATCCATATACGGCGTCGCGGCGGTTCATCACCGTCCTGGACAAGAGCCACATCACCAAGCAAGAGCCGGAGAAGGCTTTGCTGGAGCCGAAAAAGCGCTCCGGCGGCCGCAACAATCACGGCGAAATCGTGATCTGGCATCGCGGCGGCGGTCACAAGAAGCAATACCGCCAGGTGGATTTCCGGCGGGACAAAGTCGGCGTGCCCGCGAAGGTCGCGGCCATTGAATACGACCCCAATCGCAGCTCGAATATCGCGCTGCTGCATTACGCCGATGGCGAAAAGCGCTACATCATCCATCCGGTGGGATTGGAAGTGGGCGCCACGGTATCAACCGGCGAAGGCGCGGACATTCTTCCCGGCAACGCGCTGAAGATTCGCCACATTCCTCCCGGCACCATGGTGCACAACCTCGAGCTGTACCCGGGACGCGGCGGCCAAGCGGTTCGCTCCGCGGGTGGCGCGGCGCAACTTCTGAGTAAAGAAGGGGATCTCGCGCTGGTGAAAATGCCCAGCGGTGAAGTGCGCAAGTTTTCCATCGATTGCATGGCCACGGTTGGCCAGGTTGGCAACCTTGACCATGAGAATGAAACGTTCGGCAAGGCCGGACGCACGCGGTGGCGCGGCATCAAGCCCACCGTGCGCGGCGTGGCCATGAACCCAGTGGATCATCCGCACGGCGGAGGAGAAGGCAAGGTCAAGGGCAACCACCCGCAGACGCCTTGGGCTTTCCCGACGCTGGGCAAGAAGACCCGCAGGAACAAGCGAACGGACAAGCAAATCGTTCAGCGTAGGAAGTAAGGAAGTAGAAACGAGAAAAAACCAGGTCGCCGGCGAACGGCAGCCCGGTGAGAGTAAAAACCATGCGAGCAACCAGAACAACTCGAGGACGCGCAGCCAGCCGGAGAAACAGCCGGCCCGTGAAGCGCGCGTCTGCAAAACGAACAGCAGTGAAGGCCAGCAAACCTGCTCGGCCGGTAAAGGTAGTGGTCGCGCCACCGGAGCCGGTGCTGTACAAGCTGTGCAAGCCCGGCTGGTCGGTGATTGTAGAACGCATTCCCAACGCGCAAGGCACTCGCTTTGTGTGCCCGTTCTGCCCCAAGTCGCATCGCGTACCCGGTCCGGTACGCGGATTCAAGAAAATGCGGCGGGCGCAGTGGAGCCGCTTGCGCCGAGTTGAGGAGTAAAGGAAGCAGATGGCACGCTCACTAAAAAAAGGGCCGTTTGTCGACGGCCACCTGCGCGAAAAAGTCGAAGGACTGAACACGCGCAATGAAAAGAAAGTGGTGAAGACCTGGTCGCGCCGGTCCACGATCGTTCCGGACATGATCGGTCACACCATCGCCGTGCACAACGGCAAGAAATTCATTCCGGTGTATGTGACCGAGCAGATGATCGGGCACAAACTGGGAGAATTTTCGCCGACGCGCACCTTCAAAGGCCACGCTGTGAAAGCGGCGCTGGAGAGGGCGGCCGGTGCAGCACCGGCAGGTGGCGCGGCTCCAGCAGGAGGCGGCGCAGCTCCGGCAGCGCCGAAGGCATAAGCCATGGCTGAGCTACAACCACAGAACGGCACAATTGAGGCCCACGCGCTGGCCCGCCATGTGCGGATGTCGCCGCAAAAGGCGCGTTTGGTGATGGACTTGATCCGCGGGCAAAAGGCGCAAGCGGCGCTGCAAACGCTGCGCTACACGCCCAAGCGCGCGGCCAAGCACATCGAAAAAGTTTTGCGCAGCGCGATCGCCAACGCCGAACGCAAGGCGGAGGATGCGGGCGCACCGCTCGATGTCGACGAACTGTTCGTAAACACCTGCTTCGTGAACGAAGGCGCGCGCTGGAAGCGGTTGCGTCCCGCGCCGATGGGTCGCGCATTCCGCTATCAGAAGCGCACCGCGCATCTTTGGGTAGGCGTCGCGGAGCATCATGTCGCCGCAGCGCAACGCGTGGCTGCCATCGAAGCGGAAGCCGAGGCGCAAAAGGGCGTGCGTGGTACCGCGCGTCGCGTCCGCAAAGCACTGGCCGGCAAGCAGGGCGGTCCTAAGAAGGGCAAGAAGTAAGGCGGCCACGCCAGGCCGCAGTAGAGAACGAGGAGACAAGAGTGGGACAGAAAACGCACCCTTACGGATTCCGCCTCGGCTACAACAAGCCGTGGAAGTCGCGCTGGTACGCCGACCGCGACTATGCTGACTTGCTGCACGAGGACGTGAAGCTGCGCCGTGAATTGAAAGATCGGCTCAAGAGCGCGGGCATCAGCTCTATCGATATCGAGCGCGCCGCCAACAAACTGGTGGTGCGCATTTACACCGCGCGTCCCGGAATCATCATCGGCCGCAAGGGCGCGGAAATCGACAAGCTCAAGCAAGAAGTGCAAAAGCGCACCAAGCGGGAAGTGCACATCGATATTCAAGAAGTGCACCGCCCGGAGTTGGACGCGCAACTGGTGGCCGAATCCATCGCGTTGCAGCTTGAAAAGCGCGTGGCGTTTCGCCGCGCGATGCGTAAAGCGGTGGACTCTGCGCTGCGCTTCGGCTGCAAAGGCATCAAGGTGCGCGTGGCCGGCCGGCTGAACGGGGCGGAAATCGCCCGCAAAGAATGGTACTTGCAGGGGCGTTTGCCGTTGCAAACCCTGCGCGCGGACATCGATTTCGGCTTCGCGCAGGCCTACACCACGTACGGCGTGATTGGCGTGAAGTGCTGGGTGTATCAAGGCGAAAACGTGCCCAAGCGCGCGTCCAAGATTCAGAAAGAGCGCGAGGGAGCAGTAGCGGCGGCGTAACAAAGAGTTTTTGTAACGGCGAGGTTTAGCTCGCCGGCAGCGAAATTAACGAACAAGATCCAGGGAAGCGAGAACACAGCGATGTTGATGCCCAAGAAAGTGAAATATCGGAAGCAAATGCGCGGCCGGCGTACCGGCAAAGCGTGGCGCGGCGGCACCTTGGCCTTCGGTGAATACGGTTTGAAAGCCATGGAAGCCGCATGGATCACCGACCGGCAGATCGAAGCTTCGCGTGTGGCGATCACTCGCTTCATCAAGCGCGGCGGCAAACTCTGGATTCGCATTTTTCCGGACAAGCCGTTCACCAAGAAGCCGGCGGAAACCCGCATGGGCAAAGGCAAAGGCGCTCCGGAGAAGTGGGTTTCGGTGGTAAAGCCGGGGCGCATCATGTTCGAGATGGCTGGCGTCGACGAAGCCACTGCCAAGGAAGCTTTGGGGCTGGCATCGGACAAACTGCCCATCCCTACGAAATTCGTCACCCGCGCAGGAGGATTCTGATCATGCCGCGGCGCATTGAAAAAATCCGCGAGGCTGGCGTCAACGAGCTCAATGCACAGCAAAAAGAGCTCACCGAGCAAATTTTCCGGCTGCGTTTTCAGTTGACCACCGGACAGGCCGAAGCGCTCAAGCGGCTTCGCGAAGCAAAAAAGGATCTCGCGCGGGTAAAAACGCTTCTGCGCGCGCAAGAATTGTCGCCTGCAGCGCCGTCGCCAGCAGCGAAGAAGGCATAACGAAAAATGGCTATCGAAACCAAAAGCAACGCCCCAGCCGTAGGGAAAACGGAAGATTCCCGCCACGAGCACCAGATTCTCACCGGCCGGGTGACCAGCGCCAAGATGGAGAAGACCATCGTGGTGGAAGTGCTTCGCCTGGTGCAGCATCCGAAATATCGCCGCGTGGTGCGCATCTCGAAAAAGTTTTACGCGCACGATGAAAAGCGCCAAGCCAAGCCGGGAGACACTGTACGCATCGTGGCATCGCGTCCGATCTCCAAGCTGAAGCGGTGGCGGCTGAAGGAAGTGTTGCAGCGCAACGCATCGGAAGAGATCAAAGCGGAAATCAAGCGTGACCGGGGAGCTGAACAATGATTCAGATGCGAACCTGGTTGACGGTGGCGGACAATTCCGGCGCACGCAAGCTGATGTGTATTTTGCCGGTCGGCGGCGACGTAGGGCTGAAAGCCGGCTTGGGCGACATCATCACCGCGTCGGTGAAGGAAGCCACCCCGGAAAGCCAGGTAAAACAGGGCACGGTAGTGAAGGCGGTGATTGTGCGGATGCGCAAAGAGCGGCGGCGCCGGGATGGCACTTACATCCGCTTCGACGACAATGCCGCGGTCTTGATTAATGACGCGGGCGAGCCGGTCGGCACGCGCGTTTTCGGCCCGGTGGCTCGCGAACTGCGCGAAAAGAAATTTGCCAAGATTGTTTCCTTGGCTCCGGAGGTTTGGTAAGCAATGGCACTCACACACGAACGCGCGGAGCGCAGCACCATCGGCATTCGCAAAGGCGACCAGGTACGCGTAATCGCCGGGCGCGATTCCGGCAAGAGCGGCCGCGTGCTCAGCGTCAACGCCAAGAAAAACACGGTGGTTGTCGAGCACATCGCCATCATGAAGCGCCACACCCGCCCGAACCCCGGCAAGAACATCAAGGGCGGCATCGTCGAAAAAGAAGCCGGCATCAACGTTTCCAACGTGATGGTCGTCTGCTCCAATTGCGGCAAGCACAGCCGCATCGGGCACAACATTTTGCCGGACGGCACCAAGGTCCGGACATGCAAGCGTTGCAACAGCACATTAGATAAGTAAAGGACTAACGAGAGCGGCAATGAAGAGTCGATTGCAAGAAAAATATCGCAGTGAAACAGTGCCCGCGCTGATGAAGCACTTTGGCTGGAAGAACATGATGGCGGTGCCCAAGCTGAAAAAGGTCACTGTCAACATCGGTCTCGGCGAAGCCAGCCAGAACGCGAAGCTGCTGGACACCGCGGCGGTGGAGCTTGGCCAAATCACGGGCCAGAAACCGATCATCACGCGGGCCAAGAAATCGATCGCGAATTTTAAGATTCGCAAGGGCATGCCCATAGGCTGCGCGGTTACGTTGCGCGGCGATCGCATGTACGAATTTATCGACCGGCTGTGCAACGTGGTGCTGCCCCGCGTGCGCGACTTCCGCGGGTTGCCCTCGAATGCGTTCGATGGCCGGGGCAATTACACGCTGGGCTTGAAAGATCAGTTGGTTTTTCCAGAAATCGATTACACGCGCGTGGACAAAATCAAGGGCATGAATATCACCTTGACCACTTCCGCGCGCAACGACGAAGAAGGCCGCGAGCTGCTCAAGGGCCTCGGCTTTCCGCTGCGCACTCCGGGGGTAGCGCAATAAATGGCACGCTTAGCAAAAATCGCCAAGAGTCTCAAGAAGCCTAAATTCAAGGTGCGGGTGCGCAATCGTTGCCGCGTTTGCGGCCGCGCGCGCGCCTTCATTCGCAAGTTTGAGATGTGCAGAATCTGCTTCCGCGGCATGGCGCTCAAGGGTGAAATTCCCGGCGTCGTGAAAGCAAGCTGGTAGGAGCTACAGGAAAATTATGCAAACGGATCCCATAGGCGATTTTTTGACGCGCATCCGCAACGCCGCCGCTGCCAAGCATCAGCGAGTGGACGTTCCGGTGTCCAAGTTGAAGACCGAAATTGCGCGCATCTTGAAGGATGAAGGCTACATTTCCACCTTCAAGCTGGTCGACGAAAACAAAACACGCAAGATGCTTCGCGTCTTCCTGAAGTACACGCCGGACCGCCGGAGTGTGATCACCGGCGTGAAGCGCATTTCCCGTCCGGGCGCGCGCTCTTATCAGGGCTTTATGGATATTCGCCCGGTCGTAGGCGGGTTGGGCATCAGCATTCTCACCACGCCGAAAGGTTTGATGAGCGGTCGCGCCGCGCGCAAAGCGAAAATCGGTGGCGAACTTTTGTGCGAGGTCTGGTAACGATGTCACGTATCGGCAATAAACCAATTCCGCTTCCGCAGGGCGTCAAGATTGCGCTGAAGGGTCGCGAAGTCGAAGTGCAAGGCCCCAAGGGCAAGCTCAATGTGGGCGTGCCGCACGGCATTACGTTCGAGCAAAAGGATGGCGTGCTGCTCGCCAAGCGAGCCACGGAAGAGCATCGCGCGCTGCACGGACTGGCTCGTGCGTTGGTTGCCAATGCGGTTCATGGCGTTACGCAAGGCTTCAAGAAGGATCTGGACATCGTGGGCGTCGGCTACCGCGCGGAGCTCAAAGGGAAATTAGTCGCTTTCGCGCTGGGCAAATCGCATCCGATCGAGTTCCCAATCCCGGAAGGTATTCAGATCGCGGTCGACAAGCAGACCCACATCGTGGTCAGCGGCGCGGATAAAGGGCAAGTCGGCCAAGTGGCTGCGGATATTCGGTCGCTGCGTCCGCCGGATCCGTACAAGCAAAAGGGCATTCGCATTACCGGCGAGCGCTTGAAGAAGAAGGCTGGCAAGGCTGGCGCAAAGGCTGGCGGCACGGCGTAAAAGGCAAGAGGAGACGACAGTGGCATCACCAAGAGTCAGAAAATTATCGCGCGACCTGCACCGCCGGCGGGTTCACGCCCGCGTGCGCACCAAGGTTTCCGGCACCACTGAGCGCCCGCGCTTGTGCGTGTATCGTTCGCTCGGTCACATCTATGCGCAAGTGATTGACGACCGCACCGGCAAGACTTTGGTTTCCGCCAGCTCGGTCGACAAAGAAACCAAAAAGAATCTCAAGGGCGGTGGCAATATCGCCGCGGCCAAGATTATCGGTAAGGCCGTTGCCGAGCGCGCCAAGTCCGCTGGACTCAGCAAAGTAGTGTTCGACCGCGGCGGGTACAAGTACCACGGCCGCGTCAAGGCGCTCGCGGATGCGGCGCGGGAAGCGGGGTTAAAGTTCTAAGCCTATGTCGAAACAAATTTTGCGAGACAGTTTAGCGGTACGGCGCCTGATGGACGTCAATCCTTCCGACCTCAAGGACGACGTTATCGCTATCAACCGCGTCACCAAAGTGGTGAAGGGCGGTAAGAACCTTAGCTTCTCCGCGCTGGTCGTAGTTGGCGACAGCCGGGGCCACGCTGGATTTGGCATGGGCAAAGCGCGCGAGGTGCCCATGGCCATCAAAAAGGGCATCGAGCAAGCAAAAAAGAATTTGATCAAGCTCAATATGAAGGGCACCACCATTCCGCACCAGGTGCTGGGGCGCTATGGCTCGGCGCAAGTTTTGCTGAAGCCCGCTTCGGAAGGCACCGGCGTCATCGCCGGCGGCCCCGTGCGCAAGGTCATGCAAGTTGCGGGAATCACGAACGTGCTCACCAAGTCGCTGGGCACCTCCAATCCGCACAATGTGGTCAAGGCCACCTTCGCGGCGCTGCTGGGATTGAAAGACGTGGCGCAAGTAGCTGAGACGCGTTCCAACACTGTCGACGAAATCAGCGGCCGTCCGCCCAAGGATCAAAAAGCCGCCGGGAGTGAGGCGAGCTGATGGTAGCCAAGAAAAAGTCCGCTGAGGACAAGAAGTCCGGCGGCACCGTGAAAGTGAAATGGGTGGTCAGCTTCATCAGTTGCACCGATGACATGCGCCAGACCATCCGCGGGTTGGGATTGCGCAGAATGCATCAGGTGGTCGAGCGCGAGGATACGCCGTCAGTGCGCGGCATGATCCATAAAGTGCGCCACTTGGTGGAAGTGGTGGAATAGGGAAAATGGCGAAAAAAGTTTCCAAGGGCCGCAAACCGAGTAAGAAAACCAGCAGCCGCCGCAAGCCGGCCAACAAGTCGGCTTCGCGCCCGTTGACTCTGGCGAGTCTATCGAATCTGCGCCCGCCGCGCGGTTCGCGGCACCGCAAAGTACGCGTCGGCCGAGGCATCGGCTCCAAGCTGGGCAAGACCTCCGGCTCCGGCGACAAGGGACAAAAATCGCGGCGCGGCTATTCGCGTCGCCGCGGATTTGAAGGCGGCCAGATGCCGCTGCATCGCCGCATGCCCAAGCGCGGCTTTCACAATCCGTTCAGCGTGGAGTATTCCGTGCTGAACCTGGAGGAACTAAATGTTTTTCCGGCGGGCGAAACGGTAACGCCGGAGCTGTTGCGCGCTCACGGATTCGTGCGCCGCAGCCGCGACCGCATAAAGGTTCTCGGCGATGGCGAGCTAACGACGAAAATCGCCATTCACGCGCACGCGTTCAGCGCGTCCGCTAAGGACAAGATCACCAAAGCCGGCGGCACTTTCGAGGTAGTAGCGTAAGGAATGAAATCAAGGCCGAGTTATGAATAGATTCATCGAAGCGTTCCGGAACCTCTTCCGCATCCCCGATTTGCGGAACAGGGTGTTGTTTACCCTGGCGCTGCTCGCGGTGTACCGCATTGGCGCGCACATTCCCACGCCGGGCATTAATATCGCGGCGCTGACGAGGCTTTTCGAGCAGGGGCAGGGCTCGGTGCTGGGCATTTTCGATCTATTCAGCGGCGGCAACCTGCGCCGTTTAACGATTTTCGCGCTGGGCATCATGCCGTACATCACCGCGTCGATCATCTTGCAGTTGATGACCGTGGTGTTCCCATACCTCGAAAAGTTGCAAAAAGAGGGTGAGCTAGGGCGGCGGAAGATTACGCAGTACACCCGCTATTTGACGATCGTGCTGAGCATCATCCAGTCCACGACCATCGCCACGGCGCTGCAAAAGACGACTTCTTTGGTCTACCACCCGGGGTATTCATTCATTTTGATGACGATTCTAACGCTCACCACCGGCTCAGCCTTCATCATGTGGCTGGGCGAGCAGATCAGCGAGCGCGGAATCGGAAATGGCATGTCGCTCATCATATTCGTAGGCATTGTGGTCGGTTTGCCGCGCGCCATCTTGAACCTATACGAATTGGCCAAGACCCAGGCGTGGGGGCCGTTCACGCCGATCGCTCTTATCTTCCTGATTGCATTGATGATAGCGGTAGTCGCTTTCATCGTTTTCGTGGAAGGCGGCCAGCGGCGTATTCCGGTGCAATACGCCAAGCGGGTAGTCGGGCGCAAAGTCATGGGTGGGCAATCTTCGTACTTGCCTCTGCGCGTCAACTCCGGTGGCGTGATTCCACCAATTTTCGCCAGTTCGCTGCTAGCCTTTCCGGCCACGGCGGCTTTGGTCTTTGGCACGCGCTACGCTTTCGTAAAGGATTTCAGTAAGGTGATCGCTTTCGGCGAGCCGCTGTACAACCTGGTTTACGTTGTTCTGATCATTCTGTTCGCGTTCTTCTACGTCGGCATTGTCTTCAATCCGACCGAGCTCGCGGACAACATGCGCAAGAATGGCGGCTTCATTCCGGGCATCCGGCCGGGACGCACGACCAGCGAGCATGTCAGCAAGATTTTGAAGCGCCTCACGTTTATCGGCGCGGTCTACCTCGCGGTGGTTTGTCTGCTGCCGGAATGGCTGATTACCGGTATTCATCTCGACCACTTGGGGTGGGGTATTGGTGGCTGGTTCGATCGCCACTTCCCGACCTGGTTTCTGAAAGGCCTGGGCGTACAGTTTTATTTCGGCGGCACGTCGCTGCTGATCGTGGTCGGCGTGGCCATGGACACTGTGCAGCAGCTCGAAGCGCAGTTGGTCATGCGGAATTACGAAGGGTTTGCGCGGAAGGGCCGGTTGCGCGGCCGGCGGTAATCGATGAGGACCAGCGGAGCGCCGCCGGACGGCAAGTCCGTGGAGCAGTTGGACCGCGCTGTGATTTTTCTCGGGCCTCCGGGCGCGGGAAAAGGTACGCAAGCGAAAGAGCTGGCCAAGTATTACGGTGTGCCGCATCTTTCGACCGGTGACATGCTCCGCGAGAATATCGCCAAGGGCACGCCGCTGGGTATCAAGGCCGACCCGCTGATGAAGCACGGCGAATTGGTTCCCGATTCGCTGGTGCTCAAGATGGTGGCGCATCGCATCGAGCAGCCGGATTGCGCGCACGGTTTTGTTTTCGACGGCTTTCCGCGAACCGTGGCGCAAGCGCAGTACTTGACCATTCTGCTCCGGCAGAATGGGTACAAGCCGGCGCTGGTAGTGCACTTTGTAATTGATCCGAAGCTACTGTTGCGGCGGATCACCGGTCGGCGAATGTGCAGGGTGGGCGGCGAGATTTACAATATTTATGAGCGGCCGCCGAAATCCGATCTGCACTGCGATGTTGACGGGGGCGAACTCGAGCAGCGGCCGGATGATCGAG
>Ga0137409_10006598_pt1 | contig 12027 bp, 9 predicted proteins | sample CZODoug1_16funga_FD_122059 | JGI IMG/M metagenome (GOLD analysis project Ga0137409, IMG submission 122059) | Vadose zone soil fungal communities from Angelo Coast Range Reserve, California, USA - CZODoug1_16fungal (Hybrid Assembly) | ecosystem: Environmental > Terrestrial > Soil > Vadose zone... | reverse complement strand
ACGACTTCATTCGCGTTGACTCGGACCGTGTCCTTGAGGCCGAGCTCGTTCGCATCAAGCGCGTGGGGGATGCCATCGTCAACCTTCTGGCCGATGCGTACCGTCGCACTGGTGCCGGTGTCGGTGATTCCGCCCTCCGGCACGTCCACGGCGGCTGGTTGTCGGTTGATGATCTGAAAGGCATCGAGATGCACGTGAATCGGATGCGTATCGCCGGTTAAGTTGATGAGGCGCCAGATCTCTGCACGACCCATCACGGGGAAGAAGTTGGTCTTGTCCTCGAATCGTGTGGCGACTGTGCGCCAGCGGCTGATCTGTTCGCTCTGATCGACGCCGCGTTCGAACAGTGTTATCAACGGTTCGCTGGTCACCGCGGACTCAGCCAACTCCCGCATCGTCAGGGTCGAGGGTTCTCCATCACGGTTGCTCTCCTGCTCCACCAAGGCGATGGCGCGCACCAAACAACCCTCAAGCTGCTGCCGATCCGCTCGCTTGAAGTCGGTGGCCAGCACCGCTGGTGGCTTTGGTGCACCGCGGGGGCCATCGATGACTCGAAAGCGCAGCACCTCCGGGTACGGCAAGAGACCGTCGAGGTCGGCAGTTCCGGCCGCGGAAGGGTCACCGAAGGCTCCGTTATAGGGGGACGGCGCGCTGTTCCAAAGGGTCAGCTCGGCTCCAAGAGCGAGATCAGAGAAGTCGATCAGGAGGTCCGCTCTTTCGGCCGACGCAAGGACGAGTCCCTGAGTTGGGATCGGTACAGGCGCGACCAGAAGCCCACCGTCACTGCCGATCTGGGTAATGCGCTCGTGGTCAGGCTCGCCCTCTCGAGTGAGGACAAGACGATATGTCCGTGCGTTCGAGCCGTTCAAGACGCGGAAGCGGTACGTCGTGGGTTCGACCTCAACACGGGGCCAGATGACTCCATTGACGGTGGTGAAGGGGCTGAAGCACTCCATCACGTCGGGGTCGGTCTTGTGAAGCAGCTGGCCGGTAAGGCTGCCGTCCGGAGTGGTATCAAAATTTCGATCCGCGAGCATAAGCGGCAATTCGTATGGCGGACCCTCGGGCAGCTGCAGCTCGCGCTCGCGCGGGTCCCGCACTATCCATAAGCCCGCAAGGCCGGCGTATACGTCGAACCGCGTGATACCCATCACATGGTCGTGGTACCAGAGCAGCGCACCGCGCTGGTCATTCTCATACGTGTCAAGTGTCGATTGGCCCGGCGCGATCAAATTCTCAGTCCAGCCATCGCTTGTCGCCTGAGTCAATGCGCCGTGTAGGTGCACGACCGCGTATCCGCTGAGAGCTGCCGCTTGTGGATCGACTTCGCCGCCGCTGCGGCCCGGCAGGCATTGCACAGGAACGCCGCCAGCGGTATGGACAGAAGCACGAGTGACGACGACTGGCAGCGGACCCGAGAGGCGATTCTCCCACCGCACCTCAACCTCAGTTCCACGGTCGACCTCGATTGTTGGGCCCGGCACATGGCCGTCGTAGGCCCACACGCGAGACGGTTCGAGATCGCGATGGAACCGATGGGTCGCGGTTTCGAGACGGACTGTCAGGCGGGTTGGCTCCTTGACTACGCGACGAGGAGGCACCCTGAGCAGATCTACGAACGGGCTGAGCCGTCGCGACACGAGTTCCGGCTCTCGGGCCAAGTTACGCACCATCCGCGGTGCCTGCCGCGGCCTGCTTCCTCATTGCGCCGCCTCGGCCATGCTCGGGCGTCCCGAGGCATTCGCCATTACGCGCGGCCCGCTCGCATCTGGGATTGACCTGACAAGGACCTCTGAAGAAGGCGGTTGATGTCGCTGGGCGAGACGATTCCCACCAGCCGGCCGTCGGCCACGACCAGGGTGCGACCCTCGCTGCAGCCGTCGGAGGCGCCAAGGAGGTTGGTCACCGGGTCGGTCGGCGCGGCCGTCGCCACGCTGGCGAGCGGACACATGACATCTTTGATGAGAGTCGTCGTCCGCGCGTCGGGCGCGACGTTCTTCAGCGCAGCCAGGGTCAGCAGACCGCTCAGGCGGCCGCCGACGTCGTGAGTCGGAAAAGTCGAGTGACGAGATGCGAGTACGTAGCCATGTAGGGCATCCTCGACCGTAATGTTGTCGGGAGCCTGCACCGGGTTTGGCGTCATCACTTGAGCGACGGTCAGCCCTGAGAGCCCCTGGCGGATCAGGCCGCCGACTTCCTCAGAGCGGGCAGCACTCAATAGGAACCAACCAAGGAAGATCGACCACAGGCCGCCGATCAGGCTGCCCGCGAATACGAAGGTCCCCAAACCGTAGGCAATCAGCAGGTAAGCGAACCCCATGCCTATGCGGGCGGCGATCCTGGTGGCTCGCAGGCGATCCCCCGTCCGCAGCCAGATCAGCGACTGCAGGAGCCGGCCCCCGTCCAGAGGGAACGCGGGGACGAGGTTGAACACTCCGAGCGTGATGTTGATGTAGCCGAGCCATGACAGCGTGACGGGGACCAGGCCTGGGTGGGCGCCCCCGCCTGCCGCGATTGACACGACGTAGAAAACAGCGCCCAGCACGAGGCTTGTCAGGGGACCCACGAAGGTGATCAGAGCTTGCGCACCGGGCGAGTTGGTTTCGCTGCTGAACCGCGACACGCCGCCAAAGAGCCAGAGCGTAATCCCCTCGACCCGAACACCGCGGCGCACTGCAACGATCGAGTGCGCGAGCTCGTGTGCAAGCAGGGATGCAAGGAACACAAACGCCGACACCAGGCCCGCGATCCAGTAAGCGCCTGAAGTCTGGCCGGGCGCGGCCGACGGAAGAATGCCGGTTGCGAGGCTCCAGGCGATAAGGGCGGCAACGACCAGAAGGCTCCAGTTCAGCCCGACGTGGATGCCAAAAATGCGGCCTAGGCTGAGGTTTTCATTCATGTCGCTTTTCAGGATGCGCTAACCCCGGGGTTTTGCGGTATCTGTCGCTTGACTGGTTCGGATGACCAGTCGTTTGACAGAAGATGCCGCGCCGTTCCAATGCCAGGCTGGGTTCATAGCCGTCCATCTCTGACACACAGGTCTTAACAGGCAGGGTTCTCGGATTGGCTTGCGGCTCCTAAGTTGGCGTCATGCGTAACCTCATCCGACAACCGCTGACCTGGATGGTGATCGCCGAATGCGTGGTGGTCGTCTTTCTCCTGGTGCTCGTCTGGAACCTGGTCGCCTCCGCCATGTCGCAGCACCTCGGCCCGGCTCCGATCCAGGCGGCGGGGCCTTCGGCAGAGGGTTCGATCTCGCCGGATCCTGACCTGCCTGAGCCGGCGCGGCCGGCGGGGCGCGTTCAGCTGCCGGGGCTCAACTTTGACCCCGGCTTCTGGCGCCTCCGACTGGGTGAGCTGAACCGGGAGCAGGTGGGCCTGGAGCAGCTCGAGTGGCGCATCGTGCACGGCGCCATGGACGCGGCCCAGCGCTACCTGGAAACGGTGGTCCTACCCTCGATCGTCCGGGCCGAACGAGCTGGTGACTAGCCCTTTTCCGACTGCATGGTGACGTTGCCGTTGAGCGTGGCTCCGTCCTCGACGGTGAGCCGCGCCACCTTGACGTCGCCGTTCAGGTGACCTGAGCCGCCGAGTGTCAGCCGCTTCTTGGCGGTCACGTTGCCGTTGACCTGACCGCGAACGTTCACGTTCGCGCCCTCGATCGACGCCTGGATGGCGGCGCCCTCGCCGATCGTCACATCCCCGCTGGCTTTGAGCTCCCCCTCGACATGGCCCGCGACCTTGAGGTCGCCCTGGATCTCCAGGCGTCCGTTCAGGCTGTCGCGAGGCCCGAGGTTGACGACGTTCGTGCCGCCGTTTTGAGTTGTCGCCGCCGAGTGGGTCGCAGACTTTTCAGCTTGGGCCATCTGGGAATCCTCCACTGGGTTGATCGTGCCTTCCATACTCTGTAGTCAAACTCTGAGCCCGGAGCAGACTTGCGCTCCGCCCCCCGGATTTGAGCGAGCTTGCATGGTAACAGGGTGCCCCCAGACGTAGAAGCAGAGAAGGATCGGGGCTCGGATGCCCCACGATCCAGGTTTTTTGGAGCGCTGCAGCAGCCTTGATGGACCCGGATACCTCGGACGAGATGGTCGACCACCTGGTCGACTTCTTCGATCGCGTCGCCCCGTCCTATGACAGCTGGGCGGGCGGGCAGCACGAACGAGTCGCCGCCCGCCTCGTCGACGTGGCCGCACCCAGGAAGGGCGATCACGTGCTGGACGTAGGCACGGGGACGGGATTGGTGGCACACCTGGTCGCTCCGAGGGTCAGCCCGGGCAGCGTGATCGGCATCGACCTGTCGGACCAGATGCTCGCGCTGGCCCGCTCGAAGAGAGCCAAGAACGTCCAGTTCCTGGGCATGGCCGCGGAGCGCCTCGTCTTCAAGCCGCAGACCTTCGACCTGGTCACGATGGGCGAGGCCCTCGCCTACCTTGCCGACCCCACCGACGCCCTGGCCGAAGCGCACCGGGTGCTGCGCACGGGCGGCCGCCTCGCGGTTTCCTGTCAGCGGCGAAGCCTCAGCACGCGCGCGCAGGACCTCTTCTTTCAGGGCCTCGCGCCGCTCGCGCGGCGCCACTACCTGAGCCTGCCGCGGTTCAGCTCTGAGCGCTCGCGTTTCGGCGAGCCGGACGTGCTGCCTGAGATCCTATCCGGCGCGGGCTTCGATGTCACGCGCGTGACCGAGATGGTCACCGGCGGACGATCCCGCGACGCTCGCGAGTGGATCGACCTGATGGCCGGCGCCGGCCCGCTTCCTTTCACGTTGATCCGCGCGCTGGGGCCTCGCTACCGGACCGAGCTCGAAGCGGAAGTTGAATCAGCGATGGAAAGCCTTGGCGATCCCGACGACGCCTTTCGCTACCACCATTCCTATTTGATCGCGGTCGCCCTCAAGCGCTGATCGATCGTCAGCAGCATCACCACCGCCGCGATCGCGCAGATGGCCGCCGCGATGCTGAAGATCTCGCGATATTCCTGCAGAAACGCGGCAGCGACCAGCTTGGCCAGGTGATCGAGGCGCGCCCTGAGATCGGGGTCCGTGAGCACAGGCGTGCCGAGGATCTGATGAAAGCGATGAATGCCGAAGGCGGTCAGGGCCGACAGCCCGACCATCATCCCCATGGTTCGCGCCAGCACGACGAGGCTGGTCGCGAGGCCGTGGCTCTGGTCGCGAGTCAACGCCAGGACCGCCGCCGTCAGCGGCGCGATGACGATGCCGAAGCCCAACCCGCACACCGCAAGTGCAATGTCGGCGTGGCGCAATGGCCCGAAGTAGAGGCTCAGCTCGTTCGCGGGCCAGGTGGACATCTGGAGAAATGCGCCGGCCGAAAGAGCCATGCCCGCCACCGCGGCCGCGCGGGCGCCCATGCGCCCGGCAAGCCATCCACCCAGCAGCGCCCCGACGGGTATCCCCACCAGAAAGCGCGAGAGCAGCAGGCCGGAGCCGAGCTGGTCGAGGCTGAACACCAGCCGGCCGAGCACCGGCACGTCGACGAGGGCGACCATCAGGGCGACCCCGATCAAGAGGTTCGAAGCCGCGGCGCCGATGAACGTCCGGCTCTGCAAGAGATCCCGCGGTACCAGCGGTTCGAGGCGGCGGACCTGCCGCCGGCCATACAGCGCGAGGAACACCACGCTCCCGATCCCGGCCGGAATCAAGAGTTCGCCGGTGGCCCGGTGATCGGGGTCGTCCGGGTAGAGGGCGACGACCAGGAGTCCGAGCCCGAGCCCGAGCAGGACGGCGCCAATCCAGTCGACTGACGACGTCGAGCCGCCGGCCGGGGCGGGCGAACGACGTGTCGCGATCAAGAGGCCGATCGTGCAGATCGCTGCGAGTGGCAAGTTGAGCCAGAACACGAATCGCCAGCCGCCCGCGGAGGCGGCAAGGGCCGCGAGCGTCGAGCCGTAGAGTGGGCCGAACACGCTGCCCGCCTCCTGAAGGCCCGCGACCGACCCCAGCGCCAGGGTGCGGGCGCTTCCGCGATACAGGTCGGCCGCGAGTGCCAGCGAAAGGGGTACGAGTCCGCCTCCCCCCAGGCCCTGGAGCACCCTGCCCGCGACCAGCCACGGCAGGCCGGCGAAGCTCCACAAGCCGGCGGTCGCGGTGACAACCGATCCGGCGGCGAAGGCGACCATGCACGCGGCATAGACGGGCGCGCGGCCCCGCGCGTCCGAGTAGGCGCCGAGGAGAGGCATGGCGACGACGTAACCGCCGAGGAAGCCGGTCACGATCGGCGTCGCCTGCTCGAAGCGGTCGATCGTCAGCCCGACGTCGGCGATCATCGCGGGCAGCAGAGTGACCACCACGTAGGCGTCGAGCGCGGCGATGAAGAGCCCGGCGCCGGCCAACCCGAGCAGTACCGGTTTTGACACGGGAGCTACGGCGAGGGCGGCGTGATGTTGACCGGGGAGTTGAAGCCTGCGATGTTGACCTCGACCGAGGACTGCTTACCGGCATCGCCGAAAGCTCCATCGAGGACCGCCTTTCGGATCAGGTGGTCTGCCGATCCCACCCAGAGCTGCGCGTTGACGTCGACGTTCGAGTTGAGCTGAGGGAGCATCCCGCTGACCTGGGAGCCGCTGTAGGTCGCATTGATCTTCTCCACGCCCACGTCACCAACCTTGTCCGCCCCCGCGGACTTGGGGTTTCGGCCCAAGGGGATCACGGCGGGCAGACCACCGGATGGATCGAAGAGCTTGGCCAGGTCCGGGATCGCGGCGGCCTCGTTTCCCGTGAGCTCCTGGAAGGTCGAGAACGGTACGTGCAGGTAGACATGGCCGCCGGAGATGACCACCTCGAGGCTGATCGTGAAATCCTGCTGCTTCACCGTGTAGATGGTGTCGCTGTCGGCAGGTAGTCGCACCGAGGTCTTGGCGCCGACCAGCGTGAAGCCCTGGAATGTGATCGGCCCCTTGGTGAACTTCAAAGTGGCCGTCACGGTGTTCAGCTTTGCCATCGCCGCACCCGCGTCGCGAAGCGTGCGCGCCGGGTCGACGGCCGGCTGCTGGCCCGAGCAACCGACGGTCAGCGCCAGCATCAGCACGGCCAAGAGTCCCCTCTTCATGGCCACCAACAGTACTCAGTCGTTCTTGGTGTCGCCGGCCCGCACGATGAGCCGGATGGGCCGGTCATAGAAGACGTAGTCCCACGCCCAGTTGATGAGCACGATCATCCGGCTGCGGAAGCTGATCACGTTCACGAGGTGCACCACGAGCCACATCAGCCATCCGAGAAAGCCGGTCAACCGGACCGGTCCGAGCTGTGCCACGGCCGAGTTGCGACCGATGGTGGCCATGATGCCCGGGTCCCTGTACTGGAAGTTGGTCGCGCCATAGTTCCTCTGCAGATCCTTGATCGTGGCTGCGACTTTTCTGCCTTCCTGCATCGCGACGGGAATGAGCATCGGCAGGGGAGTGTCACCGTCCACAGCGCCGGCGAGGTCGCCGATCACGAACACCTCGGGATGCTCTGGCGCCTGCAGCGTCGGCAGGACCTGGACGCGTTTCTGGCGGACGAGTGGAAGGCTCAGGGCGCTCCCCAGATCGGACGCCCGAACCCCGGCGGTCCAGATCACCGTCGAGGCGAAGATCTCGTGCCCGTCCGCGAGGCGGATCGAGCCGGCGCTGACGTCCTCGACTTTGGCGTTGAACAGGACCTCGACGCCCTTTTTCTCCAGGGACTTGCGTGCGGCTTCGCGCAGCGGAGGCTCGAAAGTGCTAAGCAGCATGCCCGCCGCTTCGAGGAGGATGACGCGCACCATGTTGAGGTCGAGGTCGTGAAAGTCCTTGCGCAGCACGAGCCTGATCAGCTCTGAGAGCGCTCCCGCCATCTCAACACCGGTCGGTCCGCCGCCAACCACCACGAAAGTGAGCAGCGAGCGCCGCTCTTCACGGTCGGCCGTCCAGCGTGACTCTTCGAAGCGCTGCAGCACACGATTTCTCACCGCGAGGCCTTCATCGAGCTCCTTGAGGCCGAAAGCGTGGTGCTCCAGCGACGCTTTCCCGAAGTAATCGCTCTGGCTGCCGGTGGCAAGGACCAGGTAGTCGTAGGGCAGCGCGCCGCGGTCCGTCAGCAGTTGACGCTGCTCGAGGTCTGCGCCCGTGACATTGGCGAGCAGGAAGTCGGCGTTGCGCAATGGACGGATCAGCTGCCGCACCGGGCGCGCGATCTCGCCCGGGTCGAGGAGGGCCGAGGCAACCTGGTACAGGAGCGGAGTGAAGAGGTGGTAGTTGTTGCGATCGACGAGCAGCACATCGACGGGCGCTCTCTTCAACGCGCGCGCGCAAGTCAGCCCGGCGAACCCGGCGCCGGCGATGACGACCCGCGGCCGCGTCATTTCGCGGGTGGCTTTCGGAACCTTCCGCCGCCGCCGCTGTGGCGACGGTTGGCCATCTTGTCGAGCGCGGTCGCGCCGCCGGTAGCTTCGATCAGCGACTTCGGGAGCTTCTGCTTTTTCTTGATCACGGGCTCGAACAGATCGCCGTGCTTGGCGACCCGCGCGAGGACCTGGTCTGAGTCGAATACGAGCAGGCTGGGGTCCTTCGCCTTCAGACACTTCTCGACCTCGTCCCACGAAACTGGCGTCGACACCGTCGGCCGCGCGCGAGCGCGCAGCGAGTAGACGTTCACCGTCGTCTTGTACTGGTCGTTCTGGCTCCAGTCGATGAGGACGCGACCGGTGCGCAGCTCCTTCAGCTGCTTGTGGACGACCAGGTCCGGATGCTGCTCCTCGAAGAGCTGCGCCAGGCCCTTCGACACGACCTTCGTCTCCACGTAAGTGACTTTGGTGTTGAGCGGCACGTACAGCTGCAGGCCTTTGGAGCCGGAGGTCTTGGCGCAGCAGTCAAGGCCGTGCTCGGCGAACACGTCGCGGAGCATCAACCCCACCCGGCAGCACTCGACCATGGTCGCCGGCGGACCGGGGTCGAGGTCGAAGACGAGCGTCCGCGGCTCAGGCAGGTTCTGGGCCAGCGAGAGCGACGTGTGAAATTCGAGCGTGGCAATCTGCGCGAGCCACACCAGTGTCGGCAGGTCCTGGCACAGGCAGTAGTACATGTCGCGGTTGTTCCCGCCGCTCCACACCGTCGCGGTCTCCACCCACGGCGGGCGATGCTTCGGGCAGTTCTTCTCGTAAAAGAACTCGGCGTCGACCCCGTTCGGATATCGCTTGAGGGTCAGCGGGTGGTCGTGCGTGTGGGGCAGGATGGCGGGCGCGATCCGCGTGTAGTAGTCGATGACCTGCGCCTTGGTGAACCCCACCTCGGGATAAAGCACCTTTTCGAGGTTGGTCAGCTTGAGCGTGCGGCCGCCGATCTGGACCTCGACCTCGGTCGACTTAGCCACCTTCCCGCACCACCTCTTCCGCCGGCTTGTCCGTACGCAGGCCCTTGAACGCCGGGGCGCGCAGCTGGCCCGACCTGGTCCACTCGACGAACTCGACCTCCGCGACGAGCTTCGGCTTGACGAAGTGAGCGGTTTTCGGCGGCGCGCCGGCGTCGAATGGGCTCTTGACCTGCGCTAGCGGCTTCATGGCGCTCTGCAGCTTGTCGAGCATCGCATCGGTGAATCCGGTCCCGACCTTGCCGGCATACACGAACTTGCCCTTGTCGTAGTAGCCGACGAGGAGCGCACCTGGATGCCCGCTTCGTTTGCCTTCGCCATCGAGCCAGCCGCCGATGACGAATTCCTGCCGGTTGCGGTTCTTGACCTTGACCCAAACTCCGCTGCGCCGTCCCGGCTCGTAATGCGAGTCGAGCTTCTTGCCCATGATGCCTTCGAGCCCGGCCTTGAGGCTCGCGTCCAGCATGGCGGGCCCGCCGCCCTTCTCATACGGCGGCGTCTGCCAGGACGCGCCCTTCAACTTCAACGCCTCGAGCTTCTTGCGCCGGTCCGCGTACGTCACGTTCAGCAGCGAGCGCCCGTCCTGCCACATGACGTCGAACAGCATGTAGGTGACAGGAACCTCCTTCATCTTCCGGCGGATCTCGCTTTCCGACGTGAGGCCCATCCGCTGCTGGATCTCCTCGAAGCTCGGCCGTCCCTTGTCGTCGAGGGCGACGATCTCGCCGTCGAGAATGACCTCTTTAGACCCCAGCGCCCGGCCCATCGGATGCACCTCCGGGTAGCGCGCCGTGACGTTTTCCCCGCTCCGGCTCATCAGCCGAACCGTACCGCCTTCGACGTATGCCTCCGCGCGGATGCCGTCCCACTTGAACTCGAAGCCCCAGGCGTCGTCCGGCGTGGGCGGCTTCGCGACGAGCTTGGCCATCATTGGCTCGATGCGCTTGGGCATCGGCTTGCGTTCCGGATCCTGGGGCGGATCCATCCGGTGGATCATCCAGTTCTCGCCGTTGGTGCGGAAGAGGACGTAGCGGCCCTGGACCCGCTTTCCGCGCAGGATGACCATGACCTCGCGGTCGGACCATTTCTCCGTGTCGTATGTCCCGTTGTCCCAGATCAGGACTTTCCCGGCGCCGTAGTTGCCCGCGGGAATGTCGCCGTGGAAGTCGATGTAGTCGAGGGGGTGGTCCTCGACGTGGACCGCGAGGTGGTTGGTCTTCGGGTCCATCGGGACGCCCTTCGGCACCGCCCAAGAGACAAGGACGCCGTCGCGCTCGAGCCGGAAGTCCCAGTGGAGGCGTCTTGCGTGGTGCTCCTGGACGACGAACCGCGGCGCCTTGGTCTCCTTGCGGGGGACCTTGGCGCCGGGCTCTGGAGTTTTCTTGAAATCGCGTTTGGCCTCGTACTCGGCGAGCTTCTTGGCCATGTCAGATAAAGACTAAATCCTTACCTCCCTCTCCCCTTCGGGGAGAGGGCTAGGGGTGAGGGGCTTAAGCTGGAATGGCCTAGGCTACCGCCGCTTCCTCCTCGGCCCGCTCGGTCGCCGCGGCAGGCCGGTCGGCGCGGACGAAAAACGTGCCTGCCGCTGCGATCGCGATGATCACGATCGGCAGGATCAAAGTCGGCCTCATCGCGTCGACGAAGGCGTGGGTGAAGACGTAGTGGGCGGCCTCCTGGAGCGCCTGGATCACTTGCCCCGGAACGCCCGGCGGCAGCTGCAAGCTCGCTCCTGACTGGCCGGCCCCGACCTCGAACCCGTTGCGCGCCGCGTGGCTGAATCCGTCGACGAAGCGCGCGCGCAGCTCGGCAGGCAGCTGCGCCGACCGGGCCACCGCCTGGTCGTGAAGAGCCGTCGCGAGACGGTTCTGGAGAAAAGCTCCGACCACCGCGCTGGCGACCACGGTCCCAAGCTCCTGGATGGTGTTGATCACCCCCGAAGCCGCGCCGGCCAGCCTGGGGTCGAGGTTGCGGGTGGCGATGCTGAACACCGGGGTCCACACGCAGCCCATCCCGAGCCCGCTGATGATCAAGCCCGGTAGAAAGGCCCATCGCCCGGAGTCGGCTTGAGCCACCAGGTCGATGTAAGCGACGCCGGCGCCGAACATGAGCAGCCCGGGGATCAGCAGCCATTTGCCGCTGACCTTCTGCACCATGCTGCTGGCCACTCCTGACGAAACCATCATCGCAAGCGGCTGCGCCGCAATCGTCAGCCCGGCCTCCAGCGCGGTGAGACCGAGGACCGACTGCATGTAGATGGTCAGCGGAAGGAAGAAGCCGAGGATCGCAAAGCCCATCGCCGCCATGACAAGCGTCATCAGGGTGAAGTTGCGGTCCTTGAACACTGCGAAAGGGAGCAGGGGCTCGGCCTGCTGACGCCGCCACTGGTAGAGAAGGAAGACGGCAAGCAGGACGACGCCGGCGACGCCGATTTCGGGAATGGTGATCCAGCCGATGACCGTGCCCCAGTCGTAACGCTGCCCCTCGATGAGGGCGAAGATCACGCTGAACAGGCCGGCTGTGGCGAGCGCGACGCCGAGCAGGTCAAGCCGGTGCTTGCGTCCGGGTCGGAGGTCAGGGATCAAGAGGAAGGCGAGTGCGAACGTGAGGACGCCGAACGGGATGTTCACGTAGAAGATCGAGCGCCAGCCGTAGTGCTCGACGAGGAAGCCACCGACCGTTGGGCC
>Ga0137409_10006597_pt1 | contig 12027 bp, 8 predicted proteins | sample CZODoug1_16funga_FD_122059 | JGI IMG/M metagenome (GOLD analysis project Ga0137409, IMG submission 122059) | Vadose zone soil fungal communities from Angelo Coast Range Reserve, California, USA - CZODoug1_16fungal (Hybrid Assembly) | ecosystem: Environmental > Terrestrial > Soil > Vadose zone... | reverse complement strand
CCGAAAGCTGGACGCTCAAGCACGGCGACAGCTTCCGCTTCGCAAGCCGCCGCCCGCACCGGTTCAGCAATCCTTCCGATGACTGCAAGGCGGTCGTGCTCTGGGTCAACTGCGTCTCGGCGGCGCCCTGAGATCAGGGCGTGCCGGCGCTGCCGCCGGAAGTAATGAGGGCTGCCCGATACTGCCGAAAAATGGGCATGGAGCTGCCACGATCTCGCCCATAAGTAGACTGCAGAATTGGCCGCATGGATGTCCGCATTGTGCCCATGCTCTCGGCGCTGACGCTGTTCGCCACGTGCTCATGCGGTCGCGCCGAAACATTCGACGATCTCTGGCTGACGCGCATCAAGCCGCCGCCATACGGCGGCGTCGCGACAGAGTTTGACGACACCATCGCGGCTGACGGCAAACGGCTGCATCCCTATCGGGACTTGGTCTGTGCGCACATGCTTGAACAGATGGGCCAGCGGCTTCGCGTGACCAATGTTGCCAACGGAAAATCCGTGGTGTGTACGGTGGCCGACAAGGGACCGAGCCGCAGGTTTTGGCCGCGCCGCGAAGTCGATCTGACACCGCCTGCATCCAAAGCCATCGGCTGCGACGGCATGTGCAACGTAAGTCTGGAGCGGGTGGCCATGAAAGGGCATGTTGACCAGAAGGAAGGTCGTCTTGACCAGAAGGAAGCTCGTCGCTGGGTCTGTCTCGACTTGGACTAAACGGGCGGTTGGATCAGGTCGCGCTGGAGAGCGAGGACGACAATACGGCTGAAGGGTGCCGTGAGCGAACCATGTCTGCACCTGTCTCCGGACGCACCAATATGGGACTCATCCGCGCGACGATCGTGGCAGCCTTTGCCGTTTTCATACTTCCTGTGGGGACCGCACACGCCCAGTTTCCGTTTTGGCCGCAGTACAGGTCTTGGTGGGGCGATCACGCTCCGTTCAGGCACAAGCACCACCACCGGCGTCCAAAATCTGAATTGGCGAAGAAAGCTCAGTCCAGGGACGCTCCGAAGGGCCCGCTCCAGATCATCATCTCGATCGCAGACCAAAGGGTCTCGCTTTATGACAATGGGGCGCTGATGGCACGCTCGTCGGTGTCCACGGGAATTCCGCGTCATCCTACGCCGCTTGGCGTATTCAGCGTGATCAGCAAACAACGATGGCACCGCTCGAATATTTATAGCGCTGCTCCCATGCCCTACATGCAGCGCATCACCTGGTCGGGGATAGCGCTGCATGCGGGTGTCTTGCCTGGGTATCCGGCTTCACACGGCTGCATCCGATTGGCAAATGGCTTTGCCAATCGACTCTGGCATCTCACGAAGCCCGGCACGCGCGTGATCATCGCGCACGACGATGTCCAGCCGGTCGAGATAACCAATCCGCACCTTTTCAACCCGAAGGCCCCGTCCGGTTCGGAGTCTCGGGCCACAGTCGTGGGTAACAGCATCGATACAGCCGCGGCGGCGCATGTGCCGTTATTGTCCAATGCCGACACGCAAGAAGCGGTCAACCTCCCGGCGCCAGGCTCGGCCCCGGCTGGAGTCGCACGTCAAAAGATCGTCCCGATCTCCGTCTTCGTGAGCCGTAAATCGAGCAAGCTCTTCGTGCGTCGGGGCTTCGCGCCACTGTTCGACGTCCCGGTCAAGATCCAAAATCCGGAGGAGCCGCTGGGAACGCACGTGTTTACCGCAATGGAGTTCCAGAACGAGGGTGCGGCTATTCGGTGGAGCGTCGTGTCGATGCCGGAGGAGTTTCCGCGCATGCCCGGGGGCTCTACCAAAGAGCGCAAAGCAGCCGCGAAACGAATTATCGCGACTACTCTACCGGCGCCGTTGCCCGATAAAGCCAACACTGCCCTCGATCGCATCGAAATACCGCAAGACGTGATTGAGCGGATCTCCGGATTACTGACTCCGGCCTCTTCGCTCATTATATCCGACCACGGAATTAGCCACGAGACTGGAAGAGGCACGGATTTCATCGTGGTAACGCATTGAGGCCGCGTTGAGCGAGAGACTTTTCGGCAGCGTCCACCTGACCGCCGCCGGCATCCTCTGGTACGCGGCTTCGCATACCCTGTTCTTCCTGGCGCTCGCTTACGGATTTGCACGGCTGGTGAGCGAGCCGAAGCCGGCGCGCGAACCGGCCTTGGGCCCACCGTAATGCGCTGAAGAACTATGAGACGCAGGCTGGCGACAGGTTCAATGACCTCAAAAGATCATCAAAAGCGCCGGTCCGCTTACACGGCTTCAAGGGGCCAGCTGGCTTGGAGCGCTCCGCCGCCCGGCTGACTTTGGGATCGGCGGGTTTGCCTTTCTTGCTGGCAGCCATGGGCGCGGGCTGTTTGGACTTTCCGACCGATGAAGTCGTCGCGTTTGCGTCGTGCCAATGCCGGCTGATGATCTTCGGCTCGACCGGCGGGACGATTGTCACGACGGGCGAAATCGATGGCTCGGTCGGCGGCAAGGCGGACTGAGCCGGGGTCTCCTGACGCGCATAGGCAAATTCAAGCCGGTCGGCCTTGGTCAATGGTGCTTGAGCCAAGCTGGTGCCGATTGTCGTCGCGTTCATGGATGTCTCGACTGCCAGGGCAACAGGCGTTTTGACAGCCTTGCCGACCAACAAGGCGCCGAGCACGGCCAAACCCGCAATCGTAAGCCACACAGTCCTAATCATTACTCAAAATCCAGACCCTTGGGTCGACAGGAAGGTCCGGAGCGATTCGGGCGGTTAGAGGGCAGGATTAATCTTGATTGTTAAAAGGAGCGCCATCCCTGGGAAAATCTCAGGGACCTCATTGATCGTTGTCAATCGGCCCCGCACCGCATCGATCCGGGCGGCCAAGTCTTGCGCCGATTTCGACCAAATCCGGCGCTTTGCGACGCAAACACCAACGTACCCTCAATGAAAACTACCCCTGGTTTCCGGAATGCTCAGTGCACCGATCAGGTAGATCACGAAGATCACCGCCGAGAATATCGCAAGCGACATCGGGATTTGCGCCGTGCTGGCGCTTGCCAGCGAGACGAATGTCGGCATCATCCCGCCCAGGGCGAAGCCAATGTTCCAGGACAATCCGGTGCCGCTGGCCCGCAATGAAGTCGGAAACCTCTCGTTCAGGAATATCAGGACGGGCGCATAGCCGGCATTGCCGATGAAGGCGATGGCCAGTGCATAAAGCGTTATCTGCGTCGTGCCGGCCGCCTTGGCCAACCCAAGATAGCACAGCGGCAACAACACTAGCGCACATACGCCGGCGGCAAGAAATGCAGGCTTGCGTCCGATCTTTTCGCTGAGCGCCCCGACCAGAACCGCGGAAATGAATGCGGCCACACTTGCCCCCATCAGGATCAGGGACGAGACGTTGTTGGGGATCGCGTTGATGACCTTCAAGAAGCTCGGGAGATAGCCTGATGTCAGGTAGTAGCCCGCACCGCCGCCGAAAGTAATCAGCAGATTGATCAGAAGCACGGCGCGGTATTTGCTCGAAAACAGCGTTCTCACCGGTGACGGCGCCGCCGTCGCCTTTCGTGCGGCTTTCTGTTGCTGCAACTCCTTGAAGAACGGCGACTCCTCGAGATTTTTGAAAATGAACCATCCGAGCAGTGAACTCAGGAGGCCCGAGAAGAACATGAACCTCCATCCCCACTGGGCAAAGGCCTCGCCCGGGAACACCGACGATGTGATCAGGAAGACGAATGACGCCAACAGCGCGCCGATGCCTGCCCCGCCGCCGCCCACCAGGCCTGACATCGCGCCGCGCCACTTCGCGGGAACCGATTCAGTTCCGATGGTATGCGTGGATGCGACAACGCCGCCGACGAATACGCCCTGAACCAGACGGAGGATCAGGAACATGATCGGCGCGGCGATGCCGGCCTGTGCGATCGTCGGCAGCGCACCGAAGGCCGCGGTGCTGACCCCGACGCCGACGATCGCGATCATCATCGCGCCCTTTCGACCATGCACGTCGGCGTAATGGCCGAATACCGCGGAGCCGATCGGACGCATCAGCAACGTCACCGCAAACGATGCGTATACCGCGGCAAGCGAGAGGGTCGCATGGGTGGAAGGGAAAAACAGCGCACCAATGACCGGCGCGACATAGAGCAGAATAAACAGATCGAACAGATCGAGCGACCAGCCGAGCACGGAAGCGATGATCGCATTGATCATTTGTCGATTGCCGGCGGGCGCTTGCGCATCCACCAGCGGCGTGCCTGTGATTGTCATTTCGAAAGCCCCTCTTTTTTGATTTTTGCAACTCTGTAGCCTGGCGACCGGGCGGCCGGATAATCCCGACCGCCCGGTATATTGTGTGTATGCCGGACCCCAATCCGGCGTCGGCTATAGCCCCGTGAACTTCGCAGCGCGTTTGGCGTTGAAGGCCTCCACGCCTTCCTTGAAATCCGCCGATTGACGCAGCCGGCTGTAACAATGGCCCTCGAGCTCGATCGCGATGGCGAGCGTCGAGTCCTCGGTATCGTTCAGAAGTTTCTTGGCCGTGCGCTGGGCCAGCGGTGAAAAGGTGCGGAGTTCGTCCACCAGCTTGTCGGTCGCGTTTTCCAACTCGGCGTCTGGCACGCACTCGGTGGCGATGCCCCATTCCTGGGCCTGTTTGCCGGCAATCCGCTTCGAACGCATCACGATGTCCTTGGTGCGCGTGATGCCGATCATCTTCTGCAGACGCGCAGATCCGCCCGAACCGGGAATCTGTCCGAGTTTCTGCTCCGGCAATGCATAGAATGTCGTCTCCGACGCGATCCTGAAATCGCAGGCCAGGGACAGCTCGAACCCGACGCCGAAGCAATATCCGCGATTGGCGACGATCACCGGTTTGGCGCAGCGCGCCGGCGAGGCGATATTCCAGGCGAGCTTCGATACATGCTCGGGCGTCGCTTCCATGAAGCCTCCGATATTGCCGCCGCTGGAGAAATGCTCGCCGATCGATCGCACGACAATAATCCTGACGCGCGGATCCTCGTCGAGGGTCTCGAACACCAGCCGAAGCTGGTCGCGCTGGGGCATCGATACGATGTTGTAGGGAGGACGATTGAGAATGATATCGGCCCGTTCGTGAGCCTCGTCGATCTCCACCTGGAAGCCGTCAAGCTTTGCCAGACGGGAATCGGAAAAATTGAACGTTGATGGCATGGTGGTTTTCCTTCTCTTTGAAAATTGCGACTATGCGGCGGTCGGTGGCGGCCGGCGTTCGACGTCGTATTCCCCGGCGACCAGCAGTCTGCGCAGCAGCTTTCCAACCGGGGATTTCGGGATCGCATCGACGAAGACGAATCTTCGCGGGCGCTTGAAGTTCGCGAGTCCGGAGTCCCGGCAGAATGCTTCGAGATCGGCTTCGCTGACATACGCACTGCGCTTGACGAACGCGGCGACAATCTTTCCCCATCTCTCGTCGGCAAGACCAACGACCGCTACCTCCGACACCGCCGGATGCAGCGACAGACAGCTTTCGATCTCCACCGGCGATACGTTCTCGCCGCCGGTGATGATCATGTCGTCGGTGCGGCCGGTGACGAACAGGTCGCCGTCCTGGTCCACGAAGCCGGTGTCACCGGTGAAATACCAACCCTCGCGCAGCGACTTGGCGTCGGCATCGGGACGCCTCCAATAGCCTTCGAATGATTCGTCGCCCGCCAGCAGCGCGATGACCTCGCCCTCCTGTCCGGTCGACGCCAGGTCCGACGCCGAACGTGCAGCAAGCTTGACCACCCTGACGAGCTGGTTGATCCCGGCTTTGCCGGCCGAACCCGGCTTTGCGACCGCGTTCTGATCGATCGTGAAGGTGTAGATTTCGGAGCTGCCGTAGTGATTGACGAACAGATCCGGCTTGAATGTCGCATTCAGCTTCTGCAGCAGCCCATCGGTCATCGGCGCACCGGCAAAGCCGAGCTTTCGTACGCTGGAGGTATTGGTCGCTTCGAAGTCCGGGTGGTGAACCAGATCGTGGTAAAGCGTCGGAACCAGGTAAAGGTTGGTGATTTTTTCCGTCTCGATGATCGCGAGGGCCTGCCGCGGATCGTAACGTGGCAGACAGACAAAGCTGCCGCCGATCAGCGACATCGAGATCAGGGACCGCACCCCCATGGTGTGATAGAGCGGCATCACGCCGAGGGTCCGCTCGTCGCGGCCGTACAGGTTTTGCGCCACATGGGCGACGCCGGCGGCCCGTTCCGCGCGGTGACGGCGCGGCACGCCTTTCGGCTTCGACGTCGTACCCGATGTGTAAAGCATGATCGACCACGCCTCAGGGCCTACGCGCGGCGCGGCTTCCGGCGCGGGCGCATCGGTCATTTGCGCAAAACGAAGGGCCTGGTCGTCGGTCGCGACGCCCTCGCCGACAACAATGTGGCGCAAATTGCCCGCGAGCCCGGCGCCGGCGACCGCGCCTGCGGAAACGCTTTCGTAGACGAGAGCCCTGGATTCGGAGTTCTCGATGCAGAAATCGAGCTCGTCGGATTTCGCGCGCCAATTGATCGGCGTGATGACGATCCCGGCCAACTGGCACGCCCAATGAATTGTCGCGGCTTCCCATCGGTTCTGCAGCACGGTGACGATGTGGTCGCCGGGCCTCAACCCGAGGTCGTCGAATGCGGCGACCACGGAAGATATCCGCGCATACCATTGCGCGTAGGTCAGCCGCAGCTCGGCGTCCACGATTGCCACAGCGCCGGGATCGCGTGCCACGCTGGCGACGAAACTGGTACCGAGATCAAACATCTGTCTTCTCTGCACGATGATGGTCTGCCAGCCGGCCTGCGGCATCGAGAGCGGCGTGGATGATCGGGGTGTAACCGGTGCACCGGCACAGATGGCCGCTCAGGAGATCGCGTATCTCTGCTTCGGTGGGATCAGGCCGCTCACGAAGATAATGATCGAGCGACATCAGAATCCCCGCGGTACAGAAGCCGCATTGCAACGCGTGATGACGCTTGAAAGCCTCCTGCAGAATGCCGAGCCGATCGGGAGCGGGCGCCAGACCTTCCACCGTGCGGACGTCGCTGCCGTCGACCTGCACCGCGAGCGTGAGGCAAGCACGGGCGATCATTCCGTCCACGGTCACGGTGCAGGCACCGCAAACACCGTGCTCGCATCCGACGTGAGTGCCGGTGGCGCCGATCTGCTGACGCAGAAAATCCGTCAACAGCATGCGGGGCTCGGCTTCGCCGTGGGTGGCCGCGCCATTCAACTTGAACCTGATACGGTGCCGCTCGCCGGACTGCAGGCGCGTCATTGCAGGACCTCCCGGACAAGGTCGCGACCGATCAGCCGGACGAGATCGCGGCGATAGCGTGCGGTGGCATGGACATCGTCCCGCGCCTCCAGTTCATGGGCGAAGGAATTCAGGGCGTCGTCGAGCGCGCTGCCATCGAGACGCGGCCAGTCGCGCACCGCGGCCATGTCAGCCACGCCGCCGACAGCGAGGCGGACGCCCTGCTTGCTGGCGACGGCCGCGCAGGCGACGATCGCAAAGTCGCCGTGACGCCGCGCGACTTCGCGGAACGCGCATCGCGCGCCGCCCAGATACGGAAACGAAACCGCTTCGATCATTTCGTCGGCGCCGCGGGCGGTGGACATCATGCCGGTGAAGAAATCACCGGCCGCGAGTTTTCGGCGCTTCCTGGCGGTTCGCAGGTGCACCTCGCCTCCCAGCGCCAGCAGCGCAAGCGGCATTTCCGCGCTGGGATCCGCATGGGCGATCGAACCGCAAATCGTGCCGCGGCTGCGCGTCTGAACGTGCCCCGTCCATGGCAGGGCCAGTGCGACAAGCCTGAGTTTCTCGGCAAGCGGAGGCCAGCCCAGCAGCGTCCGCTGTCGCACTCCGGCGCCGACCGTCACGGCGCCGGACACCGCGTCGATCCGGTCCAGCTGCTTCAGCCGCATGATGTCAATCAGGACCTTCGGCTTTGCCAGGCGCGTGTTCAGCATCGGCATCAGCGACTGGCCGCCGGCGATGATTTGCGCGTCGCTTCCTTCTAAGGCCAAGACCGCGAGGACTTCCTCTACTGTTTCCGCGCGCACATAGTCGAAGGGAGCGGGCTTCATGACCGCCTCCCGAACAAGGCGCGCAGCTTGCGCACCAGTAACGGCCGGTCTTGCGCCGGCGCGCCGCCGGCCTGACGGGCCAGTGCCGAGAAGAACTGTCCGATGATGACGCGCGCCGCACCGTCCAGCAGGCGGCCGCCAATGCTCGCGACCTTGCCCCCGATGGCCGCGTCGTATTCATAACGCACCACGGTGCCGGCATTCTCCGGCGTCAGTGTGATGCGGCCTTCGCCGTTGCCGAATCCAAGGGCGCCCTCGGCGGAGCCGCCCAGTGTCACCGCCCGCGGCGCGTCGAGGTCGGAGAGCGTCACTTCCGCCCGATAGCGGCCCTTGACCGGACCGACCCCGATCGTGACATCGGCGCGGAAATGGGTGTCGGAAATCCTTTCCACGGCGTGGCAACCGGGGATGACGGCTTGAAGCGTCGCCGGATCGAGCAGCATGGCCCAGACCGCCTCGGGTGATGCTGCCACCGTCGCACTGCCTTCGCCGCGGAGCTGGCGATCGCCCTTGGGCGTTCTCGGCGTGCCGGCGTGACGTCCCGCAGGGGGCGCGGGCTCGGCGCCGCGGACGATATCGGCCAGCTTGGCGGGAACCAGCGGAAGCTCGACATCCTTCATGCCGAGCGCGTCGGCGACCGCGTTGGCGATGCAGACCGGCGTCGACATGCAGTTGCCCTCCCCGACGCCTTTCGATCCGAGCGGCGTGAACGGCGACGGCGTCTCCATGTGAAGGATGACGGGATCCGGAACTTCGACCGTGGTCGGCAGCAGGTAGTCGGCGAAAGTGCCGGTCAGAAAGCTGCCGTCCGCTGCGTGGGCGTATTCCTCATAGAGGGCCGCGCCCAGGGCCTGCGCGAACCCGCCACGGATTTGTCCATCAACCATTCCCGGATGCAGGATCGTGCCGCAATCGTGCATCGTCACGTAGCGGTCGATACGCGTCATCAGCGTCGTGCGATCGATTTCAACGCCGCAGAAATCGAAAATGAATCCGTAGCAAAGCGACGAGTTGACCCGATCCTCCTCGTCCGGCGCTGTGAGCTCAGGCGGCGTCCAGAACACGGTTTCGCGAATCGTCTGCTGGATGTCGTCGGGCAAGGTGCCGGGCGACCAATGGCTCAGCCCGGCCAGTCGCGAGAACGCAATTTTGTTGTCCGGGTTTCGCCGCGAATGCACGGTGCCGTGTTCGAATACGATATCGTCCGCATCGGTATTGAACTGGCTCGCAGCGACGCGCGCCAGACGGGCCGCGATGCGTTCAGCCGCGAGCTTCGCAGTCCCGGCGACCGCCGCGGCGAAGCGGCTTGCATAATTGCCTGATGCGATCGACCAGGCGTCCTTCGCGGTATCGATCTCGGTATTGACCCTCACGTCGGCAGGCGTGAGGCCGAAAACGTCGGCCACCACTTGCGCCAGCACGGTCCGATGCCCCTGGCCTTGCGGGACCGACGCAACGTGAACGGAGATGCTTCCCAGGGGGTCGACCGCCACCGTGGCCGTGGCCTGCGCGCCGTTTTTCGGTCCGGCCTTCCTGCGCTCGGCCGCCGTCAATACGGTCGTGATATAACCCATGTTCGAAACGCTGGGCTCGACGACCGCCGCATAGCCGATGCCGTAGAGCCTGCCTTCGGCTCGGGCGAGATCCCGGCGCGCCTTCAATTCTTCCAGCGCGCCTCCCCTGACGCCGCGCGCAATCGCCTCCTGGTAATCACCGGAATCCAGCAGCGCGCCGGTCGCCGTCCGGTACGGAAACATGTCGGCCGGCACCAGGTTTCGCTTGATCACGTCCAATGGATCGAGCTTGAGCTCGATGGCGATGCGCTGCATCAACCGCTCCAACGCGAAATAGACCTGCGGTCCGCCAAACCCGCGGTTGAGGCCCGTGGGTGTCTTGTTGGTGACGACGACCCGATTTCGCACCGCCACGTTCGCGACGTCATAGGCACCGGTCAGATTGCCGTGCATGCGGTAAAGCGTGGCGGGCTCCGGCGCGCGCAAATGCGCGCCGCAATCTTCCACCTGATCCCAGTCGAGTGCCGAGATCCTGCCGTCGGGTGCGACCGCGGCCGAGAGCGTGGTCGCACGGTTGGTCGCCGATACCGAAGCCGTGAGGTGCTCGAGACGATCCTCGATCCACTTGACCGGACGCCCGACCGCGCGCGATGCGGCAGCCAGCAGCACGATATAGGGAAATACGCCCTGCTTGACGCCGAAGCTGCCGCCGGAATCCGGCGGGGTGCGCAGCCGCACGCGGTTGCCGGGCACTTTCAGCGCCCGCGAGATCACCGCGTGAATGCTGAACGGGCCCTGGAAATTGGCGAGGATGTCGAAGGCGTCTTCGGACGCGTCGTAGTCGGCGACGACGCCGTAGGTTTCGATCGGCGTGCATGAATTTCGGGGGTAGCGGATATCGATGGAAATCCGGTGTGCGGCTTCGGCAAATGCACGCTCCGGATCGCCGTAGCGGAAGGTTCGGTCGCTGGCGACGTTGCCGCCGAAGCCATCGTGAATAACCGGCGAGTTCGGCGACAACGCTTTCAGTGGGTCAATATTGGCGGCAAGCGCACGATACTGCACGTCGATCAAGTCGACGGCATCCTCGGCCTTGTATCTGTCGGACGCGACGACCACGGCAACCGATTCGCCCACATACCGCACCCGCCCCACGGCGATCGGCCAGCATTCGATCGGCGCCTTGACGCCGACGACGAGGCTGGTTGTCAGGGCCTTGATGTCGTCGCCGGTCAGGACCGCGACAACGCCGTCTGCGCGCAGCGCGGCCGCCAAATCGATCGAAAGGATCTCGGCATGAGCATGTGGCGAGCGCAGGATCGCGGCGTATAGCGTGCCCGGCCGAACGCCGAGATCGTCGATGAAGCGGCCACGACCCGTCAGCAACGCCGCATCTTCAACACGCGGAATCGATTGGCCGACCCAAGGGCGAGCCGCATGGCTCTCGGCTATGGCTGGGCCGGCCGCGTGCGGCATCCGAAGAACGTCCTCCCAATCACGCACTGACAACGCGTGGCAAGATTGTTTTCAGCAAAGCCGACAAGCAGCCATACCCTGCGCTCTCGCGACTTGCCAATTCGTCTCATTCTTGAAGTTGCAGTGCAACACACTCAGCCCGCAAGACGCGAGACTTGCCGGAACTCGCTCGGCGAAACGCCGGCGTTGTTGCGGAAGAAGCGCGTGAAATGTGCGGGGTCGGAAAACCCAAGGCGGGTGCCAATTTCCCTGACGGGAAAATCGTGATGAAGCACGGCTTCCATCGCCTGCTCCATACGAACCACGTTGAGATAGACCTTCGGCGGCAAGCCGATCGACGACTGGAACAACCGGAAGAAATGCGCGCGCGACAGACCGGCTTCTTTCGCCAACGTATCGATGTCGGCTTCGCCGCCGGCGTTGACGCGGATGTAGTCCGCCGCGCGTCTGATCCGCCGATCGCATGCCGACGCGTTCAATTCGCGGATCGATCTCGGAAAGCTCTTCCAGGGCGTGAAGCGCTCGATCACGGCGATCATCAATTCCGACAGCAATGCTTCATGTTCGGCCCGGCATTCGGGGCGCGCCATCATGTCGGATGCGAGATCCATCGTCAGCTTTCGGATACGCGGCGACAGCTCGCCATGGGGATGTCCGAAAAATCCCGGCGCACCGCTCGCCACCCATCCGGGGCGAAAGGCCTTCAGCCATTCAGGTTCGACATACAGCGCGAGGATCAGCGTCCGCGGGCGGGCCGGATCGTGAACATAGGAATGCGGCTGCCACCCGTCGACAAGGACGGCGACGGAATCGGTCAGAGGATGAATGCGGTTGCCAACGACGAACTGGGTATCAGCGCCCTCCACCTTGAGGAGGACATGACAATGCGGGTGCGCATGGCGGACGAGCGAGCAGTCCATATCGAGCAGTGCGACCCTGCCGAAATTGCCGTGCACGATACGCAGAGC
>Ga0137409_10001534_pt2 | contig 12031 bp, 10 predicted proteins | sample CZODoug1_16funga_FD_122059 | JGI IMG/M metagenome (GOLD analysis project Ga0137409, IMG submission 122059) | Vadose zone soil fungal communities from Angelo Coast Range Reserve, California, USA - CZODoug1_16fungal (Hybrid Assembly) | ecosystem: Environmental > Terrestrial > Soil > Vadose zone... | reverse complement strand
ACGAATAAGGCGACAGCCTTGAAGGCCGACGCCGGCAAGTAGCCCGGAGGCCGCCGGCCGAGGTATAATTCGCCCCCGCTGAGGAGCGCTGCGACCGGGACATCCGGCCAGGCTCAGCAAAGAACAACGGCGCTCGCACCGGAAACGGTGCGGGCGTTTTTATTTTTAGGAGCCAGAACCATGAGTGCTGCAGTGGTGAATCCGAAATCGGCCGACTACCGCGTCGCCGATATCAAGCAGGCGGCCTTCGGCCGCAAGGAAATCGCGATTGCCGAGACCGAAATGCCCGGCCTGATGGCCGTGCGCGAGGAATACAAGGATAAGCAGCCGCTGAAGGGCGCGCGCATCGCCGGGTCGCTGCACATGACCATCCAGACCGCGGTGCTGATCGAGACCCTGGTCAAGCTCGGGGCGGAAGTGCGCTGGGCCTCGTGCAACATCTTCTCGACCCAGGACCACGCCGCGGCCGCGATTGCCGCCGCCGGCGTGCCCGTGTTCGCCCACAAGGGCGAGAGCCTGGAGGAATACTGGGACTTTACCCACCGCATCCTCGAATGGAGCGACGGCGGAACGCCCAACATGATCCTCGATGACGGTGGCGACGCGACGGTGCTGGTAACGCTTGGCACGCGAGCGGAAAAGGACCCGTCGTTGATATCGAAACCGACGAACGAGGAAGAAACCGTCCTCTTCAACGCCATCAGGAAGCACCTCAAGGACAAGCCCGGCTACTACTCACGCGTCCAGGCCAACATCAAAGGCGTGACCGAGGAAACCACCACCGGCGTGCACCGGCTCTACCAGATGCAGAAGGAAGGGAGGCTCCCCTTCCCGGCCATCAACGTCAATGACTCGGTGACCAAGTCCAAGTTCGACAACCTGTACGGCTGCCGCGAATCGCTCGTAGACGGTATCAAGCGCGCGACCGACGTCATGGTCGCGGGCAAGGTCGCGGTGATCGCGGGCTACGGCGACGTCGGCAAGGGCTGCGCGAGCGCCTTGCGCGCGCTTTCCGCGCAGGTATGGGTGACCGAGATCGACCCGATCTGCGCGCTGCAGGCTGCGATGGAAGGCTACCGGGTCGTGACGATGGACTATGCCGCCGACAAGGGCGACATCTTCGTGACCGCGACCGGAAACCTGGCCGTCATCACACACGATCACATGAAGCGCATGAAGAACAACGCCATCGTCTGCAACATCGGGCATTTCGATTCCGAAATCGACATTGCGGGCCTGAAGCAATACCCGTGGGAGAACATCAAGCCACAGGTCGATCACGTGGTGTTTCCGGACGGCAAGCGGCTGATCGTGCTCGCCGAAGGGCGGCTGGTAAACCTTGGCTGCGGCACCGGGCATCCCTCGTTCGTGATGTCGAACTCGTTCACCAACCAGACGCTGGCGCAGATCGAGCTCTACACACACAACGACCGGTACAAGAAGGAAGTCTATGTTCTTCCCAAGCAGCTCGACGAGAAAGTGGCGCGCCTGCATCTGAAAAAGCTGGGGGTCGAGCTGACGGTACTGAACGAGAAGCAGTGCGAGTACCTGCACCTGCAGGCCGGCGGGCCGTTCAAGCCGGACCATTACAGATACTAAGGAGGAAGGCGGAAGGCGGAAGGACAGCTTCGGGGGCCGCGGCCCGACACGCTGCATCGTGTCGGGCGTTCGCCGGCTCTAACGTGCGCAGGCACGTTATTCGAAACCCCGGCTCACTCCCTCATCCTTCATTCTTGCTTTCATGGAGTCGCAAAAGAAGCACGCGCGCACATTCAGCTTTGAATTCTTCCCGCCGAAAACGGCGGAGGGGAAGGAGAAGCTGCGCGCGGCGTGGAAACAGCTCGGGCAGCTCAAACCCAAGTTCTTTTCGTGCACGTTCGGCGCGGGCGGCTCGACGCGCGAGGGCACGCTCGAAACCGTGCTCGAGATCCGCGCCGCCGGCTACGAGGCAGCGCCGCACATTTCGTGCGTCGCCTCCTCGCGTGCGGACCTGAAAACCCAGCTCGAGAAGTACCGATCGCACGGCATTCGGCACGTCGTCGCGCTGCGCGGCGATCTGCCTTCGGGTCTCGCCTCGATCGGAGAGCTGCGCTACGCCAATGAACTGGTCGCCTTTATCCGGCAAACCACAGGCGACTGGTTTCACGTTGAAGTCGCCTGCTACCCGGAGTACCACCCGCAAACGCGTACGGCCGCGGACGAGATCCGCAATTTCAAGCGCAAAGTGGACGCCGGCGCCAATTCCGCGATCACCCAGTACTTCTACAACGCGGATGCTTATTTCCGATTCGTGGATGATTGTGACGCCGCCGGCATCACCCTCCCCATCGTCCCCGGCATCATGCCCATCAGCAACTTCTCGCAGTTGGCACGCTTCTCCGACGCCTGCGGGGCGGAAATCCCGCGCTGGCTGCGCTTCCGGCTGGATGGCTTCCGCGACGATACCGCCTCGATCCGCTCCTACGGGCTCGATGTCGTGACGCGTCTCTGCGACGATCTGCTCACTGCCGGTGCGCCCGGCCTGCATTTCTACACGCTCAACCAGGCCGGCCTCACCACCACCATCTGGCAACGATTGGGCCTGTAAAACGGCCCGTAAGACCCAGGATGGGCAGCGCCCGGAAGGGGCCCACCCTGAGGCCCCCATCCCAGCCGGCCCTACTAGGACGCCCCGTTCTGCTGCACAATGCAGGCTGAAGAACAGTCGAAACAAGGGGGGTCTCGATGCAATCCGACCAATCCGGTTCGCAGAACCATCCGCAGGATCCGCAGAGCACGGCGCGAATTGCCGACGTCAAGGCGCGCGCACCGAACGATGCGGCAAAACTGCTCGCCGAGTATCCGGCCTCGGTAATCGCGGCCACACTGATCGAGCTCAACCCCGGCTTCGCGCAAAGCATACTCGTCGAGCTGCCGGGCGGTCTGATCGACGCCGTGATGCACGCAGTGGGCCCCGAGCTCGCGCAGCAATGGCAACGCAACCGGACCTATCCGGAGAACAGCGTTGGACGCCTGATGGAGCCGGCCTATGCGGTGTTTCAACCCGGCATGACGGTGTCCCAGACCATCGAGCGATTGCGCTCACTGATCAAATTGGCGTTCATCACCTACGGCTACGTCATTGAGGAAGACGGCAAGCTGGGGGGGCTGATCACCATGCGTGATCTGCTGTTCGCGTCAGCGGACGCGCGACTCGAGTCGGTGATGCTGCGTAACGTTTTCACCCTCAGGCCGGAGACCCCTCGCAACGAGGCGATGAAACTCGTGCTGGAACGCCACTACCCGGTGTATCCGGTATGCGACGGGAACGGCATTCTGATCGGCCTGGTGCGTGGGCAGGCAATGTTCGAGGAGCAGGCGATCGAAATCACGGCGCAGGTCGGTTCCACGTTCGGCGTCGAGAAGGAGGAACGGCTCGCCACGCCCATCGGCCAAAGCTTCAAATTCCGTCATCCCTGGTTGCAGCTGAACCTGCTCACCGCCTTCATTGCCGGCGCGGTGGTCGGCTTTTTCGAGGGAACCGTGGAGCGGCTGGTCGTGCTCGCGGCTTTTCTGCCGGTGCTCGCCGGACAATCGGGCAATACGGGATGCCAGGCGCTGGCCGTGACGCTGCGCGGCATCACGCTGGGCGAACTCAAGGCCGGCAAGGAAAGGCAGCTGGTTTGGAAGGAGGCCTATCTCGGCTTCGCTAACGGCGCCTTTACCGGGCTGATGGCAGGGCTGGGCATGTTCATTTACGCCACCATTCAGAACTCGCCGCACGCCCTGATATTGAGCGTCGTGGTCTGGCTTGCGCTGGTCGGTGCCTGTGTCATCAGCGGCCTGTGCGGTGCCCTGATTCCGATCACGCTCAAGCGTTTCGGCCTCGATCCTGCCACCGCCTCCAGCATATTCCTGACCACCGCGACCGATGTCGTCAGCATGGGCATGTTGCTGGGTCTTGCCTCTATTCTGGTGCACTAAAAACGGCGGCCTGCCTCGGGCTGATTACAGCCCTGCCGCGGCGTTCCAAGGACGTCGGTAGCGACAAAAGGCGGGCTGAAGTGACCACTAACTCACAGCCCTTTCCCCCTATGAAAAAGGGGATGCTACCCGCTCAGGCTGCCGCTCTGGCCTTGCCCTTGCCTTTGGCCTGCGCCGCCTTGGCGTGCATGGCCGCATAGGCCGCGTGCGCCGCGGCTTCCGCGTCGCCCACGTGCACCGGCAGCCCCATGTCCTCGAGCACCGAACCCAGCGCCGACAGGCACAGCATCACGTTGTCGGGACGGCACGAGTAACCGAGCAAGCCAAAGCGCCAGATCTTGCCAGCGAGCGGCCCTAGCCCTGCCCCGATTTCGAGGTTGAATTCGGCCAACAGCGTACGCCGCACCTTGGCTTCATCCACGCCTTCGGGGCACATCACGGCATTCATTTGCGGCAATTGGTACTCGGGCTTTACCAGGAATTTCATCCCCATCGCTTCCAGCCCGGCCTTGAGCGCCACGTGGTGCCGCTGGTGGCGTGCCCAGCTGTTTTCGATGCCCTCTTCGTTGATCAACAGCAGCGCCTCGTGCAGCGCGAACAGCGAATTGGTGGGCGCCGTGTGGTGGTAGGTGCGGGTGGTCGCGCCCCAGTAACCGAGCAGCAGGTTCATGTCCATGAACCAGGAATGGATTTTGTCCTTGCGCGCCTTCACGTGCTCGACCACGCGCTCCGAGAATGACACCGGCGACAGGCCAGGCGTGCACGACAGGCACTTCTGGCTCGCCGAGTACACCGCGTCCACCTTCCACTCATCCACCAGCACAGGTGTGCCGCCCAGCGAGGTCACCGCATCCATGATGGTGAGCGCGTTGTGACGGTGCGCGATCTCGATCAGCGTCTTCGCGTCCGATTGCACGCCCGTGGAGGTCTCGGCGTGGACGAATGCCACCACGCGCGCATCGGGATTCTTCTTGAGCGTATCTTCTAGCTTGGCGGGATCGATCGGCTCGCCCCATTTGTCCTCGACCACGACCGCGGTGCCGCCGCAACGCTCGACGTTCTCGATCATGCGGCCGCCGAACACGCCGTTGCGGCACACGACCACCTTGGTGCCCGGCGCCACCAGGTTGACGAAGCAGTACTCCATGCCGACCGAGCCGGGGCCCGAGATCGGGAAGGTGAGCGGGTACTTGGTCTGGTAGACGTAGCGCAGCAGCGTCTTCAGCTCCTCCATCATCTCGACGAACACCGGGTCGAGATAGCCGATCGCCGGCTGGCTCATGGTGGTGAGCACCCGCGGGTGGATCTCGGTCGGACCCGGGCCCATCAGCGTGCGCTGGGGAGGATGGAAAGAATTGATGCGTTTGACGGGCGCGTAATCGTTCATGGCGTCGTTTCCTGGTAGAGGTGAACCGAAGAGGCTTTCCCCGTCCGGCCGCGACTTGAAACGGAGCGGCTTGCGGGCGTTGGCTTCATTGAGGACTTCGACTGCGGAGACCTGGCCTGAGGTCAGATGCTCGACCTCCATTGCCCAGCGGGCCGGCACGTAGCCGGATTTGACCCAGTTGTTGACCACCGCGCGGTCGAGCCGTAGTCGCCTTGCGACTTCTGCTTGGCTGCCGAACAGGGCGACGAGGCGTTCCGCGCAATTCATGATAATCCGAATATTACCATGACAAAATTACTTTGACAAAGTGACGCTGACGGACTATTTCTATTTAAAACAATGGGTTAAATCAAGTCCCAGCCATAAATATCGTTAAATTTCAGCTGGTTGCGCAGCCATCCCCACCTCACCGCGGCTGGGTGGCAACCGGTCGAAGTCGAACGCCTCCCGGTCGAGCAGGTGGGACGTCCGCACGTGTTTCAAGCTGTTGAGCATCGTCTCGACTCGCCCGGGGTAGCGCTTCTCCCAGTCGCGCAAGAGCTGCTTCATCTCCTGGCGCTTCATGTTCTCCTGCGAGCCGCACAGGTTGCAGGGAATGATCGGGAACTGCCTCAACCCGGCGTAAGCCGCAAGGTCGCGCTCCTCGCAGTACGCCAGCGGGCGGATGACGACGTGCTTGCCGTCGTCCGAGCGCAGCTTGGGCGGCATCGCTTTCACCTGCCCGCTGTAGAAAAGATTGAGCAGGAAGGTCTCGAGAATGTCGTCGCGGTGGTGTCCCAGCGCAATCTTGGTCGCACCCAGCTCGCCAGCCACGCGGTAAAGCACGCCGCGACGCAGCCGCGAGCACAGTGAGCACATCGTCCTGCCTTCGGGGATGAGGCGCTTCACCGTGCTGTAGGTGTCCTGCGCCTCGATCCGGAACGGCACGCCGAGCTGCGTCAGGTAATCGGGCAGCACGTGTGCCGGGTAGCCGGGATGTTTCTGGTCGAGGTTCATCGCCACGAGATCAAATCGGACCGGCGCTCGCTCGCGCAGGTAAATCAGGACATCGAGCAGCGCGTAGCTGTCCTTGCCGCCAGAGAGACACACCATGATCTTGTCGCCGTCGGCGATCATTCCGAAGTCGGCGATCGCCTCGCCCGCCAGCCGCCGCAAGCGCTTCACGAGCTTGTTCGCCTCGTACGAATCCTTGCGTTCCCGGCTACTGCGGGGTTGTATGCGTATGACGGTCGTTTCCATGATTATTCCAATGTGGAAATAGGAAATAGGGAATAGGAAATGGGCACTGCAAACCAGCGGCGCGTGCAATGCCCGCTTTCTCTATTTCCTATTCACTATTCGCCATTCACCGCCCTCAAAGGCTGATGCCGCGCCCGCCGTCCACCGTGATGATCTGGCCGGTGACATAGGGCGCATCAGCGAGCAGGAATTGTACAGCCCGCGCAATGTCGTCGGGCTCGCCGATGCGCTTGAGCGCGCTCTGGTTGATGATGCGCTGGCGCGCCACCTCGTCGCGCCAGCTCTCGTCGTCGGGCCAGAGGATAGTGCCGGGCGCAATGCCGTTCACCCGCACTTCGGGGCCCAGGTCGCGCGCGAGCGCGCGTGTCAGCGCGGCGAGCCCGCCCTTGGCGGCCGTGTACACCACGTGGTTGCGCATCGGCAGCTCCGCATGAATATCCACGAGGTTGACGATGCAGCCGTGGTTTTTCCTGAGTTCCGGCGCGGCCGCCTGCGCGAGAAACAGCGGGGCCTTGAGATTGGTACCGACGAGATCATCCCAGGCCTGCTCGGTAATTTCGCCGATCGCAGTGGGGAAAAAGCTCGAGGCGTTGTTGATCAGCGCATCAAGGCGATCGAAGTGCTTCAGCGCCGCCTTGACCAGCTGCGCGCCGTTGGCGACTTTCAGCAGGTCGGCCTGCGCCAGCGCAACCGAATCGGCGCGTCGCGCGTTGAGTTCGACCTGCAGCGCGCGCGCCTCGATGGCGGACGAGCGATAGTGCACCAGCAGGCTCGCGCCCGCCGCATGCAGCCGCCGGCAAATGGCCGCACCGACGCGCTTGGCGCCGCCGGTAATCAGCACCACTTTGCCCTGCAACGCTTCTTCCATCTTCATCCTGAGCCGCCGAGTTGGACTAGAATTGTAGTCCATTCCCCCGCGATGCCCCGCTTGGCCATTCCCTCGCAATCCGCGCAACTGCCCGCGCCGTCCGCAGAAGCGCTCGCCTTGAGCGAACAGCTCGAGCAGTTGATCGCCGCGGAAATCGCGCGCGGCGGCGGTTGGATTCCGTTCGCGCGCTACATGGAGCTGGCGCTCTACGCGCCGGGACTGGGCTATTACATGGCCGGCGCGCGCAAGCTTGGCCGCGACGGTGATTTCGTCACGTCACCCGAGATTTCGCGCCTTTTCGGCCGCACGCTGGCGCGCCAGGTGCAACAGCTCGCGGACCTTGGATTGGGCGAAGTGCTGGAAATCGGTGCCGGCAGCGGTGCGCTCGCCGCGGAGCTTCTGCTCGAGCTCGATCGTCTCGGCTGTGCGCCGCATCGCTACCTGATTCTGGAACTCTCGCCGGATCTGCGCGACCGCAGCCGCGACACGCTCGCCGCGCGGGCGCCGCACCTGCTCGAGCGCGTGGCGTGGCTGAACCAGCTGCCGCCCGCGTTCACCGGCGTCGTGATCGGCAACGAGGTGCTGGACGCAATGCCGGCGCATGTGTTCCAGCGCGAAGGCGGCAGCATCCGGGAGCTGGGCGCAACGATCAAGGACGGAAAGTTCGCCTGGTCGCCGCGCGTCTCGGGAGCCGCCCCCGCCGGAACGGACCCTTCGTGTTTCCCGGCGGACAGCTATCGCAGCGAAGTCCAGTTCATCGCTCGCGCTTTTATCCGCAGCCTGGGCGGCGCGCTCGCGCGCGGCGTTGCCCTGTTCCTCGACTACGGCTTTCCGCGCAGGGAGTACTACCACCCGCAGCGCGCCGGCGGCACGCTGATGTGCCACTACCGGCATCGCGCACATGACGACCCGTTTTTCCTGCCGGGATTGCAGGACATCACCACGCACCTGGATTTCACCGCCATCGCAGATGCCGGCCGCGAGGGGGGACTGGACCTGCTCGGCTATACCAACCAGGCGCAGTTCCTGGTGAACTGCGGCATCACCGATGTCCTTGCCGAGACACCAGCAGACGACGTCGCTACCTACGCGCCGCTCGCGGCGCAGGCGCAAAAGCTGATTTCCCCCGCCGAGATGGGCGAAATCTTCAAGGTGATCGCGCTGGGCAGGGGCGTGTCCGCACCACTGCGCGGCTACGCGGCCGGCGACCGAAGCCACACGCTGTAGCGCGACCACTCCCGAATGGAACCCGAGCTGGCATTGTCCTGGCCCCTGTGGGCCGCAGCCGCTGGCGTCCTGTTCGTGGCGGGCGTCACGCAGGGCGCGCTCGGGTTCGGCTTTCCCGCGATTTCGACGCCGCTGCTGGTGCTGATGACCGACGTCAAGACGGCGATCATCCTGAACCTGCTGCCGAATTTCACGGTCAACGTGATCAGCACGGTCAGCGGCGGCAATTGGGGCGCGAGCCTCGGGCGCTACTGGCCGGTTGCTGCGTGGGTGTTGGTCGGCGCCTGGCTGGGCGCGAGCTTTCTGATCTACGCGCCGCAGGAACCGATCCGGTTGCTGCTGGCCGTAGCGATCTTCGCCTACCTCTGCCAGCACCGCCTGGCGAAGCTCGACTGGAGCTGGCTGTCGCGCCGCCCGCGGCTTTCAGCCGCCGTGTTCGGGCTGACCGGCGGGTTCTTTTCCGGCAGCGTCAACAACTCGCTGCCACCGCTGCTCGTCTACTTCACGCTGCTCGGCCTCGAGGTCACCGTGATGACGCAGATCCTCAACCTGTGCTTCCTCGGCGGCAAGTTGGTGCAGGGGGCGACGCTCGGACTGGCGGGCGAGATCCGCCTGTCCGCGGTGCTGGCAAACGTCCCGTTGACCCTGGTCGCGCTCATCGGCATGTGGATCGGCACCCGGCTGCAGCGGCGGATCAGCGCTGGCACCTACCACCGGCTGCTGCGCTGGGTGCTGTTCCTGATCGCGCTGGTGCTGGCGTGGCAGGGCACGCGTTATTTTCTTGCGCTGATAAGATAAGGTTCACATGACTTTCCGCTGCCCGATCCGATGGCTGGCAGTCGCGCTCGCCACCGTGCCGTGCCCTGCGCCTGCGGCCTCCCCGCCTGCCAGCGCACAGAACAATTCGCCCTTGTGGAATGTAATGGCTCAGACAACCGCTGTGCCATCGGCGGCAGGCTCAACATCCGTCTCCGGGGTCGCATCCCCTAAAGGGGCCCCTGCTCCGCCCTCCGACGGATCACCGTCAGTCGCGCGCGCGAAATACCTCTGGGCACAAAGCCCGCACGGCAGGATGCTGGAGCGCATCTTGCCGCCTTCGATCGAGCCACCACAGTTGCCGGAACCGCACTCCGAGGGCGCGCGGCTTGCCACCCGTTACTGCGTGCAATGCCATTACCTACCTAACCCGCAGATGCATACAGCCGACAAATGGGCCACCATCGTGGTGCGCATGGTGTGGCGCATGCAGGGCAAGGGCAACCTGGGCGGGCTGATGAAAGACATGATGGAAAAAGTAGAAGCGCCAGCGGACCCGGAAATCGCGGAGCTGACGCGCTATCTGCAAAAACACGCGCAGAAAGAGATGGACCCGGCGCATCCCGCGCTGCGCACCCCTGCAGGCCAAATGTTCAGCATCGCCTGCACGCAATGCCACGCGCTGCCGGATCCCCTGCGCCACACGGCGCGCGAGTGGCCGGGCGTGGTGGAACGCATGAAGCGGCACATGGCGTGGACCAACACCGTGGTCGGCGTCGAGACGCTCAGGACCCAACCGGTGCTGAACACGGGTGAGATCGTGCGCTTCCTGCAGCGCTACGCGCGCGCCGATGGAACCCCAGTGACGAGGTGATGTGGTGATGTGGTGATGCAATGACGAATCACCGGAATTTCATGAAAAGAGTCATCGCTCCATCACTGCATCACTTCATCACTGCGTGGTGGCTGATAGCGACCGCGCTCGTTCTCGCGATGATGTCCGCTGCGCGCGCTGCGGAGGGTTATCCCATGCGCCCGGTCCGCATCATCATTCCCAGCGGGGCCGGCGGTGTCACCGACATCCTCGGCCGCGTCATCGCCCCGAAGCTCACCGAGGGCCTCGGCCAGCAGGTCGTGATCGACAATCGTCCGGGCGCGAGCGGCATCGTCGGCTCGCAGATCGTCGCCAAAGCGCCGCCGGACGGCTATACGCTGCTCATGGTGTTTCCGTCCCACCCGGTGAACGTGAGTCTTTACCCCGATATCCCGTACAACACCATCAAGGCGTTCGCGCCGATCACGATGGTCAGCGCAGTCTCCCCGGTGCTGATCGTGAGCAACGCGTTTCCCGCGCGTTCCGTGCGCGAGCTGATCGCCATCGCGAAGGAAAAACCGGGAACACTGAACCACGGCTCCGTCGGCACGACCAGCATGGGGCACCTGGGGGCGGAGCTGTTCCGTTCGATGGCCGACATCAAGGTCGCGCTCGTGACCTACAAGGGCGCGCCGCAGATATTGACCGCCCTCCTTTCGGGCGAGTTGCAGTTCTACCTGATCGGCTCGGCGGGTACCGCGGCGGCGCAAGTCAAAGCGGGACGCATCAGAGCGCTCGGCGTCGGTGCGAAACAGCGTATCGCTGTGTTGCCGGACGTCCCGTCGATATCGGAGACGCTGCCCGGCTACGAGGCACGCGGCTGGAACGGAATCCTGGCGCCGGCGGGCACGCCCAAACCCGTGATCGACCGCCTGCACCGGGAAATCGTGAAAGTCGTGCGCTCGCCCGAGTTCGCCCAGGTGCTGACGAACGAGGGGGCGACGGCCGGCGGCAATACACCGGCGGAATTCGACGCCATCATCCGCGCCGACATCAGGAAATGGGCGAAGGTCATCAAGGACGCGGGAATCCGCGCCGAATAGAGCAGCGCCGGGCTTACTTGGCCATGCCGAGCTCGGTCAGTATCACGCGCAACTGCTCCGACTGTTGCGTGAACAGCTTGCGGGTCGCCTCGCTTCCGGCATAAGCGGGGACCAGCGAATTCTTCTCGAGCTCGTTGATCCAGTCCTTCTGCACGGACACCTTGGCCGTGACCCCTTCCCAGTAAGCGATCTGCTCCGGGCTCAGCCCGCGCGGGCCTATGAGCGCGCGCCAGCTGCTGAAGACGACGTCCACCCCTTGCTCGCGCCAGGTCGGCACCTGGGCGAGTGGACCGGCGAGGCGGTTGGCCGCGGCTACGCCGATCACCCGCACCCGCCCGGCTTCGACGTGCGGTCCGAGCAAGCCGGTCGTCGTAATCGCCAGATCGACATGCCCGCCCAGCACCGCGGTGATCGACTCGCCGCTGGAATTGAAGACGGCGATCTTGTAACGCCGGGCGTCCGCACCCACCGTCTTGCCGACCAGGCACACGGCGATGTGATTGGCGTTTCCCAGCGCGCTCGCCAGTGCCATGCTCAGCGACTCGGGGTCCTTCCTCAGGCGTTCGAGCAGATCACGCCCGTTCTTGATCGGCGAGCTGGCATTCACCACGAAGCCGATATGTTCGTCCGCCAGCATGGCGAGCGGCGTGAAATCCTGGTAGCTGAGCGGATTG
>Ga0137409_10006596_pt1 | contig 12032 bp, 9 predicted proteins | sample CZODoug1_16funga_FD_122059 | JGI IMG/M metagenome (GOLD analysis project Ga0137409, IMG submission 122059) | Vadose zone soil fungal communities from Angelo Coast Range Reserve, California, USA - CZODoug1_16fungal (Hybrid Assembly) | ecosystem: Environmental > Terrestrial > Soil > Vadose zone... | reverse complement strand
CCCTGGAGAACAACGGGTGATTGGTGGCGTACTGACCGCTGGGCGAGAGACGAGTGGGATGTGGCGCTAACGGGGGTGGGACATGAAAGCCAGTCCTCGGTCCTCTATCGAATTTATCGTGAATTGAGTAATGGAGAGTGGTTTGTGGAAGGGTCTTACGATTAATGCCCGAGTACGTTGAGTTACACGCCCGATCAGCATTCAGTTTTTTAGAAGGTGCTTCAGTGCCTGAAGAATTGATTGCTGCCTGCCTCCAACTGGAAATGCCCGCAATGGCTTTATTGGATCGTGATGGAGTTTATGGGGCGCCGCGTTTTCATATGGCGGCAAGGAAAAATGGAGTCAAAGCACATATTGGGGCTGAAATAAGTGTCCAAAGACCAAAATCCAAAGGCCAAAATCCAAACACAAACTTTGCACGAACAGAAGACGGCGTCTCAATTCCAGTGTTGGTTCGTAACCGTAGGGGTTACCAAAACCTTTGTCGTTTGATCTCATTGATGAAGTTGCGCGTGCCTAAGCACGCGAGGCCGGGAGAGTGTGTGGTGACGCAGGATGAGTTGGCGGCGCATGCGGAAGGATTGATTGGTTTGACAGGAGGAAGCGATGGGCCGCTGGCGCAAAGTATTAACCACAGAGAATACAGAGAAGCGGAGGAAGCAGCCGAGAGGCTTATCGATATTTTTGGCAAAGAAAACGTCTATGCCGAGCTGCAGCGTCACTTCAATCGCGCGGAAGAAGCGCGCAATCATGCGTTGATCGAAATCGCGCGACGATTGCAGCTCCCGCTTTTGGCGACGAATGGGGTTGGTTACGCCAAGCGCGCGCAGCGCCAGGTGGCGGACGTGTTCACTTGCATACGCAATCACGTGCGCCTGGAAACTGCCGGAAAGCTGCTGGCAATCAATTCAGAGCGACACGTGAAATCTCCTCAAGAGATGGCAGAACTGTTTGCCGATTTGCCCGAAGCGATTGCGAACACAGTCGAGCTTTCGTCGCGCCTGGAGTTCACCATGCAGGATCTCGGTTACGAGTTTCCCATGTATCCGGTGCCGCCGGGCGAGACGATGACTTCGTTTCTGCGCCAGCGAACTTATGAAGGCGCCCGTTTGCGTTACGCAGGCCAGAATGGTTCACCGAGTTTCGCCCGCGCGCAAAAGCAAATCGAGCACGAGCTCCGGCTAATCGAAAAGCTTAAACTCGAAGGCTATTTCCTAATCGTTTGGGACATCATTCAGTTTTGTCGCCGCGGAAATATTCTGGTCCAGGGGCGCGGTTCGGCGGCGAACAGCGCGGTGTGTTATTCGCTCGGGATTACGGCGGTCGATCCGGTCGGCATGGAACTTTTGTTTGAGCGTTTTCTTTCCGAAGAGCGCGGCGAATGGCCGGACATCGATCTCGATTTGCCGAGCGGCGATCAGCGCGAGCGGGCGATTCAATATGTTTACGAACGCTACGGCAAGTTAGGCGCCGCGATGACCGCGAACGTGATTACCTATCGCGGTCGTTCGGCCGCGCGCGAAGTCGGCAAAGTGCTCGGCTTTGACGAAGAAACCGTTGGGCGTTTATCGAGTCTGGTGCACACGTGGGAGTGGAAAGATCCGAAAGACACGACCGAGCGCCAGTTCAAAGATGCGGGCCTTGACCTGGCTGACCGGCGCATTAAGAAATTCTTTCAACTTTACACGGCGGTTCAGGATCTGCCGCGACATCTGGGTCAGCATTCCGGAGGCATGGTGATTTGCCAGGGGCAGCTCGATTCGGTTGTGCCGCTGGAGCCGGCGGCGATGCCCGGCCGCGTAGTGGTGCAGTGGGACAAAGAGGATTGCGCCGACCTTGGCATTATCAAAGTCGATTTGCTGGGGCTGGGAATGATGGCCGTGCTCGAAGAATCGATTCAAATCATTCGCGCTACTTCGGGCGAAGAAGTCGATCTCGCGCATTTGCCGCCGGACGACGAGGACGTGTATCACGCTTTGCAAAACGCGGACACGATTGGCATGTTCCAGGTCGAGAGTCGCGCGCAGATGTCTTGTCTGCCGCGCCTGCGGCCGCAAAAGTTCTATGACATCGTGGTGCAGGTGGCAATCATCCGGCCCGGCCCGATTGTCGGCAACATGGTGAATCCTTACTTGAGTCGACGTTTGGGACGCGCGCCGGTTAAGTATGCGCATCCGGCGCTCGAGCCGGTGCTCCGGCGCACGCTCGGCGTTCCGCTCTTCCAGGAACAATTATTAAAGGTGGCGATGATCTGCGCGGGTTTTAGCGGCGGCGAAGCGGAAGAGTTGCGCCGCGCGATGGGGTTCAAGCGCTCCGAAGCGCGGATGCGCGAGATTGAAATCAAACTGCGGCGGGGGATGACTAAGGAAGGGATTACCGGAAAGGCGCAGGACGAAGTTGTGCAATCGATCGCTTCGTTTGCGCTTTATGGTTTTCCCGAATCGCATGCCGCCAGCTCTGCTTTGATTGCTTATGCCAGCGCCTATCTCAAATGCCATTACCTGGCCGCGTTCACCGCTGCGACGCTGAACAATCAGCCGATGGGTTTCTATCAGCCATTCACGATTATCAAAGACGCGCAGCGGCATGGATTGAAAGTGAAGCCGGTGGATGTGACCCGATCGAACTGGGAATGCACGATTGAAGCAAACAGAGATCAGAAGTCAGAAGTCAGAGATCAGATGCCTGACCTGCGTTTAGGCTTGCGCTGCGTCAAAGGTTTGCGCGCGGACGCAGGCCGCGCGATTGTGCGCGAGCGCGTGAAGCGCTCGTTTACCAGTATCGATGACTTACACCGGCGCGTGCCGGAATTGAGAAAAGATGAGTTGCGAAAATTGGCGGCCGTGGGCGCGTTAAATTTTATCGATGGAGAGAAACTTTGCGTCTTTGCGCCTTTGCGTGAAAGTTCTCTTTGCCTTCCCACGGCCGCCATAACTGATGAAATCTCACGCAAAGGCGCAAAGACGCAAAGGAAAGGAAAGTCCTCGGAGCCAGATTCGAGATTAAATCCCCGACACTTAACCCCCGAAACTCAACACCCAGGCACGAATCGTCGCGACGCGCTGTGGCAAGTCGAACGGGTTGCGCGGGCCGTGGGTCCCTTGTACGAAGCAGTTGCAGAAGAGAACGGCTCACCGCTCGTGCCGATGACGCTCAGCGAACGTTTGAATGCGGACTTGCGCGGCACGGGAATGACGATTGGCCGCCACCCAATGGCCCATCAACGCGCGTGGCTCGACACGATGAACGTTGCCCGCGCGATTGATTTGCAGAGCCTGCGCCACGGAATGCCGGTGCGCGTAGCCGGCTGGGTAATCGTGCGCCAGCGTCCCGGCACGGCGAAAGGATTCGTATTTCTAAGTTTGGAAGACGAGACTGGAATCGCGAACGTGATCGTCACGCCGCAGCTTTTCGAAAAGAATCGACTCGTGCTGGTTGATTATCCGTTTCTGCTGATCGAAGGAGCGTTGCAACATCAGGACAACGTCGTTTCAGTAAAGGCCAGGCGCGTCGAGCCTCTTCAGATCAATATGGCAAGCGCCGGGTCGCATGATTTTCATTAAGTCTTGCTCCCTGTCCCAAAGAGAGAGGGGAGACAAAAAGAGGCGGGCTTTAGCCCGCCTCTAGACCTTGAAGCATAATGCGCGATTACGGCCGTTTGCGCCGCGCTGGAGCTGTTTTCTCAGGCACGACATTTTCGGTACTCTTTAGTTCCGCCAGAATCGCCTTGGCATCGGCCTTGAACTTGTGATCATCCCCTGCCTTGTCGACGAAGTGCTGCAAAAAATTCGCCGCTTCCTGGTACTTGGCCTTGTCGCCGATACTAAAGAGCGCCAGTCCGGCTCCGAGGTTCGCGTCGGGATCGTCAGGCCTCTCGGCGAGAATCTTCCGAAATTGAGCAAATGCCTTGTCGCCGGCGCCGGCGTCGAGCAGCATTTGCGCCATATCAAGTTGCGCTTTTGCTTTCTTTGCCGCGTCCGCCTCAACCGCTATGTAATCCTCAAATGCGGCAGCGGCGGCATCGGCCTGGCTCGCGTCGGCCTTGGTCACGAACAGGCGCATGGCTTCGGCTCGAGCACTCATCGTGGCGTATTTGTTCACGGTCTGCTGCTTCTGCTCCTCAGGATCCGTGGCCGCGGGCACCTTCTTAATGAGGTCAGACGCCCTATTCACCGCGTCGGCGGCGGCTTTGAAATCCGCCTTCGCCACTTCAAGTCCGGATGTCCGTGCGGCCTCATCCTTCGTTTGAATCGCAGCATTGTATCTCTCGACGCCCCGCGCTTTCAGAGCCAACGTCTTATTAGTCAAGAGAGAAGGCTGCTCGGGATCCGCGGCCAGGCCGGTGTCGTATTGTTTGATCGCTTCGTCATAGTTCTTCGCGGTCAACGCGGCATTGCCGGCCTTGAAAGCTTCGCCAACCACCTTGTTGATATTCAGGTTCTTTTCGTTTTCCTTCTTGAGCTCCTCGGTCCTTTTCAGCAACTCCTCGCGCTTGGCCTTGTCGGAAGCGCTTTCGGAGCCACCGCCCGGGCTTGATGAACCTCCGCCTACCGCTGCCTTGGCTTGTTCAAGAGTCAAACGTTTACCATCGCCTGGAGCGAGAATTACATCAACCGGAATTTCACGTCCGGCCTTAACGCCACCTTTGGCATTAGCCTGTGCTCCGGGAGCGCTTATCGCGACGATGTAAGTTCCAACGTAAGGTAAGCCGGCAAAAACCCATTGGCCCCCCTTATCTGACTTTGTGTGATATTCGCCGGCAATATCTGTGCGAAAAACGTCTATGACCGCGCCATCGACTGGGGCCGGTTTCCCGTCAGCACCTACCAGCTTGACCGTGCCGCGAAGTTGCCCGACCTGGGCCGAGATCGAAGCGGCGCCGCAAAGAAGAACTGCGACTGCCGCGATCGAGGTAATGAAATGAGAACGACGCATTGTATTCCTCCAAATATCTGTGGCTGCCTGAGCGGCCGACGTTAAGATGCCATTCAGTTACAACGAGTTGTAGTGACCGCAAACCGGCTTTAAGTTAATCAGCGAAGCCGCGACTGTCAAGCATAGGGAATCGGGTCCGCGACTCCGGCGTCATGGAATGCGCGCAGACGCAACGCGCATGAATCGCAGCGCCCGCAAGCCTGATCCTCCGACTGGTAGCATGACCAGGTGAGTTCCAGTGGGGCAGCCAGTTCCAGACCACGCTGCACAATCTCTGACTTGCGCAGGTGAATCACCGGGGTAACGATTTCAACGCGCGTTTCGGGTCTGGTGCCGGCGTCAATCGCTCCTTGAAATGCCTCGTAGAACTCAGGCCGGCAATCGGGATAGCCGGAGGAGTCGTCGGCGACAGCACCGATGTAGATACGCTGGGCGCCGATCGCTTCGGCCCAGCTCGCCGCGATCGAAAGCAGGTGCGCATTACGAAAAGGCACGTAGCTGGTCGGGATTTCTCGGGCAGCGAGGTTGGCCTCGGTCACGGGAATGCTTTGGTCGGTTAGCGACGAGCCGCCGATCTTTTTCAGGTGTTCGATGGACACGGCCAAACGCTTTGCGACGTCATAGTGATCGGCGAGTTCGTCAAACGCGCGCCGCTCCCGTGACTCAGTGCGTTGGCCGTACGAAACGTGCAGGAAAGCGAGTTCAGAGTTTTCGTTAGCCGCAATGGCCGCCGTGACGCATGAGTCCATGCCGCCGGAAACGAGACAGACAGCTAAGGATGAAGGCGGAAGGATGGATGAATCCATTTCCTCAATCGACTCGTCTATGATTTCACTGCTGCCGCCCATAGATTGATTAACTCAGTTTCCACTTCTCATTTGTTATTCGTCTCGCATTTGCTTCGTGTGATTTCGTGGATCGTGCCCTGGTATGGAAAGAGAAAACGATCCACGAAGTAACACGAACAGAACACGAAGCATGAGGACAAGTGGGAAAATGTTCGGTTCACACCCCGCGCGCGTCCGGGCCCCAGATGTACTTGTGCATCTGCAACTGCATCCGAACGTCCATTCCGCTTTCGGCGATCCAAGTCGCCAGTTCAGCCAGGTCAATTTGGCCCCAGGCCGGAGAGATCAAGATCGCGCGGGCACGCCTTTCGAGATCGTGCTCAGCGATCACCTTGAGCGCGAAGTCCCAGTCAGCGCGATCAGCGATCACGAACTTTACTTCGTCCAGATCGGCTCGCAGCAAATCAAGATTGGGCCAATGATTTCGTTCAGCCTCGCCAGAGCCCGGACACTTGATATCCAGGATTATCTTCGCTCGCTGGTCCACCTCCCTGGTCGAGACATAGCCACCGGTTTCAATCAGGACTTCGTATCCTTCGTCGCAAAGCTTCGCAATCAAAGCGAGAGCCTCGCGCTGGGCGAGCGGTTCGCCGCCGGTTACTTCGACCAAACCGCAACCAAAGTCACGCACCTTTTTCATTACGTCCTCGATCGAGACGTGATCGCCGCCGGTGAACGTATATTCGCTGTCGCACCAGACGCAGCGCATCGGGCAGCCGGTTAATCGCACAAAGGTGCAGGGGCGGCCGGCATGCGTCGATTCGCCCTGGATCGAGCGAAAGATTTCAGTTACGCGCAGCACACTGGGATTTTAGATTGGCGATTGGCGATTGTCGATTTGTCCGCGAACAATTGCCGTCCGCGGCTGAGAGGCTCTATGACCCGGTCGCTGCCGCTCCCGGTTCTGACACAGTCGCGGCAACCGGAAACGCAATCTGTCATCAAACCTGTGCGGCTGAAATCGAGAATGGCCGCCGGTTTGCAGGAATTATCGTGATAGGATTGGTGTGCGGGCTGACGGGTGACCTGGAAGATTCTTGAGGCAGGAAGTAAACAAGATTGAAGCGTTGATTCGCGCCGGTGCTGAGCGCCTGCTGGCCCGGGCGATGAATTCGCGCGCGCTTGACCTGGACGCGGTCTCAGCGCGCCTGCGTCTGGCAATCGACAAATACGTCTTGAGAGATGATCCTTCGCCGGCGGCGCCCGCGATCGAAAGCTTTCTCGACGGCCTTCGGGCCGATGACTTGTGTTTAGTGATCGCCTGCGAGCACGGTGATCAGGCGGCGTGGAGTGAGATGGTCGAAGGCTTTGGCGCGACCGTGCGGTCCGCAGCGCGCTCTGCAAGCTCGAATGAAGACACGGCTGAGGATCTGGCGCAATCGATTTGGGCTGAGTTGCACGGGCTGAAAGCACGCGCGGATGGCCAGCCGGCGGGGAAGCTGGCGTACTATTCGGGCGCGGGTTCGTTGGGTGGATGGCTGCGCGCGGTCGTGGGCCAACTGGCGATCGATCAGCATCGCCGCCAGTCGCGTTTCGTGCAGACTGAAGAAGACGCTGACCTGGATCGATTGGCGCACGGTTCTGATGGAGAGCAGGAGGCGCTAAACGTTTTTCACTCGTCGCCAAATCCCGAAGAAGCCCTGGCCGGCGAGTTGGCCGCGGCCGATGTCGAGAAGGCCCTGGCGCGGACGCTCGCTGGACTCGACGCCGAGGATCGTCTGCTGGTGAAGTTGTATTATTTCGACGGCCTCCGCCTGCGCGAAGCGGGAGCAGTTTTGGGAGTTCACGAAGCCACCGCCAGCCGGCGCCTGACGCGCATACATTCCGAAATAAGGGAGCGCGTCGAAGAGGTCCTAATGAAGGAGCACGGCTGGACGAAGTCGGAAGCCACGAGATCATTGGCCGAAATCGCCGCGCATTTGCAAACCGAAGTCGAACCCATGCTCGCGTCGCGACCTGGGCAGACTTTGCAGAATTCGCCGCTGGAAGGATAGCGAGGTGTTAGAACTTGTTCGCCATGATTTCGCAAGTTGTGGGAAGCGCGGTCGTTCATCCTACGGGTGGAAGCGGCCGAGAATAAGACTAGTCCAGAGAGCCGGCTGTTTCCGGAAGGTGCAGTTAGATGCAACCTGAAGATTCACAAATCGACGTTCTGCTGAAGCGCTATGGCCGCGAGGCCAGGAGTGGTGCACCGGCGGAGCATTTGGACGCGGACGAACTCAACGCGTTTGCTGAAAGGTCGGCGCCCGCGGCGGCGCGCTCTCGCTACGTGTCGCACCTTGCAGATTGCGACGACTGCCGCAACCTTGCGACGCAATTGTCGATCGCCGCCGGAGCCACGGCGAGCGCAGGAGCCGGAGCGATTGAATCAGCGAGCGGTTCATTTTGGCAGAAACTGACTTCGTTTTTCGCGCCGCCGATGCTGCGTTATGGAGCCTTTGCCGCGGTGCTGGTCGTGGCTGCAGGCATAACGTTCGTTGCGCTGCGAAATCAGCGTAACTCCGCGCCCCTTCTGGCTCAGAACGAGCAGGCGAACGCAACGCAAGCGAGTGCTGTGAAACCAGACGATTACGCGGCTCCCGAAACCCGGCAGAAAGTGCAGACCTTCGCGAGCCCGTCGTCAACAAATCCTCAGCCGGCCGCGACTCCAAACTTTGATTTGAAGAAGGACGAATCAAAAGCTGCAGAGACCACGGCTGTGTCGCCGAAGCCCGCGAAAGAGTCGGCTGCATCCGCCGACCAGCCAATGCTTGCCGGGAAGAGAGCTGCGGCGCCGGCGCGCGTCGAACAGCAGCCATCTTTTGCGCCGGCACCTCCGGGTGAAGCCGGTCGCGTCCAAACGCAATCTCGCGAAGATCGTGAGGCGCAAAGCCTTTTCAGGGCGTCGGGCCCGCGGAAGTCCGAGCCGTCTTCCGATAAGCTCAAGACCATGGACAGGTCGGCTGGCGGACTATTGAATGAGCGCCAGAGCCAGGCCGAAGGCGACGACAACCGGGCCAGAAATAACCAGGCGATGAACCAGCAATCGCCGAATCAGCAGTCCCAGAATCAGCAGAGCCAAAATCGAATCCTGGACTCGAATGCCGAGGCAACGAGAGTAGCGAACCGCGCCCGCGACGAAGAGGGCGCTGAGACCGCCAGAAAACCAGCGACCGGCGCGGCCCGCAGCGAGTCAGAGAAGGCGCCCGAGACCCGTTCGGCCGGCGGCCACAAGTTTCGCCGGCAAGGCAACGCCTGGGTGGACTCGAAGTTCAAGTCGTCGATGACGATCACGAATGTAACGCGCGGCTCGGATGCTTTTCGCGCATTGGATCCAGCCGTGCGCTCGCTGGCCGAGCAGCTTGGCGGCGAAGTGATCGTGGTCTCAAAGGGCAAAGCGTTTAGAATCCGCTGATCTCGCAAAAACCGAAATCGGTGTGAACCTCGCCGCGCTTTGAAGCGTATCTCCTACTGGAAACCATCGTGAGTTATCAGGCATTTACTATTCCCGATTCACGACTTACCATTCACGACAAGATGTTCTGTCCATCCTGCGGAACCGAAGACACGATCGGGCTGCCTTACTGCAATCGCTGCGGCGCGAATCTGGGCGGACTGGTTGCCCCGCAGGCCGGGCCGGCGGTCATCAGTGTGACCAAGCCGACCTTGATCATTTCATTGACGCTGGCGGCAGTCACGCTCGGCGGTTTTGCTGGTTTGATCGAAGGAGCCCAAGCCTTGTCGATAAATCTTCACGGCGGCAGCAACGATCCTCTGATCGCGCTAATCGTTATGGGAATGATTACCATCCTGACGGTGGATATATTCCTGATCCGGCAATTATCCAGAGTGATCACTGCAGCCCTGTCGTCAACCGTCCAACCACAACCCAAACGTCCAAACGCGGTTACTGCGCATCCCATTCCGCAGCTGCAAAGGCCAAACACCGCGCGCCTTGAACCGACGCCGAGTGTGACCGAGCACACCACTCGCTTCTTTGAACCCGCCTACCGCTCGCCCGCCGCAGCCGCCGAGCCGGCGGACCGCGAAGAACGCGAGAAGTAAATTCCCCTCAAATCAACGTTCCGGGTGTTGCCCTCCCAACTCTGAGTTGGTAGAGTCTCGCTGCGTTCGGACAGTCAACCTTCCGCGAGGTGCGATCAGATGCGCGTGACTCAGGCCGTCTGGCCCTTTCGTTTGTCTTCAAATTGCTTGTTTCTTCTTCTCGTAGCCGGGCTGGCTGTTTTTCCTTCGCAGGCAGAACGAAAAGGGGCTGCCTTAAATCAAACAAACTCAGCTGCGCCGGCGGCTAAGCCGTCGCCCTCGCGCGCGCGTCGTTCGGCAAAGACCACTGCTGCCGCGCGCAACCCTCAGATTGCGAAAATCGTCGCTGAGATCGATCCGCGCAATATTGAGAACACAATTCACAAGCTGGTCGGCTTCGGCACGCGTAACACGCTTTCCGATCAGAACGACCCGAATCGCGGCATCGGCGCGGCGCGTGACTGGCTCTACGCTGAATTTCAGAAAGCCGCGGCCGCATCTGCCGGACGAATGACCGTCGAAAAGCAGGCCTTTGAACAGCCAAAGGCCGCGCGCGTGCCGCAGCCGACCATGCTCACAAACGTCGTCGCGACGCTAAAGGGCACCCAGCCGGAATCTGCCAATCGCGTCTATGTTGTCAGTGGGCATTACGATTCCATGTGCAACAGTCCGATCGACGCCAAGTGTAACGCGCCCGGCGCGAACGATGACGCATCAGGAACGGCGGCCGTACTGGAGATGGCGCGGGTGATGGCGAAATACAAATTCGACGCGACGATTATCTTCATGACGGTGCCTGGTGAAGAGCAGGGCCTGCTCGGCGCAACGCACTTTGCCGAAGAATCGAAAAAGAACAACGTAAACATCGAAGCCATGTTCACCAACGACATCATTGGCAGCTCGCTTGGCGGTAACGGCGTGCGCGATACGCACACGGTGCGGGTATTTTCCGAAGGTGTGCCGTCGAACGAAACTACCCAGGAAGCGACCAGTCGTCGCAGCGTCGGCGGCGAGAACGATTCGACTTCGCGCCAGCTGGCGCGCTTTATCAGGGAAACCACTGACCGGTATTTGCCATCGATGAAAGTCTGGATGATCTATCGCCGCGATCGTTATGGGCGCGGCGGCGATCATCAGCCTTTTCTCGAGCGCGGCTACCCGGCGGTTCGGTTTACTGAACCTAACGAGGACTATCATCACCAGCACCAGAACGTGCGCATCGAAAACGGAATTCAGTATGGCGACCTGCCACAATTCGACGATTTCAAATACATCGCCGATGTTGCGCGCACAAACGCCGCCGCGCTGGCGGCTCTGGCGCTTGGGCCCGCGCGCCCCGCTAACGTCTTGATTGCGACCGGACTTTCTGACGACGCGACAATCAAGTGGGACGCGAACAAAGAACCAGATGTGGCCGGCTATGAAATCGTCTGGCGCGACACGACCGCGGCGACCTGGACTAATTCGCGGGCGATTGGAAACGTGTTGACTTACACGATGAAAGGTATGTCAAAAGACAACTACTTCTTTGGGGTGCGGGCGGTGGACAGGGAAGGGAATCGCAGCCAGGTTACTTACCCGCGCCCCCTGCCACGGGCGCGCGGGGCGAGTGCGCCCGCAACCCCGCCGAACTGAGTTCCCGCCGGCCAACGTCATCTGGCACCACTGCCTTCGTTCTTGTATCGAAGCGATTATTGACTCAGCCATGTCGAGAGGCCATAATCTGCTTGTACTAAGAACCTCAGAAGACTAACGCCTTACTGAATCATGCTGGAAAAAGAACGACAATATTTCTTAGAGCATCGTGCCGAGCTATTGTCGCGGCATCTAGGAAAAGTCGTACTCATCAAAGACGAAGAACTCATCGGAGCATTCAACACAATTGAGGAAGCTCTTGCCGATGGCGCTCGCCGCTTTGGCTTAACGCCGTTCCTTGTGCGTGAGGTTAGCGCAACCGAAGAGAAAGAAATCAATATACCCGCTCTCACCTTGGGACTACTGCGTGCCGATTCTTCACGTCCAATATGATGCTGAAGGGCGAACGCCCGACGGATCCTTCAGAAACGCTGACATGGTGTGGAGATCACTTCCTGAGCATACTGTCGCGTACAATCGAATCTCAAATCCTCAGCTTGTGAAGTTTACGAGCAGTTGAAAGCGACCGGGATGGAGCTGTGATGCATTTTCCTGAAGCGCGCGTGTATTTTATCGAAGGACTGGGTCTGA
>Ga0137409_10006593_pt1 | contig 12032 bp, 7 predicted proteins | sample CZODoug1_16funga_FD_122059 | JGI IMG/M metagenome (GOLD analysis project Ga0137409, IMG submission 122059) | Vadose zone soil fungal communities from Angelo Coast Range Reserve, California, USA - CZODoug1_16fungal (Hybrid Assembly) | ecosystem: Environmental > Terrestrial > Soil > Vadose zone... | reverse complement strand
GATGCCTAGCTTTTGCATGCGGAAGTAGAGCGTAGACCGTTTCATTCCCAATCGCGCAGCGGCCCCATTGGGACCGGCCACAATCCACCGCGTCTGCTGAAGAGTCTTGATTATGTGGTCTCGCTCCGCTTCTTCCAATGTAACTGCCTGCTGGACGTCCGCTGTGGCCGCAGCGTCAGCGTTCAAGGAAGACAGAGGAGGTCGCAGGACGTTTTCGGAGCTAAGGATTACGCTCCGCTCGATAAAATTCTGCAGCTCGCGAATGTTCCCGGGCCACGGGTACGAGGTGAGTTCACACATTGTTTCTGGGGAAATCTGGTCGATTTGCTTATTCATTCGATGGGCATAGATCCCGACAAAGTGCTCCACTAATGCCGGAATGTCTTCGCGACGCGCTCGCAGCGGTGGCAGCGGAATTGGAAACACATTCAGACGATAGTAGAGGTCGCTACGAAATTCGTTGCGCTTCACCATCGCCGTCAAATCTCGGTTGGTTGCAGCCACGAGTCGCACGTCCACTTGGTGAGTCCGTGTACTGCCCAAGCGCTCGAATTCCTGCTCCTGCAGAACACGCAGCAGCTTGGGCTGCAAACCTGGCGGAATGTCTCCCACCTCGTCCAAGAAGAGCGTGCCTTTGTCGGCCATCTCGAAACGACCGATCTTTTGCGCTATCGCTCCAGTGAACGCGCCTCGCTCGTGACCAAAAAGCTCGCTTTCCAGCAGATCGAACGGAATGGCGGCACAATTCAATTTTACGAATGGGCGTCCGCACCGCGCGCTCAGATTGTGAATCGCACGCGCAATCAACTCCTTGCCGGTACCGGTTTCCCCTAGAATGAGGACAGTGGAACCCGTACGTGCGACCTGCTCAACTAGTTCGAGCACTGATTCCAAAGCAGGGCTGTTGCCGATGATCTGCTCGAACCGGCGCGGGGTTCGATCCTGATCTACGGATCCGAATGGTGCGACAGCCGCCACGAATGGACCTCCTTGCTCACCACACGGCTACTTAATCGGCCCAGTCTCCAGGGCCGCCCGAACACTCTCAAGCAGTGCATCCTCGTCGAAAGGTTTTGCTAAGAATTCCACTGCACCTGCTCGCAACGCCTGCAGCCGCATTTTTTCGTCGCCGTGAGCAGTGATGAAGATGATCGGAATCCTGCAACGTTCGGCGATCAGCTTGGCCTGTAGCTCGAGACCCGACATCCCAGGCATACGGATGTCAGCGATCAAGCATGCCGCCTGACGGTGCTGGCCCGATTTTAGGAATTCTTCCGCCGAGGCAAACGATTGTGCAGGCAGTTCCGCACTCTTCAGCAACCCGTGCAGCGCCCTGCGGATGGAATCGTCGTCGTCGACAATGGCTACTAATCTGGCCTTTCCCTGATTGTCCATAGTAAGGAAGTTATGAAGGTCTTTTGGGGGCGGCGCCATTATACTTTGGTATAAGGTTCTGCCCCTCTGCTCCGGTAGCCAAGGAGACGAGAGTGTGTAGCGGCGACCTTCAGGCGGACATCCCCCCACACCCATGGGCAATTCAGATGGTTATCAAAACAAAGGGCTTGCGGGAAAAGCAATTTGTAAGACCATGAAAACAAAGGGCGAGCAATTTGCAGTGCGAATGAAGCACGCTCAGTCCGAGGGGTACCCCTCACCCCCGGTGTTTGCAAAAAAGAGTCCGCAAACCATTGAAAACAAACGACACGAGCGCCAAAAAGCGCGCAAAGAGAGAAAAAGAGTGGGCAAGCTTCTGAGAACGCAGGATTTACCCGCTTTGGCAGGTAGGCCATCCGTCGCAGATCGCAGACGGCTGCATGGAGCGCACCGAGAAGAAGCGGCTGAACGGGCGCGAAGGCGAGGGTCAAGCGTGATGAGAAATCGGTAGAGAGCATTAGCGAGCGCATGTGTCTTGCGCTGACTTCTTGGACGCTGGCTTGGCGGGAGATTATTTCTCGCTTTGCGTCTGTCGCCTCGATTAGGCGAGCAGTTGAACAGCAGCAGCGCTTATGTCATTCACGACGGTACGGCATGGGGTACGCCAGGACAACTGGTTGGAGGGGCAGTTTTGGTGCAGATGGCCAAGAAAATTCAAAATCGGCATGCTTCAAAAATCGAGTCTATAAATTGCGCGCGCTGCATCCAGCAGCGTTTCGGAGCAACTGGCTATGCCCGCCGCAGCGCCTTTTCCGCCTGCTCCCGCTCTGCGATTGCACTTCCAATTTCGAGTTAATCAGTCGACGCTAGAACCTGTCGCGTGTTGGCGTTCTGTCTATTCGACTGGATGCTACGACGAGGGCGTCCTGCGAGCCACGGCAGGAGCCGATTGTTCTCAACGGTGAGGTCAATTATGCTTGAGCACGGAGGCATGGATGGCTCCGGGCACCACACCCTTGCAGCTTTTCACGCGGGTCAGTGGTTACCTGACGGAACGCGCGACGGCCCATCAAATCAAATTCATCGAAACCTCCGCGGAGGTCGAGGGAAACCAACACAAGTCGCACGAAATTGAGGGTGGTATGAATACGCGACTGGGTTTCGTGGCCATACTGCTCCTAGTCACGCTGTGCCTTTCCCTATCTGGTTGCCATCAGGGTACAGACCAAGACGTTGAGGCGAAAATCTCGTTCACTCAAGTGCCGCAATGGAATCCCGGAGATCAGAATCAGCAAGACGTTATTGAAGGGATGGTGAGCGGGGCACGACAAGGGCAGCGGCTGGTCATCTATTCCAAGTCCGGGGGATTATGGTGGTTGCAGCCCTTGCTGACCTCTCCTTTTACGGCCATTTTGCCGGACCAAGTCTGGCGGAACGAAACACATCTCGGCACGGAATATGCAGTTCTGCTAGTAGATTCTTCATTTCACCCAGCAGCAATCTTGAGTCTGCTGCCGAAGCGTGGACAGGGCATTGCCGCAATCGCAGCTACGCGCGGGCAGGAGAAATCGTCATCTTTTTTCGTCGATTTCAGCGGCTTCACGTGGCGGGTCCGCTGGAAACCGAGCGACCGCGGCGGCACAAGCAATCCCTATAGACCCGAGAATGTATATACAGACAACGCGGGGGCGCTTCATCTTCAGATTGTTAAACGAGATGAGGGTTGGACGTGCTCCGAGGTGAACCTGACGCGCAGCCTGGGTTATGGCACATATTCATTTACGGTCGAAGATATTTCCGGCCTGGAGCCGGCGGTCGTGTTCGGCATGTTCACCTGGGATTATTCGACGGATCGAGAGAGCCACCGTGAATTCAACATCCATATTAGCCGTTGGGGCGATCCCAACAATAAGAATGCGGAGTTTGTAGTCCAGCCTCCGTTCGTGCCGATCAACATTTCACGTTTTGTTGCGCCTCCGGGCAAGCTACAGCACACGCTTGAGTGGCGGCCTGGCAAGATCACAATGAGTACCTCGCGAGTGTCTGGACCGACTTGGGACTCGATCGTATCGCGGCATGTATTTACATCCGAAGTTCCGACACCCGGTTCTGAATCAGTCCGGATGACTTTATATGTTTACTGGAATCCGAACGGCAAGTCGCCGGGCCTCCAGCATCGCGCCGAAGTTGTTGTGGACCGGTTCGAGTTCATGCCGTAGGTTTTTGGAGGTCTCGGTCGTCCGATGGCCCGTTGTCTCTCGTTTGCGTTGTTCTTGCTGTTATCCAGTTCGGTCTTGGCTGCGGACAATATCATGCCCAGCCACGGCCACGACATTTGGGATGCAGCGGCAGGTTTTCCGGGCGGGTACGTCTACTCAATAACGCAAACCGCGGATGGATATCTCTGGATCGGCACCAGCAAGGGGCTGCTCAGGTATGACGGTCTGAGGTTTGTGTCTATTGGCGCGAGCGAGTCCAGTGCCGGGTTCCAGGTTTTGGGTGTAGTCACAGATTCGGCTGATCAGTTGTGGGCTGCAGACGACCGCGCCCATCTCTTCCGCTACACGGCCGGCCGCCTTGAGGGACCGTTGCCTGACAACGGCAGGCACCAGTATCTAGCCGCTCCAATTAACAAAACCAGCGACGGATGGCTGCTGTTTCTCTCTACACTGCAGGGACTGATTGAGTACGAGCGAGGGACAGCTCGTGTCCTGCTGGATCCGAGCAATATTCCCAACTGGCCCACGGCAGTGGCGCAAACGGCGGACGGCACATTCTGGATTGGCACTCTCGAAGCGGGTTTATTCCGCCTCGGCGTGACGCCGGGCGCCCGGGAAATTCAGCATGTCGCAGGCCTTGAAAGTGCAAAGATTAACTGCCTCCTTCCGATCGGGCCTTCGACACTGTTAATCGGCACAGACAAGGGACTCCTGACCCTTCATAACGGCCATTTAATCCAGAATGCGAATTCGGAACTTACCAATGTTGAGATCTTGGCACTCGCGAGCGGGCAGAAAGGCGGCGCGTGGATCAGCACTGACGGCCATCTTTTTAGAACTCGCGCGAAAGATATCCATGCGGACGGAAGAATCGATTCGCTGGATCACTTGGCCGTGCGCGGGACGGTAACCGCACTATTCGAAGACCGCGAAGGCAACTTGTGGATTGGCGGGCCCGAAACAATTGAGCGCTACCGCGACGCTGGGTTTAGCACTTATTTAAGCTCAGAAGGCTTGCCGTCTAACAATTGTGGAGCGATTTACGCCGACCCTCAGGCGCGCGTTTGGTTTGCACCTTGGGATGGCGGATTGTTCCAGCTTTCGCAGGGCAGGATCCAGCAGATTGAAGTCATGGGTCTGAAGGGTGACACAGTTTATTCGATTGCGGGAGGTGCGGGAGATGAAGTGTGGGTGGCTCGGAAGTACGGCGGTGTTACTCGCTTGCGGTTTCAAGGTAGCGCCCTGCAGGCCTCAACATACACACGGCGAAGCGGACTCGCCCAGGACGCCGTTTATTCCATCTATCGAGCGGCGGATGGCACCGTTTGGGCCGGAACACTCGACGAGGGCCTCAGCCGCTTCGACGGCGCCAAATGGCGCACATACACGTCCAAGGACGGGTTACCTTCAAACAGAATTTCGGTGATCACCGGGAACGCTGCAGGGAATATCTTTGTGGGCACGCCAAATGGTCTCGCTGTACTCAAGAATGACCATTGGGTCGCCTATACAGCCCACGACGGACTACCTCCGGGCCCAGTTGAAAGCCTGTTTGTCGATGACGCGGACACCCTTTGGATCGGTAGCACGAAAGGCATTTCGTTCCTCCTTTCCGGGACAGTACACGTACCGGTTGGCGCTCCGAACGCGCTTTATGGAGAAATTCTCGGCATCGCTGAGAGCAACGGCTGGCTGTGGGTCACGACCCGCGATCACGTTGTGCGGGTAAGGTGCGCTGCTTTGCTGAAGCAATCGTTCGGGGAAGGCGATTACCGGGAGTTTGGAGTGACGGACGGCCTGCCGAGTGCCGAGGGTGTGAAACGCAGCCGGTCTGTTGTTAAAGACAATCGAGGCCGAATCTGGTTCTCGCTGAATCAAGGAATCTCAGTTTTGGAGCCGTCCGCGTTTGCGGCTCCGGCGTTTCCGGTGACGACTCGCCTGGACGGGATTCTTGTCGACGGAAGGCTCTTCACTTTTGCCAGCCCGATCCGTATTCCCCCTGGTCGGCACCGCTTGACGTTCCGGTACGCAGGCGTAAACGTCTCGAACCCCGACGGCGTGAGATATCGCTATCGGCTGGACAACGTCGATTCCGAATGGAGCGAGCCGACCGCGTGGCGGGAAATTGACTATACAAATATTCCTCCGGGACGATTCCGGTTTCACGTGATGGGTCGTAATCCCGATGGTATCTGGAGCGGGAACGAAACCACGATGGCCTTCGAAGTCCAGGCCGCGTATTGGCAGACCCTCTGGTTCCGCCTGTCGAGCGTGGCCGGTTTAGCCGTATTGCTGTGGATGCTCTATAAATTGCGCGTGCGCAGCATCCAGCAGCATTCGGAGCAACTGGCTTCGATTAACTCCAAATTGCAAACGCAAATCGCAGAGCGGAAGCAGGCGGAGGAGGCGCTCCGGCAGGCGCAGGCGGATCTCACACACGCCAACCGGGTGAGCAGCATGGGAGAGCTGACGGCCTCGCTAGCGCACGAAGTCAAGCAACCGATTGCCGCTGCCATCACCAACGCTAATACTTGCTTGCGCTGGCTATCCCGCGATCAACCCGATTTGGAGGAGGCGCGCGCGGCCGCGTCAAGAATCGCACAAGACGGAAAGCGTGCGAGCGAGATCATCAACCGTGTCCGCCTGCTCTTCCAAAAGGATAGTCTGCAACGGGAGTTGGTGGGCCTTAATGAGATTATTCGAGAGATGATGCTTCTCCTGCACAGCGAGGCAATAAAATTCAGCGTATCAGTTCGGACGGAACTCGCTGCAGACCTCCCTGAGGTCTTGGGAGATCGCGTGCAACTGCAACAGGTGCTGATGAACCTGATGATGAACAGCATCGAAGCGATGAAGGATGCAGACGGAACACGCGTGCTGACCATCCGGTCGCAGCGCGGCGAGAATCGTGAGGTGCTGATCTCGGTCAGCGATACGGGCGCGGGGCTGCCTCCGCAACAGGAGGACAAGCTCTTCAATGCGTTCTTTACCACCAAGACTCACGGCACGGGCATGGGGCTTCGCATCAGCCGGTCTATCGTTGAGTCGCACGGGGGCCGCTTGTGGGCTGCCGACAATTCCCCTCGTGGCGCAAGTTTTCAGTTCACCCTGCCAGCCGCCACCCTCGCAGCGCATAAGTAACCGCCCCAGCTGCTCTCACGCGATAGCGAACCCTCGCTTTGTATTTGGCTATCCTACACCGTCAGCACGGAATGGCTCTGGCTACGTCCGGATTGTTGCGGCCGCCGACCGACTCAGAGTGGTTCGTGCTTTCATTGAGTGCTTCCTGAGCGCTGCAGCACAACCTGGCGCGCATCAGCTATCGTAATACCGGCCGTTCACTTCTTCCCCGATTATCGCGAAGTCACACTTTGACGTGTTCAGCGGATCGGATTTCCATGAAAACCCGATAGAAGGCACCTCAACAACCGCCTCCAATTGGCACGAGGCCCGAGTTCCTGCAAAGCGAAAGTGCTTGGAGGAGTCTTCATACTTCACAGGCTGTCCGGTCGATTTCCAAACCATTTTAAAACTCATTCGAGCTGGAGTGGCGGTCGAGTCCAACGCTGGCCAACGTGGCTGGTCGACTACGGGGACGTTCTGCATTTCCAGCGTGAAGGTGTTTCCGTCCGGACTGATCGTAAGGCCACGCCCGGGAACAGGAACAACCCAATAGAGACCAGAGGGCGAAATGGGCGGGTGAAAATCGTGTATTTGGTTTGCGGGGGCCGCCGGTCCCCGGAATAACGTCAGTCATATGTGAGTGAAGGTACCGTGCTGCGCTGCTCGGGCGCCCCAATATTCTCCCTGCATCACGCCGTAATCGGTTGTTGGAGTACCAAACGCGATGCGGTTTCCTTGATTGTCCGTGCCCATGCCTGTAAAAGTGCTGCACCGGGCAACTCGACCTTTGAAGTGATAGATATGTGAAGGTTCGAGGTTAGGGGCTGCCGGCTGATTGTGGCTGCCATTTTTGTCTAGCCAAGGAATTGGGTAAGGATCGGTGCCTCCGTTCGCCGTCATCGATTGTCGATCCAAAAACGAAGAATCTCCGGAGCGCAGTGCGAGTGGGAGTATGGCGAACGCGCTCGATTTGAGGATGTCTCTGCGACCGTGGCGTCTGCGCGAATTGGTAAGCAGGTCCATCGATGCACCTGCAAAAAGGGAAATAACTTCACGAGCATAGTAACCCGAGGTTGCCCGAACTACTCTCCAGCGCTGGCCGCCAAGATCTCAATGACGGCAATCCTCTTCAATGCATTGTCCAGGCGCTGGTGAGCTGCATTGATCTTCTCTCCGAAATAGCCGGATCGCCACCGACCTTGGCCGACAATAGGAAATGGGATTGAGCAAGATTATCCGTTGATCTCTACGATCGTGATGTGCGCTCGGCGGGCAATTGTCTGATCGGTCGCAAAGACGCGGTGGAAGTTGAGAATCTGACCGTCTACAAAGTTATCTACAGTGCTGTAGACGAAAATCCGGACGTTGCATGTAAATGATTGGAAGAAGTGGTCGGGGCGAAAGGATTTGAACCTTCGACCTCCTGGTCCCGAACCAGGCGCGCTAGCCAGGCTGCGCTACGCCCCGACAAGACGCTCAGACCATCAAATCTGAGCTCGTTTGTAGTTTAGCACGGCACCGGCGGCCACGGAACCGCCATTCATACAACGAATTCGCAAAAAGAAGCCTCCGGAAAACTGCTCTTTTCCGGCGGTTCCTTTGGCCTAAGATTATTCCCGCTCAGAACTCGTAGCGTAATGCGAACTGCATCACCCGCGGGTTAGTTAGCATTCCGCTGTACACGCCAAACGAACTTGCAGAGATGTCCGTCGTGATTGTCGCGACGTCAAAGCGCTTCAAATTCGGGACGTTAAATACTTCCCAGCGGAACAGCAGACTGTGTGATTCGTTAAAAGGCATCTTCCAGCGCTTGCTAAGTCCAAGATCCAAGCCTGCAAAACCAGGTCCGCGAACGGTGTTCCGCGTGCCGCTCTCGCCCGGCAAGTCATGGCGGAACGGGCCGATACCCAAGCCGAGCGGTAGAGGAGTCAAGTCTTGCGGGAATAGGTTCACGGAGCCGTCCGGGCGCAACGTAGTATGAGCGTGTACAGGACCCATTTGTGTTGCGGCGCCACCCAACTGCCAGTTCGTTGGCCACGTGGAGCCATTTCCGATTGTCACCGGGAACCCCGTGGTCCAGCGAGCCAGACCCGAGAGTTGCCACCCGCCGATCACGGCATCAACAAAGCCGTTGACGTTACGACCCACCAGCCGACCCTTGCCGAAGGGCAGTTCGGCAATCCAATTGGTGTTGAACTGATGAGTGGTGTCGTAGTCGGAGACGGCGCGAAGCTGCTTGGGCGCCCATGAGTTAATAATTTGACCGCCCAAACCGCTATAGGCATCAATACGTTCGGCGTCGGAGGAGATGTCAATCGATTTTGAATAAGTATAGTTAAAATCGAACTGCACGCCGTGGGTCATCGCTTTTCGCAAAGTGACCTGCAAAGCGTGATAGTTCGCATTACCTGTCGACCTCCAGGCGTATAGCGAATGGAACTGGCTGTTGAAGAAAGCGTTGGGTCCGAAAATCGAAGGATAGTATGTACCCGACTGACCAAGGATGCCCGCGTTTCCACTGAAATCGGAGCCCCAGTAGTCCAAGTTAGCCAAGGGCGTCGTCTCGTCGCCGAAGCTTTGCCCTGATCCGCCAACGGGTCCGCCACCGCAACTGAAGAGATCGTACATAGCTTGCGTCACGTCCGCTGTAAACCCACCGCTACACGCAAGTGAATAAGCGTCGCCAGGTTTTAATGGCGCGACGATGTTCTGCCAATACGCGGCGGTAGGACCGACCGAACTCGCATTGACTGCCGAAGTGGGCGTGCCCGCGAACCCCAATTGCGATAGACGCTTTGCTGCGGTGAAGTAATCTATCTTGGATTTAGGGTCGACGATGTTGAGCGGCATCGCCAAGTCTTCCTGCGACAAAAGCCGGTGGGCCAGTCTCCCGACGTATGTCACCTCCAGATTCATACCGCCCGGCAATTGGCGTCCTACGGAGAGGTCCAGCGTATAAGCGTAGGGCGTCTTGATTCCATTATCCATGCCCCACTGAATCGCCAAGCCAGTACCAGCCGGGGGGTAGGTGAAGGGGAAACCGCCGGTCGGAGTAGGCGGAAAGTACGGATTTCCAGACCCATCCACGGTTGGAACTGAATTGAGGTCATTGAGTCGTGGTGCTACCGGTGTACCTGTGCACGGATCGAGGCTGCTCGGCCCGACGCAGGGTACCGGCGCAGTTATTTGGGTAGAGAGCCCGAACGAGCCCCGGCGGTCGAATGTATTCAGCAATCCCGCCCCAATGCGGTCAAATACAACGCCAAATCCACCGCGGACAACGGTCTTATCGCCATTGCCAAACAAGCGTTCCAGCAAGCCGCCACTCGCCCTCGGCGTGTAAGCAAATGCCAAATGAGGCCCCAGATTGTGATAATCCCAATTGTAGTAGCCAGGTTTTCCGTTGGCTGCCCCGGCCAGATCATAGGTGAGGAGCGGGTCCGTAACCGAGGAACCACCGGTTAGCATTTTGCTTCCCCGTTGTTGAAACCACTGTCCGAGGGAAACGGGAGTTCCGCCCCCGATCGGAAATCCTTTGGGAGTCACCTCAGTACCCGAAGTTTCCCATGGCGGTGAAAACAAGGAATAGCGGACGCCGAAATTTAAAGTGAGATTGGGCCGCATGCGGTAGGAATCCTGAAGATAAAATTCATACTCATTTGCGGCAAACCGTCGCTTCAGCGGGGCGCCTTGCGAGAGTGTGTTGCCGTTTTTGTCGAAATTAAAGGTCGCGTCCACTTCGCTAACAATTCCCATCATCGCCATAATCGGCCAGTTATAGCCCAGCCGGAAGGAGGAATCGACCGCGGGCAGTCCATCGATCGGGTGATTTCCAGGATCGAGGGCGGCCTTAGGATTCCCTACGATTCCGGCAGTGTCCAAGCCCGACGAGTTTGTCGTCCCGGAGGAGAACGAGCTTAAGAAGTTCTGACGGGGATTGCGAATGAACCGAATATTCGTACCGAATTGAAGCGTGTGCTTGCCCTTAGTCCACGACAAGTCGTCAACAATGTTGTACACCGGAGTCTGGAAGGAACGGCTCCGAGTGATGGCTAACTGGGAGTTGTTGGCTCCCTCATCGTCATTTAGCCCTCGGAAGAAGATAACCGATTTGGTGTCGTTATTACCGATGTCCCCGAAGCTTTGGCGAGTAAATCCCCAATGAAAGCTATTCACCAGGGTCGACTTGAGTACCGCCGTGTGCCCTACCGCGTAGCCTTTACTGTAATCCACAAGCGTATGCTCTGGAGCAGATCCTGGGAGGTAAGGCGCAGTAGAGTGCGCGTCGTTCCGTAACGCACCGCGCCAAAACAGGCTCTGGGTGCCGCTGCGATTGATTTTGTAGTCGGCGCGCACGATGTACCAGTTGTTGTTGGTCGGCACCGCGCCTCGGAATCGATATCCGACGAAGTTAAGCAGGTCGCCTTGGCTAAAATCATTCGGCTTCGGAAACGTATTGAAGTAATTCAGCATTATTGGGTTGTTTCCAATGCCCAGCGGATCCATGGCTTGGATCTGCGCTGGAGTTAATGTGGCGACCAAACCCAGCGTTGGATCGTTGACTACGGTGGTTTTAGGATTGCTCGTGGAACAGTTAGGGCTAGCCGGATCGCAGACGTACCGGATCATTCCCTGACGCAAGGCGTCGCTTGGTCCGATGACGAATACTCAGAGGACCGTTTTTGTGATAAACATCGGGGGCAAGATCGCCCCTGGCCGAAAATGCTCAAGCGTACACGTCGCGAGAAAGTCCGTTGCAGGAGGCACCCCGCAGTAATGTTGATCTGCCCGGTTTGTCGCGGTGCCAAGGGAGGACGGATTTCAGCTCAAAACATGACATCGGCGGAGAGAATTGATCGAGCAAAGAAAGCGGTCAACGCCCGTTGGAAGCGCTATCGACAAAAAAATAGAAAAACGTGAGCATCTCTCCCTCGCCAAGGGAACAACCGGGAAAAAAATGCCCCATACCCGGTTAGGTATGGGACATCGCAGAGCTGCAGCGCCGTCTCTCGATGATGAGCGTGACCGCTGTGCAGGATTTCTACCGTAGCGCGCATTTTGTATGTCGAATCGGACCGGAGCACTCGGGCCGCTCGCAACGCACGCACGACCGGCTTTCGCTGGCGGGCCTTCTTCCCGGCCGCTCCCGCCACCGACTTGCCGCCGGCCGACTTGCCGTTTGCGCCGGCAGCGCCCGGGACAGCAACGGCCTTTAGCCCCAACACGCGCTGCGCCGCGCGGGCCAGCGCCTGTTGCCGTCCCAGTTCCCGCCGGCAGACCGCCAGTTCCCGCTCCAGGCGGGCTATCTGCCGGTCG
>Ga0137409_10006592_pt1 | contig 12032 bp, 8 predicted proteins | sample CZODoug1_16funga_FD_122059 | JGI IMG/M metagenome (GOLD analysis project Ga0137409, IMG submission 122059) | Vadose zone soil fungal communities from Angelo Coast Range Reserve, California, USA - CZODoug1_16fungal (Hybrid Assembly) | ecosystem: Environmental > Terrestrial > Soil > Vadose zone... | reverse complement strand
ATCGAAGTTGCCACGCCCGCCGGCAAGAAGGAATTTGAAATCGTCCGCCTCGTCACCATCCACGACGGCGAGTAACCTTCTGGCTGTTCCGGGCGTCCTATTCTATAGATCGTGTGGGCGCCTGTGAGGACTTATGAATTGGGGGGCAGGCCCGGCGCTCGGGCTTCTTACCGTTTCCGGCTATCTCTTATTCCTGGCTGGAGCCGCACTCGTGTGGCGCAAGCGCGGCGAACTTTCCGTATGGGTCCAGGATGAGATTTCCGTTTTCCGCCGCAACTTCTCCCGCTATACCCCGGCCGGTCCGTTTTACGCCATCCGCGAAGAATCCCGCTTCAAAGCCATCCCGGCTTCCTTTTTCCACTCGCTAAGCCGCTTGCCGCGCAGTTGTATCAATGGCGGCCCCATACTTCTTCTGATCGGCCTGCTCCTCTTCGTTCTCGATTTCTTCGTCTGATGATTTCCTCCTCTCTGCGATCTCTGTGTCTCTGCGTTAAGTTTCTTTTCTCCGGAGCATCCTTTGCCGTTGGCTAGACAAACCGCTATCCCTTTGCCATCCTCATTTCGATGAAACCTGCTCTCATTGTTCATGGCGGCGCGTGGGACATTCCTGACCAAGCCGTGGAAGATTGCAAATCCGGCTGCCATGCCGCCCTCGCTGCGGGTTGGTCCATCCTGCAACGCGGCGGCTCCGCTCTTGACGCCATCGAAGCCGCCATCATCGTTCTCGAAGACGCCCCCGTCTTCGACGCCGGTTACGGCTCGCACCTCAATTTTGACGGCCGCGTCGAATGCGACGCCATCGTCATGAACGGCGCAACGCTTCGCGCCGGCGCTGCCGCCACTTTGCAACGCATCAAGAATCCCATTCAGCTCGCGCGCAAGATTCTCGAGCACTGTCCGCACATGATGCTCGTCGCTGAAGGCGCGGAGCGCTTCGCCAAAGCCCAAGGAATCCAGCTCTGCAAGCCGGAGGAATTGGTCAGCGAAGCCGAGTGGGCAGCCTGGCAGAAGTGCAAGGAAGACACACATGCCGCCGAGCATCACCGCGGCCACGAACAAGGAACTGTCGGCGCCGTCGCCATCGATCGTGACGGCCATCTTTTCGCCGCCACTTCCACTGGCGGCACCTGTTGCAAACTTCCCGGCCGCGTCGGCGATTCACCTCTCATCGGCTGCGGCTGCTACGCGGACTCCGAAGCAGGTGGGGTCTCCTGCACCGGCTACGGCGAAGCCATCATGAAGGTCGTCTTGGCCAAAACCGCCGTCGATCTTCTTCGCCAGCGCGCCATTTGTGTGGACCCACCAGTGGTCCCTTACTGCGATACTTCCACCGCCGATCTCGCCGCGCGCGAAGCCGTGCATCTTTTCGCTAAACGCACTCACGCCACCGGCGGCCTGATCCTCCTCGACCGCCACGGCAATCCCGGCTTCGCCTTCAACACCCCCCGCATGGCCTATGGCTACGTCGCCCCCGACGGCACCTTCGTCACCTCCGTCTAGCCCGGCTTCTCTTTCTTGTCGCGGCGAGTTCACCTCGCCTTCTTGCTCTTCTCCTCTGTTGTCCCCTATTCATTCTCTTCACTGAGCACTGACCTCTGCCCACTATTTTCCTTCACCCACTCCACTCCCCACTGTCAACTGTCCACTGATCACTGCCCACTGCCGCGCGAACGAGTGCGGCTTGTTGTATCATTCCTCGGCGCAGCGCTCAGGAACGGTTACTTTGATGAGAGCTGTAGCACAGCGAGGGACCATGAAACGCACATTCTTCCGCTTGCTCGCGTTCTTGCTCACGGCCATTGCCGGCCGAGCACAAACGCCACCGCCGCCCGTGATTTCTCCCGAGGTCCACTCCGATAATCGCGTCACGTTCCGCTTCCGCGCTCCCAACGACAAGGAAGTTGCCGTTTCGCTAGAAGGCAATCCCAAACCTTTCCCCATGCAAAAAGACGATCAAGGTGTCTGGAGCGTGACCACCGACCCGCTCGCTCCTGATTATTACGGATACTCGATCGTCGCCGATGGTGTGGGCATGTTCGATCCTTCCAATCACGCCATCAAGCCCAACTTCCTTTATCGAGCGAGCGAGGTGCACGTGCCCGGGCCGGCCACTCTTTCTTGGGAGCTTGGCGCGGTGCCCCCTGGCGAGATTCATCATCATTTCTACAAGTCCGGAGTTGTGGGCGACGATCGCGACTTCTTCGTTTATACCCCGCCCGGCTACAACCCTCGCGGAAAGCAAACGTATCCCGTCCTCTATCTGTTGCACGGGTTCAGCGACGACGCAAGCGCCTGGACGGCGGTGGGCCGCGCCAACGTGATCCTGGACAATCTGATTGCGCAAGGCAAAGCCAAGCCCATGATTATAGTCATGCCGCTCGGCTACGGGGCGCCGGAAGTTCTTCTTCCCAACTCCGGAGTGTGGCGCGATCGCGCGATCACCGATCGCAACTTCGATAAATTCCGCGAAGCGTTGCTCACGGAAGTCCTCCCGCGCGTGGAAGCCGAGTATCTAGTGGTCAAGGACCGCAACTCCCGCGCCATCGCCGGCCTCTCCATGGGTGGCTCGGAATCCTTGCTGACGGGCCTGAATACGCTGGACAAGTTTGGCTGGATTGGCGCTTTCAGCTCCGGAGGTATTTCCGAAGATTTCGACAAAGAATTCCCCTCGCTCAACGCAAAATCCGCCGAGCAACTGCGCTTGCTTTGGATTGCATGCGGTACAGACGACCGTTTAATCGATATCAATCGCAAGGTCCGCGCCTGGCTAGCGTCCAAGAATATCAAGCACGTGGACATCGAGACGCCCGGCTACCACACCTGGATGGTCTGGCGCCGCAACCTGACGGAATTTACTTCCCTGCTTTTCCGCTGATGTCTTGGAGGTGAATTTTCAATGTCAGTCGTCATCGTCTTTCGTAAAGACGCTTTCGTCCTGATCCACCTTGGCGATTCCGAGCCGCATGGCTTGATACGCGGGCAGTTGCGCCGTTTGCGGAATATTTGATCCGCTTCCCGTGCATGCGAACCAGATCACCGCATTCAAGACTTTCGGGTCCGCCATGTCCGCATGCGCAAAGTTCTGCCGATTCGATTTCTTCATCCACTCGGCAGTGGCTTTGTCCTTCGGCTTGTGCGTCAACAGGTTGTCAGCGGCGATCGTCGGCAAAACAGCTTTGTATGGCGTCAAGTCCGGCGTCTCCTGAAAAATGTTCATCGGCACGGCCGAAGCATCGAGCTGGTTCATCGGCGCGATCCCCAGCAGCATCTCGATCGTGCGAATCATGCTGACTGTACTGTGAAATTTGTGGATCAACGCTCCCGGCTTGTTGTACGCGCTGATCGCGAGGCCGACCGAACGGTGCGAATCGACGTGGTCCGGGCCGGCCTGCGCATCATCTTCCACGATAAAAATTGCCGAATCTTTCCAATACACGCTTGAGGAAATCGCCTCCACCAGCCGCCCCACTGCGTAATCGTTGTCCGCAACCATAAATTGCGGCGTCGGAAATCCATTCTTCATTCCGGTCGTATGATCGTTGGGAAATCGCACGATACTAAGCGCGGGCATCTGGTCCGCGCGGCCCGCTTCGCGCTCCGCAACGAAGCTTCGAAACTCCGCGAGCCATTCGCCTAATCGCGAATTGCCGCGGCAGTTCGAATTGGGATTCGAATTGTCTCGCGTAACCGCCGGATCGGAAGAGCCTGACGGATCCAAGGCTGATTTGTAGCAATCCACGGTCATGCTGTCCGGGGCGGTCACGTCGAAGCTCCGGAAACTCTGGCTGTGATGATTGGTCAGTGATTGCTTCGTGGGTATGGCGCGCACGGCATTTGAAACATCGGGATAGCTCTTATGGAGTTTTTGTCCCGCTGCTTCTACATCCTTTGTCGAAATCACAGTTACGAATTCGCCGTAATTCCGGTACGTCAGACCCGCCCGCGCCGCCGCATCCCATAAATAAAGGCTCTTCGGTTCCGCGAGATCCAGGAACCCCTGGTGATAGGGAAGATGCTTCTTCAGCAGATCCGTCAACGCTGCCAGGACATCGCCCTTGAACTTGCCTACTTCCAGATCTCCCGGCGGCTCGTAATCCGGCAATCTGTTAAATCCCTCCCAGTCGTACGTGCGTCCTCGGTCCGAATATTCCCAGCGGAAACCTTTGTCAACGTAATCCGTCGAGAACGCGGCCGTCGCCCAATTGTGTCCGTCGGGGCTCGCTTCGGAATTCACGAAGAAACGGTCGAACAAACCGAATCGCTGCGCCAGCGCATGATGATTGGGGGTCACCACTTGGGGCGCGCCGTCAGGCCGTTGCGCTGCGGCGCCGCTCCCGAAGATTGCAAAGTCGGGCTCTCCGTCCGCAGCGTGTCCATCGCCCGATGTCTTCACGTCGCCAAACACCTGATCGTAGGTGCGATTCTCCTTGATGATGTAGATGACGTGTTTGATGGGGATCTTTCCCGCAAAAAGTTTGGGCGGCGCAAAATCGATAAGTCCGTCATTCTGCATGGTCTGCTGTGTGTAGCGCGCCAGCGCCGGGCCGTCCGGCAGGGGAACCATGCTGATGTTTCCCGAAACAATCGACCCGCTGTATTGCCCACCCTGCCTGTTCTTTTCTTTATTCGCAGGAAACGCGGCGTTGGGTGGATTCGGCGTGCGACCGCGGTTGTTCACGCGCATTGACGACGATTCGAATCCCGTTCCTTTCCCGTTTCCGACGAAGAGTTTGTCGTCCGCCACGGCGATTGCCGAGGGATACTGACCTGTCGGAATGAAACCCAGGATTTTCGATTTCGAAACTTCAGACATTTTCTCCGTTGTTTTTCCGCCGCGTGCTTTTTCGGAAAGCGACACCATCGCCACCGCGTTGCTGTGAGCATTCGCCACATACAGGGTCTTCTCGTCCCCGCTGAGCGCTACCCCCTCCGGACTCGCCCCGAGCAAGGCGTTCTCCGCAAGCCGGACATCAATGCGCTCGATCTCTTGATCCTTCGTTGTGTCAATCACGGAAACGCTGTCCGCATTCGAGTTCGCCACAAAAAGTCGTGTGCCCTCGGCATTCGGGGTCATTGCCGTCGGGTGCCGGTCAACGCCGATGTACTTTCGAACGACGTTCTTGCCGTCCAGCGAAATCACCGCCACCGAGGCATCATTCCAACACGACACGTACGCTCGGGCGTTCTTGCCGCTTCCCAGCACCACGACGCCGTATGGGTAAATGTTTTCGGTCAGTTTTCCGGGACGGTGCAAATCCACTCTCTCCATCCGCCGCGCCCCGTTGAGATCGCGCACAATCGTCACGCTGTCTCCCAGGTTGTTCGCCACCACCAGGATGGCGCCGTCCGCCGTTACCGCCAGCCCGGTCGGGTACAGTGCCGCCTTTCCGTTGTTGTAGTCCGCTCGCGAAACTTCATTTGCTTTGCTCAGTTCGAAAGAGGGCGCTTCTACTTTCGTATCCGGCCCGGGCGATCCTGGCTGCACTGGTGCGGCTGCTTTCGGATCAAAACGAAAGACCCACACCTTGTTCTCGAATCCGCCGGAAACGTACATTTCAAAGTTTCCATCCGCGCCCGCGCCCGGTGAAAAAGCCAGGCCGACATTCGCGCTTTGCGGCGAAGGAAAGTAGACATTTTGAATCACCGACGGTTCGGGAGCCGCATTCAGGTCGATCACTGCAATCGATTGCTGGGCTCTATTCGTCTCCTCGCTGAACTGGACACCGAACCCGCTGTTGACCACCAGAAGATATCGGCCCTTGCCGCCGTGTCCAAGGGCGTCGGGACTGCGGAGCATCGTCATGGGCATGGCCCCGACAAGCGGCAGATGCGTCGTCGCATCCATTACCAGCGTACCGGCTGGCGTGATGGGTCGCCCCTCTCCGGCCGGCTCTTGCTGGCACCAGGCGCGCCCGAAGAAACCCAAACAAATCATAAGAAAACCACCCGTTATGGTCCGCGATTTCATTTGGCTGCTTCTCCGATCCTCGAAGATAATACTTGATGTGCCGCCCTGCATGGCAACGCATTTGGCCCAAGACGCTTCTACTCCAAGGATGAATCTGGCGGCGCCCCCAGTCTTCGACAAGCCGCTAGCGAGTCACAAATGAAAACCAGAATCCTTTCCATCACTTTACTTTTGTTCCTGCCGCTGGCCGCAGCGGCTCAGACCGCCGACGAAATCGTCAAGAAAGCGCTCGAAGCCCGTGGGGGAGTCGACAAGCTCAAAGCCGTCCAAACCGAGCGCGTAACTGGCCGTATCACCTTCTCGCGAGACGTGGAAGGCACCTTTGTGGTGGAGCTCAAGCGTCCCCTGAAGATGCACGTCGAGATCTCCATCGAAGGACAAAAAATTATCCGTGTTTACGATGGCAAGTCTTCCGGCTGGATGATCAATCCTTTCGCGGAAACCAAAGACGTTCAGCCGCTATCTTCCGAAGACCTCAAGAACATCTCCGATGAATCCGACTTTGACGGCCCGCTGGTGGATTACAAGGCCAAGGGCAACCAGATCGAACTAACCGGCAAAGAAAACCTGGACGACAAGCCCGTCTATCGCCTGAAAGTCACGAATAAGAACGGGGACATCCGCATTTACTTTTTTGATGCCTCCTCTTTTTTGCTTTTGAAGTGGCAAGGCATCCGCAAGACCGGAGGCCAGGACCTTCCCTGGGAGTCTTTTTTCTCGGACTTCCACGAGGTACAGGGTCTGAAATACCCTTTCAGGATCGACCAGGGCAGTCCAGGCACTGACATCAAGCAGACTCTCACCGCCGAAAAATTTGAAATCGATCCGCAGATCGGTGATTCTCACTTCACCAAACCCTCTCTACCGGACGCCCCTGCCGACCCAGCGCCAACCGCACCCCCGGCGCCAGCCAGTCCTCCACCCTCGAACTAGCTCTCGCACGCGCAGCGATGCTTCTCCCTTCTTGGCAAGTTGACCGCTAGTTCTTCGAAGCCCGGTGTGTCGAATGCAAGTCGTATAGATTCGCGATGGAATAGGTGACGCCTGCAAATACTGTAAACCGTGGTAATTGTCCGTATGCGGCGATGTATGCTCCTCCGTCCAACACCAATCGGGACGACATGTTGTAGGTCGCGGCGTTCAGCAGCGTCATCGTTGCCGGGGTCGTCGCGTTCTGCCGGCTAAATCCCGCAATCTCTCCCGTGTACCCCCATTTCCCCTTCAGTGGACGGGAATAAGAAAGCGCAGTGAAATATCGGCGGTCAAATCCGCTCGGCTCGGCTCTCCCCACAAACTGCACCCCTTCGTTGACGTCAAAGTGATGCTTGCCAAAATCCTTGCTCACAAGGAATTGCACCAGGTGCGCCATCGCTCCGGCGCCAAGCTCGGGCCTCGCTGTCGGCAGTGTTGCCACGTAGAGAATCGCCACGGTTGGGCGCGCCTTCACCTGCGGAAATAATTTGTACTTGAAACCCGCTCCAGAGTCCCCCAGTCCCGCGGTACCCGCATCCCGCTCGACGGGATTGTTGAGAAACCAAAGCTCGAGGTTCTTGACCGCGCCCCATTTCAAGAGCCCGTTAATGTTCTGGTGCCCCTTAGCCGCCTCAAACCCATATTCGATCTCGAATACTCCGAGCTGCACCATCTCTGCAGTCGAAGCGAACGTCGGCCGGTTCGGCACGGCCGTGATCTCATCCGTGTTTTGATTTTTTTGCTGGTTCTGCGGAGTGGTTTGGGGCGTATCCTCTGTCTGGCCGCGCACATCCATTCCTGTAGCGAGCAGGCCCAAACCCGCCAGTGCAATCCGCACTGCAATTCGCATCCGCAAATCCTTCTAAGACACGTCCGAGCTGCATTTCATTCTAACAATCGCCGTGCCCGCACACTGCGCTATCCTTATTTTCATGTCTGATGCACGGCAACAGACGCATAACTCCCTGGATGCTGGCCTCTGTGCCGATTGTCTTCATTCTCGCCGCATCGAATCTGCCCACGGCTCCGTCTTCATCCTGTGCAATCTCTCCCTCACCGATCCCCGCTACCCCAAATACCCTCGTCTCCCCGTGCTCTCCTGCGACGGTTACAAAAAGAAGCCCTGACGCCAATCCGCGGCCCAACGATTCCCATTTTCTTTTTTAGTCCATTACACCTTGTGGTAAGTTATAAACGGATTCATCCTCCCGGCGAGGTCCTCGTATGGCTTCCCGCTCGGAACTCACTCTCTGAGCTGCCTTGTTTCTACTGTGCTGTCCGTCGCAGGTCTTTGCCGAAGAAAAATGTCGCTGGCATGGGCTTCGCCCTCAGCGCCTCCGATCTTCTCGAAGTTCTCCATCGCTTCTATCCCAACGCCATGCCGCTCACCGAAAAACTCTCCGCCCCCGCGAGTCAACAAGCCGCTCAGACCGCAGGCCAGCCTCTCGCAAGCGAGGGCGCTGAATCCTCCGATTCGTCGAAGATCTCTTCATCGTCCGCCCCCGATGGCGTCGGCACTGTCACTGTTTCCTCGGATCCTGACGGTGCCGAAATCTTTATCGATGACAAATTCCTCGGCAACGCCCCCGCCACTCTAAAGCTTCCTCTCGTCAGCCACGCGGTCCTTTTGAAATTCCCAGGCCACGCCTACTGGCGCCGCACTCTCGAAATTCTCAACTCCAGCAAAGTCTCCCTCAAGGCCACTCTCGAACCAATCTCCTGAAGCAAACTGATGCGCGCGATCGCGCATCCTTCGCCGGTAGATTTCCTACCAGCCTGTCCTCGCCGTCGCATTCCTACTCTTCCCCCGCCAAAATCACCGCGCATTGCCCTGAACAAACTCCCTGTGCTAGCATCCGCTTCGTCAGGAGAGCGGACCAGGGGATTCTTCGTTTCTCCTTCGCCTCGCTTCGCGGGACCCAGAGAACGGGCCACGCTCTCTTCCTCAGTCAATGACCAGGCGTAGGCCCGCGTCTGAATCCTTCAGGACGGACCTCGCCGGTTGACCCCGGCCTTGTCGGAGTCACCAAAACCAGGAGGTTTGTATGAAGAGCTATCTCACCAGGGACATTCGCAACGTTGGCATTGTCGGCCACGGCGGCACCGGCAAGACGCAACTGGTGTCGTCGTTACTCTTCACCGCGGGCATGACTCCGCGTTGGGGAAAAGTTGCGGAAGGCACCACCCCCACCGACTGGGACGAAGAAGAAATCGCCAGAAAAATCTCCATTCAAACCGGTCTCGCCCATGCCGAATGGCCTGCCACCCCGACGGGACCCTCCGGTTCTTCCGAGAAAGTCAAAATTAATCTGGTCGACCTCCCAGGCTATTCCACTTTCATCACCGAAGCGAAAGCCTCTCTCATCGCCGCTGATGCCGCCCTCATCACCGTTGACGCACACGTCGGCTCTCAGGTGACCACTGAAAAAGTTTGGGACTATTGCACCGAGTATGACATTCCCCGCACTTTCGTTCTCACCTGGATGGACCGCGAGCTCTCCAGCTTTGAGCGCTCCATGGAATCTCTCGAGCAGGTTTTCGGCCGCAACGTCGTCGCTCTCCAGTTGCCCATCGGCGCGGAAAGAGGTTTCCGTGGCGTCATCGATCTGGTGGCCATGAAAGCACACCTTTACAATCCCGATGGCGACGGCAAACCATCCATCGAAGAGATTCCCGGCGCCCTTGCCGGCGACGCCAAAGAAGCTCACGAAAAACTCGTCGAGATGATCGCCGAAGGCGACGACGAAATGATGGAAGAGTTTTTCCGCGAAGGCACCATTCCCATCCACGATCTGATCCCCGCCGTTCGCAAAGCCATCGTTGCAGAAAAAATCTTCCCCGTCTTGATGGTCTCCGCGCTTCGCAACATCGGTACCGCCAGCCTGCTCACTTTTCTTGCCGATGCGTTCCCGCACCCCGATGAGCACGCCCAGGTGGGCTTCAAAGACCCCGATGGCAAGGGCGACCGCCTCGAGCGCAAGTACGACGACGGCCAGCCGCTCTCTCTCTTTGTCTTCAAAACGCTTGCCGATCCTTTCGCCGGCCGCATCAACTACTTCAAGGTGAAGAGCGGAATCCTGAAAAATGACGCCACTCTCACCAATTACAATCGCAACATTCCGGAACGCTTCCAGCATATCCAGGTCGTTCAGGGCAAGCAGCTCATCGAAGTCGGCGACCTTCGCGCCGGAGACATCGGCGCCATCGCCAAGCTGAAGGAAACGACCACCGGCGAAACTCTTGGCGACAAAGCCTCGCCCATCTTTTACTCACCCGCCCAGCTTCCCGAGCCGTCCATCACCTTTGCCATCGAGCCGAAAACCCGCGCCGACGAAGACAAGATCGGCGTCTCCATTCATAAAATCCTGGAGGAAGATCCCGCGCTTCGCTTTTCCCGCGATCCGCAAACCAAGGAATTTCTCCTGGCCGGCTCCGGCCAGCAGCACATCGAAGTCGTCGTCGCCAAGCTCCACAAGCGCTATCACGTTGATCTCACTTTGAAGCCGCCCAAAGTCCCGTACCGCGAAACCATTCGCGGCAAAGCCGATGTCGAAGGCAAGCACAAGAAGCAGTCCGGCGGCCACGGCCAGTTCGGCGTTTGCCGCATCAAGATGGAGCCGGTTGAGCGCGGCAAGGGCGTCGAGTTCGTCGACGACGTCTTTGGCGGCGCCATCCCCAAGAACTGGATTCCCTCCGTCGAGAAAGGCATCCGCGATGCCGCTGCCCGGGGCTTCCTGGCGGGATTTCCCGTGGTGGACTTCCGCGCCATCCTCTACGACGGCAAGTATCACGATGTCGATTCCTCCGACATGGCATTCAAGATTGCAGGCTCGCTGGCCTTCAAGGAAGCCATGAAGCAGGCGCGTCCCGCGCTCCTAGAACCGGTCATGCACGTCGAAGTCTACGCCCCCGACCAATACTCCGGTGACCTGATGGGTGACCTCAGCGGCCGCCGTGGCCGAATCGCCGGCAGCGAGAGCCGAGGCCATAACGTCATCATCAAAGCGCAGGTGCCCTTCGCGGAAATGCTTACCTACGCCAACGACCTCATCTCAAAAACACAGGGCCGTGCCACCTACTCCATGGAGTTTTCGCACTACGACTACGTGCCCAACGAACTTGCGGAAAAGGTCATTGCTGCCCATAAGGCCGCTCACGGCGAACAACTCGTCGAAGAAGAGGCCTAGCGCTATTTCTTCACCTCCATGTGTAGGCTCGGCTCTTTCCTGAGCGAAAACGAAGTTCCGCTGCACCTCCATCGCCGCGGGATCGCGACCGTCCGCGTTCCTGAGTAACTAATCCTGTAAATTGCTTCTTGAATTTTCTGACCAGCGCATCAGGAAAGTGGTATGTTCAGGGCCTGTTTGTGGTTCCCCCCTGCGGGGCCCCTAGGTAAGGAACGTTTAGATCGCGGCTCGTCCGGCCCAGCGCCAAGGAAACGCCTTCTAAATGGAGAAGAACTCATGCGCATTTTGTTGTACAACCCCGATAACGGGGTCACCCGTAATTTTATGCCCCATCTTTGGATGTTTCTGCTCCAGGCGTTGACCCCCGCAGGCCACGAAGTAGTGTTGATTGACGGCAACGCGCAACCCATGGACGAAGCCGGTATCGCCCGTTTTGTGCGTGAACAAAACATCGGACTTGTCGGGATCGGAGCGATGACCCGCATGATTGCCAAGGCCTACCGCATGGCCGATGCCATCCGCGCCGTTGGTGTGCCGGTCGTGATGGGCGGACCTCACGTCACGGAAGAGGCCGACGAAGCCCTCGGTCGAAACGGCGGTCCGCGCCATGCGGACGCGGTGGCTCTCGGTGAGGCCGATGAAACCTGGCCAAAGATCGTCGAGGATGCCGCACGCGGTAAGCTCAAGGACACTTATGCACCGGTGGATGACTTTGGCCAGGAACGCAAACCCAGTCTCAAGGAATATCCGGCGATTCCGTGGGACAAAATAAATCTCGACCAGTTCAATCTCGTTCCCAAAATGGCCAAGCGCACGCTCCAGCGTATCAGTGATGGCTGGGGCACATTTCGCATCATTCCGATGGAGTCCGGGCGCGGCTGTCCTTATGGCTGCGAGTTCTGCAC
>Ga0137409_10006591_pt1 | contig 12033 bp, 9 predicted proteins | sample CZODoug1_16funga_FD_122059 | JGI IMG/M metagenome (GOLD analysis project Ga0137409, IMG submission 122059) | Vadose zone soil fungal communities from Angelo Coast Range Reserve, California, USA - CZODoug1_16fungal (Hybrid Assembly) | ecosystem: Environmental > Terrestrial > Soil > Vadose zone... | reverse complement strand
GCGGCGGAGATGCTCGAGTGCGCGCCCGCCGACGTGGTGCTGGCCGCGGGCCGGGCCCACGTGGCGGGTCTGCCCGAGCGCGGAGTGGCCCTGGGCGATCTCTCGCGCGCGGCGGTGCGGAGCAAGACGCTCCTGCGCGAGTCGCGCCCGGGGCTCCAGGCCTGCGGCTACTTCGCGCCCGAGACGGTGACCTTCGCGTTCGGCGCGCAGGCCTGCGCGGTCGAGGTGGATGTGGAGACCGGCCGGGTGCGGATCCTTCGCTACCTGGCGGTGCACGACTGCGGGCGCGCGATCAATCCGATGATCGTGGACGGCCAGTTGCACGGGGGCCTGGCCGGCGGGATCGGGACCGCGCTGATGGAGGACCTGGTCTACGACGGCGACGGCCAGCTTCTGACCGGGAGCCTGATGGACTACGCGATCCCGACGGCCGCCGATCTGCCCGCCTTCGAGACCCGCACGGTGGCGTTCCCTTCCACGCGCAACGATCTCGGCATCAAGGGTGTGGGCGAGAGCGCGATCATCGCGCCGCCCGCCGCCATCGCCAACGCGGTGGAGGACGCGCTGCAATCGCGCGGGGCGGACATCCTCGAAGTCCCGATCACCCCCTCCCGCGTCTGGCAGGCGCTACGGCACTGACTAGGGCAGTGGCAGGGCGAGGCGCAGCCGCTGGCGAGCCGAGCGGATAAGTAATCGCAGGGCGAGGCGCAGCCGCCGGCGAGCCGAGCGGACAAATAATGCGGCTGAGCTAAGTCCCCTGCACCGCCCCGGACACGAGGCCGTGGGTCAGGTAGCGGCGGAAGATATAGTAGAAGATCACCGGCGGGATCGAGTAGATCACCGAGAGCGCCATCAGCAGGTTCCACGGCGCGTCGTCCGTGGTGAGGAAGTTTCCCATCCCCACCGGCAGCGTGATCATCCTCTCGCCCTGGAGCAGCAGCACCGCGTAGAGGTACTCGTTCCACGCGAAGAAGAACGCGTAGGTCCCCACCGCGATCAGGGTCGGGGTGATGAGCGGCAGGTAGATCCGGAAGAAGATCGCGATCGGGCCCGCCCCGTCGATGGCCGCCGACTCGTCGATCTCGTTGGGGATGGTCTTGGCGTAGTCCCAGAGCACCCACAGCGCGTAGGGCGCCGCGAACGTGGTCATGGCGAAGATGAGCGCCCAGTAGGTGTCGAGCAGGTCGTAGTCGCCCATGATCTTGAAGAACGGGATCGACAGGAACGAGGCGGGGATGATGTAGGTGAAGAGCGTCATCCCCGAGACGTAGCGGCCCAGCCCGAACCGGATGCGCCCGAGCGCGTAGCTGCCCATCGCGGCCACCGCGAGCACCGCCACCATCACCGCGGCCGAGACCAGCAGGCTGTTCCCGAGCCAGCGCCAGAAGTACTTCACGAACGGGCTCTCCTGGAAGAGCACGAACTTGAAGTTGTCGAGCGTCGGGCGCTGCACGAAGTAGACCGGGCGGAACAGGTCGTTCCACGGGGTGATGGCGAGGCTGACCATGTAGTAGATCGGGAAGATCGTCCACGCGGTCACGACCGCGAGGATCAGTACTCGGACTGCGGTGGTCCAGCCGTGGCTTCTCATTCTGAGCGGTCCTCCACCAGTGAGTCTGGCTGGCGGCTGGGGCTCTTCGCACGAGCGCTCATCGGCAAGCTGGCCTTGGCCTAGCGGATCTTCCGGATCAGGATGAAGATGAAGAGCAGCGTGACCGGCAGCGCGGTGGCGAAGACGCCGACGCCCCAGTCGATCTTGCCCAGGCGGAACGTGTAGCGGTAGGCGAGCGTGGCGAGCACGTGGGTCGAGTCGCCCGGTGCGCCGCCGGTCATCAGCCACACGTTGGTGAAGTCGCCCATGGTGAAGACCATGGAGAGCAGCGAGCAGATCAGGTAGATGCCGGCCAGCAGCGGGAACGAGATGTAGCGGAAGGTCTGGAAGGTGCTCGCGCCGTCGATGGCCCCCGCCTCGTAGAGCTGCCGGGGGATGCCGCGGCGGGCGGCCAGGATGATCACGGTCCAGAACGGCAGGTACTTCCAGATGTGGAAGATGATCAGGGCGGTGAGCGCGGTCCAGCGCGAGGCGAGCCAGTGGTGGGTACCGAGGCCCAGGTCCTCGCTGATGAGGTTCAGGATACCCCACTGCGAGGACATCATCCATCGCACCGAGAGGATGCCCGGCAGCACCGGGATCGCCCACGGCAGGAGGAAGATCGCGGAGAGGAAGCGCGTGCTGCGGCTGTCGTCGTCGAGGACCCCGGAGAGCAGCAAGGCCAGGAAGAGCTTCAGGTTGACCGCGATCCCCACGTAGACCAGGGTGTTGACGATGGTCTGCACGTAGATCGGGTCGTTGAACAGGACCTCGTAGGTGTAGCGGTCGAGCGCCTGGGTCACCTCGAAGTAGAGCGGGTAGGCGACGAAGGCGAGGAACAGGACGATCAGGGGCAGCGAGAAGAGCAACCCCTGGACATTGCGCGACCGCGGCGACAGGATGACTGCCGCCGCGGTCATGGAACGGCTGATCAGCCCGCGGGGATTGGCCGAGACGAGGCCGCTGGCCACGGGCAGAGGCCTACGCTACCGCCACTGGGCGACGATGGTCTTGATCCGGCCGATGGCCTCGTCGGCCGCCTTGTCGGCGGTCCACTTGTCCACGTTGGTGCGCGACATCGCCTTGCCCCAGACGTTCTCCGCGTACACCTGCGAGTTCGCCGGGTTCTTGTAGTGCTCGAAGACCCGCGTGGTCCGCTCGAGGTAGATGCGGGTGACGGTGGGCAGATGGGGATCCACCGCGCCGCCCTTGCCGGCCTGGCCCTTGGCGAAGAACGGATCGCTCGCCACGTCCTTGAAGGCGGGGAACCAGCGCCCGTTGGCGGCCTTGATGTACTCCGCGAAGCGCTGGGGCTCCAGGACGAACTTGATGAACTCCTTGGCGAGCGGGACGTCCTTGTTGGTGGAGTCCTTGGGGATGAGGATGGTCTTCACCGCCACCATGTAGGTGGGCTTCTTGCCGTCCGGCCCGTCCGGCCACTCGATGGTGGCCGACTTGTTGAAGTAGTTGTCCGGGTTGTTGAAGAAGTGGTGCGCCGGGATGCTCACCGACGGGTTCGGCGTCATCACGATGGACTTCGAGTGGAAGTTGGCGTTGTTGTCGCCGTCCGACCAGTTCAGCGTGTCGGGCGGGACGTAACCCGAGTTGAACATGTCCGCGAAGAACTTGAGCGTCTTGACGATCGCCTCGCGGTTGGCTCCCTGGTCCGCCACCACCTTGCCGTCCTCCGAGAACACGGTGCCCCCGAAGGAGAGCAGGGCCATCTCGAAGTTGTAGATGGTGTCGGACGCGCTGGAGGACTCGGTCATGCCGATCCCGTAGACCTTGCCGTACTTGGCCGGGTCCTTCTTGCGCAGCGCGTCCTGGGCCTTGCGCCAGTAGTCCCAGTAGCCGTTCCAGTCCATCGGGATCTTGGCGGGGTCGTCGTTCATGCCCGCCTCCTTCACCAGATCCCGCCAGTAGTGAATGTGCATGGTCTGGGCTTCGATCGGCACCCCGTAGTACGCGCGCTTCTTGGCCACGTTGTCGTACACGTGGGCCACCGGCAGGAACTTCTCGATGTAGCGCGGCTTGAGCTCGTTGATCACGTCGGTGGTCTCAACGAGCTTGCCTTCCCACGCGTACTTGGGCATGACCTCCCAGTCGTTGTAGAAGCAGAAGGCCACGTCGGGTCCGCGGCGCGCGGCCATCGCGCTGTGGATCTTCTTCAGCAGGTCTTCCTGGATCGTGAACGAGATGTCGAGGTCGACGTTCTTGGCCTTGCGGAAGTCCTCGGCGATCTTCAGCATCGCCTCGTCCTCTTCCTTGTAGTAGCCGCGGTTCCACCACACGGTCAGCTTCTTCTGCTGGGCCCGCGACACCATGGGGAAGCCCAGGGCCCCGGTCGCGGCGGCCCCGGCGGCGGCGGTCTTGAGAAAGTCCCGGCGGGTATGTGCCATGCGAGTGCTACCTCCTTAGGTGGTGGGGAGCGACGGTGCTCCTCGATGCTCGGCGGCCGCGAGTATACCGCGAAGGCTTCCGCGATGTATAGTTCGGCCAGCCGGACGAGGCTCTCACCAGGAGGAAGTCATGGCGTCCGATCCGATCACGGTCTCCGTCATCCAGCATCGTCTCGAATCGATCGTGCAGGAGATGGGCGAGGCGATGCTCCGCACCGCCTACTCCCAGATCCTCAACTCGAGCCGCGACTTCTCGACCGCGGTATTCGACGGGCGCGGGCGCCTGGCCGCCCAGGCCGAGCACGTGCCGATCCACGTGGGCGCCCTGCCCTGGGCGGTGTCCTCGGTGGCCGAGTTCTTCAAGGACCGCATCGCGCCCGGCGATCTCTTCCTCCTCAACGATCCCTATCACGGCAACAATCACCTGCCCGACCTCACGGTGCTGCTGCCGGTCTTCGTGGGCGATCGGCCGGTGTTCTGGTCCATCAACCGGGCGCACCAGCATGACATCGGCGGCGCCACTCACGGGGCCTACAACCCGGGCGCCACCGAGATCTGGCAGGAAGGCATCCGCATCACCCCGCTCAAGCTCTACGACCGCGGCGTGCTGCGGGACGACGTGCTGCAGATGGTCGCGACCAACGTGCGGCACCCGCGCGATTTCCAGGGCGACCTGCGGGCCATGATGGGCTCGGCCCGCATCGGCGAGCGGCGACTGCTGAAGCTGGTGGACGACTACGGGCTCGAGACCGTGCTCGAGACCATCGGGGAGATCCTCGACGGGGCCGAGCGCCAGGCGCGTGAGTGCATCCGCGGCTGGAAGGACGGCGTCTTCAAGGGTGAGGCGATTCTCGACGACGACGGGCACGGCATCAACGACGTCCACATCCGCGCCACCGTCACCAAGAAGGGCGACTCGCTCACGGTGGATCTGACCGACTCGCACGACCAGGTGATCGGCTTCGTCAACTCCGCCTTCCCCAACACCATGTCCGCGGTGCACATGGCGCTGGCCTACCTGATCGACCCGCGCACGCCGAAGAACGAGGGTACGTTCCGGCCCGTCACCGTGAAGGCGCGCCAGGGCACGGTGGTGTGGCCCTACCCACCCGCGCCGGTGACCCTGTCCACCAACCACTGCGCGCAGGAGATCGCGGAGGCCATGATCAAGGCGCTGGCCAAGAGCTGCCCGGACCGGGTGCTCGCGGGCTGGTCGCGGCGCTTCCGCATCGCGATCTCGGGCACGAATCCCCGGAGCAAGCGCAAGTTCATCTGGCACCTCTTCCACGCGCGGGGCGGCGGCGGCGCATCCTCGGCGGGCGACGGCTGGGAGACCGCGGGCGAGGGCCAGGCGGCGGGCGGGATCAAGTTCGGCAGCATCGAGGTCGCGGAGACGCGCTTCCCGCTCTTCTTCAAGCGCCACGAGTTCCGTCCGGACTCCGCGGGCGACGGCCGCTACCGCGGCGGCGTGGGATCGGTGCTCGAGCTGCGCATGGAGACCACCGAGCCCGCGCTCGGCAATACCGCGGGCGACGGGGTCCGGTATCCGGCCTACGGGGTGCTGGGCGGCAAGGACGGGCTTCCCCATCGCTACCGCATGCTCTCGCGGGGCAAGACGCGCGTGCTGAAGACGAAGGAGGTGGGCATCCCGATCCCGCCGGGAGCGGTCTTCCTGGTCGAGTCCATGGGCGGCGGTGGCTACGGGCCGCCCGCGCGGCGTTCCACCGAGGCGCGCGCCGCCGACCGCGTCAACGGCTTCGTCTCCGCGAAGCCACGACGCGCGAGGGTCTGAGATGCTGCGGGTCGGCGTCGACGTCGGTGGAACCTTCACCGACCTGGTCGGGGTGGACGACGCGGGGCGCGTGAGCCTCGCCAAGTCCGCCTCCACTCCCGCCGACCCGTCCATCGGGGTGATGGACGGCCTGGGCCTGCTGGCCGCCGAGCTGGGCACCGACCTGGCCGGGCTGCTGGCGGATACCGGCCTCATCGTGCACGGCACCACGGTTGCCACCAATGCCCTCCTCGAGCGCAAGGGCGCAAAGGTCGGCATGCTGACGACCGCGGGGCACCGCGACGTCATCGAGATGCGCGAGGGGCTCAAGGACGACCGCTACAACCTGCGCATGCCGCCGCCCGTGCCCCTGGTCCCGCGCGCGCGACGGCTCGACGTGACCGAGCGGCTGCGATTCGACGGCCGCGTGGAGACGCCGCTCTCGAAGACGTCCGCGGAGGCGGCGATCCGCCGGCTGGCCGCCGCGGGAGTCGGCGCGGTCGCGGTCTGCTACCTGCACGCCTATCGCGATCCGCGCCACGAGCGCGAGACCCGGAAGCTGCTCGCCCGGCTCCTGCCCGACGCCTACGTGTCGCTCTCCTCCGAGGTGCTCGCGCAGATCAAGGAGTACGAGCGCTTCTGCACCACCGTGGTGAACGCTTACGTGGGCCCGGTGCTCGGCCGCTACCTGGGCAACCTGGGCTCACGGTTGCGCAAGGCCGGCTACCAGGGTGACGTGCTGATCATGCAGTCGCACGGCGGCGTCGCCACCATCGCGGACTCGGTGCGCCTGGCCGCGGGCGCGGTGCTCTCGGGCCCGGCCGGCGGCATCGCGGCCAGCCGGCACGCGTCGCGCCTCCTGGGCGAGGGCAACCTCATCTCCTTCGACATGGGCGGGACGAGCACCGACATCGCGCTGCTCGAAGGCGGCGAGCCGCACCTCACCGGCGACAAGGCGGTCGGAGCGAGCAAGGTCGCGCTGCCGAGCATCGATATTCACACGCTCGGCGCGGGCGGCGGCTCGATCGCGCGGGTCGACGCGGGCGGCATCCTCCACGTGGGGCCGGAGAGCGCGGGCGCCGTGCCCGGGCCCGCGTGCTACGGGCGCGGCGGCACCGCGGCCACCGTCACGGACGCCAACCTGGTCTTGGGGCTGCTCGATCCGGCTGGGTTTCTCGGCGGGCGCGCTCGCCTCGACACGGCGGCCGTGCAGACCGCGGTGGAAGGCGTGGCGGCGAAGCTCGGGCTCGGGCTGCTGCCCGCGGCGGAAGGCATCCACCGGGTGGTCAATACCAACATGGCGGAGGGCATCCGGCTGGTCTCGGTGCGGCGGGGCGCCGACCCGCGGCGCTTCACGCTGCTCTCGTTCGGCGGCGCGGCGGGGCTCCACATCACCGAGGTCGCGCGCATGCTCGAGATCAATCGGGTGGTGGTGCCGCGGGTGGCCTCGGTGCTCTCGGCCTGGGGGATGCTGGCCACCGACCTGCGCTACGAGTTCGTGCGCACGCACGTGGGCGAGGCCGGTCAGGTCGGCGCGGGGCGCCTGCGGAAGCTCTTCGCCGAGATGGAGTCGGAGGGACGGCAGCGGCTGGGCACGTCGTTCGCGGGCCAGGTGGACGTGCGGCGCTCGGTGGACATGCGCTACGGCGAGCAGACCTTCGAGATCCAGGTGCCCCTCGACGGGGTGGACGTGGAGGCGAAGGATCTCATGGAGCAGGTGGTCGAGCGCTTCCACAAGCGCCACGAGGAGCTCTACACGTACAGCGCGCCCGGCCAGGACGTGGTGCTGGTCAACGTCCGGGCCGCGGTGATCGGGCGGCTCCCGGCCCTGCCCGCCGAGCAATCGCGGCGCGTCGGCGCGCCGGCCGCGCCCCGGAGCCGGCGCGTGTACCTCGAGCGGTGGATCGAGGTACCGGTCTACGCGATGGACGGGCTGGCGGAGGGCCAGGAGGTCAAGGGGCCCGCCATCTTCGAGTCGGCCACCACGACCGTGCTGATCCGGGCGCGCGAGCGCGCGGTCGTCACCGCGGAGGGGTGGCTCGATATCCGGCTGAGCTAGCGGGCGCGCCGAGGCCACCCCTGACTTTCTTGATTGCTCGCCTCGCCTCCGCCTTCAGCTCGCCCTGCCGCCCTCTCCCCTGAGGGGAGAAGGATTTACGTATAGGCGCCGACCGAGGCGTCGGAGACGGTCGCCGCGTACTTGGCGAAGACGCCGGTCTTGAAGCGCGGCCTGGGCGCCTTCCACTTGGCCAGGCGCTTCTTCATCTCGGCGGCCGGCACTTCCAGGTCGAGGCGCCGCTTCTTCACGTCGATATTGATGATGTCGCCGTTCCGCACCGCGGCGATGGGGCCGCGGTCGGCCGCCTCGGGCACGATGTGGCCGATCATGAAGCCGTGGGTGGCGCCCGAGAACCGGCCGTCGGTCATCAGGGCCACGCTCTCGCCCAGCCCCGCGCCCTGCAGGGCGCCGGAGACGTGCAGCATCTCGCGCATGCCGGGGCCGCCCTTGGGGCCCTCGTAGCGGATCACGATCACGTCGTTGGGCTTGATCTTGCCCTTCTTGATCGCCTGGAAGGCGTCCTCCTCGACCTCGAAGACGCGCGCTGGCCCGCGGTGCGCGTACTTCTTCTGGCCGGAGAGCTTGATCACGCACCCGCCGGGGGCGAGGTTGCCCCGCAGGATCGCGATGCCGCCCTCCGACTTCAGCGCCTTCGCGAGTGGCTTGATCACCTGCTGGCCCGCCGGCTCGGGGGCGGCCTTCACCTCCTCGGCGATGGTGCGGCCGGTGACCGTCTTCTCGCTCCCGTGCAGGAGGCGCGCCTCCAGCAGGCGCTTGCCCACCACCGCCATGCCGCCCGCGTCGTACATCTCGGGCGCGGTGTAGTTGCCCCACGGCTTCAGGTCGGCGACCACCGGCGTCTTGCGCGAGATGCGGTCGAAGTCCTCGATCGCGAGCTTGACCCCGAAGTCCCGCGCGGTGGCCATGAGGTGGAGCACGGCGTTGGTGGAGCCGCCGGTGGCCATGACGCCCGCGATGGAGTTCTCGAAGCTCTTGCGGGTGACGATCTTGCGCGGGGTGAGACCCTGGCGCACCAGCTCCATCACGAGCTTGCCCGACTCGAAGGCGACCTCCTCCTTCCGGGGGTCGACGGCGGGAATGTCGTTCCAGCCCATCGGCGACATGCCGAGCATCTCGTAGGCGGTGGCCATGGTGTTGGCGGTGAACTGGCCGCCGCAGGCGCCCGCGCCCGGACAGGCGTGGTCCTCCACGTCCTTGAACTGCTCGAGCGGGATCTTGCCCGCGTTGTAGGCCCCGATCGCCTCGAACACGTCCTGGATGGTGAGGTTGCGGCCCGCGAACGGCCCTTCCGAGCCCGCGCAGCGCCCGAACATGATCGAGCCGCAGTAGAGCATGAGGCCCGGGATGTCGAGCCGCCCCAGCACCATGGTCATCGCCGGGATCGTCTTGTCGCAGCCGGAGATCGTGACGATGCCGTCGAACATGTGGCTGCGCGCGACCAGCTCCACCGAGTCGGCCACGACCTCCCGACTGATGAGAGAGCCCTTCATGCCCTCGGTGCCCATGGTGATGCCGTCGGTGATCGAGATCGTGTTGACCTCGATCGGCGTGCCGCCCGCCGCCCGGATGCCCTGCATGACCTTGTCGGCCAGCTTCCGGTGGTTCCAGTTGCAGGGCATGGTCCCGATCCAGCTGTGGGCCACGCCGATCTGGGGGCGCGAGAGATCCTGATCGCTGAAGCCGACCGCCTTCATCATGGCGCGGGCGGCGGCTCGGTCGGTGCCTTCGAGGAGGACGCGGCTGCGCTTGCGGGGATCGACGGCCATCGCAGACTCCTTTGTCGTGGGGCGCTCGGGTTGGCGCGATTCTACAGCAGCTCGCGGAGGGGGACCAGCGCGTAGCCCTGGGCGCGGAGGCCCGCGATCAGGGCGGGCAGGTACTCCACGAGCCGGCGCCCGGCTCCGGGCACCCCGTCCGCGTCGTGCAGGTCGTAGATCGCGCCCGCGCGCGCCCGCGCGAGCCCCCGCCGCGCCTGCTCGGCCGGCTCGACGGGGCGCCGGCTCTCCGGCTGCACCGTCCAGAAGACGCAGGGCGTCCCGAGCTCGCGAGCCACCCCGAACATCGCGAGGTTGGTCTTGCCCCACGGCGGGCGGAAGAAGCGGGGCGGCGCGCCCGCCGCGTCCGCGATGGCGGCGTGCCCGTCGGCGATCTCGCACTCGGTGTGGGCCGGCCCGCAGCGCCAGAGGCTCGGGTGGCTCCACGTGTGGTTGCCCAGGTCGTGGCCGGAGCCGGCGATGCGCCGCGCCTGCTCGGGCACCCGCCGGGCGCGCTGCCCGATGAGGAAGAAGGCGGCGCGCACGCCCTCGCGCGCCAGCACGTCAAGGACGCGCGGCGTCCACTCGGGGTCCGGCCCGTCGTCGAAGGTGAGGCTGACCGCGCGGTGCTCGCGCGGTCCGCGCCAGATCGACCCGAGGGTGAGCAGGTGCGAGCCCCACGTGTAGGCGCCCCAGAGCCCGGGCGCCGCGCCCGCCATCAGCCAGCCGGCCCGCTTCACGCCGGGGGCCGCTTGGCCACGAGCAGGGTCAGCCGCCCGCTCTGGACGACCTCGCCGTGCTGGTTCAGGATCGAGCGCTCCTCGATGACCACCCCGCCCTCCTTCATCGAGCGCTTGGCCACCGTGGTCGAGACGCTACGGATGGTGTCGCCCACGCGCGTCGGCTTGAGGAAGCGCCACTCGAATCCCATGAACGCGAGCACCACGAGCGGCGGCTGGGGGACCCGCCAGCCGAGACCGGACGACATGCAGAGGGGGATGAGATCCGGGATCGCCCCCGGCTCGGACGGAGGGGTCAGGGTGAGCGAGCCGAAGAGCGCGGCGTGGGTCTCGGTGAGGGTCATGCCCGGGGTCTCGAGGGGCACGTTGGTCTGCACGTCCTCGAAGTAGAGCCGCCGCGCGGCCGGCCCGCCCGCCATTCCTCTAGCCCTCAGGCGGGCCGGCGGCCGACCAGGTGGTCGGTCTCGCCTTCCTGCACCACCTCGCCGCGCTGATTGACCACGCGGCGCTCCAGCGTGATGAGCCCGACGCGTGGCTGCTCGCCGTCCTTCTTGGCCGAGACGCGCGCCTCGACGTGGATGGTGTCGCCGATCTTGATCGGTCCTTTGAACTTCCACTTCACCGCGGCGAGGGGGCCGACCGCCTGCCCGGGCACCACCCGGTCGAGGAGCCCCTGCTGGATCGACAGCCCGAGCAGGCCGTGGGCGATGCGCTCGCCGAACAGCGACGCCTTCATGTGCTCGGCGTCGGTGTGGAGCACGTTGTAGTCGCCGCTCAGGCCCGCGAAGATCACGATGTCGGCCTCGGTCACGGTGCGGCCGGGCGAAGTATACTGCTCGCCGAGCTGGATACCCTCCAAGTAAACGACCGGCTCGCCACTCACGGGGGCCTAGGATAGCACGCCGGCTCGCGCCTTCCCGCGTCGTGGGATCGCAGTCTCCGCGGACCCGTATGGTACGCTCGTTGACTGGAAGCGGGCCGGTCTTCGCCGGCCCGACCGATGCCCACACCAACGGAGGTGGCCATGCAGAGTCGCCGGCAATTCATCCTCAAGGGTGCCAAGCTCGTGGCGGTCGGAGCGGCCGCCGCTTCCGCCGGGCCGAGTGTATTCGTGCGTGGAGCCGGCGCGGCCGACAAGCAGCTCAAGGTCCTCCAGTGGGCGCACTTCGTGCCCGCCTACGACAAGTGGTTCGACCCGTGGGCGAAGGAGTGGGGCGCCAAGCGGGGGGTCGAGGTGACGGTGGACCACGTGGGCTTCGGCGACGTGGTGCCGCGCGCGACCGCCGAGGTGGCGGCCCAGTCCGGCCACGACGTCCACATGTTCATCGGCCTGGCGAGCGCCTTCGAGGAGCACGTGATCGACCTCAAGGAGGTGTCGGGCACGCTCGAGAAGAAGTACGGCAGGCCGGTCGAGCTATCCACCCGCAGCACCTACAACCCGCTCACCAAGAAGCAGTTCGCCCTGTCCGACATGTGGGTCCCGGATCCCGGCAACTACCACAAGAAGGTGTGGACCGACATCGGCATGCCCAGCGGCCCGGCGACCTACGAGGATCTGGTGAAGGCGGCGCCCGAGATCAAGAAGGTGGCGCCGCAGATGCAGATTCCGATCGGGGTCGGGCTCTCGCAGGACATCGACTCCAACATGGCGGTGCGCAACATCCTCTGGTGCCACGGGGGCTCGATCCAGGACAAGGA
>Ga0137409_10006590_pt1 | contig 12033 bp, 7 predicted proteins | sample CZODoug1_16funga_FD_122059 | JGI IMG/M metagenome (GOLD analysis project Ga0137409, IMG submission 122059) | Vadose zone soil fungal communities from Angelo Coast Range Reserve, California, USA - CZODoug1_16fungal (Hybrid Assembly) | ecosystem: Environmental > Terrestrial > Soil > Vadose zone... | reverse complement strand
ACGGGACCGGGTCGTCGCGTCTGCGCGCCTCGCCCGCCGCGGCGTACTCGCGGTAGTGCTCCAGGTCCGGGACGTAACGCCCGCTGACGCCACCGGGGTGGGCGCCCCAGGGGACCGGGACCACCAGGGCGCCGCGGACAATCGTCCTCTCCGGGGAGGCGGCGACGTCCAGGTTCGGCACGATGCGCTCGACGGTCGCCACGACCGGTCCGCGGCAGGCCAGGGTCAGCGCCCTCTCGCAGAAGGTGCGCCCCAGATACGCCTCGCGCGCCACGCGGACGTTGCCGAACGGATCGGCCTCGGCCGCGTGCAGGAAGACGATGTCCGGCCGCACCGGCGGGACTCGGATATAACGCCGGCCTCCCTCGGTCACCTCTTCGAGATCGGGGTTGAGCTCGGGGAGCGACGTGCCGACGCCGCCGCGCCACAGCAGATGTGGCATGTCCCAGGCCGCCGCCTTGAGCGCCAGGTGCCAGATGCACTCGTCGCACTCCCAGACCGACAGGTCGCCCCGCTCCGCGGCCCTCCGGAACGCGGGCGCGATGGCCGCCACACGCTCGAACGCGACGCCGGCGGTCACCACGCGCCTGACGCACCCGGCCCCGATCAGCAGATCCGTTTCCAGCCCCGAGGTCGGGCCCGACACCACGGTCAGGTCCTTGACTCCGCGGCGGATGATCTCCCGCACGATCGCCATGGGCGGGTTCTGGTAGGAGAAACCGGAGAGACCGACGACCATGCCGTCGCGCAGGAGAGCCGCGGCCTCCCCGAGGTCGGCGACGCGCTCCGCCCGGGGGCTCACGGCTGCTTTCGCGTCTCCCGCAGGAGCGGCCTGAACTTGTAGCCGTAGACGATGTAGCCGTGCTCGTCGGCGTCGCGGAGCCGGCGGGTCACCATCTCGACGGGCATCCCGATTGTCAGATCGACACCGTCGGCGTCGGCCAGCTGCGCCGAGACCAGCGGCCCCTCCTCGAGACGCACCATTCCGACCAGGTACGGGGCCATCGAGGCGTAACCGCGCGCCGGCTGCAGGACCCGGCTCCAGGAGTAGAGGGTCCCGCGTCCGGAGAACGCGAAGGACGGGAGTCCCGCCCCCCTGCACGCGGGGCAGACAGGGCGCGGCGGGAAGAAGCGGAGCGAGCAGGCCGCGCAGGCGCTTCCCTCCAGGCGGTAGAACGGACCGCGCAGACGATGGAAACGAGGCAGCTCCATGGTCGATCCTCTCAAACCTGCAGGATGTGGGTGACCGCGACCGACCCGGACCCTCCGACGCTCTGGGCCATGCCGATCGAAGCGCCCTTCACCTGGGCGGGACCGGCCTCGCCGCGGAGCTGCAGCACCGTCTCGACCAGCTGGTAGGCGCCGCTCGCCCCCACCGGGTGGCCGCGCCCCTTCAGCCCGCCCAGGGTGCAGATGGGGATGTCCCCCTCGCGTGCCAGCCGCCCCTCGGCGGCGAGCTTCAGGGCGCTGCCGCGATCCGCGAAGCCGCTGGCCTCGAGCGTCAGGACCGAGACGATGGTGAAGGCGTCGTGCGGCTCGAACAGGTCCATGTCCTTCGGCTTGAGCCTCGCCTGCTCGCAGGCGAGGCGCGACGAGTCGGCCACCGCCTGCCAGAGGAGCGGGTCCCGGCGTTCCGCGAGACCCAGCGTGTCGGTGGCGCAGGCCGACCCGGTGATCCGCACCGGGGCGCGCCGGGCCCGGCGCGCCTCGGTGGCCGGGCAGACCAGCAGCGCCGCCGCGCCGTCGCAGATCCCGGCCGAGTCCAGGATGTTGATCGGATCGGCGACGACCGGGGAGCGGACGAAGTCCGCAACCGTGATCGGCTGGCGGTACATGGCGCGCGGGTTCACGGCGGCGTTCCTGTGCGCGTTGACCGAGAACGGAGCGAAGTCCTCGTGACGCGCCCGGTGCTCGTGCATGTAGCGCCGCATCAAGAGGGCGTTGAGGGCCGCGAAGGTCAGACCGTGCGCGGCCTCGTAATCCGCGTCCGCCGCGAGGGCGAGGGCCGACGTCACGCCGTCCGTGAGGAGATCGGTCATCTTCTCGACCCCGACCGCGAGCGCGAAGTCATGCGCCCCCGAGGCCACCGTGAGAAAGGCGGCCCGGAGCGCGGCGCCCCCGGAGGCGCAGGCCGCCTCGATCTTGAGCGCCTCGATCGGCAGGAGACCGGCGGCGTCGGCGACGCAGGTGGCGAGGTTCTCCTGCCCGGCCAGCTCGCCCGAAAGCATGTTCCCGACGAACAGGACGTTCACTCGATCGACCCCCGCGTCCTGCCGCGCCGAGGCGATCGCCTCGACGGCGAGATCGCGCAGGGAGCGACCCCAGTGCTCGCCGACCGACGTCTGGCCCACACCGATGATGGCGACGTCTCTCATCACAGCATCCTGATCGCGCGCGAAATTCTGAGATAGTCCCCGTAGTCCTCGATCGGCCGTCGTCGCGCCAGGTAGTCGCCGACCAGGGGGGCCCGGGCGCGCGCGCTCTCCAGGCGCGCGGTGGCCTCGAGAGAGAAGGCGTCGCTCCCCGCCCCCGACCCGTACGAGCAGAAGAAGATCCGGTCTCCCGCGCGGGCGACGTCCAGGATCGCCGCCAGGCCGAGGAGGGACGCGCCCGAGTAGGTGTTGCCGATGTGATCCACGACGCTCCCGGCCGCGATCTGCGTTTCGGAGAATCCGAGCTCCGCGGCGACCCGGCGCACGAATTTCGGGTTCGGCTGGTGGAAGACCGCCCAGCGGTAATCGGACGGCTTCCTCCCCAGCTCCGCGAGCAGACCGCGCGACGCCTCGAGCGAGTGCTTGAAGTAGGACGGCTCGCCCGTGAAGCGGTGCCCGTGCTCGGGGTAGTGCATGTGCTGCCGCCGGAAGAAGTCCGGAGTGTCGGTGACGTACGAACGGGACGCCTCGACCTCGGCCAGGGCCCCGTCCGCCGGACCGAAGAGAAAGGCCGCGCCCCCCGCCGCCGCCGTGAACTCCAGGTGGTCCCCCGGCCGGCTCTGGGCCGCGTCCATGCCGATCGCCAGGGCGTGGTCGGCCATGCCGGACCCGACATAGGCGCAGGCGGCCTGCATCGCCTCCGAGCCGGCCTTGCAGGCGAACTCGAGGTCGGCCGCGCTCACCCAGGGGATCGCCCCGATCGCCTCCGCCACGATGGTGCTCGAGGGCTTCACGGCGTACGGCTTGGACTCCGTCCCCACCCAGACCGCCCGGATCTCCCGAGGCGAGACACGCGAGCGCGCGAGCGCCCCGCGCGCCGCCTCGATCGCCATCGTCACGGTGTCCTCGTCGGCTGAGGGGACCGACTTTTCGCGCACGGGCAACCGGGCGTCCGCCGACTTGCCCCAGGCCGAGGCGATGGTCGCCGCGGCGATGCGCGGCCGCGGGATGTAGGCGCCGTAACCGGCGACACCGACCGCGCGCGCCGTCTTCATCGGGTGCTCTCGGCCCGCTTCAGGATGCCGCCGAGGAACAGGTCCGAGAGCGTCTCCGCCAGATCGTTCTCGTCCAGCCGTCCGCCGGGGCGGTACCACTGGTAGATCCAGTTGATCATGCCGAGCATCGCGAAGGTGGCGACCGAGGGATCGATGCGGCGCGCGGCGCCGCTTCTGAGCAGCTCCCGGAACGTCTTCTCCAGGAACTTCACGTACCTCTTCTTGCGGGCGTTGATCCTGTCGCGGTATCGCCCCTTCAGGGCGTTGCTCTCGTGCAGGATGACGGTGATCTCCTTGGGCCGGTCGCGTGTGACCAGGAGGACGTGTCCCCTGAGAGTGGCCCGGATCCGGTCGAGCGGATCGTCGATGGTCATCACCCGGTTGAGAACCTTCTGCTCGAACAGGTCCATGCCGTACGACATGATCTCGTAGAGAAGCTCTTCCTTGCTCCGGATGTGATGATAGAGCCCCGCCTTCGTGAGCCCGAGAGCGGCCGAGATGTCGCCCATGGACGCCTTGTCGAATCCCTTCTCGCAGAAGAGACGCGCCGCGGCCTCGAAGATCTGCGCCTGGCGGGTCGGCCGGTCCTGCCGCGTCCTCTTCTTCATCCGGTCTCCCGGCGCGGCACCGCCGGGACCCTACCGACCGGTCGGTAGTTTAGTCCAGTGCGGCTCACGTCGTCAAGTGTCGGGGTGTAACGGGCCCGAAGGCTGGCGGTAGCCGGGCCGGCTCGTGGGTCCTCGTCCGGGACAATCTCCCTGCCCTCCGCGCGACGGCCGGAGTGTACACCGTTCCATGGTCGGAGCGCCCGCCCGTCTTCCCTTGCATCGCGCCCTGGCCTTGCATAGACTCCGGCGGCCGTCCGTCGCCACCCGGGTGGGCCCGTATCCATGCAGCCGTCGGAACGCACGGCAACGAGCAGCACGCAGACCGTCGGGCTCCGCCGCGTCATGGGGTTCGGCGATGTCGTGCTGTACTTCATCACCGCCGGCATCAACCTTCAATGGGTCGCCGCCGCGAGCGTCGCGGGTCCGAGTGCTCTGACCGTCTGGCTCATCGCCTTCGCGGCCATGGCGGTCCCCCTGGCGTTCTCGATCGTGGAGATGTCGTCCCGCTACCCGCAGGAAGGGGGGATGTACGTCTGGAGCAAGCGCGCCTTCGGCGAATTCGCCGGTTTCATGACCGGGTGGACCTACTGGATGAGCAACCTGCCCTACTTTCCGGGCGTCCTCTACTTCGCGGCCGGAAACGCGCTGTACATCGGAGGTGGCGGCTGGCGGCGCCTGGCCGCTAGCCCGTCCTACATGATCGTCGCGGCGCTCCTGGGACTCACACTCGGGATAGTGCCGAACCTGCTCGGCCTGCAGTTCGGCAAGTGGATCAGCAACGTGGGCGCCTTCGCCCGCTGGGCCGCGACCCTGGCCCTCATCATCATCGGCCTGATGGCCTGGGTGCGTCTCGGACCGGCGACCCGGTTCACGCGCGCCTCCCTGACCCCGGGGCTGGGGCTCAGGGATCTGGTCTTCTGGTCGACCCTCGCCTTCGCCCTCACCGGGTTCGAGTCGGCGTCGTTCATGGGCGAGGAGATCAAGGACGCGCGTCGCACCATTCCGCGCGCCATCTTCGTCTCCCTGCCCCTCATCACTCTCATGTACCTCCTCGGAACGATCTGCGTCCTGGTGGCCCTGCCGCCGGAGAGGCTCAGCGGCCTGCAGGGACCGATCGACGCCATCGAAGCGGCCGCCACGCGCCTGGGTCTCGAGGGTCTCACGCCCGTCGCCGCCTTCCTGATCACCCTCAGCGCCCTCGGCAGCGTGGGCGCCTGGCTGGCCTCGGTCGCGCGGCTGCCGTTCGTCGCCGGACTCGACCATTACCTCCCCGACAGCTTCGGGCGCCTCCACCCGAAATGGCGCACGCCGCACGTGGCCCTTCTGACCCTGGGCGCGACGATCGTCGTGTGCATCGTCCTCGGTCAGGCCGGCCAGACGGTGAAGGGAGCGTACGACATCCTGGTCAGCATGACGGTCATCTGCACGCTCATCCCCTTCCTGCTCGTGTTCGCGTCGATGATCCGTCTGCAGCGCGAGCCTGCCGGCCCCGGCGTGATCCGCGTGCCGGGCGGCCGCCCGGTGGCGGTCCTGGCCGGAGCGGTCGGATTCCTCACCACGGCGGCCTCGATCGTGCTGTCCTTCTTCCCCGCGGAGGACGAGCCGCACAAGGCCCTGGCGGTCGCCAAGATCCTCGGGCTGACGCTCCTGAGCACCGGCAGCGGGGTCGTCGTCTACGCGTTCGGACGGTGGCGGAGCCGGAAGAACTCCTAGTCGATCGTGGCCTCGATGGCGCGCTTGCGGCGGGCGACGAAGTCCCGGAGCTCCTCGTCGACGGCGGGATCGAGCTTCGGCTCCTGGTAGGACGAGAGGAGCTTCTTCCAGCGCGTGGTGGCGCGCGTCTCGGCGTCCATCCGCCCTTTCTTGACCCAGGATTCGTAGGCCTCCGTGTCGGCAAGGTTCGGGAAGTGGAACTCCGTCTTGAAGTGCTTGCGCGTGTGCTCCTCCCCCAGGAAGTGTCCGCCCGCCCCGACATGGGCGATCACGTCCAGAGCGAGCGTTTCATCGCTGACCGGCACACCCGCGAAGAAGCGCGGCAGCATCTCCAGCATCTCGGCATCCAGGACCATCGCCTCGAACGAGGCCGTCAGGCCGCCGTCCAGCCAGCCCGCGCCGTGCAGGACGTAGTGGCACCCGCCCAGCACGATCGGCCAGAGCTGCATCATCTTTTCCCACCCGGCCTGCGCGTCGGGCACCTTGGAGTTGGTCAGGACACCGCCGGCCCGGCAGGGGAGCGAATACCGCCGCGCCATCTGGGCCGACGACAGGATGCCGAGCGCGGCTTCCGGCCGGCCGAAGGCGGGGGCGCCGGTGCGCATCTCGAGACCCGTCAGGAACGACCCGTACATCACGGGCGCTCCGGGACGCACCGTCTCGGCCAGGACGATCGCCGCCAGGCACTCGGCGTTCTGCTGGGCCACCGCCGCCGCCAGCGTCACCGGACTGGTCGCGCCGGCCATGATGAACGGCGTGATGACGTTCACCTGCCCCGCGGCGGCGTACTCGATGAGCCCCTCCGCCATGTTCGAGTCGTAGCGCAGCGGGCTGTTCGAGTTGATGATCCCGATCAGCACGGGTCGCTCGGCGATCGTCTCGCGGCCGCCGAAGACGATCGCCATCATGTCGATGTGGTCGCGCGCCCGCTCCGTGCTCCAGGCGTCGCCGATCATCCCCTTGGCGCTCAGCCGGACCTGGTGGTACAGGATGTCGAGGTGACGCGTCTCGACCGGCAGGTCCTTGACCGCCACCTCCGGGCAGCCGTGGTGCATGACGTCGATGACCTCGGACAGCCGGACGAGGTTGTTCTGCTCCTCGAGCGTGCCGTCGCGCCGGCCGCCCTCGCGATCGGCGACGAACGGCGGTCCGCTGACCGGCGCGAAGACCAGGTGGTCGCCCCCGATGATCACGTCGTTGTCGCGATGGCGAGCCTGAAGGGTGAACTGCGCCGGCGCCTTCGCGATCTGCTGCTCCACGAACTCGGGGGGGAAGAAGACGCGCTGCTCCGCGTCATCCACCTTGAGCCCCGCCTTGCGGAACAGGTCGAGGGCGCGTCCGTCCTCGAAGATCACCCCGTGATCGCGCAGGATCTTCAGGGTGGCGCGGTGCACCTGCTCCTCCGCCTCGGGCGGCAGGATGTTCAGCGGCTTGAGAGTGTTCTTGAAACCGCGCATCGGCGTTGTCCCCGCCCGGCCGCCTCACGAGGGGGCGGTGGACGACCGGCGGCTGGAGGATGGGTCGGTGATTCGAGCCGGAAGCGTAGCAGAGGTGCCTGTGCCGCACAAGGCGGGCCCGGAACACCCGGCCGCATGGTGAGACGCGCGCTGCGGCGCTTCGGGGACGGTCCTAAGTGCGTGTCCGGCGCACGCGGCGGGACACCGCACGCGCAGCGCGCAGTGCGGCCACAAGAGTACGCAGGGCTCCAGCGGCGTCGTCGGGGGAACGCAGCCGCACGATGCGGCGACCACGCCGCTTCAGCGACAGGTAATCCCCGAGCCCCTGCGCCTGCTTGAACGTTTCGAAATCGTGCGGCGTGCCAGGAATCGGCAGGACCATCGTGTCGTCCGGGACGATCTGGATGAACAGGCCCCGGTTGGGCCCCCCCTTGTGGAGCTGGCCGGTCGAGTGGAGGTAGCGCGGGCCGTAACCGAGCGTCACCGCGCAGCCGGTGGCCGCCAGAAGAAGGGATCGGATCGTCTCGAGAGTCGCGCGCGGAGAGCGGCTCCCGGGGTCGACGAACGCCAGAACGGCGATGTAGTCGCCGCGTCGTCTTCGACCCAGGAGCGAGCCGACGGCGGCGGAGAGAGTCGCCGGCCCGCGCGAGGGAGGCTTGATCCCCCCCAGGAAGACGCGCGCGCGCCCCTCGGCCAGGGCCGGCTCCTCCTCGCGCAGGCCGCCCGTCGCGTCGAACTCCGCGAGCGCCGCCGCGGTGTTCGTCTTGCTTTCGGCGACGTTCGGCTCGTCGAACGGGTTCACGCCGAGGACCGCGCCGGCCACCGCCGTCGCGATCTCCCACTGCACGATCGCGGCGCCCAGATCGAAACGATCGCGCAGCCGCAGGACGATCGTCGGTGTGCTGGCCCCGCCGCGCCCCGCGGGCGGAGCGGCCGCGGGTCTTCTCCCGAGGGTCATGACGACTGCGACGCGATCCGGTCCGAGGAGCGTCGCCCGGGCGGCGGCCGGTGAGGCGGGGGCTTCGACCGGGACGAGACCCCGTCCCTCCTTGCCGGTGCTCTCGGCGAGGAGCTGTTCGATCCAGAGCCCGAACGGTCTCAGCCCCGGGTCCACGGCCAGGACGACCTTGTCGCGCCCCCGGCGCGCCAGCACACCGAGCGCGGCACCGAGCATCAGACCGGGGTTGTCCGAGGCCGCCGCGGCGGGCCCGCAGGCCTCGAGCATCAGGAGCGCGGGCCTGAGGATCGCGGCGATGTCGGCGCCGCCCAGCGCCGCCGGCAGAAGCCCGAAATAGGACAGCGCCGAGTAGCGCCCCCCGATGTCGGGGGCGTTGTGGAACGTGGCGCGATAGGCGCGCGCCGACGCCTCGGCCGACAGGGGCGTGCCGGGATCGGTGATCGCCACGAAGTGCCGGCCCGCCAGGTCGCCGCGCAGCCGGCGCATCTTCTCCCAGAAGTACGACTGCAGGGCCAGGGTCTCCCCCGTCGTCCCCGACTTGCTGCTGACCACGAAGAGGGTCCGCGCCGGGTCGATGTCCGACTCCACGCGGTGCACCGCCCCGGGGACGGTCGAATCGAGGACGATGATCTCGGGAAATCCCGCGGGAGGCGGGAAGACCCGCCGGAAGACCTCGACGCACAGGCTCGACCCGCCCATGCCGAGGAGGACGGCGTGGCGCATGCCGTCGCCGCGGGCGTTCGCGGCGAACGCCTCGAGTCGCGGGACCTCGCGCAGCATCTCCCGCGGGGACCGCAGCCAGCCGAGCCGGTTGTTGACGATGCGGCGTGCGGCAGGATCAGAAGTCCACAGGGACGGATCGCCGCGGAACATCTTCGCTGCGAAGCGGCCGGCGGACAGGGTGGCGACCCGCCGGGCCACGGCGGGCGCATATCCGAGGAGACGGACGTCGCGCGCGGGGAGGCGGAAGGGTTCGAGCGGGCCGCTACGCCGCACGGCTCAAGCGGCGCCGACGAAACGCAGGACGCGCTCGGCGATCTGCGGGCCCGTGAAGCCGAACTTTTCAGCGTTCACCTTCCAGGGGGCCGAGGCGCCGAAGCGGTCGACTCCGATCAGAAGCGCGTCGCGCCCGGCCACGCGCTCCCATCCCTGGCTCCGCGCCGCCTCGATGACCACGCACCTCGCTCCCATCGGCAGGACCGAGCGCCGGTAGGGCTCGTCCTGGCGCAGGAAGAGATCCGGACTGGGCATCGACACCACGCGCGCGGCGACTCCGCGGGACGACAGGATCTCCTGGGCCTGCCGGGCCGGACCGACCTCGGAGCCGCTGGCGATCAGAACGAGGGACGGTCCCGTGCCGGCGTTCCCGGCCGGACCCGACCCGCGCGGCGCCGGAGCCTCCGACAGGACGTAGCCCCCCCGTCGCATGACGTCCGGAGAAAAGCCGGGGGCCCGCGTCAGGAACGGGACCTCCTGTCGGGTCAGGACGAGGGCCGTCGGGCCGTCCCGGCGCTCGAGCGCCAGCGTCCACGCCATCGCCACCTCGAGCGGGTCGGCGGGTCTCACCACTTCGAGATTGGGAACCAGCCGCAGGCCCGGCAGCTGCTCGACCGGCTGGTGCGTCGGACCGTCCTCCCCCAGGAAGATGCTGTCGTGGGTGAACACATAGACGACCTGGAGGCGCATCATCGCCGCGAGTCTCATCGGGGGGCGCATGTAGTCCGAGAAGATCAGGAAGCTCGCGCCGTACGGGATCGGCCCGCCGTACAGCGCCAGGCCGTTCAGGATGGCGCCCATGCCGTGCTCGCGCACCCCGAAGTGAAAGTTCCGTCCCGCGAACGAGCCGGGACCGACCGCCGTCGAGGACTTGATGAAGGTCTTGGTCGAGGGCTCCAGGTCGGCGCTGCCGCCGCACAGGGAGGGGACCAGCTCCGCCGCCTTCTGCAGCACCCTGCCGGAGGTGGCGCGCGTCGCCTCGGGCTTCGGAGCGGGCGAGCCCGCGGGCGGGGACACCGACTCGAGCAGGCGGGCGAAGAGATCCCCGGGGACGGCGCGCGCGTGGTAGAGGTCCCACAGCGCGCGCAGGTCGGGGCGCTCGAGGCTCCAGGCCTCGAAGCGTTTCCTCCAGTCCTCGCGGGCCCGGCGTCCCGCCTCGGCGCGCGCCGCGAACGGCGCCTTCGCTCCGTCCGGCACCAGGAAGGGAGGCTGCGGCGGCCAGCCGAGAGCCCGCTTGGTCGCGGCCGCCTCCTCCGGGCCCAGCGGCTCGCCGTGAGCCCTGGCCGAGTCGTGCTTGCCGGGGCTGCCGTTGGCGATGTGCGTGCGCGCGATGATGAGCCGGGGTCTCGCGGTCTCGGCGGCGGCGCGGGCGAGCGCCGCCTGGATCTGCCCGTGATCGTGCCCGTCGATGCGCTCGACCGACCAGCCGTAGGCCTCGTAGCGGCGGCCGACGTCCTCGGAGAACGTCAGGGAGGTCTCTCCCTCGATGGTGATGTGGTTGTCATCGTAGAGCACGGTGAGGTTGGCGAGCGCGAGATGGCCGGCGATCGAGGCGGCCTCGCTCTGCACCCCTTCCATGATGTCGCCGTCGCTCGCGATCACCCAGGTCCGATGGTCGACGACCTTGAGGCCGGGGATGTTGAACCGCTCCGCCGCCATCCTCGTCGCGATCGACATGCCGACCGCGTTGCCGAACCCCTGTCCAAGCGGCCCGGTGGTCGTCTCGACGCCCGGCGCGCAGCCGTGCTCCGGGTGGCCGGGGGTCATGCTCCCCCACTGCCGGAACCTCTTGATCTCCTCGAGCGGCAGGTCGTAGCCGGACAGGTGCAGGAGGGCGTAGAGGAGCATCGAGCCGTGACCGGCCGAGAGCACGAAGCGGTCGCGGTCCGGCCAGTCGGGGGCCCCCGGATCGAAACGCAGGTGCCGGGTCCAGAGGTAGAAGGCGTAGTCGGCCGCCCCCATGGGCAGGCCGGGGTGGCCCGATTTCGCCTGCTCGACCGCGTCGATGGCGAGCGTTTTCAGGGTGTCGATGGCGAGGCGCGTCGACTCGGCGCTGTCGGCTGCGGACGGCATCGGGCGGACGCTCCTTGGAATCCCCCTCTTCAGGCGGGGCTGGCCTGAAGGGCCTTCTCGAGGTCGGCGACGAACGATCGGACGACCTCCTCGTGGTGCGGCTTGGGCGGCTTCTTGCGCATGACCACGTCCTTCATGTTGCGGGCGTAGGACGACCGCGCCACCATCCTTCCACCGTCGATGAGTCCAAACGTCGACGTGATGTGGCGGGCGATCTGGAAGATCTCCGAGGTGCTGAACCGCATGCGCTTGATGATCTCGTCCGTCAGGATATCGTACTCATCGCCGAGGATCTGGTTGCCCGGCATGGCGAAATTCTCGAACACCGGGATGCACTCCTCGATGGTCTTCTTGCGATCCGTCTCCAGGTGCATCTCCAGGACGCCCTCGTACCAGTGGAAGTGGCGCCACTCGTCGGCGATGATCTTGGTCAGGAGCTCGTTCAGGAGCGGCTCCTGGACGGTGCGCCGGAACATCTGGTAGAAGAAGGCGGTCAGGAGCTCCTGGCAGTACGTGAAACAGTTCGCCTGCAGGGGCGTCTTGATGTAGGGGACGTCGAACTTCTTCGAGCGCGGCCGCTGCAGCGATTCGTGAAGCTCCTTCTTGTCCAGTCCGACGAGATGCAGGTACGCCACCAGTTTCGCCGCGTGGTTCGACTCCTCCCTCTCCCAGAGCTGGAAGAAGGTCGCCATGGTGTCGTTCGTGCAGAACTGGTCGAGGAGGAGCGACGTGTACACGTCGGCGTACGACTCGACGAACGTGACGAGCTTCACCACCAGCAGGTTGTCGAGCGTCAGCTTG
>Ga0137409_10006588_pt1 | contig 12034 bp, 9 predicted proteins | sample CZODoug1_16funga_FD_122059 | JGI IMG/M metagenome (GOLD analysis project Ga0137409, IMG submission 122059) | Vadose zone soil fungal communities from Angelo Coast Range Reserve, California, USA - CZODoug1_16fungal (Hybrid Assembly) | ecosystem: Environmental > Terrestrial > Soil > Vadose zone... | reverse complement strand
CATGCGCATATCATTCACGAAGCCTGGGCTGATTATCGGAAAGCGGTTGCCGATCGGAAACGGCGACAAAGTGAACTCAACTACACGAGACAAGCAGAGCGACGCGCCCAACGGTTGTACGTTGACAAAGCCATTTCCCTCCAAGAGTTACAAAAGTCACACGTGGAGCACGTTGCCGCGGAACAGGCGTTGGATATGGCCAGAACTGAAGTGCGACGCGCCGAGGAAGCCTTGCAACATCTGGGCATTACCTCGGGAGATGATCCACGCGGGGAAAGCGGGGAACAAATCCCGGTCAAGAGTCCGCTCACTGGCGCCGTACTAGAAAAAAACGTGACAGAGGGGACAGCAGTCACTCCGGGCATGCAACTGTTTGTCGTCAGCGACTTGTCAACCTTGTGGGCGCTGGCGGAAGTCGATGAAACCAAGTTGGCGCAGCTCACAATTGGGTTGCCTGTGGAAATCCGTGTGGCGGCATATCCCGGGGAAATGTTTCCCGGCGCGATTATTTTCGTCGGCGACACGCTAGATCCCAAAACTCGACGCATCACTGTGCGCTGTAGAGTCCCAAATACGGACGGCAGGTTGAAACCGCAGATGTACGCAACCTTATCGTTTGGCGAGAGCGAGCGGCACACGCTGCTCGCTATTCCTTCCCCGGCGGTGCAGGAACTCGACGGAAAAACCGTGGTCTTTGTCGCCGAACCCCAAGGCGGCTTCACCGCCAAAGAGGTGACGCTCGGGACAGAAGTGGACGGTTGGATCGAAGTCCTCTCCGGCCTGCAGCCAGGCGAGCGTCTCGTCACAACCGGCGGGTTCTTGCTGAAATCACAAGTCTCCAAGTCCGCTGCAGGCGATGACGAGTAATCATGACTGTCCTTGATCGCTTCGTTGCTGGAGCCCTACGCCAACGACTGTTCGTGCTCTTCTGCCTTGTCGGACTTTTGGCGGCTGGCTATTTTGCCTATCAAGGCGTTCCGGTCGAAGCGTTTCCGGATCTTACCAACAATCAAGTCGTCGTTGTCGTGGAAGCGCCAGGGCTCGCCGCCACTGAGGTTGAGCAACGCATCACCTATCCTCTTGAGACCGCGGTGATGGGGGCGCCTGGCGCCGAGCAAGTCCGGTCCTGCCCGAGCCGCTGTCGTCGGAGACCGCGGTCGTGGGTGACAGGGTCAGGGCGACGCTCAAGAGCCCGTTGATCGTCGGAGATCGCGTGGTCTTTCCGGCGGGCAGCACGGTTGAAGGGGATGTGAGCGACGTCAAGAGCGCCAAGAAGGGGTTCAAGGAGACCGGCGGCGCCCTGTCGCTCAAGTTCAACCGCATCATCGCTCCGGACGGTCATTCGGCGGCGATCAGCGCCGGCTTCACCAAGGTGGCCACCGGCAGCGCCGGCAAGAAGGCCGGGATCATCGGCGGCAGCGCGGTGGGCGGCGCCCTGCTCGGCAAGGTGCTCGGGAAGGACGCCAAGGGGGGTGCCCTGATCGGCGGCGCTATCGGCACGGCCGTGGCCGGCAGCACCAAGGGCAAGCAGGCGGTGATCCAGCCGGACGAGGACATTCAGGTCGGGCTGGAGCGGTCCGCTCAGACAACGCTGCGGCCCTGAACGCGGTCACTTTCAAGGCCGGGCAAAAAAACGCCCGGCGCACCGGCCCGATTCAGCATCGGACCTTCGTGCGCCGGGCTTTTTTCTTGCCGCCCGGGAGCGGCAGAGGGGCTCAGCCCCCGATCAGTCTCCCAGGTGCACGTTCACCTTGCACGGCGTCGCCGTCCAGTTGCCTTCGCCGTCGTCCATGGCGACGTTCACGTTGAAGTGGCCGTTGGCGGCCCTGCTGTTGCCGCTCTTTCCCGCCGAGTCGAACACGAACGTGAACTCGACGCCGTTCTCGATGCGGTGGCCTGTCACCATGTGGCCCGCCACGCCCGCCGGGGTGAACCCGCCGTTGCGCAGGCCGAAGCTGGTCACCGGGCCGCAATTCCCGTTGCAGCTGAAGTTCATGGTGAACATGATTGGCGTGCCCATGACGTAGTTCTTCACGTTGAAGTTGCAGTCGTACGTCATCCTGTTGGTGCCGTTCACTTCGGTGCACTGCGATTCCCGCGTGACCGTCTGAGCCGACGCGGGCTTCGCGACTGCGAGCGTCGCGAGAACGATTGCCGCACCTACGAGAGCGCGTTTCATCTCATTCTCCTCCTGAGACGCGCCCACATGTCCCGGGTCACGTCGCACCCTTCAGCATGAGCAAGGGAGATACCATGTCGCGATTCTGGACGAGTCCTGCGGCAAACCGCCCAAGGTCCCGGACGACAGTCCCTTCCGTGTGGGGTGAAATAACCGCGAGTGAGGTGTTCCTGGACAGATCACGCTTGGGTCAGACAAAAGACGACAGGCAATCGCCCATGAATGTCAGGAGGTCAGTGTCCTTCAGGGGCGACGGCGGCTTCCCGTTCCTTGAGGAGGATCACAAAACCGGGGTCCTCCCGAATCTTCGCGAAGTCGGGCTCGGCAGCAATCTGATCGGAAGGGAAGTACCCGGAAGCGCGGGCGCGCTCGAGGCTCTTGAGCGTGGCCTCGGGCCTCTGGGCCAGCGCCAGGGCCCGGGCCAGGCGGTAATGCACGGCCCCCAGGTTGGTCGATTCCAGCCGCTCCGTGGCCAGCTTCAGGGCGCGGGCTGCTGGGGAGTCGTCCTGCATTCGATGTCCGCCGTTCGAAGTACGAAGGCGGACCAGCTTCAGGGTCGAATCCGCGAGCTCCAGGGGATCCTCCAGGGGATCGGCGCCGAGAATCGCCTTTTCGAGGACGCCGACGGCCTCATCCGCCCCCTTCCGTCCTTCGAGCCGTTCCGCCAGGGCCCGGGCCAGCCGGGTCGGGACCAGCGGCCGCTCGCAGGCCGATTTCAAAAGTGTGAGGACCTTCCCGTCCCGGCCCTTGGAGCCGAAGTAGTCGATCAGGTCCTGATAGGCCTTGAAGAGCAGCTCGCGGCCCCGGGCGGGGCCGTCGTAATCGACCGGGACCCGCTCGATCAACGAGGTGAAGAAATACTCCGCTTCCGCGTCGCGCCCCAGGCGCCTCAGGCTGTACCCCTTCCCGTACAGAGTCAGGATCGTCGGCAGGGAGTACCCCTCGGGGACGTCCAGGCCTCCGTAGACCTGCAGCGCCGCCTCGTAGTCCTGCGCGATCACGAGCAGGGCGGCGGCACCGAGGCGGGCGCGGCTCTTCCCGTAATCCCACTTCTGCAGCAGTGCGTTGTAGAGGCGGCGCGCCGACGCGTCGTTCCCCTCCTTCAGGAGCGTCGCGGCGGCGCCGAGCTGGGGCACGATCGCCTCGTGATCCAGCTCGATCGCCTGGCCGAACATCTCCAGCGCCTGCGGGTAGCGGCCCCCCTCCCGCAGGGCTTCGCCCAGCGCCGACAGAACGCGCGGGTCCTCGGGGAGGATCTCCGCGGCGCGGCGGCAGGACTGCAGAGCGCCGTCATTGTCTTTTCGCAGACGCAGGATGATGCACAGGGAGAGATGCGCCTCGGCGGATGCGGCGTCGGTCGACACGGTGCGACGTGCCTCCGCGAGGGCCGGCGTCAGCCTGTCGTCCGCGGCGAGGGCCAGGGCGCGGACCGCGGCCGCGGCCGGATCGTGGGGCGCCAGCTCGACGGCCTGGCGCGATTCCTCGAGGGCCGAGCGTACCCTACCGGGCGATTCGTCCTGACCCAGCGTGTACAGGTAGATCGAGACACGCGCCAGGCCGACATGCGCATCGGCGCGGTCCGGACCGGTTTGGAGCGCCTTGCGGAACAGCCGGGCCGCCTCGTCCTGATCTTCGGGTCGCGACCGGGCGAGGTATTCGAAACCGCGCCGCACCAGCGCGTCCGGCCCGAGGCGGGTCTCGTCACGCGGTTGAGCCGCCACACCGCCATGAAACGCGAGAAGACACGCGCCGAGCAGAAGGCCGGACAGGATCCCGGGCGGTGTCATCCGGGGGGACCGATGCTGCGGGGTGGCCGGGCGGATCAGGTCTGCTGGGCCGCGGCGCCGTCGAACAGGTGACGCAGTCGGAAGCGGACGCGGCCGAGCAGACGGTTCACGTAGTGGCCGCGCGGCAGGAACGAGAGGACCGGCTCGCCGCGGCGGTCGTATTTCTCCAGCTCCTCCAGGATCCGCGAATGTCCGGCTTTGAGATTCAGGCCCTTCTGGAACGCCTCGAACGCCTGGGCCTTCAAGCGGTTCCTGAGGTAGACGATTCCAAGGTTGCAGTACAGGTCGGGATCGAAGAATTCGCGCTTGACCGCCTGCTCGCAGAGCCTCTGCCCTTCCTCGGACTTGCCCTGCGACAGGGTCAGCGCCAGTCCGAGATAGGACACGTATTTCATTTTTGGGTTTTTCGCCCCTTCCTGACGTTCCAGGTCGATGGCCTGCTGGAACAGGGCGATCGAATCCTTGTAACTGCGACGTTCGAGGGTCACCATGCCGTTGCGCCAGGCGACTTCCGACGGGGGCAAGGGTGTGTTGGCCATGACACCTCTTCGCGTTGACGACTCGACAAGAGTCCATGGCCCAATATAGTCCAGGGTCCGGGGGAGTCAACCGGAAGGGCCGCGCAGGGACCCCTGAAATGAAACCGCCCGGGGGCCTGGAAGGCCACCGGGCGGTTCTGCGTCTTCGCTGCGGTTCTTCGGTGGGGCTATTCCTCCTCGGACGAGCCGTACCCGCTTCCGTACGTCGGGGTGTACGTCCCTCCCGTCAGCGGACTTGACGAGGGGGCCGGAGCCGGAGCCGGGCTCGGAGGCACCGGGGCGGGGGAGCGGCGGGCCCTGGGTGCCGCCTTCCGGGCCGAGGACTTGCGCCTCGCCGACTTGCGGGCTCCGGACTTCCGCGCCGGGCGCGCCTTCCTGGCCACCTTCCTGCGGGTCGGCCTGCGGGCCGACGCCTTTCGCTTTGAAGACTTGCCGGCTGCCTTCCTTCGGCGGGGCGCCTTCCGCTTGGATCTTTTCTTCGCCACCGTCTCACCCCCTCCTCAGCGTATGTTTGGAAGCCGAACCCAATACATCACAAGGGTGATCCTTTGTCAAGACGGACGCCTCGCCGCGGATCCTCAACGCGAGACTTCAGGACCGGTAGTCGTCGTACGGGCGCTGGTTCCAGACCCGCTCGCGGAAATCGGTGTCAGCGCCGTGTCGCAGGTCGTCCAGGATTTTCCGGGCCACCTGCAGCTCGCGCTCGGCCTCCTCGCGATCCTGGTACATGTACCTGTCTTCGACCGCGGGCGGGGCGATGGCGACCTTCTGCTCGAGGGCCTGGATGAGCTCCTCCTGGATGGCGATCGCCTTGCGCCGCGCCTCTTCCAGCAGCGTCAGGTCGGCGCCGCGCTCGATGTCGAACAGCGACGCGTACGTCTCGTACACCCGCTCGTAGACGCGCGAGGCGTTGTCCCGCGTGTCGCGCAGGGCCGCCTCGAGGTCGCGGGCCTGGAGGTTCTTCGGATCCAGGGGCTGCGGCCGCTTCGGCCCGCCCAGGCGGGTGTGCGTCAGGTAGGACGGAAACAGACCCTTGATCGTGTCGCCGACCGGCTTGATCGCGTGGCCGTCGGGCCCCACCCCCTTCGGCTGGATCCCCTGCAGGATCACCTGCCCGACCTCCGGCCTCAGGACCTCCTTGGGGGGGAGATAGCCGTAGCGCAGGATGTCCTGCACCCCCGTGCCGCTCATGGTGATGTGCTGCTCGCGGCCGTGCGGGCAGGTCTTCTCGGAGGCCACCGCCCCGCAGCGCGTGCAGTAGAAGGACTCGCGGAAGAAGATCGGCTCGATGCCGAGCTCCTCGCGGCCGTAATCGGAGAAGATTCGCTGCGACGCGTACGGGTCGTAGAAGCTGCCGAACCCGGCGTGATCGCGCCCGACGATGAAATGGGTGCAGCCGAAGTTGCGGCGGATCAGCGCGTGCAGGATCGCCTCGCGCGGACCGGCATACTGCATGGTGATGCGCAGCGGCGCCATCGCCACCCGATCGGCCGGGAAGTATTCGCGCAGCGCCACTTCGTAGGCTTTGATGCGGAACTCGTTGCGGAAGTAGGCCCGCCGGGTCGTCTCGATCACGGGATGGATGAACAGTCCGTCGAAGATCTCCAGGGCGCATTTCTGGAGGTGCTCGTGACCGCGATGCAGGGGGTTCGCGGTCTGGAACGCGACCACGGTGCTCCAGCCGCGCTCTTCATGGAAGAGTCTCCAGGCGTCCTTCGGCTCGAGACGGTACTTCTCGAACGGGCCCCAGTGCGTCTTCTCGAGGAGGTCGATCGGCCCCGCGAGGGCCGTGTCGCCCAGCCGCCTGAAGATGGAGTCCACGCCGGGATGCCGTCTCTCCACGGTGCCGAAGAGCTTGCGGGCGCGCTCGGTCTTGTCGAAGCCGTACTTCTCCTGAACGTGCAGGATGGCGATGGGGACGCCGGAGGGATCGATGAGCGCCAGGGCCTCCCCCTCGCGCACGCGATCGACCACGCCACGACCCGCGTCGTCGCCGGGGGCCAGCGTCGGCGGCAGGGTCCAGGGCGTTCCGTCGGCCAGCCGCCCGCGGTCGAGGATCGACGCGTAGTCGCCGCTCCCCGGATACCCTTCGAGCGGGCTCAGGACCCCGGTCGCTATCATTTCGACCGTCACCACCTGGTCGAGCGTCAGGGTCAGCTTCGGAAGACGGGCCGCGAGGTCCTTCGCCTTGTCCCGCAGGGCACCCGCGAGCACGCGATCGACCAGCTTCCCGCCCACCGGGGTCGGCCCGGACCGGGCCTTCGTCAGAACACCTTTCTCTTCCTGCATGACTCTTCCACTCTCCTCAACATGAAAAAACCCTTCCCGGTCTCCCGGAAAGGGTTTGGCATATCGTCTGATGACCCGCCTCTGCCTTCCTACCTCCCGGAAACCGCACGCCGGCCGCTGCGACAACAGCGACCCGGCGCGGGGGCCATGGAACGAGGAGGAACCGGCGGCTTCATCATGGGAGCGGTGGAACGATCAATCGCGTGGTTCCAGATCATGGACCGCAGGCTCCTCCCGGAAGACCGAACTATACGGTGAGAGACCCCTCCTGTCAACGCGTGCACGGTGGTCTCGAGAGGGTGAGAGACCTACCGCAGCTCCTGGAAGAGCGCGGGGTCATCGGTCATCAGGCCGTCGCCGCCGAGCGCCAGCAGACGACGCATGAGCCGCAGATCGTTGACCGTCCAGAAGACGACGACGAGACCGAGCCGGCGCGTCAGGCGCATGCGGCGCGGCCCGGCCAGGCGGACGTGCGGGTGGACCGAGAACAAGCCGACACACCGGTGCACGGCGCGGAGTCCCCGAAGCGAGCGCGAAACCAGGAATCCCAGGCGGATCCGCTCCATGGCGGCGCGGGCCTGCCGGAGGGCCAGGGGCGAGAACGAGGAGACGACCAGGAGGTCGTTGAACCGCGTGCGCGTCACCGCCCGCGCCACGGCGCGTGCCACCGAGTCCGGGGCGGCCGGCGCTCCGCGCGCGGTCCTTCTGCGGGCCGGCGGCTCCTTGATCTCGATGTTCATGCCGCAGCGGCCCCGCGCGTATTCGAGGGATTCCTCCAGAGTCGGGATCCGCTCGCCGCGAAAGCGGGACGAGAACCAGGCCCCCGCATCCAGGCGGCGCAGATCCTTCAGCGTCATCCTCCCCACGTCCCCGCGACCGTTGGTGGTGCGATCGACGGTGCCGTCGTGGATCACGACCGGCACGCCGTCGGCGGTCAGATGGACGTCCAGCTCGATGGCGTTGGCGCCGAGCCGCACGGCTTCGGCGAAGGCCGCGAGCGTGTTCTCCGGGGCGCGCGCCGAGGCGCCCCGGTGGGCGATGCGCAGCGGACGGCGCAGCGGCGCCGCGGCCGGAGCGGCGTGTGCCGTGCGCGCCGAAGGGAGGGCCGAGCCCATCAGGAGACCGCGGCTTCGCTCGCGGCCTTGTCGTCGCGCTTCCGGTCGTGCGCGCTGAGCAGGCGCTTGCGCAGCCGGACGGTTTTCGGCGTGACTTCGACCAGCTCGTTGTCGCCGAGAAACTCGATGCAGTCCTCGAGCGACATGTCGCGGGCCGGTGTCAGGCGGATGGTGTCATCCGAGGTCGAGGCGCGCATGTTCGTCAGGTGCTTCTTCTTGCAGGGATTCACGACCAGATCGTTCTCGCGCGAATGCTCTCCGACGATCATTCCCTCGTAGACCGGCACGCCGGGGCCCGTGAACAGGGTGCCGCGGTCTTCGAGGTTGTGCAGCGCGAAGGTCACCGTCGTCCCCGGCTCCTTGACGACCAGGGCGCCCCGGGTGCGCGACGGAATGTCGCCCCGGTGCGTTCCGTACTCGTGGAACACGTGCGACATGATGCCGGTGCCCCGCGTCTCCGTGAGAAACTCCCGACGGAAGCCGAGCAGCCCCCGGGCCGGAACCGTGAACTCGAGTCGGACGCGACCCGTCCCCGCCCCGGTCATGTCCGCGAGCTCGGCACGGCGCGCGCCCAGCATCTCCATCACGCGCCCCTTGTAGGCCTCCTCCAGGTCGAGCACGAGATACTCGATCGGCTCGAGCGAATGCCCGGCGGCGTCCCGGCGCAGGATCACCCGCGGTCGCGAGAGCTGGAACTCGTACCCCTCGCGGCGCATGGTCTCGGCGACGATCGCCAGGTGCAGCTCGCCGCGCCCGGAGACCGTGAACGTGTCGGACGAAGCGGTTTCCTCGACCCGCAGCGCCACGTTGGCGCGCGCCTCGCGCAGCAGGCGCTCGCGCAGGTGGCGCGAGGTGACGAACCGGCCGTCCTGTCCGGCGAACGGCGAGTCGTTCACCATGAATTCCATCGAGATGGTCGGCTCGTCGATGCGGATCGGCGGCAGCGCGTCGGGAGCGGTCGGGTCGGCGATCGTCTCGCCGATCTGGATCTCGGGAATGCCGGCCATCGCCACGATCTCGCCCGCGGCGGCCTCCTCCACCCCGGCGCGCTTCAGCCCCTCGAACGTCTCGAGCCGCGTGACTTTCCAGTTCTCCACTTTCCCGTCGAGCTTCAGGAGGGCGATCGGGTCGGCGATGCGGATCCGGCCGCGGGTGATGCGGCCGATGGCGATGCGTCCGACGTAGTCGTTGTAGTCGAGGGTGGCGATCTGCAGCTGCAGGGGAGAGTCGGCGTTCCCCGGCGGCCCCGGCACCCTGTCGATGATGACGTCGAGCAGAGGGAAGATGTTGCTGTCGGCGTGCTCCAGCTCGCGCCGTGCGTACCCGAGCTTGGCGGACGTGTAGACATGCGGGAAGTCGAGCTGCTCGTCCGCGGCGCCCAGGTTGATCATCAGCTGGAAGACCTCGTCCAGGACCTGGTGGGGCCGCGCGTCCGGGCGGTCAATCTTGTTGATGACGACGATCGGACGCATGCCGAGCTCGAGCGCCTTCTTGAGGACGAAGCGGGTCTGCGGCAGCGGGCCCTCGGCGGCGTCGACCAGAAGGAGGGCGCAGTCCACCATCCCGAGGATGCGCTCGACCTCGCCTCCGAAATCGGCATGACCGGGAGTGTCCACGATGTTGATCTTCACTCCGCGGTGACGGATCGATGTGTTCTTCGCCAGGATGGTGATGCCGCGCTCGCGCTCCAGGTCGTTGCTGTCCATGACGCGCTCGACGATACGCTCGTTGGCCCGGAACGTCCCGGTCTGCTGCAGCAGACGGTCCACGAGCGTGGTCTTGCCGTGGTCGACGTGCGCGATGATGGCGATGTTGCGGATGTCGCCCCGCCGGGCGTGTCCGGGCACGGTGCTCCTCTCTGGAGACCCTGGATTATATCGCGTCGCGCGTGCGGCTCACTCGATCGTGAACTTGGGTCTTGGCGTCGCCTGGCGGACCAGAGCTCGGGTGACCGGCGGGCGCCCCGTCTTCTTTTCCATGAGAAGCTCGCGCGTGGCGTTCTTGAGGAAGTACAGCTCGACGATCGAAAGCCCCATGAACATCTTCTCGATGTCGCGGTTCTGGTAGACGTGGCGCCGGAGAGGCGGGCCGGGCTGCCTGTCGCACGCCACCCTCCCCTCGTCGAGGATGCGGTAGCGCCGGGGCGTCTCGGGACCCTCGGGCCGCCGCGCATGGAAATAGCCCAGCAGAAGACCGCCCGGCTTGAGAATCCGGCGCGCCTCGGCGGCGAGGAGGGTCATCGCGCTGGGATCGTAGTAGTTGAAGATGTCCCAGGCGACCAGGGCATCGAAGGTCTCGTCCGGGTAGGCGAACCGGGTGGGCAGGAGGTCGTTCTTCGCGGCGAACGACGCCGGCTGGCGGGGGCGCGCACGATTCTGCTCCAGGGCCCCCCCCGCGCGCGACGCCTGGCTCGCGAACGTGCGCGGCGGAAGGACGATGCGGCGCGAGGGGCGCGCGCCCGGGCGAAGGATCGCCGCGCCCGCGTCCGCCGCGACGCCTGCGGGACGCCGGGCCTCGCCCGACGCCTGGCGGGGGGGAATCGGGACAGCGGTCGAATCCCTCCGGCCTGTCGAGGCCGGCGGGACCGGCGCATCGGTGGCGGCGACGATTCCGCCCGGTGCCTCCCGATCGTTCGAGGCCGAAGGGGCACGAACGGGGCCGTCGCCGCCCGCTCCGGATGGCGGGTCGCCCGGCTCCTCGGTTTCGAGGGCGAACAGCAGATCTTCGACCTGCACCCTGCAGCCGCGCTGCGCGAAAAACTCGATGTTGGATCCGGAGAGACGTCCGAGATCGAGGAGACGCGGCTTCTCGGCGTGCAGCAGTCGCTTCAGGAACTTGGTGAGGATGTGCGTGACGACGATCGAGGCGTCTCCGCGCTCGATCGGCGTGGCGTCCTGCGTGCCGTTCCTGCGAAAGATGTGCAGCATGACTCGCGCCAGGCCCGCCTTCGTCCCGGAGGGCTCCTCCGGGACGGAGGCGGAGGCACCTGCCACTACAGGCGCGTGCCCTGGATCTTGGCGTCGTCCTTCATTTCGGGTATGCGGCGCACTTCCTCGGACTTGGATGGGCCCGAGGTCTTGCGGGCCGCCTCGCCGCTGCGCTCCATGTCGACGCTGCCCTTGAAGTGGGCGCCGTCCGCGATGGTGATGCGCGGCGAGGCGATGTCGCCGTTCAGCCGGCCGGTCGGGGCGATCTCGACCCGCTCCTTGGCGTAGGCGTTGCCCTGCACGTCGCCCGCGATGACGATGGTGTTGGCGTGCAGATCGGCCTTGATCTTGCCGTTCGGCCCGATCGTCAGGTTGTGATCCCGCAGCTCGATCTTTCCTTCGACCCGGCCGTCGATCGTCAGGTCTTCGTCGCCCTGCAACTCGCCCTTGATCTGGATCGATGGTCCGATGTTCACGATGCGGCCTCCCTTCGAAGGTTCGGAGGAATAGACGGGATGAACTGGTGCCTCGTTCGGGCGACCGCTGGCGTCTCTCTTATCCCACATGGAGACCTCCCTGAAAGACCCGGTGGATTCCGGGTGGCTCGTTGTTCCCCGCTCGACAGAATGCCCCTACTCTCTGGAGAAGAAGCAGGAGCCTGTCCGACGCCGGGAAAAACGCCGGCGTCTGCGGGGAGGAATGTGGGAGCCCACGCTCCCCACGGGATCACTCGGAACCGATCGTCGCTTCGAAGACGAGGACTGTAACACACGGTCCCGGGAGCGTCAAGGCAACTAGGAGCGCTCCTAGGCCTTGTGTGATCCGTCCCGCCCAATATATATATGCCGCCACGCGGAGAGGCAAGTTTTTGACAGGAGGCCGGCCGGATGTGTGTGATTTCCAGGACGATCGCGACGTGCTGGGTCATCCTCCTGGCCACGATACCACTCGTCACGGCCGCTCCCGGACCCAGGACGGCCGCCGATCCGCTCCTGCCGTACCTGCAGGGGGATGATTCTCAATCGAGCGCGCAGGTCCTGACCCTGCTCAAGGACGAGGGGCGCCCTCCCTGCCAGGCGCTTGGCGCCTATGCGTCGAGCCCCAAGAGTCGGGTGCGCGAGAGTGCGGTCCGGGTCATGGACGACGCCGCGTGCTCGGATTTCCAGGCGTACAGCGGCTACCTCCTCGACAGCGCAGC
>Ga0137409_10006587_pt1 | contig 12035 bp, 9 predicted proteins | sample CZODoug1_16funga_FD_122059 | JGI IMG/M metagenome (GOLD analysis project Ga0137409, IMG submission 122059) | Vadose zone soil fungal communities from Angelo Coast Range Reserve, California, USA - CZODoug1_16fungal (Hybrid Assembly) | ecosystem: Environmental > Terrestrial > Soil > Vadose zone... | reverse complement strand
TGAATTGAGCCGATGGTTCTCAGGTAAAATGTAAGATTCCATTCTCCCTGGAATTATCGTTCTGAATTCGGTGCCAACACATTCTCTCCTTGTTTCTGGAATGAAAAAACTGGTAGAAGTGACAGCTTGCAGCACTTGGCTGGAGGCGCTGACTTTTGGCTCGGTCAGATTGTGAGGAAAGAGACGCGCGTCGCATTGAGTGCAGGTCTGCTCGCAGGGGTTGGATGAATTCTGAGCTGCGCAACATTGGAATGGCATGACGAAGTGCGGGGACTTGCGTGTGCAAAGAAATTCGGAAAACAAGATGGTGTCAAGTCAGGAAGCTGCGGCAGAAGGTTGACTTGGTAGGGAGGATTAGCGTGTGCTCAAGGTTGTGATGCGGTGGTTGATTCCCGATGTGTACATTCATGAGGAATTTCTGTTCGTCGAGGGCCGATGTCCATAGGTCTCCAGGAGGCTCTTTTTCATTTCGCAACTCGTGAAGTAAACTAGTAAAATTGTGCCGCCCTAGTTACTCAGCCTTTTGTTAGTAATCGACTCTCACAATTGAAGCACCCAGGCAGCGGTCATTCCAGGGTCTTGATTGGCCCAACTGGATATGACCGACATGGCCGTCCGATTTTGCATCTCGCCTGATGGCAATTGCGCCACAAACTTTCCCGCTTCCAAAGGATTTTGATTCGCCCACGCACCAACCAATTGGGACATGGCGAGAGATTTTTCCGCCTCCGGCAACCCGTTGGCCCATTCGATTGCTTTTGCCGGGTCGCGCGTCCCCCATTGTGTTGCCAAACTGGTGATCAAACTGTTCCGCGAATCACCAGCCGGCATCTGGTTAATCTGCGTGGCAACCGCTTCCGGGTCTTGTTGTTCCAATTGAAAACGAATGATGGCCAGCGCGTCCCTTTTGCCCAGACCTTCGGGCAGCTGGTCAGCCCATTTTAACGCGGCAGCCGGATCGGTTTGAGCCCAATTGTTCGCGAGATTCTGGATCAGTTCCCTGCCCGACCGGTTGCTGGGCATGGCCAGCGCTTTCTCCGCCAGAAACCGGGGATCGGAATGAGCCAGCACGCCCGCCACCACCGCCATTGCCTGCACTTTTATTTCCCCCTCATCCAGCGAGATGACGTATTCAAAAGCGCCTCGTCCGTCCAGTTCCGCCCATCGGCGCAAAAGTTCGTTAAGCATGTCCGACCTTTTGTTAATATCAGAAATATCCTTCAAATGTTCCAAAGCAGCTTGAATGTCCGCGATTGAAAGATCCGTCGTGCCATGCGGCAATCTTTGGGCATGGACAGATTGTTGAAGGATGGCGACATTATCTTTCTGCGCTTGCTCAACGGCCACGTTAGAAAGCTTGTTTGGCTTAACCCGGGAAATAGAACTGTGAAGATAAAACCCAAGGACGATGCCGACCAGCAAGGGCAGAATGACATAAAAAATGCGTTTTATCATAAAGCGTTCATGAGCTTATCATTGGTATGGTCCGCAATCAATCTTGAGTCCGCCTTCGGCGCGATTGAGGGACACGTCTCGCAGGAATGAAAGCCACCGACAGTGTTGTCACCGTCGGTGGCCCGCATGTTCCTAAATCATTGAACTTTGACCGATGATACCTGATCGTTGGCATTCGGACTCAAGATGGTGAAATCCGGTGTGTCGGATGTTATCGTCCATGAGGTTCCTGTAAAGTTGTCACTGGCATACATGATCACCGTTCTGCCTGCGGGAATTCTCACCGAGGATGCCCATTCATTGGGCATGCCTTTGGCCGCAAGCTGTGATGTCGTGTAGTTACCAACCGGCAATCCTTGGCTGGCCGTCCCGCCATATTGAGTGTTTTGATAGAAGGTGACATCACCATTCGCAACTCTGCACGAGGTCATCTGGTCATTCGCATTCGGGATCAAGGTCGTGAAAGTCGGCATGTTCGTCGATAACGTCCATGTTGTTCCGGTAAAGTTATTACTTGAATACATTGTCACTGTCCATCCAGTGGCGACTACCACAGACGATGCCCAGTTGTCCGGCACGCCCAAGGCTGCGAGCTGGGACTGGGTGTAAGATCCAGCCGGCAATGCCTGGCTGGCTGTGCCGCCATAAAGGGTGTCCTGGTAGAATCTAGCGCCAGTGGCAGGTGTGGGAGGAGTTGGACGCACATTGGTTAGGGCAATTTGTCCCTTCAGCATCTTGCCGCCATCGCCGGACGTGCCGGCCTCGCCTACGATCTTGCCGAGCTCGACGCGGTTGGCCGCGAAACGCCGGTGCTCCTGAACCTGAAGCCGGCCGGCAATTTCTTCATGGAGGATTTCCACTCGGGCGGCGGCCTGCCGGCATTGTGGCGACGGTTGCGGGACCACCTCGACCTTTCGGCTCCCACCGTCAACGGCGAAACCATCGGCGATATCGGGGCGCGCTGGCCGGCGTGGACGGACGACGAGGTGGTGCGCCCGCTTGATCGCCCGGTCTGCCCCGGCGAAGCAATCGCCATACTTTCGGGCAACCTGGCGCCCGACGGCGCCGCCATCAAGCTTGCGGCGGCGACGCCGAAACTCTGCACCCACCGGGGACCTGCATTGGTTTTCGAGTCGCTCCAGGACCTCGCCGACCGCATCGATGATCCCGATCTGCCGGTCACGCCCGAGCACGTCATGGTGCTGCGCAATGCCGGGCCGATCGGCGCGCCCGGCATGCCGGAAGCGGGCGCGCTGCCGATACCCAAGAAGCTCGGCGCCAAGGGCATCACCGACATGGTGCGGATTTCCGACGCCCGCATGAGCGGCACCGCGTTCGGCACCGTGGTTTTGCATGTCGCGCCCGAAGCCTCGGCCGGCGGTCCGCTGGCGCTGGTGCGCGACGGCGACATCATCACGCTCGATTCCCGCAAGCGCCGCCTTGACCTGGAGGTCGACGAGGCCGAGCTCACGAAACGCCGCGCCACCTGGAAGCCGCCTGCCAAACCGGCGCGCGGTTACGCGCGGCTCTACGCGGAGCGGGTGACCCAGGCCGACAAGGGCTGTGATTTTGACTTCCTGGCCGGGTAAGACGACGGGAAGGAATCATCGGTCACCATACAAGGATGAGGGCCCTTGTTTTATGTGCGCTCTTTGCCGGACGTGAATCGCAATGCTCCTCAATCTCTCCCTCAATCTCGCAACCGTGCGCATGCAGTGGAAGCTGCCCCAGGCCGTGGAGGCGGCCGCCCGCCACGGCTTCGCGGGTGTCGCCCCCTGGCGTGAGATGGTCCAAGAGACCGGCATCGCCGAAACGGCGCGCATTTGCCTGGACAATGGATTGCGCGTCACCGGCTATTGCCGCGGCGGGCTGTTCGGGGCCGGCGGTCGCGAGAACCTCAAGGCTGCGATCGACGACAACAAGAGGATGATCGACGAGGCGGCGGCGATCGCGGCCGAAGCCATCGTCATCATCGGCGGCGGCCTTCCGCCAGGATCACGCGACCTGCCCGCGGCACGCGCGATGTTTGCTGAAGGGCTCGCCGCTGTGCTGCCGCACGCGCAGGGCTGCGGCGTGACGCTGGCGCTCGAGCCGATGCATCCGATGTACGCCGCGGATCGCGGCTGCATCACCACGCTGCGCGAGATGCTCGACATTGCCGACCTGCTGGGCAATGACGGGCTGGGCATCGCTGTCGATACCTATCATGTGTGGTGGGATCCGGAGCTCCGCGTCCAGATCGCCCGCGCCGGCAGGCGCATCGTCGCCCACCACATCTGCGATTGGCTGGTGCCGACCAGGCACATGCTGACCGACCGCGGCATGATGGGCGACGGCGTGATCGACTTTCAGGCGATCCGGCGCATGGTGGACGCGGCGGGTTACAACGGCATCCAGGAGGTCGAGATTTTTTCCGACTACTGGTGGAGCCGGCCTGGCGATGAGGTGCTGGCGACGGCCGTCGAGCGGTTTAGGACGGTTTGTCAGTAGCCCGAATGTCACGTCGCTTTGCCGACCGGGCGCAACAGCTTACCGGCGCGCTCGAACAGGCTCCCGATCACCGGCCAGAACAGCAGCACCAGCGCCAGCGTCGTGATGGTGCCGACGAGGCCATTCGACCAGAATACGCGCAGGTCGCCGCCGGCACCGATCATCGACAGCCGGAACGCATCCTCGGTGCGGCTGCCGAGCACCAGTGCGAGCGTCAGCGGCGCCAACGGATAGTCGAGCTTCTTGAACACGTAGCCGAGGACCCCGAATCCCAACATCAGCCAGATGTCGAACATCGCGTTCTGGATCGCGTAGGCGCCGATTGCGCACGACACCACGATCATCGGGGCGATGGCGGCGAACGGCACCCGCAACACCGCAGCAAACAGCGGCACCGTCGACAAAACCAGCACGAGGCCGACGATGTTGCCGAGATACATCGACGCGATGGTGCCCCACACGAAGGCCTTGTGCTCGACGAACAGGAGCGGGCCCGGATTGAGGCCCCAGACCAGGAGGCCGCCAAGCAGGATCGCGGCCGTGCCGGAACCCGGGATGCCGAGCGCCAGCATGGGCAGCAAGGCGGCCGTTCCGGCGGCGTGGGCGGCAGTCTCGGGCGCCAGCACCCCATCGATGCGGCCGGTGCCGAAAGTGTCCTTGTCGCGGGCAAAGCGCTTGGCAAGATTGTAGCCCATGAACGATGCCGCGATGGCGCCACCGGGCGTGATGCCGAGCCAGCAGCCAATGAAGGCCGACCGCATTATGGTGCCCCAATAGCGCGGAAACGTTTTCCAGGTTTCCCATACCACCTTGGGATTGATATGCGCCGCATGGCCGCGCAGTGCGAGGCTCTCCTCCATGGTGACCAGGATTTCGCTGATGCCGAACAATCCGATCACGGCGACCAGGAAATTAACGCCGCGCAACAGATCGGTGAAACCGAAGGTCATGCGCAGCTGGCCCGAGACCGTGTCCATGCCGATGCCGGTCAGCAGCAGGCCGAGGGTCATGGAGATGACGATCTTGTGCTTTTCCTCGCGGCCCAGTCCGACGAACGAGCAGAAGGTGAGCAGATACACGGCGAAGAATTCCGGCGGGCCGAAGCGAAGCGCGAAATCCGCGATGCGCGGCGCCAGAAATGTGATGAGGATCACCGCCACCAGCGAACCGATGAAGGACGAGGTGAACGCCGCCGTGAGCGCCTGCGCGGCTTGGCCCTTCTGGGCCATCGGATAGCCGTCGAAGGTAGTGGCGACCGACCACGCCTCACCGGGAATGTTGAACAGGATCGAGGTGATGGCGCCGCCAAACAGCGCCCCCCAATAGAGGCAGGACAGCATCACGATGGCGGAAGTCGGATCCATCGAGAAGGTCAGCGGCAACAGGATCGCGACGCCGTTAGGACCGCCGAGGCCGGGTAGCACGCCGACAAAGACGCCGAGGATGAGCCCCACCACCATCAAGGAGAGTTTTTGGACGGTCATCAGGGTGACAAATCCCTGAAGCAACAGTTCAAATGCCTCCATCAGGTTCCTCGCCGCGCTTTTCTAAAATCCGAAGGCCGCTTCCAGCGGTCCTTTCGGCATGATCACGTTGAAGGCGATCTCGAAGGTGAGAAACATCGCAGCGGCAAACAGGAAACTGGTGAGGACCGATTTCCACAATGCCATGCGGCCGATCCACCACATGAATCCGGCGACCAGCAGAAAGCTCGCCACGTAGAGCCCGAGAAATTCAGTAGCAATGACAAAGGCAAGTGTCGGCACGAACACCTGTATCACCCGGATGAACTGATGGCGGGTAATGAACCCGTCCGCAGTGGCGCCGGACGCCACAAGCAGGCGCGTCAATCCGAAGATGCAGGTGGCCCCCATCAGCACCGACAGGTAGAACGGAAAGTAGCCTGCCTGGGGGCCGTCATCGGCCCAGGCATTGCCGACCCGGGTGCTGTCCCATCCAAGCAGACACGCGAGCGCCAGCAATAGCAGCAACACGACGACGTCGACACTGCGGGATTTTGCGATCGGGCGATCGTCTTCCGGTGCAGGCAGGGAATTCTGTTGGGACATGGTGCATGTATTGCGTGTTCGGGGCTCGATACGCAAGGCCAGGGAGCGCCGGCGTCCGCTCCTGTGTCCCCACACCCCACTCTCCTCCGCTTGCGCGAGAAAGGTAGGATGGGGCGCCGGCACCGCCGCGCTCTACGTGGTGAGATGTGGGACGACGGCGGGACTCAGTTCGTCGTCGCCACGAAGCCGGCTTCGGTCATCAGTTGTTTATGCAAGGCTTCGTCCTGCTCGAGAAACTTCAGCATGTCGGCGCCGGTGAGGAAGCTCGGCTTCAAAGCCTGCTTCTCCATATAATCTTTGTATTCGGCGGTGTTGGCGATCTTGCGGAACAGATCGAGGTAGAAAGCTGTCACGTCGGCGGCGACCTTGCCGGGCAGGAAGATGCCGCGCAGCATGGTGTATTGCACGTCGAGCCCCTGTTCCTTGCAGGTCGGAATGTCGGCCCAAGATAAATCAGGCGTGACCTTCGCTTTGTATTCGATGCGTTCGCTGTCGAAAATGCACAGCGCCCGCACCTGTCCAGCGCGCCAGACTTCAGCGTTTTCAGACGGATTGTTGACGTTGGCTTCGGTATGATTGCCGACCAGCTGGGTGGCGGCCTCGCCGCCAGATTTGTAGGGGAGGTAGTTGAACTTCGCTCCGGTCCGCTTCTCGATGAAGGCGGTGAGGATTTGGTCTTCCCGTTTTGAGCCGGTACCGCCCATCTTGAAAGTGGGAGACGCGACCTTGGCGGCGTCGGTGAATTCCTTGACCGTCTTATACGGCTTGCTGGAATTCACCCACAGGCCGAACTGGTCAAAGGCCACGATCGAAACCGGCGTCAGCTCGCGCCAATCGAACGGAATTTTCGCCGACAGCGGCAAGGTGTAGATCAAGGAATACGCGATGATGAAGCGGTTGGGGTCGCCTTGGCCGGCCTTCATGTACATGAGGCCCTCGGCGCCTGAGGCCCCGCCTTTGAGCGATACCACCATCGGCTGCTTCATCAGGCTGTTCTTCTGCACCGCGACCTGAAGCATGCGAGCCATCTGGTCGGAGGCGCCGCCTGCACCGGCCGCGACAACGATTTCGACCGGTTTAGTGGGCTCCCATGCCAGCGCCGGGACGCCCAGCGCCACAACCGCGAGTGCGGCGCCGCTGCATAAACGCAAACGATTGCTGATGTTTGCCATTTTCCTCTCCTTGACGCTCCTTCGGCGCCGGCCCTGACGGCGGCGCTTCGTATTCATGCGGCATTTTGCGCGTTTGTACCGCCCATTCAAGCACAAAACGGACGCAGCAGCGAAACCCAAGGGCTGGATTGTTATGTAATAATGCAGCGTTCGAGGACTCGCGCTGCGTGCACGGCGACGCGGCCGGTACCGTCCTTGATCTGGTGGCGGCAGGACGTACCGTCAGCAACCAGGATGGCGTCATCCGGGGCCTTTCGCACGGCCGGCAACAGCGACAACTCGCCCATCGCGAGAGAAGTGTCGATGGTCTCCGCATGGTAGCCGAAGCTTCCGGCCATGCCGCAGCAACTCGACTCGATCATCTCCACCACAATATCCGGAATAAGTCTCAGCGCCGTCTCGACCGCTCCCATCGCGCCGAACGCCTTTTGATGACAATGGCCATGCAGCAGCACGCGGTCGTGCAGCGGGCCCAGCGGCAGCGTGAGCCGGCCGGCGCCGGCTTCACGCGCCAAAAACTCCTCGAACAAAACGGCCTGGTCGGCGATGCGGGTCGCTCGCTCGTCCCGCATCATGGCGGGGATTTCATCACGGAATGAAAAGATGCAGCTCGGCTCGAGTCCTATGACCGATAGGCCGCTCGCCACCAGAGGTTCCAGCGCTGCGATCGTTCGTTCAGCCTCGCGGCGTGCCTCGTCGATCCGGCCGACCGCGAGGAAGGTGCGGCCGCAACACAGCGGACGCCGCGAGCCATCGGACGGCGTTGCCACCTGCGCACGGTAGCCGCCGGCGTTCAGGACCTTTACGGCGGCGTGAAGATTTTCGGGCTCGAAGTAGCGGTTAAAGGTGTCGGCGAACAGAACGACGTGGCGGCCGTCTCCACCTCCCCCTGGAGGGGGAGCACCCCACCCCGGACTGCCTTCGGCAGTCCGACCCTCCCCCTGCAGGGGAGGGTGAGCCCCCTCCCCAACCCTCCCCCGCAAGCGGGGGAGGGAGTTGAGCGGATCCCGAAACCAATCGCTCCTCCAGCGCGGCAGGCTGCGGCGAGCCGAGAACCCTGCGATGCGCTCCGACAGCGCCGCGGCACCCGGCAGGCTGTCGCGCAGATTGAACAGCCACGGAAGGCGCGCCGCCGCGGGCGCGTAACGCGGCAGATATCCGACCAATCTGTCATGCAGCGAGAGGCCGTGCTTTGTGGCGCGTGCCGCCAAAACCTCGATCTTCATGCGCGCCATGTCGACACCGGTCGGGCATTCGCGGCGGCACGCCTTGCAGGAGACGCAGAGTTTCATGGTCTCTGCCATCTCGTCGGACGCAAAGGCATCGGGGCCGAGCTGGCCGGTCACAGCAAGCCGCAGCGTGTTGGCGCGGCCGCGCGTGACGTGCTTCTCGTCGCGGGTCACCCTGAAGGATGGGCACATGACGCCGCCGTTGAGCGCGCGGCAGGCGCCGTTGTTGTTGCACATCTCGACGGCGCCCTGGAAACCGCCGCCGACGCCCGGATACGCCGACCAGTCGAGCGCGACCGTCAGCGGCTTGCCTTGATAGCCAGGACCGAAGCGGAAATTGGCGCGGTCGTCGAATTTGGGCGCTCGCACGATCTTGCCGGGATTGAACAGATGGCCCGGGTCGAAGCGGTCCTTGACCTCCTCAAAGGCGCGCGCCAGGTGTGGGCCGAACATCGCTTCGTGGAATTCCGAGCGAACCAGCCCGTCGCCGTGCTCGCCCGAATGGGAGCCCTTATATTCGCGCACGAACGCGAAAGCCTCCTCGGCGATCCCGCGCATCGCCTGCTTGTCCTTGTCCAGCCGTAGGTTGAGGACAGGGCGCACATGCAGGCAGCCGACGGAGGCATGAGCATACCAGGTGCCGCGGGTGCGGTTTTTTTCGAACACCTGCGTGAGGCGCTCGGTGTATTCGGCAAGGTGCTCGAGCGGTACCGCGCAGTCCTCCACGAAGGAGATCGGTTTGCCCTCCTCCTTCATGGACATCATGATGTTGAGACCCGCGGTGCGCACCTCCGTGATGGCGGCCTGTAATTTCGGATCGAGCACCTCGACCATGCCGCCCTGCTTGGCGCCGGCCTTATTCCAGGCATGGCCGAGGTCGCCCATCAGGGCATCGAGTTGCTTGAGGCGATGGAGATTTTCCTCCCACTCGTCCTCCGCGAACTCGACCAGCAGCACGGCGTCGGGCGCACCGCGCACAAACGCGTCGATGGTCGGGCGGAACATGTCGATGTTGCGGGCAAGTTCGATCATGGTGCGGTCGATGAGCTCGACCGCGATGGGCTTGAGCTTGACGATGTGCTGGGCCGCATCCATGGCGTCGTAGAAGCGCCCAAAGTGACAGGCGCCGACCGCGCGACGTCCGAGCAGCGGCCATAGCTTGATCTCGATCCTGGTCGAGAAGCCGAGCGTGCCCTCGGAGCCGACCAGGATATGGGCAAGGTTGTGGAGGGGAGCATTGGGGGCGAGCGCATCGAGATTATAGCCGCCGACCCGACGCTGCACCTTGGGAAAGCGCGCCGCGATCTCGTCTGATTCGCGCACTCCGATCGCCAAAAGGTCCTCGGCCAGCGGCCGCAGCGGCGACCCGGCCGGCAGGTCGTGCAACCCGGCGCCGACCGGGCCGAAGTGCGCCGCGGAGCCGTCCGCCAGCACCGCATCTATCGACAGCACGTTGTCGCGGGTCACGCCGTAGCGCAGCGACCGCGCCCCGCAGGAGTTGTTGCCCGCCATGCCGCCGATGGTCGCGCGGGAGGCCGTCGAAATATCGACCGGAAACCATAGTCCGTGAGGCTTGAGCTGGCGATTGAGGTCATCGAGCACGATCCCGGGTTCGACGACGCAGCGGCGACCCGCCACGTCGAGATCGAGAATGCGATTGAGGTATTTCGAGCAGTCGATCACCAGGGAATGGTTGACGGTCTGGCCGCTTTGTGACGTTCCGCCGCCGCGCGGCAGCACCGTTACGCCGTCCGTCCGCGCCAACGCGATGGCGCGCTCCGCCTCCGCCACGGATCTCGGCGCCACCACGCCGAGCGGCATCATCTGGTAGTGGGAAGCGTCGGTCGCGTACCGCCCGCGCGTGAAGCGATCGAACCAAACGTCGCCGCTGATCTCGCGCTTGAGCCGGTGCTCCAGTCCAGGCGCCGCCACTATCGTCATGTCATCTTCGCCGCGATTGATTTGGGTTCCGCCCACCGGGCAGGTCTGATCGGACTTGACTGACTCTCGCATTCGTCCTTGATGGCAGCAAGCCTGTGTCCGTCACCGAAGCCTGGGCGATTGTCCGCCGATTGAGGTCTCCAAAAAGGTCGATAAAGCGCATGTCCAAGAATTCCTCTCGCACAGCCGGCCGTCATTTCCTCCAGATTCCGGGGCCGACCCCCCTGCCGGATCGCATCCTGCGCGCCATGGACACCCCCATCATCGACCATCGCGGACCGGAATTCGCCAAGCTGGCGAAACACGTGCTTGAGAGTATCAAGACGATCTTCAAGACCACGAGCCCGGTCATCATCTACACGGCGACCGGCACGGGCGCCTGGGAAGCGGCCTTGGTCAATACGCTGTCGGCGGGCGACCGCGTGCTGATGGTGGAAACCGGCCAATTCGCGACATTGTGGAAGAACATGGCGGTAAAGCTCGGCTTGAGGCCGGAATTCATTCCGACCGATTGGCGCGTCGGCGCCGACCCGGCAGTGGTCGAGGCGAAGCTCAGGGAAGACAAAGCGCACGAGATCAAGGCCGTCTGCGTGCTGCACAACGAGACCGCGACCGGCTGCCTGTCGCCCATTGCGGAAATCCGCCAGGCGATCGATCGCGCCGGCCATCCGGCGCTGTTCCTGGTCGACACCATTTCATCGCTCGCGTCAGCCGATTACCGCCACGACGAGTGGGGCGTCGATGTCACCGTCGGCGGCGCCCAGAAGGGCCTGATGCTGCCGCCCGGCATGTCGTTAAATGCGCTGAGCGACAAGGCGATCGCAGCTTCGAAGAACTCGAACCTGCCAAAGTCGTTCTGGTCGTGGGACGACATGCTCGCCATGAACAAGATCGGGTTCTTCCCTTATACGCCGGCGACGCAAATGCTCCATGGTCTCGCCGCCGCGATCGACATGCTCCATGAAGAGGGGCTCGACAATGTTTTCGCCCGCCACGCGCGGTTCGCCGAAGCCACCCGACGCGCAATACGCGCGTGGGGGCTCGAAATCCTGTGCCGCGATCCGAGATATTACTCACCGACGATCACGGCCGTGCTGCTGCCGGACGGCCATAATGCCGACGAGGTGCGCAATCTCGCGCTCGATCACTTCAACATTTCCTACGGCACGAGCTTCGGCCCCTTCGGCGGCAAGTATTTCCGCATCGGCCATCTCGGCGATACCAATGATCTCACGATCCTGGGAGCCCTCGCCGGGACCGAGATGGCGCTCATTCTCGCTGGCGTTCCGATCAAAAAGGGCGGCGTGCAGGCCGCAATGGACTATATCGTGTCGGCCCATACTGAGTCGCAGCGCGCCGCCGCGGAGTGACGGGACGCTTCTGGGACCGCGGGCGTCCCGCCCGCCCCGGGGACCGTGCGCGTCTCGCGCGCTTGACGCGGCAACGAAAGGCGGGCGGGACGTCCGCGGTCGCAGGGGCAAGGGTGGCGAAGCCGACTGGTACTAGGGGACCCCTGAATTGTCTCGTTACCGCCGGAATCGTGGCGCCTTTACGATGACGTGATAACCGTTCGGTGTCGGAATGGTATAGTCTATGCATGGCTGCAGCCGTCCTGAAGGAGGCAGACATGCGCAATCGACTGCGCCTGACGACAGTAACGGGTGCCTGCAAGCTGCTGG
>Ga0137409_10006586_pt1 | contig 12038 bp, 5 predicted proteins | sample CZODoug1_16funga_FD_122059 | JGI IMG/M metagenome (GOLD analysis project Ga0137409, IMG submission 122059) | Vadose zone soil fungal communities from Angelo Coast Range Reserve, California, USA - CZODoug1_16fungal (Hybrid Assembly) | ecosystem: Environmental > Terrestrial > Soil > Vadose zone... | reverse complement strand
ACAAGATCCTCCAATCGGTCCACACGCCCATCGAGCACATCCGAACGTAGAAGTCGGAAAACGCGACCCAGATCAGGCTGCACCAGGCAAAAAGCATGTGGCGGCGATTGAGGCAACTCACGCAGTCGTAGACCTGCTGACGAATGGGTGTGCCGGAAATGCGGTCGCGAATTCCCCCGACGAGGTGGCGAAGTGAGTGGCACCCCAAGGCATAGCAGCTTAACAACGTCACATTCACGAGGAGCACGAGTGAGCCAACACCAACGCCGAAGTGGCCGTCAAACCAAAAACCATCCCACGCATCGCGGGCAAGCACGATCAGAAACACCAACGCGAGATAGAGAAAATATCGATGGACGTTTTGCAAGATCAGCGGAAACGAGCGCTCACCAAGGTACTTCTTGCGGGGCTCGCCCACGGTGCACGAGGGAGGGTCCGCCCAAAAAGCTTTGTAATACGCTCCGCGATAATAGTAGCAAGTCACTCGGAAGCCGCCAGGGGCCCACAGGATCAGCATCGCTGCTGTGACCCATGCCGGCATCCACTCCGGTCTTATTCCGAACCATGCATGCAAAGGATCGCCAAACAATTCCGGTGAATACATCGGAGAAAGATACGGACCAAACCTGTAATGCTGGCCTTGAAGAGCTGCCCAAGTGGAGTAGACAATGAAGCCGGAGAAGCCGAGGAATACAACAAGCGGCTGCACCCACCAACGATCGACTCGCGAAGTTTGCGCAAACTGCGAGCGCACCAACGGCACGTCAACTTGAGCCATTGAAGTTCTCCTGACTGTTCGGGTCGTGTTCGGCGGTTAAAGGGATCGCGTGGCTAGACTTGCAATTGGGGGGAGCGGCCTGATGTTGCAAGACCGTCCTAGCAGCGCCGGGGCCCGATGTGGTTTCTACCTGGGTCACCCCCCAAGATGTCTTGTTGCTTGAGGTTTAGTCTGGAGCGGTAGGTACCACGAAAAGAAAATCTATGTCAACCTGAATTTCCGATTTGCCCTTCTGATTCGCACAAATCGTGCGCTTCGGAATCCGGCCTCGGACCGATTCCCTCTTCACGCAACGCATATCCTGCTAGAATTGAGGTTACCCGGCGACATTCCTTGATCGAGGATCACCGTGAGCACAACAAAAACATCACCGAAAGAACCGCTGATCTCCGCAAAGAAACCGCTCAGCGACGCTGAGCTTTTGTCACGAGCGGAGCATCCAGATCCATTCCGCGTGCTCGGCCCGCACATCGCAGGGGAAGGCGATGCCAAGCGGCTCGTGGTACGCGCGTTTCTGCCCAAGGCCAGCGGCGCTTCTGTACTTCTTGAGGGCCAGCCGGCCGCGATCCAGGCGGCGCGCATTTCTGCTGAAGGCCTTTTCGAGGCCGTTCTCCCCTTGCCCCCTGTGCTGCCGATTTCGCCGTCGATCTATCGTTGGCGCGTCAGCGAGAATGGCAGCATCGTTAGCGACTTCTTTGATTCCTACGCGTTTCCGTCGTTGCTGTCCGATTACGATCTGCATTTGATGGGCGAGGGCACGCACTATCTGAAGTATGAAAAGATGGGAGCGCATCCTGCCACCGTTCTGGGAATTGCCGGAGTGCAATTCGCAGTGTGGGCGCCAAACGCCATGCGCGTCAGCGTGGTTGGAGACTTCAACCAGTGGGACGGCCGCGCGAATCCCATGCGTAACCGCGGTCCTTCCGGCGTATGGGAACTTTTTGTGCCGGAACTCACCGAGGGGGCGATCTACAAGTATGAGATTCGCCCGATGCATTCCGACCTGCCGATACTCAAAAGCGATCCCTATGGTTTTTATGCCGAACTCAGGCCCAAGACAGGCTCCATCGTCGCGCGCCTCGATCATCACAGGTGGGGGGACGCGGATTGGCTGAATCGCCGCGCGAATCGCGACTGGCTTTCCGCTCCGATTTCAGTTTACGAGATCAACCTGGGCTCCTGGCGCCGCGTGGTGGAGGAAGGATCGCGCTGGCTCACTTATGCCGAGCTTGCCGACCGGCTGATTCCGTACGTAAAAGAAATGGGCTACACGCACGTCGAGCTGATGCCTGTGATGGAGCATCCGTTTTACGGATCGTGGGGCTATCAAGTCACCGGCTTCTACGCGCCGACCAGCCGCTATGGAACGCCGCAGGATCTCAAGCAGCTGATCGACGTCCTGCACCAGAACGGCATCGGCGTCATCCTCGACTGGGTGCCGTCGCACTTCCCCTGGGACCAGCACGGCCTGGGCTTCTTCGACGGGTCCCACCTCTACGAGCATGCCGACCCGCGCCAGGGCCACCACCCCGAGTGGGCGAGCGCGATCTTCAACTACGGGCGCAATGAAGTGCGCGCCTTCCTCGCCTCGAGCGCGCGCTTCTGGCTCGACCAGTATCACGTCGACGGCCTGCGCGTCGACGCGGTCGCCTCGATGCTCTACCTCGACTACGGCCGCAAGCAGGGCGAGTGGATCCCGAACCGCCATGGCGGGCGCGAGAACCTCGGGGCGGTCGAGTTCCTGCGTTTCCTCAACGAGACGCTCTACCGCGACTTCCCGGACGTGCAGACCATCGCCGAGGAGTCCACGGCCTGGCCGCAGGTGTCGCGCCCGACGTACCTCGGCGGCCTCGGCTTCGGCATGAAATGGAACATGGGCTGGATGCACGACACCCTGCGCTACCTGCAGCAGGATCCGGTGCACCGCAAGTATCGCCACGACGAGCTGACCTTCAGCCTCTGGTACGCCTTCCACGAGAACTTCGTGCTGCCGCTCTCGCACGACGAGGTGGTGCACGGCAAGGGCTCGCTCATCGGCCGCATGCCCGGCGATGCCTGGCAGCAGTTCGCCAACCTGCGCGCGCTGTTCGGCGCGATGTGGGCGCATCCGGGGAAGAAGCTGCTCTTCATGGGCGGCGAGTTCGGCCAGCGGCGCGAATGGGCGCACGAATCGAGTCTCGAGTGGCACGTGCTCGGCGCGGACCAGCGCCATGAAGGCGTGCAGCGCTGGGTGGCGGACCTGAACAGGCTCTATCGAAATGAAAAATCCCTCCACGAGAAGGATTTCTCCGTGGAGGGCTTCCGCTGGATCCAGCGCGGCGACTGGGAGCAGAGCGTGGTCTCGTTCCTGCGTCAGGCCGGCGCGAACGATCCGCCGATCGCAGTGGTCTGCAATTTCACGCCGGTGCCGCGCTACAACTATCGCCTCGGCGTGCCGCGCGGCGGCCGCTGGCGCGAGCTGCTGAACAGCGACGCGCCGGTCTACGGCGGCAGCGGCATCGGCAACTTCGGCGGCGCCGAGGCGACGCCGATGCCCTACGAGAGCTTCGGCCACTCGCTCTCGATCACCGTTCCCCCACTCGCAGTGCTTTTCTTCAAGCCTGAATAAAGAGACCAATAGGGAAACTGCGAGGGAAACTGCGGCGCCGCGCGTCGTCATTGAATCGGTCCGTCCCCAGGTCGATTGCGGTCGCTACCCCGTGAAGCGGGTGGTGGGCGAGCGCGTGGTCGTCGAGGCGGATGTCTTTGCCGACGGTCATGACGTGGTCGTCGCCGAGCTGCTGTTCAAGTTTCACTCCGAAAAGGACTGGCAGATCGTAGCGATGACTTCTCCGGGCAACGATCACTGGAGTGCGTCGTTCCCGGTCGAGCGGCTGGGGCGCTACCAGTACACCGTTCGCGGCTGGACCGATCCGTACCTCACCTGGCAGCGCGACCTCGAGAAGCGCAAACAGGCGGGCCAGGACCTGACCGTGGACCTCCACATCGGCAAGGCGCTCGAGGGCCAATCCAACGCCACCAGCATCAAGACGTACGAGAACGTCCTCGAGGTCGTTGTCGATCCGGCCCACGCGCGCTTCTCGACCTGGTACGAGCTCTTCCCGCGCTCCATCGGCACTCTGCGGGATCTCGCGAAATTCCTGCCGGAAGTGCAGGCGATGGGCTTCGACGTTCTCTACCTGCCGCCGATCCATCCGATCGGCACGACCGAGCGCAAGGGCAGGAACAACATGCTGCAGGCCACGAAGGACGACGTCGGCAGCCCCTGGGCAATCGGCGCGAAGGAGGGCGGGCACAAAGCGATCCACCCGCAGCTCGGAACCTTTGAGGATTTTGAAGAGTTGGTGAAGCAAGCAAGCAAAAAAGGCATTCGCATCGCGCTCGACGTCGCCTTCCAGTGCTCCCCCGACCACCCCTATGTGCGCGAGCACCCGGAGTGGTTCAAGCGGCGGCCCGACGGCACAGTGCAATACGCCGAGAACCCGCCGAAGAAGTACCAGGACATCTATCCCTTCGATTTTGAATCTTCTCAATGGAAATCTCTTTGGGAAGAGCTCAAGAGCATTTTCGACTTCTGGATCGAGCACGGCGTGACGGTGTTCCGCGTCGACAACCCGCACACCAAGTCCTTCGAGTTCTGGGAATGGTGCATTTCGGAAATCAAGGCTTCTCATCCCGAGGCAATTTTCCTGGCAGAGGCGTTTACGCGGCCGCGGGTGATGCACAAGCTGGCCAAGCTCGGCTATACGCAGTCGTACACCTACTTCACCTGGCGCAACACCAAGCAGGAATTGATGGAATACTTTTCCGAATTGAATTCCTATCCGGGAAAGGAATATTTCAGACCCAACGTCTGGCCCAACACGCCGGACATCCTGCACGAATACCTGCAGCGCGGCGGGCGGCCGGCGTTCATCGTCCGCGCTGTGCTTGCGGCGACGCTCGCCGCGAGCTACGGTATCTACGGCCCCGCCTACGAGCTGATGGAGCACGAGCCGCGCGAGCCGGGCAGCGAGGAGTACCTGAATTCCGAGAAGTACGAGATCAAGCGCTGGGATCGCAAGCGACCGGACAGCCTGGCTCCCTTGATAAAGAAATTGAATGAAATTAGAAACGCGAACGTCGCGCTGCAATCGGACGGCAGCCTGCAGTTTCATCCGACGGACAACGATCAGCTTCTCGCGTACTCCAAGCAGGAAGGTCAGAACCTGATCTTCGTTGCGGTCAACCTCGACCCGCGCTTCGTGCAGTCCGGGTGGGTGGATTTCGCCCCCGGCGAAGGGCGCGCCTACCAGGTCGAGGACCTGCTGGGCGGCGGGCGCTACCCCTGGCACGGCCGCCGCAACTACATCAGCCTCAGCCCCCAAACCCTGCCGGCTCACGTGTTCCGTGTTATCCGAGGATAAAGAAATCCGCGAAGTCGCCGAGGCCGACAAGGAGCAGTCGTCGACCGATCGCGCCCTCTGGTACAAGGACGCGGTCATCTATCAGCTGCACGTCAAGGCGTTCCTCGACTCGAACGGCGACGGCATCGGCGACTTCAAGGGCCTCGCCTCCAGGCTCGACTATATCCAGGAGCTCGGCGTCAACGCGGTGTGGCTGCTGCCGTTCTATCCCTCGCCGCTCAAGGACGACGGCTACGACGTCGCCGACTACCGCAACGTCCATCCGCACTACGGCACGCGCGAGGACTTTCGCCTGTTCGTCGAGGAAGCGCACCGGCGCGGCCTGAAGGTGATCACCGAGCTGGTGCTGAACCATACTTCCGACCAGCATCCGTGGTTCCAGGCGGCGCGGCGTGCGCCGCCCGGGTCGAGGAAGCGCGACTACTACGTCTGGAGCGATACCGACACCAAGTATCGCGGCACGCGCATCATCTTCACCGACACCGAGACGTCCAACTGGGCGTGGGACCCGGTGGCGAAGCAGCACTTCTGGCACCGCTTCTTCAGCCACCAGCCCGATCTCAACTTCGACAACCCGCACGTGGTGCGCGCGGTGCTGAAGGTGATGCAGTCGTGGGCGGAGATGGGCGTCGACGGTTTCCGGCTCGACGCGATTCCCTATCTGTGCGAGAGGGAAGGCACCAGCAACGAAAACCTGCCCGAGACCCACCTGGTCCTGAAACAGATTCGCGCCGCGATCTCCGCGCGCTATCCGGGCCGCATGCTGCTCGCCGAGGCCAACATGTGGCCCGAGGACGTGCGGCCGTACTTCGGCGAAGCCGACGAATGCCACATGGCGTTCCACTTTCCGCTGATGCCGCGCATGTACATGGCGATCGCGCAGGAGGACCGCCATCCGCTGGTCGAGATCATGCAGCAGACGCCGGAGATCCCCGACATCTGCCAGTGGGCGATCTTTCTGCGCAACCACGACGAGCTGACGCTCGAGATGGTGACCAGCCGCGAGCGGGACTACATGTACCGCATGTATGCCACCGACCGGCAGGCGCGCATCAACCTCGGCATCCGCCGCCGCCTCGCGCCGCTGATGGAGAACGACCCGGAGCGGATCAAGCTGATGAACAGCCTGCTGCTGTCGATGCCGGGCTCGCCGATCCTCTACTACGGCGACGAGCTCGGCATGGGCGACAACATCTACCTCGGCGACCGCAACGGTGTGCGCACGCCGATGCAGTGGAGCCCGGACCGCAATGCCGGCTTCTCGAAGGCCGATCCGCAGCGGCTCTACCTGCCGCCGATCATGGACCCGATCTACGGCTACGAGGCAGTCAACGTCGAGGCGCAGCAGCGCGACCCGAACAGTCTGCTCAACTGGACGAAGAAAATGCTGGCGATCCGCAAGACCAGCCACGCCTTCGGCCGCGGCAAGCTCTCGTTCCTGCGGCCCGGCAACCGCAAGGTGCTCGCCTACCTGAGAGAGCTGAACGACGAAGCGATCCTCTGCGTCGGCAATCTGTCTCGCGCCGCCCAGCCCGTCGAGCTGGACCTGAAGCGCTTCAAGGGCCGCATTCCGGTCGAGCTGCTCGGCCGCACCTCGTTCCCGCCGATCGGCGACCTGCCGTACCTGCTGACACTGCCGGCGCACGGCTTCTACTGGTTCAAGCTCGCCACCGACGCGAAGCCGCCCGAGTGGCATACCGACCAGTTGCCGCCCGACGAAGCGCCGCTGATGGTGCTGTTCGACGGCTGGACCAGCTTCTTCCGCGACAAGGTCGTGCCCTGGCGCATCCGCATGGCCGAGGAGCTGCGCAACGAGCTCGAGGTCCGGGTGCTGCCGCGCTTCGTCGAGGCACAGCGCTGGTACGCGCAGAAGGGCGAGGCGGTGAAGCGCGGCGAGATCCGCGACCACGTCATCTGGGACGTGGGCGGGATCTCGTGGCTGCTGACCTTCATCGCCAGCGGCAACGAGACGTACTTCCTGCCGCTCGCCTTCGCGTGGGAGGACGAGGAAGATCAAGTGCGCGCGCTCGCCGGTACCGCGATCGCTCGCGTGCGGCAGCAGGCCAACGTCGGCATCATGGCCGACGCGCTCGCCGACGAGTCGCTGCTGCGCCACCTCGTCAAGTCGATCGGCGAGAGCCGCGCGCTGAAGACCGAGCGCGGCGAGCTGCGCTTCACCCCCACCGCCGCCTTCGCGCAGCTCGCCGGCGGCGAGGTCGCGACGCTCACGCCTGGCGCGCAGCATGCGCAGAGCACCAACACCTCGGTGGTGCTCGGCGATCGCCTGTTCCTCAAGGCCTACCGCCGCCTGCGGCCCGGCCTGCATCCCGAGCTGGAGGTCGGGCGCTATCTCACTGAGGTGGCGCGGTTCAAGCACTGCGTGCCGCTCGCGGGCTATGTGGAATATTTTTCCAAGGAGCAGCAGCCGCAGACGGTCGCGCTGCTGCAGGCCTACGTGCCGAACCAGGGCGACGCCTGGAGCTATACCCTCGGCTACCTGGAGCGGTTCGCCGACTCGAAGCGCGTCGAGGAAGGCCACGGCGGCTTCATCACGCTGATGCAGACGCTGGCGATGCGCACGGCGGAGCTGCATCACGCCTTTGCCGCCGCGACGAGCGACCCGGCCTTCACGCCCGAGCCGCTCACCACCGACGACGTCGAGGCCTGGCGCAAGCGCGTCCGCGAGGAAGCCTCGCAAACAATTTCCCTGATCGGGGATCTGAAAGAAAAAAGAAATCAAATCATGTCCTTCATCGACGCCTGCCCGGCACCGAAGAAAGGTTCGCTCAGGACGCGCCACCACGGCGACTACCACCTCGGCCAGGTGCTGCTCTCCAACAACGACTTTCTGATCATCGATTTCGAGGGCGAGCCCTCGCGGCCGCTCTCCGAGGCGCGGCGCAAGCATTCGCCGCTGCGCGACGTGGCGGGGATGCTGCGTTCGTTCAGCTACGCGCGCGGCTCGACCGAGATGCGCGAGCGGCCGGTGCAGGCGCCGGCGACGCTCGCGCCGGCGCTGCAGGCGTGGGAGGCTGAGACGCGCAAGGCGTTCATCGCCGCCTATGCCGAAGCGACCGCTGACGGCGGCCTCTACGAGAGCTTCGACGACGTGCGCGGCCTGCTGCGGCTCGCCGAGATGGAGAAGGTGCTCTACGAGCTGCGCTACGAGAAGAGCAACCGCCCCGGCTGGCTGCATATTCCGCTACAGGGCCTGACCGCCCTGCTGCAAGGAGGCTGACATGGAACCCTTCGACGTGATGCTCGAGCCGGTGCGGGTCTTCATGCACCAGGTCGGCGATCTCCTGCCGCGCCTGATCCTCGCCATGCTGGTGCTCGTGGCGGGCTACTTCGTCGCCCGCCTGCTCAAGTACGTGGTGGTCAAGGCGCTGCGCGCCGGCAATTTCCACGTCCTCACCGACCGCGCCGGTATCGACGGTTTCCTGCGCGACGGCGGCGTGCGCGCCGACACCACCGAGATCCTCGGGCTGCTCTTCTACTGGGTGGTGATCCTCGCCTCGCTGGTGATCGGCTTCAACGGCCTGGGCCTCAACTACATCACCGACCTGCTGGTGAAGGTGCTGCTGTTCCTGCCGCACGTGATCGTGGCGCTGCTGGTCCTCGCCTTCGGCGCCTATTTCGCGCGTTTCATCGGCAGCGCGGTCTGCGCGTACGCGAAGAAGCTGCATCTCCAGGACGCCGAGCTGCTCGGCAGGCTGGCCCAGTACGCGATCCTGACCTTCGTCGTCCTGATCGCGCTCGATCAGGTGAACATCGGCGGCGACATCGTTCGCCAGACGTTCCTCATCGTCCTCGCCGGCGTGGTGCTGGCTCTCGCGCTCGCCTTCGGCATCGGCGGCAAGGACTGGGCGGCGGAGCTGCTGGAACGCTGGTGGCCGCGAAACCGCAAGCCTTGACCGAGATCACGGCGCAGGGCGTTCGCTTTCGCTTGTGGGCCCCAAAAGCCAGGCGCGTCGACTTGCAGCTGGAGGATGATTTTTTGCCTCTGGAAATGAAACAGGATGGTTGGTACGAACGCCTGGAGCCGCGTGCGAGGCCCGGCTCCCTCTACCGCTACCGCATCGACGGCGAGCATCTCGTCCCCGATCCCGCGTCGCGCTTTCAGCCGCAGGACGTCGACGGGCCGAGCGAAGTGATCGATCCCGGCGCTTTCCGCTGGAAGGAGGGCTGGCAAGGCAGGCCGTGGCGCGAAGCGGTGATCTACGAGGTGCACGTCGGGACGTTCACGCCAGAGGGGACTTACAGGGGTGTCCAATCAAAGCTTTCCCAACTGGTTGATGTTGGGATAACAGCCATAGAGCTCATGCCGCTTTCGGATTTTGCCGGGCGGCGCAACTGGGGCTACGACGGCGTACTGCCCTATGCGCCCGACGGCGCCTATGGGCGGCCCGAGGACCTGAAGGCCCTGGTGCAGGCGGCGCACGATGCGGGACTGATGATCTTCCTCGACGTGGTCTACAACCACTTCGGGCCGAAGGGCAACTACCTGCATCTCTACGCGCCGCAGTTTTTCACCGAGCGCCACCGAACGCCGTGGGGCGCGGCGATCGATTTCGCCCAGCCGGCGGTGCGGCAGTACTTCGTCAACAACGTCCTCTACTGGCTGAACGAGTACCGCTTCGACGGCCTGCGCTTCGATGCGGTGCATGCCATCTACGACGACTCGCCGCGCCACATCCTGGATGAAATCTGCGCAGCCGTCCCGGATGGAAAGCATCTGGTCCTGGAGAACGATGCCAGCCAGTCGCGGTTCATCGGCCCGGGCAAGTACGACGCACAGTGGAACGATGACTCGCACCACGGCTATCACGTGCTCGCGACCAACGAGGACGACGGCTACTACGTCGCCTACGCCAACGCGCCGGCGAAACATCTCGCGCGCTGCCTCGCGGAAGGCTTCGCTTACCAGGGTGAAGTGTCGCCCTTCACCGGCGAGCCGCGCGGCGAGCCGAGCGCGCATCTGAGCCCCGCGTGCTTCGTCGATTTCCTGCAGAACCACGACCAGGTCGGCAATCGGGCGATGGGGGAACGGTTGCTTTCAATTTCCAGTGAAAGGAAATTGAAGGCGTTAACGGCAATCCAGCTCCTGGCCCCATCGCCGCCGCTGCTGTTCATGGGCGAGGAATGGGGCTGCCGGCAGCCGTTCCTCTTCTTCTGCGATTTCGACGGCGAGCTGGGCGAGTCGGTGCGCGAGGGCCGGCGCGAGGAGTTCTCGCGCTTCGCGGGCTTCAGGGAAAGGATCCCAGACCCGCTGGCCGAGACGACGTTCAAGCGCTGCGTCCTGCGTTGGAAGGACCGGGACGCGGCCTGGCTCGCGCACTACACGAGCTTGTTGCTGTTGAGAAAGAAGGAGATCGTTCCGCTGGATTGCGGTCCCGGACGCTACCGCATGCTCGGCGAGCGCGCGTTCGAGGTGACGTGGGGCGGCTTGACCCTCATCGCCAACTGCGGCGAGCGCCCCGTTCCGGTCGATCGGTTCCCCGCGCAGCAAGCGCTCTGGTCGAACGGCGCGCCGGGCGCGCCCTGGACGGTGAACTGGTGGAAATAGCGCCGAGCTACGTCGACGTCTGGGGCAGGACGCGGGAGCTCGACTCGCAAACCCGTGCTGCGCTTGTGCAGGCCCTTGGACCGGAAAAGAAGATTGCGAAAGTCAGAATTCCAGGCGCAAGGCGCTGCCATCAACCCGAATACCTGGAGCACGGCGGCCGGGTCTGGGGCTTCGCGCTGCAGCTTTACGGCCTGCGCTCGGCGCGCAACTGGGGCATTGGCGATTTCGGCGACCTGCGAAGCGTGGTCGATCTGGCGGCGAAGCTCGGCGCGGGCGTGATCGGCCTGAATCCGCTGCACGCAGCGAGCCTGAGTCCCTACAGCCCGTCGAGCCGCTACGCGCTGAATCCGCTGTACATCGAAATGGAAGCGCCTGCCCGCCAGGTGCAAAGGCTGCGCGACACGGAGCTCGTTGACTACGCAGCGGTGAGGAAGGCGAAATATGCGGCCTTCGAGAAGCGCTATCCGGGAACGGAAGTCCGTCTGCCGACGAAGGGCCTGCGCGACTTCGCCCTGTTCGAAGCGCTGCGCGAAGAGCTGGGCGACGACTGGCGGCGCTGGCCCGACGCATGCCTGGTGCCCTCATCGCCGGAGGTGAAGCGCTTCGCGGCGAAGCACGCACGCCGCGTCGGCTTCCATGCATGGCTGCAGGTGCTTGCGCGGGAGCAGCTCGACGCCGTGCAGGCACGTGCGCTCATGCTCGGCATGCCGGTCGGCCTCTACGTCGATCTCGCGCTCGGCGCCGACCGCGGCGGCGCCGAGGTCTGGGCGGACCCCGATGCCTACGCGATGACCGTCTCGACCGGCGCGCCCCCCGACGAATTCAACCCGCGCGGCCAGGACTGGGGTCTGCCGCCGTACTCGCCGCGCGCGCTGCGGGCGAGGCGCTTCCGCCCGTTCGCCGAGCTGCTGCGCGCGAACATGCCGCGCGGCGGCGCGCTGCGCATCGACCACGCGATGGCGCTGATGCGGCTCTACTGGATCCCGCTCGGCTCGAAAGCGGATCGCGGCGGCTACGTCCGCTATCCGCTGCGCGAGCTGGTGGCGGTGCTCGCCGAGGAGAGCCGCCGCAACCGCTGCATGGTGATCGGCGAAGATCTCGGCACCGTGCCGCCCGAGGTGCGCGAGGCGCTGTCCGCCGCCGGCGTGCTCTCCTACCGGCCGCTGCTCTTCGAGCGCCAGCCCCCGGCCGGATTCCCCCGCGACGCGCTGGTCTGCGTCAGCACCCACGACCTGCCGACCTGGCGCGGCTACTGGGCGCGCCACGACCTGAAGCTGCGGGAGCGCCT
>Ga0137409_10006585_pt1 | contig 12038 bp, 7 predicted proteins | sample CZODoug1_16funga_FD_122059 | JGI IMG/M metagenome (GOLD analysis project Ga0137409, IMG submission 122059) | Vadose zone soil fungal communities from Angelo Coast Range Reserve, California, USA - CZODoug1_16fungal (Hybrid Assembly) | ecosystem: Environmental > Terrestrial > Soil > Vadose zone... | reverse complement strand
CGCGTAGCGGTGGCCGAACAGGCGGTCGGAATCGATGGGCGCGTACTGGTTCCAGGCGGCGAGGAAGGCGCCCTCGCCGACCCCCAATATCGGCCGCTCCTCGAAGATGCGCCCCGCCACCTGCCAGGCCTCGAGGCGGCCGAGGATGGAAAGGTCCTCGGCGCCCAGAGTCGCGGTCTCGTTGCGCTGCCAGAAGCTCGTCGGAGCGAGGAGCAGCATGGCCGCGGCCCCGATCAAGACGCAGATGGTGGCGATCGCCTTCCGGCGTGAGAGCAGCGCGAACAGGACCACGGCGACTGCGAGACCGAGCGTGCCGCCGCGCGAGTGCGTCGCGATGATGCCCGCGACGCAGCCCACGGCGCCGACCGCTGCGAACAGGCGCAGCGGCCATTTGTGACCGTGGCCGACGCAGAAGAAGAGGAGGATCGGGAGCGCGCCTACCAGCGCCATCGCGTCGTGGTTCGGGTCGCCCATGACCCCGAGCCAGCGGCCGCGGAAGCCTTCCACCAGCAGCTCGTCGTGGATCCAGTTGTTGAAGGTCCCCCATCCGGGGGCGATGGCCGCGATGGCGTACAAAGTGAGCGCCACACGCACACGCTTGGGCGTGTCGGCCGTGTTCACCAGGGCGAGGAAGAAGAGAAAGTGCTTCGACACCTCGACCGCGCCCACCACGCTCTCGTGGGGCGCCATCGACCAGATCGGCGAGAGCGCCGCTTCCACCACATAGATGGCGAGAAAGGCCGTGCGCCAACCCATCCAGAGCGGCTGGTTGGCGATGGCCCGGCGCACCAGGAGGGCGGCCAGGCCCACGCCCGAGAGGATGAATGCGTGGTGCACCGGCTCGAGCACCGGGAACCACTGCGCCGGCGAGAGATAGAGCTGGGCGGCGAACAAAGCCGTGGCGAAGAAGGCGACCTTGGCCGCCTTTTCCGCCTGCCATCTGCGCGCCGCGATCTCGGGCGCGCCCTGCAAGGCCAAGGTCTGCACGTCGGCCAACCTATGCATCGCCTGACTGCCCTGACGACCCCCTGCAGCGTTCGCTGAGGGACATCGCCAGGCAAGGCGCAATGCGTGCTGCCGCCGCTCGAAAATTGATCCAGTCCGCCGGCTGAAAACTGATCCACCCGGGGCGGTGGTTTGTTAGGAGCAGAGCCTACGACCTGCGGCCGGGTTTGGGCAAGGTGAGGGTGTTGGTCTGTGGTGGCTTTTCGTCGGTGGTGCGCTTGCGCATCCTGTAGCTCTTGCCCTTGGTGGCGATGACGGTGGCGTGGTGGGCGAGGCGGTCGAGGAGCGCGGTGGTGAGTTTCTCGTCTCCGGCGAAGACCTTGACCCATTCAGCGAAGGCGAGATTCGAGGTGAGCAGGACGCTGCGTTTCTCGTAGCGTTCGGCCAGGAGGTGGAAGAGCAGCTCGCCGCCGGTGCGGTCGAAAGGGACAAAGCCCAGCTCGTCGACGATGAGCAGGTCGACCGACTGCAGGCGACGCTGGATGCGGCCCAGCTCTCGAGCGTCGCGCGCTTCGACGAGCGAGCGGACGAGGTCGGCGGCGCGATGAAAGAGCACGCGCCGTCGCTGGCGCGCTGCTTCGATGCCAAGCGCGAGAGCCAGGTGCGTCTTGCCGGTGCCGATTGGGCCGGCGAAGATCACGTTTTCTGCGCGGTCGATCCATCCACCGCGGGCCAGCTCGGTGATCTGCGTGGCGCTGACGCTGCCGTCGGTGGCGGTGAAGTCGAACGTGTCGAGGGTCTTGAGCTCGGGGAAGCGCGCCTCACGCAGACGGTGGCGCACGGCGGAATCTTGCCGCGAGGTCTGCTCGGCGGAGAGCACCTCGTGCAGATACTCCTCGTGGCTCCAGTGCTCCTCGCGGGCCTGACGAGCGAGCGACTCATAGACGCGAGCGAGGCCGGGCATCTTGAGCGCGCGGGTCTGAGCGACGATGAGGTCGGTGGCGACGGCGGCGCGGGTCATGCGTCACCTCCGCCGAGGAGCAGGTCGTAGTCGGCGGCGCGGCCGGCAGCGACCTCGACTGCAGCGAGGCGCGCAGGCAGCTCCGCGGGCCCGAGCGTCGACGAAAGCGGCGCGGGCGGAGCCAGCGCCAGGAGCAGTGGCTCGTCGTGCCTGAGCGCTTCGGAGAGCGTCTGGGCGACCGCGGCGAGGCCGCGGGCCTCGACGTGGCCGAGCACCTTGGCGAAGATGCGCGCCGCCTGCCTGGGGCCGTGCGCGTCGGTGAGCGCGCGCCACGCCGCGTCGAACGGCGGGCCGAGGTCGCGCACCAGCTCGGCGGCCACCTGGCGCAGCGCCTGCGGCTTGCGCTCGAGCTCGGGCAGGTAGTCGCGGTAGTCGATCAGCCGCTCGCCGAAGCGCAGTCGCCGGCGCACGACCGTGCCGCTCGGCCCGACGATCTGGACGTCGGCGGCGCCGATGTGCACCGTCACGTCGAGCCCGGCCCAGGCGCACGGCACCGAGTACACCGCGCCCTCCACCGTGATGAGCGAGCGGCGCGAGACCGACGCCAGACGCGTCGCGCGGGCGCGGAACGGGTGCTCGGGCAGCGGCAGCATCCGTCCCTGCTCGACGGTGAAACGCTCGTCGACGCTTTGCTCGTCGAGGCGTGCGAGCAGCGCGCGATTGATCTCTTCGAGGTCCGCGCCCGTCGGGATCGGCACCAGGTGCTGCAGCCGAATGCCCTTGCCGCGCGCCTCGACGCCGCCCTTGTCGTGGCCGGTGCGTGGCCGGCAGAAGCTCGACTCGAACAGATAGTGCGACGCGAGCGCCTCGAAGCGCGCGGCCAGCTTGCGCTCCGCACCGACGAGAATCTTGGCCACCGCCGCCCGCAGATTGTCATACGCGAGGCGATGCGGCACCGCGCGGAAGTGGGCGAACGCGCGCACGTGCCCGTCGAGAAAGCACACCTGGTCCTGCCGGTCGTAGATGCGCGCGAAGTCGCGGCCCGAGTACATCAACCGCATCACGAACATCCACGCTTTGCGCCGCTTGCCCGCGACGTCGACGAGCACCTCGAAGAAGTCCACTTCGGCGAGGTCGCCGGGGTGATACACGAGCGGCACGAACACCTCGCGCCGTCGGCGCTTCCACTCGGCGACGGTCTCACGCACCGTCGTGATCCCGACGCGCCGGCCCTCGGCGAGCAGCATCTGGTGCAGCCGCGACGCCGTCAGCCGCTGCTTGCCTCCGGTCCACCGCGGCGACTCCGCGAGCAACGCTTCGATGCGCGGGCCGACCACGTCCAGCACCGGACGGCCGCCCGGTCGACGCGGCCCGTACGTCGGCTCGGAGCGCTCGACGTAGCGCCGCACGGTATTGCGCGAGATGCCGAACTCGCGCGCCACCCGCCGCACCGGCAGCCCTTCGACCAGCACCTTGTGCCGCACCACGTGTACCTGATCCATCCTCAACATCCTCCAGCGGAACCCCGGCACCGACGGCCGAGCAACTTCCGCGGTTTGGCCCGCTGGGTGGATCAGTTTTCGAGCGGCGTTTGGATCACTTTTCGGCCGGCGCGATCAATGCGCTCTCGCGGACGTAGAGGGGCCCGACGTGGCGGCGCCTTCTCCCGGTACGCGGGCAAGCTTGCAGGCACCGGTCCCCCCGGCTGCAACCCGGCCAGCGGTCCCGTTCCCTGTCCGGGAAGCGGCAAATCCGGCGCAAGCTGGCGCTATGAGGCAATCCGGAGCCTGTGCTCCACGCAGCGGTAGAGGTGCTCCCCTGTAGGTGAACGTCCGCACAAGTCCCCGCTCAACCGATGATCGCCCGGCTTTGGGCACGGAGCAGCACACCGACTGTGCAATAAGCGGCACGCCCCCTGAGTTCGCCAACCGGAACGGACAGCACCTGCCGTTCCGGGAAGCAGCCAACCAAGGAGGCTCAGCCGTGAAGATGCTCCCCCTGTTCGTCGCTTTGCTCGCAGCCGGTTCCGCATCCGCCGCCCAGGTCTGGGTCGCGCCGGCCGCAGAGAAGATCCGCCCCAATGCGCAGCCGCCCGCGGGCGCAACTGCGGCTGCGAAGATCGCCGCCGCGAAGAACGAGTTCGAGTCCTTCCAGGTGGTGATCACGGGCCAGGCCGCCGGCGTGTCGATGAGCCTCGAAGGCCTCAGCGATGGCGCGGGCCACTCCATCTCCGGCCGCGACGTGGTCCTCTACCGCGAGGCACTGATCAACGTGGCCTGGCCGAGCGGCGGCGACGGCGCTGCTGGGACCTGGCCGGACGGGCTGATTCCGGACGTCGACCCGATCGCGGGCGAGAAGCGCAATGCGTTTCCCTTCGACGTGCCGGCCAACGAGAGCCGCGCGGTGCTGGTGGACATCCACGCGCCGCAGGGCACGCCGGCCGGGAAGTACACCGGCACGCTCCACATCAATGGCGGCGTCAAGCAAGACGTTCCGGTCGAGCTGACGGTGTGGGACTTCGAGGTGCCCTCCACCTCGACGCTGAGGACGGCGTTCGGCATGTCGTGGAATGGTCCCTGCATGGGTCACGGCGACGGCAACTGCGGCGGCGGGGACTCCGATCGCGCCCTGCGCGCGCGCTACGTCCAGGCCGCGCTCGACAACCACGTCTCGCTCCACCAGCCGTACAACGCGCTCCCCGTGGACAACTCGGGCAACGAGAACTGGGGCGCCTTCGACCAGTACGCCGGCCCCTTCCTCGATGGCACGGCCGACACGCGCTTGCGCGGAGCCAGGCTCTCGTCCACGAGCGTGTACGGCTCTTCGGCGTCGCCCATCGTCAAGGCGTGGTCCAACCACTTCAAGGCGAAGGGCTGGACCGCGACGACGCTGTTCGACTACGTCTGCGACGAGCCGCCCCTGACCTGCCAGTGGTCGGACATCCCGGGCCGGATTTCGCAGGTGCACGCGGGCGACCCCGGGATGCCGACGCTCGTCACCACCGCCACCTGGGACGCGCAAAGCAACGGCATCGGCGGCATCGACCTGTTCGTGCCGGTGATCAACTTCATCGAGGGGAAGCCGGGCACCTCGCTCGCCGGCAACCAGCGATCGCGGTTCCCTGCCAACATCTGGTGGTACCAGAGCTGCATGTCCCACGGCTGCAGCGGCGTGGGCGGCGGGCTCGACGGCGGCGGCGAGACCGGCTGGCCCACCTACTCCATCGACGCGGACGCGACCCGCCACCGCGCCATGGAATGGCTGTCGTTCACCTACGACATCCAAGGCGAGCTCTACTACGAGATGACCGAGGCGTATTTCAGCGCCGACCCGTGGGTCAACCAGAGCGCATTCGGGGGAACGGGTGACGGCACGCTCTTCTATCCAGGCACGCCGGCGAGGATCGGCGGGCGGACCGAAGTCCCGGTCGAGTCCCTGCGCCTCAAGGGCATCCGCGACGGCATGGAGGACTACGAGCTCCTGAACCTGGCGAAGCAGCTGGGCGCGGGCGACAAGGCGAAGGCGATCGCAGCGGGCGTCTTCCCCAAGACGTACCAGGCGACCACCAGCCCCGCGACCCTGGACAGCGCGCGGGCCGAGCTGGCCGCGCTCATCCTGCACGCGCTCGGCAAGGACGTGCAGCAGGGGAGCGGGTGCGGCACGACGGCTTGCTCCACCGATCCGGCGAGTCCGCAGGCGGCGTCCCCGAGCGTGTTGCCCAGCGGCGGATGCTCGAGCTCAGGCGTGCAGTCCCTCTGGCTGGCGCTCCCGGTGTTCGCGCTCTTCCCGCTGCGGCGGCGCCGCACGGCCTGATCGTCCGGGGTGGTCGGCTGTCGTCGGGGCTTGTGGCTCGCATCCGGGCCGCAAGCCCTGTTCGTTTCCGGGACGCGTTCCCCCGGGCAGGCCTTGCCAGGATCCTGACGTACTAGCTTTCCTTCGTCATGAAGTAGTGCCCGTGATGGACAGAGCCCACGTTGAGTGCGGCCTTCTTTGCCCAGGTCAGGCCCTTTGGAAAGCCATCCAAGTAGCTGGCCACGCGGAGACCTGCGCGCGTCGCTTCCTCCTCCCACTGGCGCTTGGAGAGAAAACACACTCCGCACCCGGCGGTGTTTGCGCCTAACCGTCGCGCAACGGGGGCGAACGCCCGGCTTGCAGTTGCGTGAAAAATCAGACGCCCGGGCAGACCGTCGAGAACGAGACCGTTATAGAGGTTCTCGAACACCGAGATCACGCCATTCGCGGAAAGCAGCTTGCGAGCCTGCTTGAGGATCTGGCGTTGCAGGCGTCGGGTTCCGGCGTAGGTCGACGTGACAAAGTGATGCAGTGTCCAGTTGAAGATCACGAGATCGAAGGTTCTCTTCTCGAAGATGCGCGTCAAGTGCTCCGCCGAGCCCAGGATGAGCTCCTTGCGTGGGTGACCGGCATTCTCGGCGAGGAGGCCTCGAGCGCTGTCCAGAACAGTCCCGGTGGCGTCAGGGTACCGCTGAAGCAGCCGGTCTGCGAAGTTGCCGTTTCCTCCTCCTACATCGAGGAAGGAAAATGCTCTTCCGGAAAAACGAGAGTCGAAAGCTGGTTCAACCAACTTCCACTCGCGTTCACAAACATATTCGACGTTGAAGTCTTCGAGTTGGTCTTCCTGAAGCTGCTTCGCCTCGGCAACGTTGTTGCCAGGAGCTTCCCACCCCGGCGCGGTGCCGCCAGTCTCCGAAGCTGCTGCGTTGGGAATCCCTTCTCCGGCCAAACCCCAGAATCGGATCGCCATCGGCGCCCTCCCCAAGCGCTTATGTAATCACGCCCCCGGTACCTGCAACGGCCCTCAAGCTGCGGAGGCGGGCCATTGACCTGGTCAAGGGAGCACCCTCAGCACGGCCGCGCCGCCACGCGTTGCGACGTGCAGCGCAGGGGGGTCGACCATCGTGTCGAGTTGGATGCGCAGCACGCTGTCGTTCGGGATTCCCTGTCCGGCGCGCATGGATGTGCGCTTTCCGGTCTGCGGGTCCCAGAAGACCAGACCGCTGTTCAGCCCGGCAACGACGAGCCGGCCGTCGGGGAGCGCGATCATGTCACGGATGTGACTCTCCGGCACCCCCACGTCGCGAACGGGATCGTAGTACGTGAACTGGCGCCCATCCCAGGCGGCGATCCCGTACGGCACGTCCGTGGCATCGTTGTAGAGCGTGCCGCTCGCGAACCAGACCTTGCCGTCCTTCGCGACGGTGACGGCGCTGAGGTTGACCACGTCGCCCTCGAGCGGCGCGCAGAACACAGGCCGATTCCCCGAGCAGTTGCCGTCGTACCCATCACCGAATGCGGGGTCGAACGCCGACTGGTGATCATTGGAGCGCGGTGTGATGTACCACTCGCTGTTATCGGCGAGGTATCGGATCTTGCCGGCCGCCCAGCGTCCGGCCACCCAGAGATCGCCCTTTGCGTCGAGGGCGAGCCCCCGGAAGTCGCCCAGGCGCTGATCCGGATCTTCATCCTTGCAATAGTGGTGGTAGCAGGCCCCCGGGTGCAGGTGGTCGCTCATCCACCGCTGGTTGTTCTCCTTCGAGTTGAACCACGTTCCAGGGATCGTCGGCCGCCACAGATCGGGGCTGAACTTGTCCACGCCGTGGTCGGTTGCGGCGTAGAGCTCGTGCGGGTTCTTGAAGTGATCATAGACCATCTTCCAGACCGTCTTGTTGTGCCAGAACTCCACGCTGACGCCGGACACCATGTCGAACCGGACCACCTCCAGCCTATCGGGCTTTCCCGGAGTGCTGACCAGGCGCACGCGGTCCAGCTTTCCGGTATGCCGGTCCGGATCTGACCAGAGGCCGTCGTTGACGTCCCAGGTATGCCTTCCGTAGTACCCGACGAAAACCTCGTTCGGGCCGCCGCCGACGATCTCGCTGATCCCAGGATCGAAAGCGGCTCCACAGATGTTCCGGGAACGATCTCCGCCGACGAAAGAACTGTCATCGTAGCAGACTGGATTGGACTGAAGATGCAAGCCATCCGCGGCGTCGAATCGGCGGAACGTCTTCTCCCCAGGTTTGAGGACGTAGAGCGCCTGGTTGGTGGCCACCCACAGGTTCTGCGACGTGCCTCCGCCTTCCTTCACCACGAGCTCGTCGGTGGAAACCGCCACGACCGGCGTTTCACCGATACCGTCCGCATAGCCGTATTCGACGTTGGCGATGGGCCATGGTCCCTTGGTACCAAACGCCGTTGACCCAGGATGCGGTCCTGCATCCACAGGCCCGGCGTCCACAGGCCCCGCATCGACCGGTCCGGCATCCGCTGCTCCGCCGTCGCCTGCGTCCGCCGGACCCTCCTTCGATGGATCGACGCCGATCGAATTGCCTGGACCCTTCGCGCAGGCCGCTCCCAGTAGCGCGACCGCTACCATCCACACGGCAACTTTCCCCACGACGCCCTCCCCCCCAGACCCCGGGTGCACGAAGCCGGCGGATCTCATTGCGAGCGGCGGGCCAACGCTAGCGCGCCCTGCCTCGATCGGCCGCCACGCGCCGCGGGCGTTCGCGCCAAACCGCCCGAGTTTCCATAGCAAATCCACTTCCGCCAGGAGGAAGCGCCTTTCCACCGGTGAGAAGGCGCCGGCCGTCGCCTACGCCGCGCGCTTGCGGTTGCCTGCGCTAGAGAGGATCGTCGAGAGGCGCTGTCCCACTTCGGGCCAGAGGTAGCCTCGCTCGATCACGCGCCGGCGGCCCGCCTCGGCCATCGCGGCGCGGCGCGCGGGGTCGTCGAGCAGCCCGGCGATGGCCTGCGCCAGCGCCTCCGCGTTCGCAGGCGGCACGCAGACCCCGGCTGTGCCGAGGATCTCGGGGACCGCTCCGACCTGCGTTCCGACGCACGGGACCTTGTTCAGCATCGCGTCGAGGAACGCGATCCCGAACGGCTCGCGCAGCGTGGGCAGCACGAAGATCGTGGCTGTAGAAAGAAGGCGCTTCACCTCTTCGAAGGGCACGCGGCCGAGGTTGGTGACCCCTTCGGGCACCCCGAAGGTTTCGGTGGGACCGGCCAGAACCAGGCGCAGGTCCGGGCGCCACTGGCGCAGCAGCCCGAACGCCTTCAGCAGCACGGGACCACCCTTGCGCCGCCAGCCGGCGGTGCCGACGAACAGCAGCGTTCGCCCGTCGTCCCCGTGCTGCGGTTCGCGTTCCGGCACCACGTTGGCACCCGCGCCCACGACGTGCACCCGGGCGGGGTCGACGCCGTAGTCGCGGATGAGCGAGTCGCGGACCACGTTCGAGAAGGTGGCGATGGCGATCGCTTGCAGGTACGTCTCCCGCTCGCGCGCGAGCCAGCCTTTTCCAAAGGCGATGTGTCTGCCGATTTCCGCCTCCGGCACGGGCGGCTGCCGCTCGGCCAGCAGGCAGGTGTTGTCCAGCAGCAGCGCGTATGGGAGCGGCGGCGGCCGCCCGGGAGCGAACAAGGCGCCGTTCTGCAGCACGACGTCGGGTGGCTCGGCCAGTCCGTCGAGGAGCGCACCTGCCCTCTTCGAATGCTGCTCGAAGGCGTAGACCGTGTTCCAGCGGTGGTCGATGAGCTGCTGCCCGTGCTTGAGAGCGCTGGCCGCCAGCGACATCAAGACTCGCGGCGTCGGCCGCGGCCGCCCCGTGCGCGGGTTTCGGAGCGCGAGCACTCCGGTCGGGTCCACGCGGACCACGTCGTGCCCGAGGGCGACCAGCGCCTTCGCCAGATTCGGCGTCACGCCGCTCTGGTCGCCATAGTTGACGTACGCGATGCGCATCTAGGCCGCCTCTCTCATGACCAGCAGCTTGGGTTTCCTCTGCGGAATCCAGGCGCGCACCGGCGGCAGGACACCCATCGCGCGCAGCGCTGCCAGGTACGCGATCGCGAACGCCAGTCCGGAGGTACAGAGCTGGACGATGAGCGGACCGCGGGCCAGGCGCAGCGCGAGCGCGCCCGGCGCCGCGGCGATCAGCGCCGCCGCCGCCTGCAACCAGATCTCCCGCGGCAGCGTGCCCAGCATGCTCGTCCCGAACAACCGCGCCGCCCGGTGCAGCAGGACGAGGCGGCAGGCCTCTTCGGCGCAGATCCAGCCACCGAGCGCCCCGATGGGCCCGAAGAGCCGCAGGCCCGCCCATACCGACGGAACCGTCAGCGCCAGCTTGCCGACGCTGACCCACAACATGAAGCGGTTCTGCGCGCGGGCGCGCATCAGCCCTTCGAGGGGCAGCGCGGCCATCGGAACGGAGACGAGCCCGAGCCGGAAGATCGGTACCGCGCCGAGATACCGGTCGGTGAAGAGGAAGCGGATCACCTCGGGTGCGGCGACGGCGAGGAGCACCATGGCCGGCACGAACACGAACGAGAGCTGCGCCACGGCCTCGCGGAAGAGGCGCAGCGCCCCGGCATTGTCGCCCTTGGCGTCGTGCTCGGCGATGCCGAGCTGGAGGATCTCCGAGACCGGGGTGTAGAGCATGTCCACGATGGGGAGCTGGAAGCAGCCGACGCTGTAGACGGCGAACGCGGCCGCCGTGACCGTCGCGCTGACCAGGTAACTGTGGAACTGCTGCTGCGGGATGATCAGCGCGAAGGCGAGGCCGAACGGGAGGGTGTAGGCGAGCTGGCGGCGCAGGTCGCGCGGCGAGATGCGCAGCCCGCGGCTGCCGAGGACGATCCAGCACGCGGCCGCCTTGGCAAAGGTGGCGACCATCACGCCGGCGAAGGCGCCGGCCACCGAGCGCGTCCAGAGGGCCCCGGCGATCAGGCAGAGCGAGTAGAAAGCTTCCGAGGCGATGCGGACGAGCGCGCTTGCCTTGATGCGGCCTGAACCCATCAGCGCCAGGTCGAAGGAGGATCCGGCCAGGCGGAAGGCCGTGAAGGCAGCGACGGACGGCATCAGCTCCCGAAGCTCCGGGTTGTGGAAGGCCGCACTGACCAGAGGTCCCAAGCCCAGCTGCAGGGCAGCAGCGAGCGCTCCCACGCCTGTGGTGAGCAGGAGCGCGTGCGAGATCCACGCGCCCTTGTTCTCCGGCTCGCGGGGGACGAAGTAGACCAGGCTCTGGTTCAGGCCGAGCGGAAGGACGAGAAAGAGCGTATTCGACAGCAACCATGCCTGCTTGAAGGTTCCGTAGCCCGCCGGCACCAGCATCCTCGCCAGCACCAGGGGTATGGCGAAAGTGAGCGCTGCGACCCCGAGCCGGGCGAGCAACAGCGGTCCCGCCCGTCGCAGGATGGAACCATGCGGCCTTTCGTGCATCCCCCCTCCTGTCCAAAACAGGATGTGCAGTCGCCGCCTTGCGGACAAGTTGCATTGACGCAACGCACAATGGGTTAAGATGCCGGGTATGAAGACGAAATCCGAATTGCTGAAGGACGCGCGCTCCCAGGTGCCTGAGGTGCAGCCCCTGGATCTGTCGCGCCAGTCGCCCGGTCCGGTCATCGTGGACGTCCGTGAAAAGGACGAGACCGACGCGGGGATGCTGCCGGGGGCCAAGCCCGTTCCGCGCGGCTTCCTGGAGTTGCGGATCGAGGAGACCGTGCCGGACCGCGGCGCGGACGTGGTGCTGTACTGCGCCGGCGGCACGCGGTCGCTGCTCGCGGCCAGGACGCTGAAGGACATGGGGTATACGCGTGTCCGCAGCCTGGCCGGAGGCTTCTCGGCGTGGAAGAGCGCGGGGCTCCCCGTGGAGACCCCGGTGCGCCTCACGGACGCGCAGCGCGCGCGCTACAGCCGGCACTTGATCATTCCCGAGGTGGGAGAGGCCGGACAGTCGAAGCTGCTCAAGTCGAAAGTGCTGCTGATCGGCGCCGGCGGGCTGGGTTCGCCGGCCGCGCTCTACCTGGCGGCGGCGGGCGTGGGACGGATCGGGATCGTCGACGACGACGTGGTGGACGAGTCGAACCTGCAGCGGCAGATCCTCCACTCGACCGAGCGGGTGGGGATGCCCAAGACGGAGTCGGCGAAGAAGACCCTGCAGGCGCTCAATCCGGACGTGGTGGTGGACGAGCATCGCGTCCGCCTGCAGCGCGACAACGCACTCGAGTTGTTCTCGAAGTACGACCTGATCGTGGACGGGTCCGACAACTTCGGGACCCGCTACCTGGTGAACGACGCCTGCGTCCTGCTGGGAAAGCCCAACGTGCACGGATCGAT
>Ga0137409_10006584_pt1 | contig 12042 bp, 9 predicted proteins | sample CZODoug1_16funga_FD_122059 | JGI IMG/M metagenome (GOLD analysis project Ga0137409, IMG submission 122059) | Vadose zone soil fungal communities from Angelo Coast Range Reserve, California, USA - CZODoug1_16fungal (Hybrid Assembly) | ecosystem: Environmental > Terrestrial > Soil > Vadose zone... | reverse complement strand
CCCGGTCGCACCGGCAACCTGCGGACGCTCGTCGTGATCGTCGCCGCTTTGCTGCTCGCGCTGGTTGTCAACGCCGCGGCCAACTACGCCTTCCTGCGCCTTTCCGGCCGGATCGGAGCGGACATATTGTTCGACCTCCGCAAGGCCCTGTTCGCGCACGTGCAGGAGCTCTCACTCTCCTTCTACGAGCGTTACACGTCCGGGCGAATCATCTCCCGCCTCACCTCGGACATCGACGCCCTCAACGAGCTGCTGGCAACCGGACTGACGTCGGTCATCACCTCGCTGATCTCGGTCGTCGCGATCACCGTGATCCTGGTGCGCCTCGACACGCGCCTCGGCATGGTCACGCTGGTCGCCATGCCGCTGGTGCTTGGCTTGACGTGGTGGTTCCGCAGCAACTCAGCACGCTCGTATCGAGCGGTGCGACGCGCGATCGTGCTCGTGATCGTGCACTACGTCGAGTCGTTGGGCGGCATCAGGGCCGTGCACGCGTTCCGGCGTGAGCCTCGGAACCAGGAGATCTTCGAAGACGTAAACGGCCGCTACCGAGACGCCAACATCTGGTCCAACCGCCTCGCGTCGATATTCGGCCCCGCCATCAACCTGCTGGGCCGCCTGACGACCGCCTCGGTGCTGCTGTTCGGTGGCTACCTCGTGGTCCAGGGCCAGCTCACGCTCGGTGTGCTGACGGCCTTCGTCCTTTATCTGAGGCAGTTCTTTGAGCCGATGCAGGACCTGTCGCAGTTCTACAACGTCTTCCAGGCGGCTGGGGCGGCCCTGGAAAAGCTCGCCGGTGTGATCGAAGAAGCGCCCACCGTACCCGAGCCTGCGCAACCGGTGCGCCTCGACGACGTCAAGGGCGCCGTCGCCTTCGAGAACGTGACCTTCGCCTACCGGGACAAGCCGGTGCTCCACGACATCGACCTGACCATCCCGGCCGGCCAGATCGTCGCGGTCGTCGGCGAGACCGGCGCGGGAAAGACCACGATGGCACGCTTGATGTCGCGGTTCTATGACCCCTCCGCCGGCAGGCTCACCCTCGACGGCACCGACCTTCGGTCGCTCTCGGTGACCGACCTGCGCAGGGCGATCGTGATGGTGACGCAGGAAGCATTCCTGTTCTCGGGCACAGTGGGTGAGAACCTGATGTTCGGCAGGCCGGGCGCGTCGCGGGAGGAGATGATCGCGGCAGCGCGCGCCATCGGCGCCGACGAATTCATCCAGGCGATGCCCAACGGATACGAAACCGACGTGAGGCGGCGTGGGGTGCGCCTTTCGTCAGGCCAGCGCCAGCTGGTCGCGTTTGCACGCGCGTTCCTGGCCGACCCGAAGGTGCTCATCCTCGACGAGGCGACCTCGTCGTTGGACCTGCCTTCTGAGCGGCTGGTTCAGAGGGCGCTGCGCACTCTGCTGCGCGGGCGCACAGCCGTGATCATCGCCCACCGCCTTTCCACTGTCGAGATCGCGGACCGGGTGCTGGTCATCGACGACGGCCGGGTGGTTGAGGACGGCGCGCCGTCAGAGCTGCGGCGGCGGGCGGGACGCTATGGCGATCTACACCGCGCGTGGGTGAAATCGCTGGCTTAGGACCTCACCGAGGCCCGGGACGCAACCGCCAGCAGAGCCATCTCCTCTAGATGTCCCCACGTGTGAGCGAAGCACGCGATGCTCATCACCGCCCACACAGGGCGCCCGGCGGTCCAGGCGATCGCCTTCAGGTTCGCGGGATAGTTGTACGCGGAGTGGTTGGTCACGTGCTCGATCACCTTGCTTTCGGCTTCGAGGGCCTCGTCGGTGATGCTCTTGAGCCAGTGATTCGTGGAAGTGCGGGACGCGTCGGCGTACTCCACGACCTCATCCGGCGCGACCAGTGCGGCCAGCTCGTCGGCCTGCGCCAGCGAATAGCCCACGCCGGTGCTCTGGCGAGCCCACGCCTTCGACGCCCACGGCTCGCTCTCGATCAGCTCGGGCTCGCCGCGGATGCTCATCTGGACTGAAGAATCGAGGACGCGGGCAACGTGCCACAAGGTGAAGGCCGGGACGTTGGTGGTGGGTGCGGCTCGCCGCAGCCAGTCCTCGGGCTCCAACCGGCCGACGATGTCGTGGAGGAGGAAGTTGACTGCATTCAGCTGCCCGGCGAGGAGCCGCGTGGCCTGCACGGCCGCAGTCTACTTCGGACTCTTTATCGGGCGGTGCTCACGTCGAGATAGAAGCGGCGCCAACCGACCGTCTCGAAACCAAGGCGGGCCAGGATCGGCGCTGACATCTCGCCGCCCCAGACGCAGAGGCCACTCACTCCTGAGCGGCGGGCGATCTCGAGACGGGCGGCGACCAGCGCGCGGTAGACGCCGCGGCCGCGGAACTTCGGCCGCACCGAGCCTCCGCTGATGGTGGCGCCCCCCGGAGGGAACAGGGTCATCCCACCGGCGCCCGCCGGCTCGCCATCGACGGTCGCGAGCAGGAGATGGCGGTTGCCTGCGGCGAGGAAGTTGAGGCGGCGCCGATCCTGCATCGCGATGAGCTCAGGGTCGTCGCCTAGGGCAACCGCCATGAATGCTTCGGCGGCCGCAGCGTCCGCGCGCCTGAAGGTGGCGAGGTCGGCCAGGGCGTCATGGATCGCAAGCCCCGGGATCGCCGGAGCGTCCATCGGGGCATCGACGGGCAGCACCATGACCGCGGACTCGACACCGTGCGGATCCGGGCGGATGCCGTGCGCCTCCAGGTGGTCCGCGAAGTCGGGCGGCTCCGTTCCAGGGTCGAGAATCCACATCACCGGAACGTGGCGTGGCGCGATCGTCGCGCGCGCCTCGCGGATGACGTCACCCGCTTCGTCCGCCCGGCACCGGATCCAAGAGACGCTGTTAGGCCCGGGAATCGGAAAGTCCGGCTGGAGCGTGACCCGGTAGCGCGGCGTGACGATGACCTCGATCCCAGGAGCGGCCGGCTGGCGGAGGTTGTTGGCGAAGTCGACGAGCCCCTGCGATACTGCCGGCATGGCTACATTGTCGCGAGCCTTGCGCCGCCGGGACCTCATCCGCGTGGCCGCCATATTGCTCGGCCTCGCGGTGGCAACCCTGCTGGTGGGTTATGCGGTTGCAGTGGCGAGCTCGCAGGCCACTCCCGGCGGGGTCGTTTCCGCGCTGGCTCTGCTCGTAATTGCCGGTTCCGGGCTCCTGTATGCTTGGCGCCTTGGAGCCGGCGGCATCGTCGACTAGCCGGTAGAAACCACACTCAGCAACCACGGAGTGCCGATGGACTCCCTCCACACGATTGGCTTCTACGTGTCCGCCGCGGTCTCGCTCGGTGGCGGGCTGCTCGTGGCGTTTCTGCCTGGACGCGGCCCGCGTGGCATCGCCCTGGCGGCCGCCGGCGCTGGGATCGCCGGCCTCTACGTGTCGCTCTCGGCAGGGTTTTCGGGACTGGTCGCGCTCGTCTGCTTTGCCGGTTGCGCGCTGCTGCTGGCGGCGCCCACGTATCGGGTGATGGACATCACCGTGGCCGGCGCCTGGCGCCAGCTTGGAGCTCTCGCCGCCGGCGGGTTGCTATCCGTCTTGTGCTTCGCAGCCTGGCGTGGTGATTTCGTTCACGCGACCTTCTATGGCGGCGCGATCAACAGCGCGTCAGTCGGCCGGCTCCTCTTCGCACATGACGCGCTGGCGACCGAGGCCGTGGGCGCGCTGGTGCTCGTCGCCCTTGTTGGCGCGACCGCCGCGTGGCGCCAGCGAGACCGCGGACGATGAGCGCCGGGCTCGTCTCGGTTCTGTTCGTCGCCGTGGCCCTCGTCGCGGTCGGCGCCTTCATCGCCTCCTGGAAGAAGGATCTGACGGCCGCGCTGGCCGGCCTGCCACTGATGTTCGGGGGAGCAGGGGTCGCGTTCGCCGGCGCCGCGAGGTTCGCGACACCAGGCGGGCCGCCTGCCTTCGGCCAGGAGGTCGCGGCCCTGGTGGCCGTCGCGGCGCTCGCGCTGGTGGCGCTCGGTGTCGGGATCGCCGGCCGGGGGACCTCTCGCTGAACCCCCTTCTCGTCGCAGCGCAGATCGCAACTGCGGCATCCGGCGCTGCCTCCGGTTCCCGTCCGTCCGGCTTCACGTTCGACCCGGCGACGACGCTTGGGTGGGCGGTGCCGCTCATCGTCCTCGCGCCGCTGGCCGCGTTCGTAATCGCCGTGTCGAGCGTTCGCACGCGCCGATCATCGGCAAACCTGGCGATGATCGGGGTCGTCACCTCGATGCTCGCCACGCTTCTCGTCGGCTGGGGACTGGCCAGGAAAACCGCGCCTTTCCTTGCCACCTATCAGTACATCAACCTGCCGGTCGCATTCAGCGGACCGAGCAGGTTCCAGGGCTTCGGAATCGACATCGTGCTGCGCGTCGACCACATCACGGTCGCGGCGCTGTTCGCGATCGAGCTCTGCATCCTTGGCGCCCTGGGTTGGCACCAGGTCATGGGCCGATCGGAGCCTGGGCCGGCGCGATTCCACGCGCTGGTCAGCGTCCTGATGTTCGGAAGTGCAGGTGCGCTGGTCAGCTGGGACCTTGCGGAGCTGCTGACGTTCTGGGGTCTTGCCGCGGGCGCGACATACCTCCTCCTCGCGCATCGCTGGGGCCAGGAAGAGGCGGCGATTCGAGCCAGGGTCGCGCTCGCGTTGCCCTTCGCCACCGACCTGTCACTGCTGTGCGGAGTGGCGTGGCTTTATGCGCGATACGGCGTGCAGAACCTCAGCACGCTGGTGCCGATCCTCCACACCAACCCAGGTTGGACGGTGCGTTCGCTCGTGGTCGCCTCGATCCTTCTATTTGTCGGCGTCGCCGGCCGCCTTGCATTGTGGCCTCTGCAGTCGTGGTTGACACGAACCTCAGTCACGGCGCCACCGGCCGCCTCGGCCATGGCCCAGGCGGTCTGGTCGATCCTGGCGATCGTCGTTCTGTACCGGGTGATGCCGATCATCGTGGCGTCAAACTCGCAGACTCTGAAGGGGCTGGTATATGCCTGCGCAGCAGCAGCGGTTGCGGCGCCACTGCTCTCCCTGGTTGGTAACGAGCCCCGGCGCGTCATCACCCTTCTCGGGTGTGGTGTGGCTGCGGTGGGCGCGGCGATCGTCATCCGTGGTTTCCAGACCCCCAACGCGACGTTTGCCATCGCCGGGATCGCATGCGTGCTCGCCGCCGCACCGGCACGTGCGGCCGCGTTGCTCGCAGCCTCGGCGATCGCAAGCGCGATGCGAACCGATGACATGGCCGAGATGGGTGATGCCTGGGCCCGCATGCGCACGAGCGCCTCGGCGCTGCTGCTCGCCGGTGTCGTGCTTGCCCTCAGTCCCCTCGGCGCGCTGGCCTTTGGGGTCAGCTCTCGTGCCGGCGTTGGACTCGCCCTCGGCGAAGGCGTGCTGCTCGTCTCGATCGGCGCCCTCCGGGTCTATCTGGCCACTGCCACCGGGCCGCTGCGCCGCCGGCGCGCTTTCGAGCCGGACCGGGTGCGTGAGGCGGCGCGCGCCTCTCTGGGCTGGCCCTTCTTACTGGTGGTGGGCGGTGGCGCGCTTCTGGTCGCCTCACAGATTCGGGGCTGGCTGGATTTCCTCGACGGGAACAAGCATCCAGGACCCACTGCCGGTGTATTCGTCATCTGGTTGGCGGTCGCGCTGATCGGGTTCGCAGTCGTGACGGTCGCCTATATACGGGACAAGGACGGGGCGCTCAGGGCGTCAGAACTTGGCGGCGTGTGGCTGAGGCGGCTCTCTTATGCAGGCTCGAGAAACTTTGATCGCTTCATAGTCGCGCCCGTGACCCTGATCGCCCTGCGCATCGGCGAGCGCTGGCTGCCGGCAGGCGATGGGAGAGTGGTGAGCGCGCTCGACGCCACCGGTCGGCTTGTGGTTGCGGGCGCCCGGCTGCCCGTGGTGCCGGTTGCGATCGTGATCGCGGTCATTCTCACGGTGGTCGTGGGATTGGTTTCCCCCGGGGTGTTGCGGTGATCCTGCTGACGATCGCCGCGGCGAGCCCGTCACCAGCGCCGACCGTTCCGGGCGCGGGCATCTTCACATCGCCGTTGCTGCTGAGCCTGTTGATCTGGGTCCCCGTCGCCGCCGCAATCGCGGTCGCGATATTGCCCAATCCGCGCGGTCGCTACGACGTGCTCATGAAGCAGATTGCGTTCTTCACCAACCTCGGCCTGGTCTTCATCCTCTTCGTCGCATACAACCAGTTCCAGGCGTTCCTTCCCACCGCACAGCTCGAAGAGAAACAGCCCTGGCTTCAGCTGATCGGCGCGAGCTATCACCTCGGCGTCGACGGGCCTGGGATGGTGGTGCTCGTCCTGTCTGGGCTGATCGGAATCATCTCGGTCCTTGCCTCTCTCGGTGTGCGTGAACGAGTCCGGTCTTATTTCGTCCTTCTGCTTCTGACACAGTCCGCCGTCAACGGGGCGATCGTGGCCAGGGACATGTTCGTCCTCATCCTTTTCTGGACCGCGGCGGCGGTGCCCATCGCGATCCTGATCCTTGGCTGGGGTGGTCCTCGCCGCCACGCCGCGGCCTGGCGGCTTGTCGGTTACTGGGGGCTCGGCACGGCAGCGTTGGTGGTCGGGACAATGACGCTCTACGCCGCGGCCGGCGGCTCGTCCTTCGACATGGACGTTCTGCTGAAGGCCACGATCAGCCCGCGCATCCAGCTCGTCGTGGCTCTCGCGATGATCGTCGCCGCCGCAACGCGGCTGCCGCTCTTCCCGCTGCACGGCTGGGCACGTGACGTCTACTCGGAGGCGCCGGTCGGCGTGACTGTGGTCGTGGCCGGGAGCGCTGCTCGGCTGGGCGCATACCTTCTATTACGTGTAGTCATCGCCGCAGAGCCGGCGGCTGCTCACCTGTTGTCTCCGTTGCTGGCCGCGCTGGCGGCGCTGACGGTCGGCTATGCCGGCCTGGCGGCGCTTCGAACCATCGACCTCCGCCAGGCCGGCGCGTATCTGTCGATGATCCCCGGCGGGATCACGATGCTCGGTCTCGCAGCTCTCTCGCCGCTTGCGATCGCGGGCTCGGTGCTGTCGTTGTTCACCGGAGGTATGGCGGCGGCGCTCATCGTCGGGGCGTGCGCAACCCTTTCCGACCGCGCCCAATCCCGCAGCCTGCACGTGCTGGGCGGCCTGGCTTCACGCATGCCGATCCTGGCCTGGCTGCTGACGATTGGCGGATTGGCCGTGCTCGGGATGCCGCTGCTCGGGACTTTCCTCGCGCAGCTGCTGACGTTCTTCGGCTCATTCAAAAATCAGCCGATCGGGGCTTTCGCTGTCGCGGCTGGGCTCGCCGTCGCCGCGGTAGCGCTGGCGTCGCTGTACCGCCGCGTGTTGTTCGGGTCGCCCAACCCCGATGCGCCCGGAGTGTCAGACGCCTCGCTTGGCGAGACGTGGTACCTGTCTCTGCTGGCGGGAGCCCTGCTCTGGATCGGGCTGTTTCCCGGCGGCCCCAAGCTGCCGGGAACGGACACACCGCTGTTCGACCAGGGCCTGGTCAACGTGATGGCTGCGGGGATCAGCGACATCGCATCGCCCTATGCCGGGGCGAACCCGACGCCGGCGCCATGAACGTGAAAACTCTCGTCCTGGTGCCCGAGGCGCTTGTTGTGGCGACTGCGGTCGTCCTTCTAATTGGCGCAAGGTTCGGCTGGTTCAGGCCGGGTACCAGGCGCTACCTGCCGGCCGCCGCCGCTGCGGTCGCCCTCGTCGCGCTTGCGATCGAGCTCTGGGCCGGCGCCACCCTGAGCACGTACTTGGGGGGAGGCCTGGTCCAGGACCGCTTCGCACTCTTCGCCAAGGCGGCGACGCTGCTGGCCGTGGCCATCGTCCTGGCCGTCGTCGACTGGACGGCGGAGGATTCGCTGTCGATCGGGCTCGCCATGCCCTTGCTTGCCGCCTTTGGCGTGATGGTCGCCGCGTCCGCAGGTGACCTCGTCGCGCTGTGGGCAGGGCTCGAACTCGCGGCGGCCGCCGGTGTTGTCATGGTCTCTCTGCGGCGACCTGACCTCGCTCTCCGCCTGCTGGTCAGTGGCGGCGTCGCAAGCTCGTTGCTCTTGATCGGGCTTGCGTTCCTCTACGCGACGGTCGGGACCCCGGACCTCACGGCGATGCGCGAAGTTCTGTTCAATGGCACCCCGACGATCGCCCTTGCCCTCCCGCTGTTTCTCGCGATCAGCGGCCTCGCGCTCCGTGCGACGCTTGCGCCCTTTCACCTCGCGGGGATTCCGGCCAGCCTCGGGGCCTCTCCTCTCGGAGCGGGGCTGGTGCTTGGCCTTGTCGCGGCCGCGGCGGCGGTCGTGGCGATCAAGCTGGCTGCCGTGTTGACCCCGATCCCGACCGTATATTCGTCCTACCTCGAGGTGCTCGCGGCCGTGGCCATGGTCGGAGGTGGCGCGGCGGCCCTGGTGGTTCGATCGCCTCGGGCGCGGATCGCCTACCTCGCCGCAGGTCAGATCGGATGGGTCGCGGCCGGGTTGGTGACTCACTACCGCGCCGGGCTCGCCGGCTCGCTGTTCCTGCTCGGAGCTTTCGCGGTGGCGGCGACGTGCGCCCCAGCGGTGATGGGCCGGGCTGATGGCGGCGAGCCGGCCCTGGCCGGTATGGGCGTGCTTCGCCCGGCAAGAGCGGCCGGCCTGGCCTTGGCCATGCTCTCGCTGGCCGGAGCGCCTCCCCTCGCCGGGTTCTTCGGCGAGTTCGCCGTCGGGGCGGCCCTGGCCCAGAGCGGGCACTTCGGCCTGCTTGCGCTCGGGATCCTGGGCTCCTTGCTGAGCCTGGCCGCCGCCGTGGGCACGCTTCGGCTGATCTACATCCATAGCCCCCTGGAGGAGGCCCGGCGCGGGGCGGCGCTTCCCGTCCTCACGCGGCTTTCCACGCTCGGAGCGGTCGCCTTCTGCGTCGTGATCGCAGCCTACGGCCTGCTTTCGAACCCGATCCTGGGCCTGGCCGGCCAGGGAGCAGAAGCGCTGGGACTGCGGTAAGCTCCCCGCTACCAGTCGCAGCACGCGTCGTACTAAACGTCCTGGAGGTCCCGCCTGACCTTGGCTTCCCGCAAGGGCGCGCCCGCGGCGCGTAACCGCCGTCGTCGGTCCCGCACCCGGCCGCGCCGCAACCACAAGCGCCGATCGCATCACTGGCTCATGCGAATCGGGCTCTTGAGCCTGATCGTGCTCTCCAGCACCGGTCTGGTCGGCACGGCCGGCGTTCTCGGGGTGGTCGACTATTTCGCGGGAGACCTGCCGTCGATCGAATCGCTGCAGTCGACCAAGCTCACGCAGACGACCCGCATCTTCGACCGCAACGGAAACCTGATCGAAGCGCTGTACCACGAGAACCGCACTGTGGTCCCGCTGAGCAAAGTCAGCACCAAGCTCCAGCGCGCGACCATCGCCACCGAGGACCGAACGTTCTACTCGAACTCCGGCGTGGACTATCGCCGGCTGTTGATCGCAATCGCGTACGACCTCACGCACCATTCGGGGACCCTGGGCGGCTCGACGATCACCCAGCAGGTCGTGAAGAACGACGTCCTCGACACCGAGGAGGCGCAGAGCCGGACGGTGAGCCGCAAATTCCGCGAGCTGTTGCTGGCGGAGGAGCTCGAGCGCAGGTACTCGAAGCAGCAGATCCTCGAGCTCTACCTGAACACGATCAGCTACGGCAACGGCGCGTACGGCGCCGAGGCTGCGGCCCAGACGTACTTCCAGGTGCACGCGAGCGACCTGACGTGGGGGCAGGCGAGCTTTCTCGCCGGGTTGCCGCAAGCGCCGTCCGATTACGACCCTTTCGGCTCTCCCGAGCAGCTGGCCGCCGCGAAGTGGCGGTGGCGCGGGGTGCTCGACGGCATGGTGACGGTCGGCGACTTGAGCAGGACCGAGGCGGACACGCTCTACAAGAGCGACATGATCGACAAGATGGTCGCGGCGCACAAAGCCCTGCCCGCGGCGCACAGCCCGCTGACCGCCCACTTCGTCGACTACATCGAGCGGTACATCACGCAGCGCTACGGCGAGAAGGCCCTGTACGAGGGTGGCCTTCGAATCACGACGACGCTTGACCTCGCCACCCAGTCGCTGGCGGACAAGTGGGTGAAGGCCGGCGTGAACACATACGCGAAGAGAAGCGTGAACACGGGGGCGATGCTGGTGATGAATCCGGCCGACGGCGAGATCCTGGCCATGGTCGGCAGCGCCGATTACAACAACGCAGCGATTCGCGGTCAGATCAACCTGACCGGCGTCGACAAGCTCGGCTGGCGTGGCGTCGGGTCCTCGTTCAAGATCTATACGTACGCGGCGGCGCTGCAGGCCGGGCTGGTGACGCCGGCCACGCTGACCAACGACGAGACCGGGGTCATCGGCGGCCATACGTTCAACGATTGGGACGGAAAGCACGAGGGATGGATCACTCTGCGGACCGCGCTCGCGCAGTCACGCAACCTGCCGGCGCTCTGGACGTACCGACACGAAGGGGGAGCGCGAGTCATCTCTCTGATGCACAACCTCGGCGTTACGGCAGCGATCGAGAATCCCGAAGGTGTTGCGACGACACTCGGCCACGACCCGATATCGATGGCGGAGCATCTCGCCGCCTACTCGGCATTCGACAACGGCGGGTACAAGATCGGGCCGCACCCCGTGCTGCGCGTCACTGATGCGGAGGGGAAGGTGCTGGAGGCGTTCGATGCGTCCGCCGGTCGCGCCCAGGTCGTGAGCCCCGAGCTCGGCTACATGATGACCGACCTCTTGCGCGGGCCCGTCAAGCTCTCGCTGGGCGCCGCATTCGCTGCGAAACCGGTCGCCGGCAAGTCGGGGACCACCGAGGCCTACACCGGGTCGATCTTCATCGGCTACACGCCGAACCTCGCGGTCGCCGCGTCTCTGATGCACATCGACGACGGGCCCACGTGCAAGTCGGGTTTCGCGTATCTCGCCACCAACTTCCCTCCATCAGGCTGGCAGTGCCCGACTTCGGTCCTGTTCGGCGAGAACGTCGGCCAGTCGGTGTGGAGGCCCTTCCTCGAGGAGTACTACACGACGCACCAGTGGCCGGCGATGTGGGTGCAGCCGCCGGGCGTGGTCACTCGCCAGGTGTGCACGTACGACGGCGGCTACGTCTCGAGCGGGGGCTTCAACGAGATCTTCCTCAAAGGCATCGGAGAGCCGAACTATCCGTGCGGCGCCAACCCGCACCCCGGCGCTGCGCCGTACGTCCCGCCGGCTCCCAGCCCATCTGCGTCTCCGACTCCTTCGCCACACTAGGAGCCGTGCGGCTCAACAAGGTCGGGATCACTGGCGGCGTGGTCTTCATGTGCCTGGGCTTGTCATGGGTATGGCTCGCGCAGCCGCCGGCTCCGCCGTTGCTGCTGGTGGCGTGGTTCGCTGTGGTTGCAGCCGCCGAATGCTTCATACCTGGAGAGGCGAACCAGGTCACTCTGGCCAGGGCGCACCTGGCCGCGCCGGCGCTCGTCTACGCCTTGGTCGCAGCGTTCGGTCCGCTCGCCGTGGTCCTGGCGGTCGCGGGTCTGACCGACCTCGTCGACGGCACCGTCGCACGCCGTTTCGTCAGGCCGTCGACGCTTGGCGGTGGACTGGACCCGATCGTGGACGGCGTGCTGCTCGGGGCGGTCGCGCTGGGCCTCGCGTTCGGCGGAATCTTTCCGTTGTGGCTGGCGGCCGTCATCGTTGCTCGCTACTTGCTGCCGGCCGTCGGCGGGTTGGTCCTGATCTCCCTGCACCGAAGGCCGGAGCTCCGCCACACGGTGAGCGGGCAGGTCTCGACGTCGCTGATCATCGTGCTCGTCGGCGGCATCTGCCTGTTCCGGTTCATGAACCAGGACGCGACCAACGTCGTCATCGGCGCTGAGATCGCGATTCCCATCGCGACGCTGGCCACGTTCGTGCACCTGGGATGGGCGGCCCGCCGGCCGGTCGTCGCGCCCGAGCCCGGGTAAGATGGTCTGCGGTCGCGCTAAGTGGGGTGCTGGCGGTACCCTGCACCGGCAATCCGCCTTAGCCGGACCGAATTCCCGCGCTGAGGT
>Ga0137409_10006583_pt1 | contig 12043 bp, 7 predicted proteins | sample CZODoug1_16funga_FD_122059 | JGI IMG/M metagenome (GOLD analysis project Ga0137409, IMG submission 122059) | Vadose zone soil fungal communities from Angelo Coast Range Reserve, California, USA - CZODoug1_16fungal (Hybrid Assembly) | ecosystem: Environmental > Terrestrial > Soil > Vadose zone... | reverse complement strand
CGCGCGCCGCCTGCGTGTGCTCGTCGCGGAAGACAACCCGGTGAACCAGAAGCTCGCGCAGCATCTCCTCGAGCGCCGAGGTCACACGCCCGTCCTCGTCACCAACGGGCGCGACGCCATCGACGCGTTGCAGCACAACGACTTCGACCTGGTGCTGATGGATCTGCAGATGCCGGAGATGGACGGCTTCGAGGCGACCGCCGCGATACGAGCGCGGGAGCGCCACGCGCGCCTCCCGCGCGTGCCGATCGTGGCGCTCACCGCCCACGCGATGCAGGGCGACCGTCAACGGTGCATGGACGCGGATATGGACGGCTACGTTTCCAAGCCAATCAAACCGGTCGAGCTCTTCGAGGTCATCGACCGGGTGATGGCCGCGGCGTCCTCTCCCGCTCTCGCCTGAGCGGCCCGGGGATCGTCAGCCCTCCCCCTCACGACAGCCACGACGTGCCAGACGTCGTGGCTGCGCGGATTCGTGGTGAACTGCGACTATCGGGAACCGGCCCTCGGCATCGCGAACCGAGCATCGTCGACCGTGTTATCCACCGCCACCGTGTCCATGTTGTAGACCAGGATGGTCTCGCGTGGTCCGTTGTTGGTCCACTTCGTCGGGAACCGCACGCCGCCGGCGATCTTGTAATCGTCGTAGTCGATCCGGAACTGGTGGCAGCAGAAGTACGACGGCTGCTGCCAGGCGACGCTGAGGAGCAGTCCGGAATCGCGATCGAGGTAGAGCGACCTTTTCCTGGCCCGTGACTCTCAGGTTCGTCAGGAACGCCTTGAAGTCGGCCGGGTTGAGCACGGCCTGTTCCAGGCGGTTGGCTTCCCGCACGTCGGCCCGCATGGCGAGCGCATCGGCATTGGCTGCCCTGGTCCAACCCGAGGCACCGGCGTAGGTCGTGACCGCATCGCCGTTGATGTTGTGCTGCACCGTCATCCGGTTGTTGCCCTTGACGTAGATGTCGAACGGCGTCACCGACGTGACCGCGCGCTCGGTGTGCACTTCGTCGAGGTGCGCGAGGTTCGTCACCGAGCCCTTCATCACGCGGCCGCTCGCCCTCGACAGGTTCATGGCGCCGCCAATCGCGTTGACCGCGTTGTTGATCAACTGGTCCGCCGTCGGTGCCATGGTGCCGGTGTTGAGGGCCAGGACTGCCGCGATCGGCATCATGGTCTCTTCACGCGTCAGCTGGTCGTTATACGGGACGACCGCGCCTGGCTTGGTGTGGCCCTGGTGGCACGTGAAGCACGTCACGCGATTGGTGCCGTTGAACATCGTCCTGTTGATGTCCTGCGTCATCGTAATCATGCGGCGGGCGATGGCCTTCTGCGGCTTGGTGTCGAGCTCGCGTTTGGCGCCGTCGTTGTCGTGGCAGTAGTTGCAGTGGACGCCGAGCGAGATCTCCATCAGCTGCATCGACGGCTGCATCAGCTCCGCCGGCAATCCTTTGAGCACCTGGACGTTCTTGAAGAACGTGTCGGTCTTGTCGTTGCCGCCGGCCGTTTTCAGGCGGGACAATCGTCGCGATCGATTGCGCCGCGTCGTTGAGAGTCTGCGCGGTGCTGGACTTTGCTAGACTGGTCGGGCATCAGAAATCGAGCGGCATCGCGCTGTGCTTCCTGTTCATACCCGAGTATTGGGCTCGCTGGTCCTCGTGAGGCTGCCGCCAACATGGACAAGCGGACAACGGGACTAACGCGACGAGCCTTGCTGGTCGGCGCGTCTGCCGGCATCGGCGCGCTGGTCGGGCGGCAGTATGGGTCGCCCACGAGCCATCCGGGCCCGCCGTTTCCGGCCGCAAACGCCGAGTCGGCCGCGAGCCCTGGGACAGTACTGAACGACGCGAGTGAATTGTCGCCGACACCGATCGCGTCTCACCTGACGATTACCGACGCTCCACGAACCGCGACAGTCGAGCGAATTCGCTCCGCCATCGCCGAGGCGCGCGCGGCCGGCCGGCCCTTCATCGCAAGCACCGCGCGCCATTCCATGGGCGGCCAGAGCCTGGCGCGCAACGGCACTGTCGTGACGCTCGATCAAGACTGGCTCGAGGCCGATCAGGCGCGCAAGGTGTACCGAGTCGCCGCCGGGGCACGGTGGTCGGTGATCCGCCGGCAACGACGACGTGATGGTGACCATCACCGTGCCCCAGGACTCGGATGCGCGCGTCCAGCACGCTGTGGTACTCATGCGAATGAAGCGCGACGGCTTTCCGAGCGACCGATTGCTCGTGAACGTGAACGTGCCCGACCTCGCGCCGTTGCTCAACGCCCTTCCACTTGGGGATCCCGGCATCGAGCATGTCTTCGACTACTGAGCTGAACCCGACACGTCCATCGCCTATAGCCTTTCCGCGGGAGCGGATCAGATTCAGGATTCATTGACGCAGACGCCGCGCCTCGCCAAGTGGGCGATCTTTCTCGCCGCCACTGCTCTCGTCGTGTATCTCTGCGCCGTCATCCTGCGTCCGTTCGTCAACGTCATCGCGTGGGCGATCGTTCTGGCCATCACCTTCTATCCCGTTCACCAGTACTTCACCCGCAGGACCGGACGCCTCGCGCTCAGCGCGCTGATGAGCAGCGTCCTCGTGATTATCGTGTTTCTCATTCCGTTTCTATTCGTCGCCGGCCTCGCGATCAACCAGTTCATCGCGCTCGCCACTTCTCTGCAGCAACAGTTCACCGACAGCACCGGCATCGCCGCCGGCGATCCCGTGGCGAGGATCGACGCGTGGCTGACCAGTCACCTCGGGGTCAACACCATCGCCGTCGTCGCATGGGTCAGGCAGCACGCGAACGAGCTCGCCACGCTCGCGGCGCAGTACACCGTCTCCATCGCCGCCAGCGTAACGGGGGCGGTCGTGTCGTTTGTGTTCATCATCTTCGCGATGTTCCTGCTGTTCCGCGACGGCGATCGCATGGTGGCGCGGATCCCGGATTTTCTTCCGTTCGACCGTGAGCGGAGCGAGGCGATGCTCCTGAGAATCCGCGACGTGATTCATGGCGGAGTCTACGGCATCGTGGTCATCGCGATCATTCAGGGGATGCTGTGCGGAGCGATGTTCTGGGCGCTCGGCATTCCGTCGGCGGCCCTGTGGGGTATGGTGACCGTCCTGACGAGCGTGCTGCCGCTCGTCGGCGCTGCCGTCGTGTGGGGGCCCGGCGCGCTGTATCTCTTCGCTATCGGGCACTGGTGGCAGGCACTGGTACTCGCCGCATGGGGAGCGTTGGTCATCAGCAGCGTCGACAATTTTCTGAGGCCGAGACTGGTCGGAGGCAAGGTCGGTCTGAGCGAGCTGGTGATGTTCTTCGCGGTTCTCGGTGGCCTGCAGGCCTTCGGCGTGTTGGGCATCGTCCTTGGGCCCGTCGTGTTTGCGGTTGCGGCGTCGATCCTTCAGGTGTTGAGCGCCCCGGAACGCTAGCCGGTCATCAAGCGGCGAAGTCGATCTCGAGAAGGGTCCTCATCCGCTAAAGCCCTTCGAACGTCACGCCGATAACAATTAGCCAGCTTATCGACGAGCGAGGGCGCCGATTCATCGGCAATGGTTTACGAGACTGAGGGAGCACGAATGTCCGACGCGTTCTTCGACAAACTCTTCGGGGATTCGGAGCCGGGCCACCTGGGAACCGGCTGGATGAGCGGCACGTCGTCCATCTTTTTCGGCTTGCTCGGCTTCGGCGGCGCGCTGTGTCTGCATTTTCCCGGGCTGCTCACGCTTCCCGATGCGCGCGCTCACTATCCCATGACGATCATCCGGCTGCTGATTCAGGGATCCATCGTCCTGGCGATCGTGCTGGGTGCCATCTCGGGCCTCCTGCGGCAGCGCAAGGTACTGGCCGTCACCGGTGTGTCGCTGGGACTTCTGGCGGCGATCATCGGCGGCGGAAGTACGCCGCTGCCGGACGAAGTCCACACGAGATTCGGCCTCGGTCTGGATTGGTTTCTGCTGGATCTGTTCGTGATGACGGTCGTCTTCCTGCCGGTGGAACGATTCTGGCCGCTACATCCGGACCAGAAGACGTTTCGGCCTCAATGGACGACGGACCTTTTCTACTTTGTGGCCACGCATCTGCCCGCACAGCTCATCACTCTTGGGATGGTGATCCCGGCCAGCTACGCGTCCAGGTGGCTGGCGATCCCAGGGCTTGCACAAACGGTGGGGAACCTGCCGTTTCTCATCCAGCTTCCGCTGGCGATTGTCGTCGCGGATCTCTCGCAGTACGCCACGCACCGGGCGTTTCACACGATTCCATTCCTGTGGCGCTTTCATGCGATCCATCACTCCATCGAGACGATGGATTGGGTGGCCGGATCGCGCTCGCACTACGTGGACATCCTGCTGACGCGCGGGCTGATCCTCATCCCGATGACGATCTTCGGTTTCTCGCAGGCCACGTTGGCCGGTTATCTCGTCTTCGTGTCCTTTCACGCCACGTTCTGCCACACCGACTTTCGACCGCGGACGATCTGGCTGGAGCCGTACTTCGTGACCGTGCGCTATCACCACTGGCATCACGCGGCGGATAAGGAGGCGGTGGATGTCAACTTCGCCATCCATCTCCCGCTCATCGATCGCCTGTTCGGAACCTACCATCTTCCGAAAGACGCCTGGCCGAAACGCTACGGCCTGGTCGGCGGCTCGGTCCCGCAAGGCTTCTTCGCGCAGTTGCTCGCGCCGTTCACGCGAGACACGGCGTAGCTAGAGTGTGAGCTCCGCCAGCGCCACATCGCCTGGCTTGTTCGCGCCGGTCCCGGACGGCTTGACGAGCCCCAGTGCGCTCATGGCCCGGACCGTCATGTAACCGAAGTCGAACTCGCCAGGACCGTGAGTCGTGCGGAGCAGGTGAGGATAGTGGTGATGGTTGTTCTGCCAGCAGGCGCTGAACGTCGCCATCACCGGCAGCCAGTCGCCGATGTTCATCGCGTTGTCATCCGGATCGTCGTAGCGCCGCGTGCCCCAGCGGCGATCGTGCGTCCAGTAGTTCTGCACCAGATTCACCCACAGCGCGAACACCCGACTGCCCGACCACACGCCGATGGCGAATGTCCAGTCGCGGACGAACAACCACAGGAGACCGCAGCTCAACACCGGTGAGATCGCCGCGAACAGCGGATGCGACACCAGACGGAACGGCCACGTTTTCAGAATGTCGTCGGTGGCCACGTTCATCGTGCATGGGTAGGGCAACAGACAGAGGTACAGCGTTTTCCAGAAACCGTCGTCGTCGAGCTTGTTCGGATCGCCGGGGTGGTCCGCGAATCGATGATGCAACCGGTGACGATTGACCCAGCTCACCGGATCGACGTAGACGCCGACGGTGTTGTTGACCAGCGCCAGTCCTTTGATGAACCACTCCTTGTAGTCCAACGCGCCGTGCGCGATGCCCATGTGCATCACGTCGGACAGATAGACCCCGCCAAGGAACCAGAACGCCAGCAAATAGCCGAACCCGATCGCCATGCCCCACCATGGCCCGATCGAGTGCGGCGCTAGCCACGCTGATAACACCAGCTGAAACCCCAGCGCCGCATATCCGAGGACGTTGTAGATTTTCATGCGTGCGATGTACCAGACGCGCAGAAGGAAGTCAACGCTCCCTTGACATCGCGGTGTCACGATCAATCGGTGCGCAGCGCGGCGAGCGGGTCCGCGCGGCTGGCGCGCCGCGCAGGCAGATAGGCAGCCAGCCAGATCCAGATCTCCGCCAGATGACGCTTTTTTGCGTGTAACTTCGGTAATTTTGTTATCTTCACTCGGAGCGACATGGAAACCAACGCCGGGGTCGAAACTCGGCCGCGTGACAAGCTCAAGAGCGACACGATTGTCGTCGGCATTGATGTCGGCTCGACCACTGTCAAAGCTGTCGTCGTGGATCCGTCCACGACGGAGATTCTCTGGGCCGACTACCAGCGCCACGAGACGCGGCAGGCGGAGAAGACCCTGGAATTGCTCGTGGCGATCGGCGGCGAGTTCCACGACATCCCACGCGAACACATCCGGATCTTCATCACCGGGTCGGGATCGGGCCCATTGCGCGAGCCGATCGGCGCGCGCTTCGTCCAGGAAGTCAACGCCGTCACGATGGCGGTCGACCATCTGCATCCCGACGTGCGCGCGGTGATCGAGCTCGGCGGCCAGGACGCGAAGATCATCCTGTTTCAGGAGCAGGACAAGACCGGCGACAAGCGGGCGATCGCCTCGATGAACGACAAGTGCGCGTCTGGCACGGGTGCCACGATCGACAAGTGCATGATCAAGGCGGGCATGGACCCCGATGATGCCTGCCGGCTGCAGTGGGATCCGTCGAAGCTCCACCACGTGGCCGCCAAATGCGGCGTCTTTGCCGAGACGGACATCGTCAACCTCGTCAAGTCCGGGATTCCCGCGAACGAGATCCTCTGCTCGCTGGCCGATGCGATCGTTTCCCAGAACCTCTCCGTGCTCACGCGCGGCAACACGCTGAAACCGCGCGTCCTCCTGCTCGGCGGACCCAACACCTACCTCCCGTTCCTTCAGTCGTGCTGGCGCCAGCGCATCCCCGAGGTCTGGGAAACCCGCGGGTTGGACTGGCCGAAGGACGTACCCGTCGAGGAACTGATTTTTGTTCCGAAGGACGCGCAGTACTACGCCGCTTTGGGTGCCACCATCTACGGACTCCACGAACCGGCCGATGTCGGCCTCTACCGCGGGCTGGATCCGCTCAAGACGTTCATCGCCGACGGCCGCCAGGCCGCGCTGGGCGCCAGGGCCGGCCCGCCGCTTGTCTCGACTGACGCCGAGCTCGTCGCATTCCGCCAGGAATATGCGATCCCCACGTTTGTCGAGGCGACCCTCGAGCGCGGCCAGGTCGTCCGCGGTGTCATTGGTCTGGACGGTGGCTCGACGTCCTCGAAGGCGGTGCTCATGGACGAGGAGGGGCATCTCCTCACCAAGCAATACCAACTCTCGAAGGGCAATCCGATCGCGGACACCAAGGAGTTGCTCGCCAAGATCCGGAGCTTCGTCCACGACCGGCACGCGACATTGAAAGTCGTCGGTTTCGGCGCGACCGGCTATGCGGCCGACGTCCTCGAGGAGTCGCTGCGCGCCGACGTCACGATTGTCGAAACCGTCGCGCACATGACGGCTGCGGTGAAGTATTTCGGGGACGTCGACGTCATTTGCGATATCGGCGGGCAGGACATCAAGGTCCTCTTCATGGTAAACGGCGAGATCCGGAACTTCCGGCTCTCCAACCAGTGCTCGGCCGGCAACGGGATGCTGCTCCAGGCCATGGCGAATCAGTTTGGACTGCCGGTCACCGAGTACGCCGACGCCGCATTCAAGGCCCCGCTCAGCCCGAAGTTCAGCTACGGGTGCGCGGTGTTCCTCGACGCGGATCGCGTGAATTTCCAGAAGGAGGGTTTTTCACGAGAGGAGCTCCTCGCAGGTCTGGCGATGGTCCTGCCCAAGAACGTCTGGCAATACGTCGTCCAGATTCCGCGGCTGGCGCAGTTGGGCACGCGGTTCGTGCTCCAGGGCGGAACCCAGTACAACCTCGCGGCGGTCAAGGCGCAAGTCGACTACATCAAAGCACGCGTAGCCGGGGCGACCGTCAGGGTCCATCCCCACCCTGGCGAGGCTGGCGCCATTGGCGCCGCGATGGAAACGCTGCGGGTCGTGCGGCGACGTGGATCGTCGACGTTCATCGGTCTCGACGCCGCGATCGATCTCGGCTTCACGACCGTGAACGACGAGTCCACGACGTGCCACTTCTGTCCGAACCATTGCTCGCGGACATTCATCGACACGAAAACGCCCGACGGACGAACCAGCCGGTACATCTCCGGCTTCAGCTGTGAGAAGGGGACGGTCGAATCGGTCGAGGCGGTTCGACTGCTCGAACGGAAGCGCAAGGCTCTCAAGACCAGTTACCCCAACCTCGTGGACTACGAGGCGCGGCTGGCCTTCCGGCACTTCTACACGCCGGCGCCGATTCCATCTGAAGGCACCGTCATCTCCGACATCGAGGTGAAGCGGACGCTTCTCGGCGGGATCCGAAAGAAACCGGTTCGCCGCACCATCAATCGGTCGAGCGCCGATGCGATCGCGCGCCGGCAGAGGATTCGGATCGGCATCCCGCGTGTGCTGAACTTGTACTCTTCCGCGCCGGTCTGGCGGACATACTTCGAGACACTGGGTCTCGCCGACACCAACATCGTTTTCAGCGACCCGACGTCGGAAGAGATGTGGGCCGAAGGGTCGCGGTACGGGTCGATCGATCCGTGCTATCCGTCAAAGGTCTCACAGGCCCACATCCACAATCTGATTTTCAAGAAGCACGCGAAGCAGAAGCTCGACTTCATCTTCTTCCCATGCATCACCCACATGCCGACGTTCGTGGCCGGAACGCAGGACTCGACGAGCTGTCCCATCGTGGCCGGCGCGCCGAAGGTCATGCGGGCCGCCTTTACCAAAGAAGTGGACTTCTTTGCCCGCGCGGGCATCGAGTATGTGGACGATGCGGTGACGCTCCAGGAGCCACACTATTTCGCCCGGCAGATGTTCGAGACGTGGGGCCGGCGGCTCGGGATGACCGAGGACGAGAGCGACCACGCCTGCCGGGAAGGCCTGAAAGCGCTTCGTATGTTCGACGACGAAATGGAGCGTCGTGGCCTCGAGCTGCTCGAGAAGCTGGAGGAGGAAAACAAGGTCGGCGTCCTGCTGCTCGCGCGTCCCTACCACCTCGATCCCGGTCTCCATCACGGCGTCCCAGACGAGTATCAGGCGCTCGGCTATCCAATCCTGACGCTCCGATCGATACCGAAGGATCCGAAATGGCTCACCCGATTCTTCAAGGACGACCTCGATCGCGGGTTCATCACCACGCCGCTCTCCGTGCAGGACGTGTGGCCGGAGAATTACTCCACGAACAGCGTCCAGAAGGTGTGGGCGGCCAAGTTCGCGGCCCGGCATCCGAATGTGGTCGTCCTGGATCTCTCGAGCTTCAAGTGCGGTCATGACGCACCGACTTACGGCATGATCGACAGCATCATCAATTCCAGCGAGACGCCGGCGTCGGCGCTGCACGACATCGACGCCAACAAACCAGGCGGCTCGATCAAGATTCGCGTCAAGACCTACGCCCACACGCTCAAGCGGTTTCAGGAAGAGCTCGTCGACGCTGCCGCCCAGCGGAGCGAGCTTCAGCGCCGCGTCGAGAACAAGCGCAGGGAGCTGGTGCGGACGCGGCGCACGGCCCTCCGAGTGACGGCCCTGGCCGATCCTCGAGCCAGGCGGGAGCTCGACGAGCTCGAGGCGGCCTTCGCGTCGTACCTGGATGAGGACACGGTTGTACCCCCGATCGACGCCGAAGCGGATCTGATGCGCCACGACATCGCGCCTCCACCACCCGAGATCAAGGCGATGGTGTTCTATCGCGGCGCCCCAAGGGAGATCACGCCATGAATGAATCCGTGCTGGACTACGACGCGATCGAGCGCGAGCTGCGTCTCTTCGAAGCGGAGGAGCGCCGCCGGCTGGGCATCGAAGCGGAGCAGGTCGATCACTGGCACGACCCGAACCCGCAGGTGTTCACGCGCGACGAGCGCGACACCACGACCATCCTTCTCGGCGGCCTGACAATCGCCCACGACACGCTGATGACGGCTGCGCTGTCCGGGCTCGGGTACACGATGAAGGCCCTGGACTGTCCCGATCTCGAGGCGTTGCGTCTTGGCAAGGAATTCGGCAACCGCGGCCAGTGCAACCCGACGTACTTCACGGTAGGCAATCTGATCAAGCAACTGACCCACTTCCGCGACAAGGAAGGCATGTCGGTCCCGGAGATCATCCGCAAGTACGTCTTTCTGACGGCGGGCGCGTGCGGTCCCTGCCGGTTCGGCACATATGTCACCGAGTACCGCAAGGCGCTCGTCGACTCGGGCTTCGAAGGATTCCGTGTCCTGCTCTTCCAGCAGCAGGGCGGGCTGAGGCAGGCTACTGGCGATGCGTCCGGTCTCGAGATCAACGGCCGGTTATTCAAGGCGGCGCTGCAGGCCGTGATGGCGGGAGACTGCCTCAACCTCGCGGGCTATCGCATGCGACCGTACGAGGTGCAGCCGGGTGAAACCGACGCGGCGCTCGAGGAGTGCAAGACTCTGGTGAGCGACGCGTTACGGCGGCGCGGGAGTGTCGTCGCGGCGCTCGTCCGATGCCGCCGACGGCTCAATCGAGTGCCGGTGAACCGGCTGCGCCCCAAACCCAAGGTCTCCATCATCGGCGAATTCTGGGCGATGACCACGGAAGGCGACGGCAATCACCGGCTCCAACGCTTCCTCGAGGCCGAGGGCGCGGAGGTCGATATCCAGCCGGTCGTCACGTGGGTTCTGTACAGCATCTGGGAGAATCAGCACGATACGCGGAAGCGGCTCACGCTGCGCGGGGAAGACGACAGCCCTGCCGGACTCAAGGGCAAGGACGGGCGAGCCAAGATCATGTTGCTCTGGGGCGCCGAGAAAGCCGTGCGGGCGATCTTCGGCATCTACGCGCACGCCATCGGCCTGGAGGGTTACCAATTGCCGGACATGGATCAAGTGGCCACCATCTCACATCAGTATTACGACAACCACTTGCGCGGCGGTGAGGGCCACATGGAGGTCGGCAAACTGATCCAGTCGGTGGAGCACCGCAAAGCCCACATGGTCATCAGCATCAAGCCCTTCGGGTGCATGCCGTCGTCCGGCGTGTCGGATGGCGTGCAGTCACTCATCACGGCGCGCCATCCCGAAGCGATCTTCACGGCGATCGAAACCACGGGCGACGGTGAAGTGAACGTGCAAAGCCGAATCCAGATGGATCTGTTCAAGGCCCGGAAGCGCGCCGAGGCGGAGTACCGGTCGGCAGTCGCCCGAACGGGCCTGACAGAAGCCGCACTCGAGTCCAAGCTGCAAAGCAAGAGACGGGGGGTGCATTACCCGCCACACATCGTCGCGGGGACGGCGGCCAACCAGGTGCTGGAGCTCGCCCGCATCCGCGAGCTCTCACGGGAGGATTGACATCCTCGGAAAGTACGAAGGCCATGTGCCACTCGCAGGCGATCATGCGTTCGCCGTGAGATTTGCCGTCAGCAATCCTTGCCGTCAGTGCGACGGTCCAGACTCCGGCTGTGCTCCGCAAGAACTCTGCCCGAGCCAGAATAGGACTGGGCGGGCAATTTCCATGCACGCTTTCTTATTACTGATCCTGAAAGCGAACCCAGACAGATCTCCGTGGTCTCCGCGATTTGCCGCCTGTGGTTCTGCCGTCGCGAGAGCGATCCGTTTTTGGATCGCTCCCGCCGCCGGACAGGACGTGGCGGTCCTAGTGAATTCTGATCTGCCGCGCCACTACGGTATTGCCAGCCGGAGTGCCCACAACCTCGGCCGAGCCTCCCGCCACCAAGGCCGCGCAGCTGCCGCCGACGTAGGCGGTCGAGGCGTTCGTGATCACGACCTGTCCGCTGACAGGGAACGCGAGGGCAGGACATACGCCGGTAACGGGTCCGATGACGCCACCGATCGTGGTCTCGCTAGGGGTCGGCGTCGGCGTGGGCCTCGGCGTGGGTGTCGGCGTGGGTGTCGGCGTGGGTGTCGTCGTGCCGGCCGACTGGACAGTTACGCGGGTGGCGTAGGCGTAATCCGCGCGCTGCAAGCCATCCGCATCCACCGTAAGACCGTCGCGGAGAGAACTCGCCGTTTTCGGACTTGTCCCGTCGAAGACCTGCGTGCTCCCGTTGCCGCGAACCAGTTGGCGGCCAAGTTCGAACTGAAAGGCCTCCCCGTCGCCGGTCATGCCGCTGATGACTCCGCGGAGTTGCGCCGAGGTCCCTACGTCATCAAGCATTTCGACAAGCGATCCTCGAAGCCAGGCGCCATCGGATTCCGCAGTCACCCGGCTGCGCGCGCCCACTTTCAGATCGGCAAACGCCAGCGGCATCGATCCGCTGCGAATGATTGCATCCGAGCCGAGCACGATTCGTTTCCCCCCAACAACGATCGTATCCGGGGCCAAGATACCTTCGA